>Ga0074046_10000135_pt1 | contig 62235 bp, 48 predicted proteins | sample BogForMeECP23OM3_FD_94441 | JGI IMG/M metagenome (GOLD analysis project Ga0074046, IMG submission 94441) | Bog forest soil microbial communities from Calvert Island, British Columbia, Canada - Bog Forest MetaG ECP23OM3 | ecosystem: Environmental > Terrestrial > Soil > Wetlands ... | reverse complement strand
GGGCGGTCCCCAGAAGAACTCCACCACCCGTGCCGCCCGGGCCGCGATGCCGACGCATTCGCGCTGGTCAAGAAATGGAAGGAGAAAGCTCACCCCAAAGGGTCTGCGGGTGGCGCTCCGCATCGCGCCCAGGATTTGCATGAGCGCCGCGGGCGGCACGAGGGTCGCCGCCACCATCCCGAGCGCCCCGGCCTCGGTAACGGCCAAGGCGAGCTCGGAGGTCGCTACCCCTCCCATCCCCGCCTGCTGAATCGGGATCTCGCAGCCGACGAGGCGCGTGAAGCGGGTCTCGAGCACGCCTCTAGCGGCCTCGTAGGCCGCGCAGCAGCGCGCTCTTCCACCCACCGACACTGCCGAGGCGATCCAACGGGAACTCATCCGCCGGCTCTTCGAGGCGCGGACTGCCAACGCCGCCAAGACCAAGGTCCACCAACACTTCGTGCGCGAATGCGCGCATCTGCCGGTGGACGATCGTGCCCTGGGCGTGGTGCAGGATCGAGAGCGGGCGGCCATGCCCGGAGTTCAGCGCTTCGACGCGCGGGCTGCGCGAGAGGTAAGACGCGTAGCGCGCCCAGCCACGCCGCCCGATCTCGGCTTCGAGGACTGCCCTTAGGTCCTGACGCGGGTCTTCGACGCGAGTGCGTGCATCCACGAGGGTCAATAGGACGCGTGCTCGCGTGGCACGGTCGCTGCGCTCGAGGATCGCGTAGAGCTTTCCGGCTTCTTCGAGGGACGCCCAGTCGGCCACGGGGAGGACGATGCGATCGGCAGCATGGAGCGCATTCAGGGTGAGGGCCTCAATGTCGCTCTTCGTGTCGAGGATGATCAGGCCGTCCCACTGCGTTCGCTCGATGATCCGGCGCAGCGTGTCCGGATCGTCCGCCCGCGCCTTGAGGCTTGCCAGGTCCGGAGGCGATGCGACGAAATGCACGCCGTACTGGCCGAGTTGGATCACGCGGTCGAAGCTGCGCTCCGCCCACGCGTGCTTCAGGTTGCCGCCCCCGGGCCCAGGTCCTCGCAGCGTGAACATGCGATCGAGAGAGCCTTGATCGTCGAGGCCGATGAGAAGAACGGGCACATCCTCGCGCAGGGCTCGACGTAGATCGCAAGGTTTGTGGCCACGGTCGTCTTGCCAACGCCTCCCTTGTTGGAGGCGACGGCCAGAACGCGCGCGGCACGGGCGCGCGCAGGCGTGGGGGGAACGCGCTCGGACACGGCAGTGAGGATAGGCATCGGGTAGCATTGCGGCCATCATGCCGGCGGTTGCCGTGATTCCCGCCCGCTATCAGGCTTCGCGGTTCCCGGGAAAGCCGCTTGCGTCGATCGCCGGAGTCCCAATGCTGCGCCGGGTGGTGGAGGGCGCACGCGGCGCAAAGCGCGTGCGGGAGGTGATCGTCGCCACCGATGATCCGCGCATCGCCGAGGCCTGCGCGGCCTTCGGCGCAACCTGCAAGATGACCTCTCGTGCACACGCCACCGGCACAGACCGCATCGCCGAAGTCGCCGCCGGGCTTTCTGACGAGGTGATCGTAAACGTGCAAGGCGACGAGCCGTTAATCGAGGGCTTTGTGATCGACGCCCTGGTCGAAGCCTTGGATGCGGACCCGGAAGTCTCCATGGCCACGCTGGCCCACCCGGCGGACCCGGCTGCGCGCGAAGACCCAAACCGTGTGAAGGTCGTCGTAGACCAGCGCGGCCGAGCTCTTTATTTCTCGCGCAGCCCGATTCCCGCGCAGCGTGACCCGCTCGCAGGCGTCCCTCCCACTCTGCAGCACGTGGGGCTTTACGCCTACCGACGCCCCTTCCTCATGCAGCTCGTGCAGCTTGCGCAGACCCCTCTCGAGGGGTGGGAGGCGCTTGAGCAGCTGCGGGCCCTCGAGCATGGATTCGCGATCCGCGTCGCCATCGTCGAAGGTTGGCGCAGCCTGCCGGTGGATGTGCCGCAGGACGTGCCGCGGGTGGAGGCGCACCTGCGCAAGGCGGGGCGGTGCTAGGCGCCGCGATTCTTGGCTTCTTGCTCGGGCTTCGTCATGCGAGCGATCCCGATCACGTGGTTGCGATCTCGACGATCGTAGCCCGTCACCGCAGCGCATGGGCTGCGTCTCGCGTCGGTGTCGCATGGGGGCTCGGCCACAGCCTGACTATCGTCGCCGTGGGAGGGGCGGTGGTGGCCCTGGGCCTCGCCTTGCCTGCGCGCCTTGGCCTTGGGCTCGAGCTCCTCGTGGGGATCGTGCTGGTAGCGCTCGGCGTCTCGAACTTGCGTAGCGCGCGTGCCGGGGGGCTCGGGCTCGCTCCTCCTGGCCACGGACATGGGGCACCCGCGGGCCCGCTTGGCCGCGCCTTCTTTGTGGGCCTGGTCCACGGCCTGGCGGGCAGCGCGGCGGTGGCGATCCTCGCCCTCGCCGCCGTGCCGGGACCTCTCGCGGCGATCGTCTATCTCGCGATCTTCAGCCTGGGCACCATCGTAGGCATGGTCGCGATTTCGCTCGGCGTGGGCGCCCCTCTGGCTCTGGCGAGCGGGCGCTCCAGCGTGCAGCGCTGGATCGTCTTTGGAAGCGGCGCTCTGTCTCTCGGACTCGGGCTCTGGCTCGTCTGGAAGATCGGGATTGTCGAGGGAATTCTGCTTTGAAGGAGCCGCGGGGTAGCGGCGCGCGGCTTCGCCCCTCCCCATGAGCACGCTCCGCAACCCAGACTGCCTGTGGAGTGAGCCCTGAGTGGGCGGGTCCAGGGGCTCGCACACTCGGGGCGGCGGATCGACGGAGGACGGCTCGGCCTCGTGCCCGTCGAGTGATACCCTGCGCCCGCCCGACGAGGGAGGATGCCATGCACTCCGACACGGTCCTCGTGGAACACGACGGCGGCGTCGCCACCGTCGCGATGAACCGGCCCGATGCGATGAACGCACTCAGCGACGAGATGCTGGCCGCGCTGCCGGAACGCTTGCGCGAGCTCGCGAGGGATCCGGACGTGCGCTGCGTCGTTCTGACCGGTACCGGCGAGCGCGCGTTTTCTGCGGGCGGCGATGTGAAGGACATGGCCGCGCGCGGTCCGGCGGCGGGTCCTGTGGGAAGCGAGCGCCGGGAACCGCGCCCGTGGGAGGACGCGGTCGACCGATTGAGCTTGGCGCAAGAGGCTTCCTGGATTCTCCACACGATGCCCAAGCCGACCCTTGCCGCCATCAACGGAGCCTGTGCAGGCGCGTCCTTGTCGATGGCCCTGGCCTGCGATCTGCGGATCGCTTCCGACCACGCCGTGCTCCTTACGGCCTTTGCAAAGATCGGATACTCGGGCGATTTCGGCGGTAGCTGGTTCATGACCCAGATCGTGGGCACGGCCAAAGCACGTGAGCTCTACTTCCTCGGTGAGCGCCTCGACGCGGCCGAGGCGCTGCGGATCGGTCTTGTGAACTGGGTGGCGCCGCGCGAGAAGTTCCGCGAGGAGGCCCGGGCGCTGGCCGCTCGTATCGCCGCGGGCCCGCCTCTCGCACACCGCTACATGAAGCGCAATTTGAACTTCGCGCTCACGGGGGACCCACACACCGCACTGCGTCTCGAAGCCGAGGGCATGATTCGCACCGGTCAGACCGAAGACTTCAAGGCCGCGGCGCGCGCGTTTCTCGAGAAGAAAACGCCAACCTTCAAAGGGCGCTGATCCTGCAGGAGGCGCGCCGAGCGGCGGGGCGCCCGGCGGCCCTGGCCCTGCTCTTCCTGGTCTCCGGCGCCGGCGCCTTGATCGCGGAGACCACGTGGATGCGCTGGTTCCGCGAGCTCTTCGGCGCGACCGCACCCGCGGCGTCCGCCACCCTCGTGGCCTTCCTGAGCGGCCATGCCGTGGGCGCGGGGCTGGCTGCGCGCCTCGTGCCTCGCTTCCAGCGTCCTCTACAGGCGTATGGACGTCTTGAGCTCGGCGCGGCTTTAGGAACCCTCGCTGTCCCGTTCCTGCTCGCCCTGTGCGAGAGCGCTCTCCGGGGGTCCTACGACGCACTGCGCGCCACGCCCTTCCTGCTGCTCTCCCTGCGTTTTGCGACGGCGCTTCTGGCGACGCTCCCGGCTGCGCTGTGTTTCGGGGCGACGCTTCCCGCCGTTGGGGCGGCCGTGTTGAATGATGTTCGGCGTCTTGGCTCGGTCGGCTCGGCGCTCTACGCCGCCAATACGCTCGGCGCTGCCGCCGGTACTGCGCTCGCCGCGTTCTTTCTCCCCGACTGGATCGGCGTGCGCGAAAGCTACGCCGTGGCCGTTGCGCTCCTGGCGAGCGCGGGCGTTGGCGCGCTCCTTCTCGCACGCCGCGAACCTCATCCCGAAGCCGTGCCGGCAGCGCGGGCCGCAGCATCCGTGCCTTGGCGTCCGTCCCGGGACGTGCGGACCGCGGGCTGGGGCTCGCCCCGCGGCCAGGCTGCCCTCGCGACCCTTTCGGGTGTCGGCGCTTTTGCAGGCCAGGTGCTGCTCGTCGAGGCCTTCGCGCAGATCCTGAACGGCTCGGTCTACGCCTTCGGGGCGGTGCTCTTCGCCGTCCTCTCGACGCTCGCCGCAGGCGCCGCGGTCGTCGCATGGATCGAGCGCCGGGCAGTCGTCGACCCGCGCACGCTCCTTGGCGGCGCACTGGCCCTGGCGGCCCTTGGCTTCCTGGCCTTCCCGGCTCGGCTCTCGCGCGCAACCCAGGGGTTCGCCTACTTCGGCACGGACCGCCCGTGGCCGGGATACCTGCTCGGCGCCCTGGCCACCACCTTCGCGACCGCGGGTCCACCGCTCTTCGCCGCAGGGCTCGTCTTCCCCCTCACCTTCGCACTCGCTGCCCGTGCGCGGGAAGGCGCCGGCCACGCGGGCGTCGGATCCCGCCTCGGCCGCCTCCTCGTGGCAAACACCTTGGGCTCCATCGTCGGGGCGCTCGTCGCGCCCTTTGTGCTCCTGCCGACGGGAGGTCCTTGGTCGTCCTTCATTCTGCTGGCAGGGCTCTACGCGCTCCCCGCACTTGCCCTCCCCGACAAGACGACGGCGCGACGCGTGGCGCGGGATGTGCTCTTCGTCTTCGGCTGGCTCCTCGTGCTCGGCTTCGCGAGCCCTGTGGGCCTGCCCCTCGCGCGCCTCGAACACGGGGAAACGCTCGTGTTCGCCGAGAGCAGCGCGGCGGGCGTGGTCGCGGTGGTCGAGCGGAGCGATGGGCGAGTCCTCCGCACGGAGAATTATTCCGTCCTCGGCGGCACCCGAGACAAGGTCCATGAGGAGCGCGAGGGCCACTTGGCACTCCTCCTCGCGCCGAACGCCCGGCAGGTGGCGTACCTGGGATCGGCCACCGGGATTAGCGCCGGCGCAGCCCTCGCCCACCCGATCTCGCGCTTACATCTCGTTGAGATCGTGCCGGGCATAGCCCGCGCCGCACGCCTTTTTTTCGCCGACGCAAACCGCAGGGTCTACGAGGACCCAAGGACGGAGGTGGTGCTCGACGACGCAAGAAACTTCCTGCGGGAAACCCAGGAGCAGTTCGACCTTGTGATCGCGGACCTCTTCGTCCCCTGGCGTGCGGGAACGGGATCCCTCTACACCCGAGAGCACTTCGAGGCCGTGCGGGCGCATCTCAGTCCCGACGGTGTCTTCTGTCAGTGGCTTCCCCTCTACCAGCTCACCCGGGGAGAGCTCGAGACCATCGTTGCGACCTTCCTCGACGTCTTCCCCCGCGCGGCCCTCTTTCGGGGGGATTTCTATGGCGGCTTCCCGATCGCCGCGCTCGTGGGCTTTCGCGGTCACGTGCCCTCGCCGGAGGAGGTGGGCTCCGCAGTGCGTCGCCTTGCCGTCCGCGGCGAGCACGACCGCTGGGTGACCGATCCCGCGGGCCCCTTCGCACTCTATGTGGGACCCCTTGGGCCGCTTGCTCCCTCCCTAGCGCAGGTCCTGCGCAACACGGACGACCGGCCGCGCATCGAGTTCCAGGCGGCCCGAAGCCACGCGGGCGGCGCCCGCGGGAAAAGCGAGCCGGTAGTGGGACTCGACTGGTCGGGCTTCGTGGATGCCGTGCGCGACGCGGCGCGGGGTGCCGGGGACGAGCTCTTCCCTCGGCTCCCGCCCGAGGCACAGCATGCGTCGGAGGGAGGAGCCTTGCTCCAACAGGCGGGGGCCTTTTGGGTCGCAGGGCGCTTCCAAGACGCCTCCAGCGCTCTCGCCGCAGCGAGCGCCCTCGTCCCCCCGCGGCTCCTCTCCGAAGCGCCCGCCGACCCGACGGCAGCAGAGGTTTGGGGGGATTAAGTACACCCAAGAAGAGTAGGGATGCCGGCGACGAGGCAGACCGCTCCCGCTTGCGATCCCTCGGCTCTCTGCTCCGACTCCCCGCGGGTGATCATAGGCCGTTGGCTTCATTAAGTTTGCATGAAGCCGCAGCTCTCAGACTCGTGCAAAAACGAATCTAATTCGGTCCCCTGCCGCCCAATCAGGGGCGGGATCCTCCGCCCCTCGAAAGGAGTCCTCGTGAAGAAGCTTCTCACGGCATTTGCATTCGGAGCGATGGTCGCCGGGGCTGCGGTGTTCGTCACCTCGCCCGCCTTCGCGCAGACGGGTACGGGCACGGGCAGCAGCGGGGCGACCCCCTCGGATCAGGGTACGACCCCGGCAAAGAAGCACCACCACAAGTCGCACCATCACAAGAAGTCCGATACGGGCACGAGCTCGAGCAGCTCGGGTAGCTCGGGCACAACGGGCGGCACGACTGGCACGACGCCGTCGAAGTAAGTGTGCCACCTGCCGCCGCATTCCGGGCTCCGCGGGCCCGGAGTGCGGCGGCTTGCGTTTCCTGACACCCGCTAGTGAATGCGCTTTTCCCGCCCGGCCCATTCCTTTTCGCGGAGCCGGAACTTCTGAATCTTCCCGGTCGAGGTCTTGGGCAGCTCGCCAAACTCAATCGTCTTCGGGCATTTGAAGTGGGCGAGGCGCTCGCGGCAGAAGGCGATGATCTCCTGCTCCGACGCCTGCGCTCCGGGCTTGAGTGAGACGAAGGCCTTCGGGACCTCCCCCCACCTCTCGTCGGGAACCGCCACGACTGCGCATTCCAGGACCGCCGGGTGCTTCACCACGGTGTGTTCGACTTCGATCGTCGAGATGTTCTCGCCGCCGCTGATGATGATGTCCTTCTTGCGGTCCCTAAGCTCGATATAGCCGTCGGGGTGCACCACCCCGAGGTCCCCGGAGTGGAACCAGCCGCCCTCGAAGGCGCGGGCGGTGGCCTCCGGGTCGTTGTAGTAGCCCTTCATCACGTTGTTTCCGCGCATCACGACCTCTCCCATCGACGTGGCGTCGACGGCCACGTCGCGCATTCGATCGTCGACCACGCGCAGATGTGTAGACGTGAGATACGGTACGCCCTGCCGTGCCAGCATGCGCGCCCGTCCTTCGACATCGAGCCGTTCCCAGCTCGGTTGCAGCTCGCACACCACGTGCGGGCCGTAGGTCTCCGTGAGACCGTAGATGTGGGCCACCCGCACCCCGAGCTCTTCCATTCGGGCAAGCAGCGTCGGAGAGGGCGGCGCACCTCCGGTCGCGACCCGGATCTCGGGATCGAAGCGCACGCCCTGGGCGGCCGGATGCTCGGCGATCATCAGCAGCACCGTCGGTGCGCCGTTGAAGTGAGTCACGCGGTGCTGGCGAATCAGCTTGAGAATCTCTACGGGGTCGACGCGCCGGAGCAGGACATGCGTCGCTCCGGCGCCCGTCACCGCCCACGGAAAGCACCAACCGTTGCAATGGAAGAGCGGCAACGTCCAGAGATACACCGAGTCGCGTCCAAGCCCATGCACCACGATCTCACCGAGCGCGTTCAGCATCGCGCCGCGGTGCGTGTACATGACCCCCTTGGGCCGCCCCGTCGTACCGGAAGTGTAGTTGATCGAGGTGAGGCGCTCCTCATCGTCGATGGAGTTCACGACCGGCAGGACGGGGGCGTCGGCGATGAACTCCCCGAAAGAGGGCCCCGCGAGCGGCGTGCCGTGCACTCCCGCCACCGGGTCCTCCACGTTCACCAGCAGGGGTCTCGCACGAAGGCCTCCCGGCGCATCCCGTACCGCGGGCGCGAGCTCAGGATCCACCAGCACGACCTTGGCTCCACAGTGGTCGAGGATGTAGCCGACCTCGTCGGCATTGAGACGGGTATTGATGGCGACGAGGCTCGCCTTGGCGAGCAGCACCGCGAAATGAGCGACCAGGAGCTCGGGTACGTTTGGCGCGAGAAACGCGACACGGTCACCTGGCGCGACGCCCGCGCGTACCAGCGCCCCCGCGAAGCGACCGACCTCTATGCCGAAGGCGGACCAGGTCTGGCGGCGGTCGCCGTAGATCAGCGCGGTCTTGTCGGGAAAGACGCGGAGCGTGCGCTCGAGGAGAGCCAGCGGAGAGAGCGGGTCGAGATGAACCGGCAGGGACATGGAAATCTCCCAATGCGCCGCGCATTATAGGGGCGTCGCTCCGTGAAGCGGTGGCGGGGGCACAGGAGCCAGGAGGTGGGGTGGGGAAGCGCTGGCTCGTGAAGACCGAGCCTTCCGAATACAGCTTCTCCGACCTCGTGCGCGACGGGCGCACGCGCTGGGAGGGTGTCGCGAACCCGCTGGCGCGCAAACACCTCGCGGCCATGGCACCAGGCGACGAGGTGCTCGTCTACCACACCGGCAGTGAGAAGTCGGTCGTCGGAACCGCGCGCGTTGCGGCCGCGTCGGGCGGCGAGGTGGAGCTCTCGGCGGGCGCGGCCCTGCCCCGGCCTGTGGCGCTTGCTGAGCTCAAGGCCGACAAAGAGCTCGCGGGCTGGGAACTGGTGCGGCTGCCGCGCCTCTCCGTTCTGCCTGTCACGGAGGGACAGTGGGGAGCGGTCATGGCAAAGGCGAGGAAGTCGCCGAAGACCTGAGCTCCAGGCCGAGCCAAATTCCAGGCCCAAAGTCCAGGCCCAAAGGCAGCAAAAACCCCGGGAGTAGACGCGAGGCCTTGGCTTCGCGTCCCGTGGGCGGCTACGGCGTCCGCGCTCCCGGGGTCGGTGGCGCTGGGAACCTGCGTCCCCGCTGCACCGAGACGAAACTAGGATTCGGTGCGTGGCAGTCCTAGGACGCCGCCACCTCACTCACCGTAGGGGAACATTTCGACACCGAATCACCTCCATCTCGGCATTGGGGTACACCCAGCGAGCCCCAGCGCCCGCTTCCGGGTCCCGGGTCACGGTGGTCGCCGAATACCGCCGCTCCGGGTCGCCCCGACCGGCCTGCCCGCGCAACCCTTTCGGGTCAGCGCGTCGTCCGGCACGAGACTTGGGGATGAGTGAGATCCCCTCAGGCTCATCCACCGTATCGGAGAGAGAGCGCGCGGTCTAGAGCCCCGAATTCGCGCGGCCAGAACGACCCGCCGGTACACTCGACCGCATGAGCGAGAGCCGAGGAAGAAACGAGCCCGTCGCGACCCTCCTCGTTTCCTGCCCGGACCGGCGGGGCTTGGTGGCCGCCCTGGCACAGCTGCTCTACGGCCACGGGGCGAACATCCTCGACTCCGCCCAACACATCGATGCCTCCGAGGGCCAGTTCTTCCAGCGCATCCGCTTCGATCTCTCCGAACTCCACGGCGACAAGGTGAGCCTCGAAGCGGGGATCTGTGAGGTGGCCGAGCGCTTCTCGATGAACTGGCGTCTCTCCTATGCCGCCAGTGAGAAGCGCGTAGCGATTTTTGTCTCGCGCTACGACCACTGCCTGTACGACCTTCTGTTGCGCCATCGCGCCGGTGAGCTGCCGTGCCGCATTCCCGTGATCGTGAGCAATCACCCCGATTTAAAGCCCGTGGCGGAGCAGTTCGGCATCGACTACCGCATCTTCCCCAAAACGAGGGAGACCAAACGCTCCCAGGAGGAGCGCGAGCTCGAGCTCTTGCGAGAGCTGCGGATCGACCTTGTCGTGCTCGCACGCTACATGCAGGTGCTCTCCGATGACTTCGTTCGCCGCCTGCCAGGACGCATCATCAACATTCATCATTCCTTCCTGCCTGCTTTCGTCGGTGGAAAGCCCTACCACCAGGCCCACGCACGGGGCGTGAAGCTGATCGGGGCCACTGCACACTACGCGACGACGGACCTCGACGAGGGGCCCATCATCGAGCAAGACGTGATCCGCGCCTACCACCGTGACTCCATCGAGGATTTGGTTCGCAAAGGACGCGACGTGGAGAAGACGGTCCTCGCGCGCGCCGTACGCTGGCATCTCGAGGATCGCATTCTCGTGTATGGGAACAAGACGGTGGTCTTCGAGTGATCCCGCGCGCGGTCCTGCTCGGCCTCATGCTCCTGGTCTCGCTGATTGGCGGGGTCACCCTGTGCGCGCGCTACCGCGTGCGTGGCGCGGTCGCCGCCGTTGCGGCGCTGGATCCGCGAAGCTTCGGGTCGCTCTCGCTGGTCGTTGTGGGCTCGGGGGGCGCCCACGAGAACCCCGAACGCCGCGGGCCGTGCATCGCCCTCGGCTTCGGCCCGCGGATCGTCCTGGTGGACGCGGGTCGCGGTGCGGCCGAGGGGCTGCGCGCGGCGGGGATCCCGGTGGACCAGCCGGACACGGTCTATCTCACGAGTCTCCTGCCCGAGAATCTGCTCGGCCTTGACGACGTCCTACAGACGGGCTGGCTTGCACCCCGCAAGCGCCCCCTGCGCCTCGTCGGTCCCGAAGGGACGCGTGAGCTTTCGGCGTCCCTCGAACGCGCCTACGCGCGGGGTTCGGGAGCGCTCTCAGCGAGTCTTGGTCTTCCGCCGCAGGGCGCCCGCTTCGAGGCGCTTGAGATTGGGGACGGCTTCAGCGAGGAGCGTGACGGCTTGGCCGTGCGTGCGGTGCTCTTGCCGGGCGGCCCGCTTCCCGCCCTGGCCTATCGCGCCGAGGCGGGGGGGCACGCCGTCGTGATCTCTGGGACAGGTTTCGGGGACGAAGCCGTAGTGGCCCTCGCCCGAGGCGCCGCGGTCCTCGTGCACGAAGCCCTCCATCGCCCGTCCCTCGACGCTGCGATCGAGGCGGGCGGGGAGGACGGCGAGCGGCTGCGCCGGGAGGGGGCGCTTCACACGCCCCTGGAGGCGGCAGGGGCGCTCGCGAGCCGCGCGGGCGTTCGCACCCTCGTACTCGTGCGACTGCGGCCGCCCCCGCTTTTCGCCTGGCAGTTCGCCCACGCGGTGGGCGCGAGCTTCTCGGGCGAAGTGATTGTCGCCTCCGACGGCGACGAGATCACACGTTGACCCCAGGGTTCTCAGGCGCCGACGAGGGCGGCGGCGGCAGGGGCTCCTCCTCCTCCGGAGGGGGAGCCGGACGGTCGTCGCGACCGCGCTCACCGGTAAAGCGGCGGCGCTGCTCCACGAAGTAGGGTTGTTCGGGGCGCAGGGCGATGGCTTCGTCAATCGTCTGCACGGCGTCTTCGGGGCGGCCCGCCGCAAACTGCGCCTCCGCCAGAGTGTCGAGGAGATTCGGGTCCTGGCGGTCTGTTTCCTCGACCGCCCGTTCTGCGAGGCGGACGGCCACCCCGACCTGCTCTTCGGTGGGGCGCTGGCTCGTGGCGATCATCCACGCCGTGTTGTTCAGCAAAAGCGGCGAGACGTCGGTGAGGTGCAGGAGTCGCGTTCCGCGACGGGCAAGCAGATTGGCGTCGCCCCTCACCTCTCGCGCCACGGCGGCAATCGAAAACAGCAGGCAAAGCGCGAGCGCCGCATTGGCGAGGGTGAGCCAGGGTCGCGCGGCCTCGCGCCGCAGCGCGGAGGGGGCGACGGCCGCGGCGGCGGCGCCCCCCGAAACGAAGCCGCCCAGATGGGCCGCGCCCGCGATCCCCGGTAAGAAGACGGATCCCGCTGCGGCGAAGGCGAGCACAGCAAGCAGCAGCCGGCGCGGAATGCGCCAGGTCGCCGGCAAGCGGTCTGCGCAACGGATCTCGAGCCAAAGCGCCGCTCCCAAAAGCCCAAGGGCGATCCCGGAAGCACCCAGCGCCTGCTCATAGCCCGTGGCGAGGGACGCGCCCATGGCGCCTAGCGCCGAGGCGCCCATCACGAACGCAGTACGCGTCGCTCCGAGCGGCACCTCGACCAGCCTGCCGAGGGCCAGGATGAAGAGCAGGTTTGCGACGAGGTGATGGACGTCCGCATGAAGCAGGTTGGCCGTAAGCACGCGCCAGAACTCGCCGGCCCGGAAAAGCGTCGTGCTGAAGACGCCGGCCAAGGCGAGATCGGGATCGAACCAGCGCTCGAGCCCATACACCAAGACGCAGGCCACGGCGAGAACGAGGGTTGCGCGTACCCGAGCCGGGGAGCGCCAGAGCCGGTCCAGGTCGGCCATGCGGGCTTGCTGCTGGGCGCCGCCGGGCTCGCGGCCGATGCGCTCGACCAGGGCGCGCGCGAGCCGCTCCTTGTCCTCGGGATCGACGAAGAGGCTGCGGGGGAAGCGGTAGGCGGAGTTCCGCGTTCCCATGCACAGGGCTCGGCCTGTATCGGCAAGGTGCGTGATCTCCGAGTATGCAGTGAAACTCTCGCCCGAGAACTGACCCGGGTGGCGAAGGCCCGTTGCGTGGAGTGAAACGACACCGCGCCCGCGTCGCAGTGCGAAGGTCTCGGGCGCGGCCGAAAGCAGCGGGGAAGCGCTCACCTCCCAGAGACTAGCAGGGCCCCGAAGACCCGAGCTTCTGCGCGCTCCAAAGCCCTGTTCGCCGCGCGTTAACCCTGGCTCTCGCTTGGGACGGCCAGTGCGGGAAAGACGCGGGTGAAGGCGAGATAGACCAGGCTGAAGGCGCCGACGAAGCCCAAAGCGATGCCGAACTGAATGGGTCCGACCCAGGATCCCCCATCCCTCGGAGCGAGGGACGGCCACACCAGGAGGTTTCGCTCCAGCCAAAATCCCAGCACGACCACAAAGCTGACGCCGCCGAGGATCACCGGAGTTTTCTTCGGCCGCTCGCCGAGCAGCACCCAGAAGGGGATGATCCAGCAGCACGCCCAGACCACCATCGAGAGCCAGCCGTAGGGCGCAGCATTCATGCGCTCGAACGAGAAGTTCCAGTACCAGCCGACGTTGCCTTGCTCGGTGAGGAACTGAGGACCGAGGCGCGCCGCGAAGAACTGCGTCTCCTCAGGCAGGTTGCCGTACCAGGTCACAAGGTACTGCGACCAGAACAGATACATCCAGAAGACCGAGAAAGCGAAGATCATCTTGCCGAGGTCGTGCATGCGGGCCTTGGTGATCTCGCCTTGCAGTCCGGGCGCGTTGCGGTGAAGCACCGAAAGCAGCGCCGTTGCCGAAATCGCGGACAGGAAGGCCCCCCAGGTGAAGTAGGCCCCAAACAGGTTTGCGTACCAGGTCGGAGTGAGCGACATGACCTGGTCGAAGGCCAGGAAGCTAAAGCCAAAGGCAAAGAGCAGAATCAGACCCGGCGCGATGCGGCGAGTCGCGGCTACGGAGCGCTCGAGCTCCTCCGCGTCGCCCCGCCAGCCCGCGGTCCACCATTCGAACATGGCGTGGACGCGGCCTTGCGCAGTCGCGGCGACGCCGTGGAGTGTCGGACGCACGGAGTGATAAAGGTAGAGGGTCGTCACCACGGCCAGGATTCCGAGGATTCCTAGGTCGAGCGCGGCCACACGCGGCACGTTCAACCACCCCGCCTTCGACGCAATGGGCTCGGCAATCCACGGATAGATGTGGTAGCGACCGAGAAAGTCGAAGGCGCCCAGGGCGAACGAGATGGGCACCCACGCCGCTAGGCCCTCGGCGATGCGGCGCACGGGGCCGGGCCACTGGGCGCCCACCGTGACGAGCATGCACGAGATGACGGCCCCCCCTTGCGCGAGTCCAGCAAAGAAGAGGTAGTTCACGTGGAAGGCGCGCCACGCGCTCGCCGCGTCCTTCGCGAGCCCCGCGACAAAGGCCAGAGCGCCGACGGCCACGAGTGCGCCCGCCAGCGTGGCGAGGCCGCGCGGCAGCCCGCGCGGATTGGCCCGCTCGACCGTCGCGTGGCCTCCACTCGAGGTCACGGTTTGCCTCCCCTCTGGTCCAGGTACCGCACATAGTTGATGATGTCCCAGCGATCCTGGGGCGGAATGCGGCCGTAGCTCGGCATGCGACGTCGGCCCTGGTGGATGGTGGTGAAGATGTGCCCATCGCTACGGGCCTTTACCACGCCGACCAGGGGAAGCACGCCGACAAACACCTTGGCCACTGGACCGTCGGCAAGGCCTGTCGTTCCGTGGCACGGCGCGCAGAAGGTCTCGTACTGCATCTTTCCGTTCTGCAGGGACTTGAAGTCCGCAGGCGTAGGATTCACCAAGGCGTTCGCGTCGGCGTCGCTCCCGACCGTACCGGGAGGGTTCGGCGTCAAGACCCACGGATCGAGCTCAGAAAGGCGCGGGTCGCCTCCGCCGAGGGGTACGGTTCCTTCGGGGGGGGTCAAGCCCTGGGGATGGTCGGGGATGCCCGTGTCCTCGAAGGCCTGAACGGCGGGTTGCCGCTTCATCTGCGGGAACCACGCCTGCGACCACTGTTCCCAGCAGCCGGTCGTTGCCAGGACGAGGAAGGCCCCCGCGACCGCGCACCGCAGAAGGGAGCGGCTACGGCTCGACAAGGCTCACCTCCTTGGCATTGAAGGCGCGCAGCAAGGCGTCCACCTCGACAACGTCCCGCTCCTTGCAGCGCACGGTGAGACCGAAGTCCTCCGCGGAGAAGCGTGCGCTGTAGCCGACGTCATTCTTTCCGAACTTCCCGTGCGGGAGCCCAGCGTGCACGGCAAGGCCTACGAGCGTCAGGAGTCCCCCGAATAGAATCGTGAGCTCGAAGCCAATCACCACGTAGGGGGGGATCGACGCGAGTTCCTTTCCACCCACGACGATGGGCCAGTCCAAGGACATCCAGATCGTCATCGCAAAGCCCGTGGTGACACCGGCGAGCCCTCCGATCAGTGTCCAGAGGCGCACGCGACTCGGCTTGTCGATCAGGGCGTCCTCGACCGCAGGAAACGGCGCAGGCGAGAAGACATCGAGATCTTCGTAGCCACGGTTGCGCAGCCGACCGATGACCTCCACCACCTTGTTCGGGGTCTCGAACACGCCGAGCAGAAGCGGCATCAGTGCGCCCCCTCGTGCGCGTGGCTCTTCCTATGGATCGCGAGCTCCTTCATCTCCGACACCGCGATCACTGGGAAGAGCTTGATGAAAATCACGAAGAACATGGCGAAGAACGCGAAGCTCCCCGCCAGGATCATCAGCTCCGCGGGTCGGGGCGTGTAGATGCCCCAGACGGCGGGGTCGTACTCGTGCGAGAGGCCGATCACGATGATGACGTAGCGCTCGAACCACATTCCGATGTTGACGAAGATCGACACCGCAAAGAGGGTCGGGACGTGGGTCCGTACGCGCTTGAACCACAGGAGCTGAGGGATCATCGTGTTGCAGATCAGCATCGTCCAGGTCGAGATCCAATAGGGCCCGAACACGCGATACCACCAGGCGGTCTGCTCAAACTCGTTCCCGCTGTACCACGCGATGAAGAACTCCATGACGTAGGAGTATCCGACGATGAGGGAGGTCAGCAGGATGAACTTCCCCATGTTGTCGAAGTGGTACTCGGTGATGTAGGCCTCGAGCCCGAAAATGCGCCGGACGGGAATCATCATGGTCAGCACCATGGCGAAGCCGGAGAAAATGGCGCCCGCTACGAAATAGGGCGCGAAGATCGTGGCGTGCCAGGTCGGCACGATCGACATGGCGAAGTCCCAGGACACGACGCTGTGCACGGAAAGGACGAGAGGAGTACAAAGACCCGAGAGGTGGAGCACCGTCCGATTCCAGGCCTTCCACTGCTTAGACTTCCCCTCCCAGCCGAGGGCGAGGGCGGTGTAGAGCACCTTGCGCCAGCCCGTGGACCGGTCGCGCGCGATCGCAAAGTCGGGAATCAACCCCACGAACAGGAAGAGTGCGGAGATCGTGCCGTAGGTGGAGATTGCGAAGGTGTCCCACACGAGCGGGCTCTTGAAGTTGACCCACAGACCGCGCTGGTTCGGGTAGGGAAGGATGAAATAGGACTTCCAGATCCGGCCGACGTGGATGCCCAGGAACTGCGCTGCCGTGAGGACCGCGAACACCGTCATGGCTTCGGCGCTGCGGTTGATGGCGTTCCGCCACTTTGAACGAAACAGGTAGAGGATCGCGGAGATCAGCGTGCCCGCGTGCGCGATACCAACCCAGAACACGAAGGTCACGATGTACACGCCCCAGAAGATCGGGTGCGCATAGCCCGCGATACCAAGGCCCTTGTACACCTGGTAGACCCAGACCGCGCCGGCCGCATGCACGAACACCACCAAGAACCCGAGCAAAAGCCAGTAGGGCATGGTCGGGCGGTCCATCACCGCCAAGATGTCCCGGTTCACCTGCGAGTCTGCGACCAGGGGAACGGGGCGGATCATGTCGGCGACGGAAGCGGCAGGCGGCGGCGTCATCGGCTAGACCTCCACGGGTCCGCGGACCACCTTCGCCAGGTAGGTCGTCGCGGGACGCGTGTTCAAGACGTGCAGCGCGTGGTACCCACGTTTCGGGTCGCTCGCTTTCTTGGCGACCTGGCTGTCCGCGTCCTTCAGGTTTCCGAAGGTGATGGCCTGGGTCGGGCAGGACTGAGCGCAGGCCGGCGTGACCTCACCGTCGCGGATTAGCCGCTTTTCGTTTTTCGCAGGCTGCCGCGCGAACTCGACACGCTGGGCGCAATAGGTGCACTTCTCCATCACGCCCTGGCACCGGACGGTGACGTCCGGATTAAGCATGAGCTTCATCGGCTCGGGCCAGGTCTCAAGGCTGTAGTCGAAGTAGTTGAAGCGGCGTACCTTGTACGGACAGTTGTTGGAGCAATAGCGCGTGCCGATGCAGCGGTTATACACCATCCCGTTTAGACCCTCGGGATTATGGTACGTCGCGAAGACCGGGCAAACCGGCTCGCAGGGGGCGGAGCCGCAGTGCTGGCACAGCATGGGCAAGTGACGCACGCCCACGTGGCCAAGGCGCTCAAGAGTGCTGTGCGGCGGGCGCCCGCCGACATAGTCGATGTCGCCATCGGTCACATAGCGCTCGAGGCGAAGCCACGACATGATGCGGCCGCGAATCGATTGCTCCTCGCCCACGATCGGGACGTTGTTCTCGAGGTAGCAGGCCGCGACGCAGGCGCTGCAGCCCGTGCAGCGGTCGAGGTCGATGCTCATCCCCCAGCGATAAGGAGAGCCGGGCTTCGCGTCGTCGGCGGGATTGAAGGCGATGAGCTCCCCGTTGCGGGTGAGCGCCTCGGCGGGCACTCCCGCGGGCGGGGTCATCTCCTCGCCCCTGCGAGCTGCGTCCTGGAGGCGTTCCTTTACCGATGCGGCCAAACCGAGCATCTCAGGGTCGACGACGCTCTTGCCGGCGACAAGATCGCTCAGCGTGATCGCCTCCCCTAGCATGCGCTCGCGCATGTTGTCGTTGGCACCGGTGAACGCCACCCGCTCCGAACGCCCGGCCTTGGTGAGCTTCGCCTTCGTGGTGAGCCAGGCCCGCCCGCCCGCCTCGTCCGTCGCCGCAGCGAGGAGGGAGATCACGTTCACGCCGCGCGCCACTTGGCGACCCGCGTTCTCGGGTAAGGGGTAAAGCCTCTTGCCCTGAGGATCGTTTACACCCCTCTCGAGTTCCCGCGAGGCGTAGAGGCCCTGGGTGTGACCCTGCCCCACGGCGAGCGCCACCACGTCGTTTCGGATCCCGCCGCGCGGCACCACGGGAACCTCCGCGCGTCGCTGGCCCCCGGTCTCGATCACGACGACGTCGCCCGCCACGAGACCAAGCTTCTGAGCGGTCTCGTGACTCACTTCGAGCCAGGACTGCCAGACGATTTTCGTGACCGGGTCGGGAATTTCCTGGAGCCAGGGCAGGTTCGCGCCGCGCCCGTCGTAGAGAAGCGGCGAGGGAAGGGCGAGGAGCACATAGTCACCTTCGCCTTCCAGCACAGGATCGGCGACCCCGAGCTTCGCGACCCCCGGTGAAAGGCTGGCGCTCGCCGGGCCCGACTTTTCAGCAAAGACTCCCCCGCGCTGGAGCACCTGGCGGAAGTCGGCGTCCGACCATGCAGCCTCGAGCAGCGTTCGGAAGCTTCCCGTGGGAAGCTTCGCAGCCACCTCCGGGCTGACGGCACGACCGATGTCGAGGAGCGCATCGATCAGGGCCTGCGTGTCCTGGAGGGGACGGACAGCCGGCTGCAGCACGGAGCGCACTCCGGCACGGGGCTGTGCGTCGCCCCACGATTCGAGCGGCGTATGTTCGGGCAGAATGAGATGGGCGAGGGCGCTCGTTTCGTCCGTCGAAGACGCGAAGGAAACGACAAACGGCACCTTCGTGAGGGCGTCGGCAAAGTCCGTGGTCTGTGGCATCGAATAGGCGGGGTCGGCACCGTGCACGAGCAGCACGGACACCTTCCCGGACTTCATAGAGTCCACGAGCGCCAGGAGCTCCTTGTAGCTGGCGCGCTTCCCGTCGCTCGGGAGGGGAAGCAGGGCGAGCGTCTTGCCCACGGCGCCCGTCAGCTGATTCAACACGAGCACCGCGGCAGTCGCCGCCCGAGCCCGGTTGCTGGCAAAGCCTCCAGCGGGGGGGAGGGCGATGGGCGCCTTGGCCTTGGCGAGCGCCTTGCCCACCCGCTCGATCGTCTTGGCATCGACCCCGGTGCGTGCCGCCGCACGCTCCGCATCAAAGCCGTCGAGCACTCCCGCAAGCAGCGCCCGCTCCGACGCCGAACCACCCCCGTTCTCGAGCACCACGCGCGCAAGCGCCATGGCGAGGATGCCCTCGCTCCCTGGCCGGGCGGGGATCCACTCGTCGCTACTCGAGGCCGTCATGGAGAGGCGAGGACCGAAGTACACGAACCGCGCCCCCCCCTCAGGGTGGGCGCTGATGTCCCGGGCCTCCGCGAGCTGGCGCGCGTGCTCGACGGGGGAGACCCAGGTCTCAAGAAAGTCGTTTGCGAAGGAAACGACAAGGTCCGCCTTGGAGAGATCGAAGACCGGCTCGGAGGCGTTTCCGAAGACGAGCTGCGCCGCCTCGACGAGCGCCTCCGGCGCAAAAGGCTCGTAGACGATGCGTCCGCCCGCCCCCACCGCCGCAACCCACTTGTCGAGGACGCCGCTCGCGGTCGGACCCGGATCGGAGCCGAGAAGGTAGGCACCCCCTGCGCCCCCACGCAGTTTGGTGGCGACGAGCTCCGTCGCATCCTTCCAGGAGATCGGCGCAAGCTTGCCGTCGCTGCCACGGAGCATGGGACCGGGGAATCGATCGGGGTGGTAGGTTCGGCCGAGCCCCGCCTGTCCCCGTGCGCAGAGCGAGCCCTTGTTCACGGGGTGCTCGGGGTTGCCCTCGAGCTTGATTGGACGACCTTCGCGGGTTTTCACATGCAGCCCGCAGCCCGCCGGGCATTCGCGACAGGTCGACGCGTAATAGACCGGGATGCCCGGCGTGATGATGTCGGGCTGGACCACGTAGGGAATCAGTTTCTCCACGGGATCCGAGCAGCCCGCGGCGGCGGCGGCGCCTGCGCCGACACCGACGAGCTTCAGGAAATCACGACGATCAAGCTCGGGCATCCGTTCGTCCTAGGCCTTTAGTGGTGGCAGGTGAGGCAGTCGATCGAAGCCTTGTTCTTGTTGTGGCAATTGATGCACCAGCCCATCTCGAGCTTTGCCACCGGTACGCCATTCATCCAGCCGCGGTCGGGCACGAGATACACTTTGTTCATCTCCTGCACGGGCCCGTGGCAGGTCTGGCATGCGACCCCAGCCTGGATGTGCCGGTTGTGTCGGAACTTCACGTACTCGGGCAGGCGGTGGATCTGCTGCCACTCGATCGGTGTCTTTTCTTCCCAATGCTTCTTCAGGATCTGCACTCCCTCGAGGTCACCGCCGAACTGCGCGTGGCAGCCCATGCAGTTCTCGACGGAGGGCACGCCCGCCATGCGCGAGCGGTCGGTCCCGGTATGACAATACAGGCACTGAATCTGGTACTGGCCCGCGTGGATCGCGTGGCTGAACGGGATGGGCTGCTTCGGGCCGGGTGCGTTGTCGTCCCAGGCGAGCTTCTGCGCCTCCAAGGCCGTCTCCGAGGACTTGGCCTGAGCGGAAACCTCCCGTGCGCCGGGAAGGGCGAGCACCACGACAGTCACGACGGCGAACAGGAGAAAGGGCAGCGCTATTCGGTGGCCCGGGGCGGGTTCGCTCATGGGCGAGTCGAGAGCCCTTTCTGAGCAGCCGACGGCTCCGGAGAGGCGCCGCGTCGAGGGATACGATGATGGAACGGGCGCTTCATTACCTCGCCAAACTGGACGCGTCAAGACGCAGAACCACGGGGGGACACCACAACGCACGGACCCAGGTGGGAGGATCAGGGAGCCGAGCTGCCCGTGCGCCCGAAATCGTCCTGGAGGCGTACCACATCGTCGAGCTCGGGCGTCGAGACCTCGACGAGCTCGACCCGCTCGCGTGCGCTGAAGCGGTGACGTCGGCCGACCGGGATGCGCCGGTGTTCGCCGGGTCCGAGCTCGAGCTCCTCGAGGCGACCGTCCTCCCCCTCGAGCTCGAGACAGAGGCGGCCCCGCATCACGAAGATCGACTCGTCCTTCGTGCGGTGGTACTGGAGGGAGAGGCGCTTCCCCGTTTCGATCACGAGGATCTTGGCCGCGTACCGATCGGTGTGGGCCCAGATGAGTTCGTAGCCCCAGGGCTTTTCCACACGCCGTGTCTCACCCATCACGCGCCTCCCCACCGCCTTGAGATTCCGCAGCTTCCAGCATCGCGGCATGGCCGACACCCTGTCAACACGAGACGCTCCGCAGCGGAGACCCGCCGCGAGCTCCGCCGCATCGGCCGCGAGCCGGTCCGCGTGGCACCGAGCGACGGGCCCGGACTGGGATCCGGGTGAGCGCCGCTTCTCGGAGTCGCCTCGCCATCCTCGGTCGAGAGGCATGGGCTTGCGCGGGCAAGATGGGCTGAAAGGCTCTTGCCAGCTTGGTAGACTCGACCTCGCCCACTGGCTCGCTAGCCACGAGCACGTCCACCTCTCGAGCAAAGGAGTTCCCTGCGATGGGCGACGCTTGGATTATCGACACGGTTCGCACTCCCCGTGGCAAGGGCAAGAAGGAGACCGGAGCGCTCTCTGGGATCCACCCGCAGGAGCTCTTTGCGCAGGTCCTGAATGCCAGCCAAGCCCGCACGGGAATCGATCCCCGCGAGGTGGAGGACGTCGTCGTGGGCTGCGTCTCCGAGGCCGGGGAGCAGGGCGGTTGCATCGCGCGAATGGCGGTCCTCGCGGCGGGCTGGCCGCCCGAAGCCACAGGCGTCGTGCTGAACCGTTTCTGCGGATCGGGGCAGCAGGCGGTCAACTTCGCCGCTCTGGGAGTGATGGCCGGCCAGCAGGAGCTCGTGATCGGCGGTGGCGTAGAAAGCATGTCGCGCCAGCCGATGGGCAGCGACGGAGCAGGTCTCGACGGTCACAACCGGCACCTGCGGGAGCTCCATCCCCTCGTGCCGCAAGGCATCTCGGCGGATCTCATTGCCACCCTCGAGGGCTTCTCCCGGGAGGATGTCGACCGCTTCGCCGCCGGGAGCCAGGAGCGGGCGGCGATCGCCCAGAAGGAGGGGCGCTTTGACAAGAGCCTGATCCCTGTGCGCGATCTCGACGGCAAGGTCGTGCTCGACCACGACGAACACCCGCGCGCGGGAACAACGATTGAGAGCCTCGCGAAGCTCACCCCGTCGTTCGAGGGCCTCGGCACCTACGTGCAGAAGGGCGACTCGCTCACCTTCGACCAGAAGGCGAAGCAGCGCTACCCGCAGGTCGACAAGCTGAATCACGTTCACCACGCCGGAAACTCATCGGGCATCGTGGATGGTGCGGCAACGGTGCTGCTCGCCTCTCCCCAATTCGCCAAGAGCCATGGGCTAAGACCCCGCGCCAGGATTTTGGCCATGGCGACCGCGGGAGACGAGCCGGTAATCATGCTGACCGCGCCAGTGCCGGCCAGCCGACGTTGTCTTGCGAAGGCCGGGATGAGCGTAGAGGACATCGACCTTGTGGAGATCAACGAAGCCTTTGCCGCGATTCCCCTCAAGGTGATGCGCGACCTCGCGATCGATCCCGCGAAGGTGAACGTGAACGGCGGCGCCATCGCGCTCGGCCATCCCCTCGGTGCCACGGGCGCCATGCTGATCGGGACCGTGCTCGACGAGCTCGAGCGCCGGGACAAGACGACCGCTCTGGTCACGATGTGTATCGGCGGTGGAATGGGCATCGCCACGATCCTGGAGCGCATCTGAGACCGCCATGATCGACTTCGAGCCCACCGAAGAGCAGCAGCTGATCGTCGACACGGTGCGTCAGTTCGCGACGAACGAGATCCGCAAGGCGGCGCGCGAGGCAGACGAGGCTGCCGCGCTGCCGGCTTCGGTGCTCGAGCGGGCGCACGAGCTCGGCCTCGTGTCGAGCGCCCTCCCGGAAGTGTACGGCGGCGGCGGCGCCCGAAGCGCTGTGACCGGTGTGCTCGCCGCAGAGGAACTCGCCCACGGGGACCTGGCGATCGCGTTGGCGGTCCTCTCGCCCATGCTCCTCGCCCTCCCGATCGCGGACTTTGGCAGCGAGGAGCAGAAGAAGGGCTGGCTCCCCCGCTTCACCGGCGATCGCTACCTCCCCGGCTCGCTCGCCCTGGTCGAGCCCGCCTTCCGCTTCGATCCCCTTCACCCTGCCACGACCGCGAAACGCGATGGGCGCGAGTACGTGCTCGACGGTGCGAAATGCTTCGTGCCTTGGCAGAACGGCGTGGAGGCGGTCCTCGTGATCGCCGCCGAGGACGGCCGGGTGCAAGGGTTTCTCGTGCCCCACGATGCACCGGGTCTTTCGGCCACGCGCGAGAAGAATCTCGGCGTCCGGGCGCTCCCGACGGTGGAGCTTGAGCTTCGCGGGGTGCGCGTGCCGGCCTCGGCGAAGCTCGGGAGCGAGTCAGCGCCCGGGGATACGGCGGTGCGCGGCATCCTGAACCGAGGGCGCGTGGCCCTCGCCGCATGCGCGGTGGGCGTCGCGCGGGCGGCGTTTGAGATCGCCCGGGACTACGCAAAAGAGCGCCAAACTTTCGGGGCGCCGATTGCGACACGTCAGGCTATCGCCTTCAAGCTGGCGGACATGGCGATCGAGATCGACGGAGCGCGCCTTCTGGTCTGGGAGGCCGCGTGGAAGATGGACGAGGGTCACGACGCCACGCGAGAGGCCACGATCGCCCGGCACCAAGCGCAGCGCGTCGCCCTCGAGGTCGCCGATGGCGCGGTCCAGGTGCTGGGAGGCCACGGCTACATTCGCGAGTATCTGCCGGAGATGCACCTGCGCAATGCGCGCGGGTTCAGCACCTTCGAAGCGCTGAGCCTCGTCTAAACGGAGCACGACGCGATGGCGATCTCCTTCGAACCCGCCCCGAATACGGTCGCTGCCAGAGAGATGTACCACCGCATCGCACGCGAGCAGATGCGCCCGGTCGCGCGCAAGTACGACGAGCAGGAACACGAGATGCCGTGGGAGTTCGTACGCTTCATGTGGGAGAAGGGAAGATCGCCGCCGGGCTCATTCACCGGACCCAGCGACGGCTTCGTGCAGGTCTGTGTCCAGGCCGAGGAGCTTTGCTGGGGGGACGCAGGGCTTTACCTGCGCATTCCGAGCCCGGCGCTGGGCGGCTCAGCGGTGGCCGCCGCAGGTACGAACGAGCAGAAGGCGCGATTTCTCAATCCCTTCCGCGAGGGCGCACCCAAATGGGGCGCCATGGCGATCACCGAGCCCCAAGCGGGTTCCGACGCTGCAGCCATCCAAACCACAGCGCAGCTGGATGGGGAGGAGTGGGTCCTGAACGGGACCAAGATTTTCTGCACTTCCGGCGAGGCAGCAGCGACCATCGACGGAGGATTCGTCGTGGTCTGGGCGACCCTCGACAAGAGCGCCGGCCGTGGCGGCATCAAGTCCTTTGTCGTACCCGCAAAGACGCCGGGCATGAAACTCGTGGGTCTCGAGCGCAAGCTCGGGATCCGAGCCTCCGACACGGCGACGCTGGTCTTCGAGAATTGCCGCATCCCAAAGGAGAACCTGCTCGGAAGCGCGGAGATCAAGAAGGCGAACCCGATGCAGGCGGGGGACAAGGGGTTCAAGGGCGCGATGGCGACCTTCGACGCCAGTCGCCCCATCGTCGCCGCCATGGCCGTCGGCGTCGGACGCGCGGCGCTCGATTTCCTGAAAGAGGAGCTCGAACGCGAAGGGGTCTCCATCCGCTACGACGCGCCGGCCCATGAACGCACCGCGATCGAGCGCGATGTCATCGACATGGAGGCCGAGCTCCAAGCCGCGCGCCTCTTGACCTGGCGGGCGGCCAAGATGATGGACCATGGCAAGCGGAACAATCTTGAGGCGTCGATGGCGAAGGCGAAGGCGGGTCTCGCGGTCACCAAGATCACCCAGAAAGCCGTGGAGATCCTCGGCCCCCTTGGATACTCCCAGAAGATCTTGGTCGAGAAGTGGATGCGCGACGCCAAGATCAACGATATCTACGAAGGCACCCAGCAGATCAACCAGCTCATCGTCGCGCGGCGCATCCTCGACTACTCGTCGTCGATGCTACGCTAGGAACGAATCCTCATGCCGATTGCCTCCGATCTTCTCGAGATCCTGGTATGCCCGGAAACCCGACAACCCCTGCGGGAGGCGCCGGGAGATCTGCTCGCCCGTTTGAACCAGCAGATCGCCGAGAAGAAGCTGCGAAACCGCGGTGGCCAGGCGGTGGCCAAGCCCATCAGCGAGGCTCTGGTTCGGGAGGATGGTCACGTCCTCTACGTCGTTGACGACGGCATCCCGGTGATGCTGGTCGAGGAGTCGATCGAGCTCTAGCCCGGGGGAGGGCAGCCGGTCGCTTTCGCGGGGAAGCGGCGCCCCGATTCCCGAAGCGAGCCCCGTCTTTCCTACTGCGCGAACTCGCGGCGCTTTAGCTGTCGTACGTAGTCCGAGAGCTCGGGATCCGAGGCCACGAGCGCGGCGGTGCGCTCTTCGAACTCCGCCGCGGCCTTCATGAGATCCGATTCGTCGATCCGAAAACTGAGGCACTCACACAGATGCTTCACCAGGGCGAGCGCTCCGCGCGTGTTGGGTGAGGTGCTGATGTAGTGGGGCAGTCCGGCCCATAGGCTCACCACGCGCACCCCCTCTTCTTCCAGGCGCTCGGCCAACACGCCCACGATCCCCGTCGGACCTTGGTAGGCCGAGGGCTGGACCATGAGGCGGGCAAGCTCCTCGGCCCGCGTCGCAAAGCCGGTGACGTGCACGGGTCGCGAGTAGACGACGTCGGCGAGGAAGGCCCCGAGCAGGACCGCCTGGCGGATGCGCATGGAGCGCACGAGACGCATGACGTGATCGCAGTAGCTGCGCCAGCGCAGATGCGGCTCCGCACCGATCCCGATCACGATGTCGCGCAGGGCGTCCATCTGTCCGTAGCGGAACTCGCTCTTCGGCCACTCAATGCGGCGCACCGCACCCTCGAGCAGCCGCACACACGGCCGGCGCACGGTGAAGTCGTAGAACTCCTCGGGATCGATCTCGGCAAGAGGTACGCACTGGAGCGCGTCGGACACGTAGCGCGCCGCCGAGCTCGCCGCCTCACCGGCGTCGTTCCAGCCGTCGAAGGCGAGGAGCAACACGGGCTCGCGCAGCGTCGGCTGCACGTGGATGCGGAGCGCATCTTGCACTGCCTAAGGTTGGCACGGTCGGACCGTGCGTTACAAGGGGGCGCTTAGCCCAGCTCCTCGACGATCCGAAGCAGATCGAGGGACGTCACGATGCCGACGAGGCGGCCGCGATCGGTCACCATCAGCCGATGGATTCGCCGCTCGCGCATGATGTTCGCGGCGACAGCGACGCCTGTCTCCCGCGTCACGCTGTAGACCTCACTGCTCATGAGCTCCGACACCGGGGTCGAGGAGCGGTCGACTTTCACCTCGCTGATCTCCTGGTAGTCCTCGACGTCGCTGTAGAATCGTCCGCTCGCGCCAGCGGTGGCGCGCTCTGAGAGGTGACGCACGAGATCGCGCTGCGACAGAACGCCGATCGGGCGGCCGCCGGCATCCACGACCGGCGCCCCGCTGACCGCCCGTCTCACGAGCATCTGCTCTGCCTCACGCACCGTCGCCTCGGGCGGAAGGCACACGACATCCGGATTCATCAGCTCCGAGACCAATCGCTTCTTCTTCGCCATGGTGGCGAGGGTTCCACAGCGAAGCGCGCTTTCGCCACGGGGGCAGGGGTGCGCCGTTCTCGGCGCGCCTTCGCCAGGCTCCTGAGCATCCCTAGCGCACGAAGCGGTAGCCATGTCCGCGCACGGAGACGATGTGCTTGGGCCGGGTCGGGTCCGGCTCCACGTACCGCCGCAAGCGAACGATAAAGCTGTCCACGACGCGGGTTCGCGTTTCCGGACGCAGCCCCCACACCGTCTCGAGGAGCTCGCCTCTCGTCACGGCCTCGCCCTCTCGTTCGAGGAGCGCGCGCAGGAGTCCTGCCTCCCGCGTCGTGAGGCGTAGCGTCCCACGCGGCGTCTCGAGTTCGAGACGGTCGAAATGAACCGTCACGTCACCGAACTGGAAGATCCGAGGACCCTCCCCGTCCGGGGCGACCCCATCCCAGCGTCGCCGCCTCAGAAGTCCCCGCACCCGTGCGAAGAGCTCCTCGAGCCGGAAGGGCTTCGTCAAGTAGTCGTCCGCACCCTCTTCTAAGCCCCGCACCACATCGGAAGCGTCGTCCTTGGCCGTCAAGATCAGGATCGGGACGTAGTTCCCGGAAGCCCGGGCTCGCCGGGCGACCTCGTAGCCCGGGAGACCGGGCAGCATGAGATCGAGAATCACGAGATCGAGGGGGTGCTGAGAATCGGCGATGCGCTCCACGGCGGCGGGTCCGTCGCTCGCGACCTCGACCGCGTGCCCCTCGGCCTCGAGATTGTATTTGAGGCCCTCGGCGAGGTGCGCCTCGTCCTCCACCACGAGGATCCGCGACATGGCTCAGGCCTGGCGCAAGCGGACGCCGCTCGGCAAGGGTTGGCCGCGCCCGGGAGCCGCCCGCAGCGACACCACGAAGCGACTGCCACGCCCGGAGCCCTCACTCCGTGCGACGACCCGGCCGCCCTGCCGGCGCACGAGATTGCGCACGATGAAGAGGCCGAGACCAAGGCCTGCGGCCTTGCGCTGGACATCGCGCCCGGCGCGGTAGAAGCGCTGGAAGATCTTGCGCAGCTCCTTGCGGGGAATGCCGATCCCCCGATCGACGATCTCGACGTGGACACGCTCGTCGATGCCAAGCGTGACGCCCACGCGAACGTCGACCGGCGGTTCCGAGTACTTGACCGCGTTTTCGAGCAGGTTGCGGAACACAAGGCCGAGTTCCGCCGGATCCCCGCGTACGGTGGCGTCACTACTCGCTTCAAGCCGCACCGCTTCGGGGGAAAGCCCGTGGCGCGCGCGAATCTCGCTCACGCAGCGCTCGAGAAGCGGCGAGAGTTCGACCCACTCTTGCTGCGCCTTTCGGACGCGCTCCTCTGCCCGGGCGGCCGCGAGGACCTGGTGCACGGTCCGGTCGAGGCGCTCCACGTCCTCGCCCATGCGCGCCAGGAACTCCCGTCGCTCCTGCGGGACGGGATCGTGAAGCGCGAGCGTGTCGAGATACAGGCGCAACGAGGCGAGGGGCGTCTTCATCTCGTGGGTGACGGCGTCGAGGAAGGCCTGCTGGCGCTGGTTCAAGCGCATCTCGCGGATGAGCCATGCGCACAAGAGCCCGAGGCCCACGATGATGAGCGCGAAGAAGAGCGTGCCGAGGATGAGGAGAACCCAATGAACAACCGTGAGCCCGTCGGCCACAGGCCGCAGATTCCCCACCACGAGGATCTGCCAGGCCACGAGAAGGGCGATGGCCAGAAGCGAGAGCACGATCCCAATCGTGAGCGGGAAGCCGATGGAGCGACGGGCCACTCGAGATCCCCTTCGGCTCGCTAGGATAGTGGCAAACCCTCAGGTGGTGGAGCCGTTGTGCCGAGAATCCCGCCCTTAAAGGTTTGTCTTCTCGCCCTTCTGGCCTTGTGGCTCCCCCCGCCGGCTTTGGGGGAGGAGAGCTGCCCGGTGGTCCCCGGCGTGGACCTTTCGGTCCAGGCCCATCCTCGGGTGGACGCCGAATCGGCAATCCAGATGAGGGAGGGGATGATCTTCTCGGACAAGCAGCTCCCCGCGCTCCAGAGCCTCCTTCCCCCGGAGGTCTGGCAGGAGCGCGAGATCTTCTTCTTTGAAGGTATGCGCATGGTGCTTGGGCCCTGCTTCCGAAACTACCCGGTCTCACACGCCTACGAGGAGGCGACCCGCGCCTTCGCGGGACAGCCCACGCTCGATGACGAGGGCAACCTCAAGAACTACAAGGCGGGCCTCCCCTTCCCGCCCGAGACGATCGACCCCAAGGCTCCCGATGCCGGGATGCGTTGGGCATGGAATCTCGAGATGCGCCACCGCGGCTCGGGCCCCGCTGGGAAGTTCCGCTTGACGGATTTCCCGAGCCGCCTGGGCAAAATCCAGGTGTACGAGGGGTCGTTCTACCTCTTGCAGACCGCGCATCGCGCCGACCTCGCGGATAGCGCCTATGCCCTCCCCGTCGCGAAGGAAGTGAACTGGGTGGGAGGGGGGAAGTTCGAGGAGCCGTTTAACGCCCGAGGGCTTGCGTGGCGACAGATCCGCCCCCTTGCTTCCGAGGCGTCGTACCACGAGGTGGACACCATCTTCGTCTACGTGCCGACCATGCGAAAGCCGCGCCGCGCCGCGACGGCATGGGTGAATGGATACTTTACGCCGCGCTACACCACCGGCGGCGACGACGGCGGTGGCTCCGTGCCCTATGGCGCGACCCAGTACGGACCGGCCAGCTCGATCAATCCCACGGCCGGGATTTCAGCGGCATCGTCGGAGTACATGCGCCGGGGATTCATTGGGTTGGCACTTCGCCCGAACGCCTTTGATTGGACGCTCGTCGGCGAGCGCGACGTGCTAGCTCCCATCAACGGCGAGCAACTTGGCTGGCCGAAGAGCCCGGAGCACAACTACGGGACAAGCGGGCTCTCGGTGGCAAGCGACCGCTGGGACGTCCGCCATGCCGTGGTGATCGAGGGTCGGGCCCGCCGAGAACAGGACGACACCCACCGCGTCCAGATCTATCTCGACGCCCAGACGGCGCAGCCCCTCTACTGGATCTCGCGCCGGCCGGACGGTCTCCTCCAGGACGTGGGAATCCTCGTCCACCGCTACAGCGGCGATCGACCCGACTACCCCTCGTGGCCCGACGGCTCCCGGGCTCTCGTCTTCGATCCCGTCGCCGCTGTCTTCTTCACCGCGGAGGAGGGAGGCACGGGCTGGCGTCGCGAGTCGTACGATGTCACGTCGGTCCCGATGGCAGGCCAGGACCTGCGCGCGATGACTGGCACAGCGGAGCTCGAGAAGGGGCACTAGAACGTGTAGCGCAGTGTCAGGGAGATCTCGTTGCGCTCCGCAATCGAGGTGAGTCCGTCGTACTTCACCCGGTTCATGAAGTCGCCCCCGTTGTTCTGCAGCACGGGCTGCTGGATCGGGAGCTGCATGTTCTGGGGATTCCCGTAGAAAATGTTCGTGCCGACGGTGGCCGAGAAGACTTCGCTGTAGCGGTAGGTAAAACTGAGCAGCGCCGCCCCCGACGTCGAACGCACGTCATGCACGAAGGTCACGACCGGCAGCAGGCGGTCCTGGAAGTAGCCGGTAAAGATCGTGAGGGTCCCGAGCGCCGAAAAGGGTCCGTTCACCCACATGGCGCTGTTGTCGTGGAAGTTGTCGATATAGCGAAAGAACCATTGGGTGTTGAAGAGGAACGTGCGGTTGGCATTTAAGAAGTTGATGAACGTCGGGCGGTCCACCGAGACTGTGAGTTGCTCAACCCCGTGGCTCGAGAATCCGCTAAAGCTGTCGTTGTCCTGAAAGTTTTGCGAATTGGTCCAACTGAACTCCACACCCCAGTTCGTCTTGGTCCGATCCTCGGCGAAGTCCATCCCGAAGCCCAAGATGTTGTGCTTCGGGTACTGAAGGTCGATCTCCGAGCCCGAGAGCCAGACGAAGTCACGCCGCCCGTAGAGCCCATTTCCCCCGACCAGCACGTCGGGCCGCTGTGTGCCCGTCGCCGCGAAGAACCCGGTCACAAGGGAACAGGTGAGTGGGTTGTTGACATGGCAGGTGCCCGTCGTGTCCGTCGCCGCCGAAAGAATCGTGAGCGTCTGGAGAAAGTTGTACGAGAGGGCAGCCATCACGCTCGTAAAGGAAAGGGTGGGCTTGCCACCCCCCGGGTTGAAGGCCAGGAGATTGGTCGTGGACGCCCCGCACCCCGGGAAACTTGCGTTGAGACACCCGTCGACCTGCGGGTTGTAGGTCCGCCCGTAGCAACCCACGAGGCCACATGCCCCAGGGAGTGTCAAGAGGTGGCCATCGAAGAAGCGAGTCGCGACAGGACCCCCGACTTCGAACTGCGGAAACGACTGCACGAGCACGCTCGCTTCCGTGTTGAAGAGATCGATGCCTTGAACCTGGCAGTTTGTTCCGTAGAAGGGACCACAGCCGAGAAGAGCCTGCTGCTGCGTCGTGAGGACGCTATTCAGTCCGTTCCCGGCAACCTTCCCCGGAGCGGGGTTCAGCGGAACGAGCGTGGGCGCGGTGGCCGGGGACTTCAGCAAGGCGAGGATCACGTTCAAGAACGTGGTGCCAAGTCCGCCTTCATCAGCGAGGATCTCTCCGAACAAGCCCGCGACGGTACCGCCGAGAATCGGAACCTTTTGCTGACTGCCAAAGAGCGTGAGGGCACATTCGTTGGAAAGATTGAGACCGGGGATCGGGACCAGGCCGCTCGCCACTCCCACCGTGGCGGAGCAGAAGACGTCGAAGAACTGGCGATTCCCGGCGTTGTAGAGCAGGGCCTGCTGCGCAAGCCCCGGCGAGCCCAGGGCATAGGGGCGATTTAGGCTATCGAGCGGAACGCCGGTCTGGGGGTCGACGTTGCGGGAATAGGTATTGAAGTTGTTCCCGGTCGGGAAATAGTCGTACCCGTAGTAGTCGGAGAGCGCGAAGCTATAGCGGTCCCAGCGGAACTCGAGGCGTGCCCCGGTCTGAAGCCCGTCCAATCGGTCCCAAACCGAGGGCGGACGAATCTCTCCGGCCAGGGTCGAGCCAAGAATGCCGTGGGTGACGAGGCCCACCGACTTCCCGCATACGAGGAAGACGGTGTAGGGCTCGCCGCAGCGCCCGAGGTCGTTCGGCATGAAGTTGCCGAGATTGGCCACGTACTCAACACGCACATCCTCGAGCGGACCCACGTTGTAGAAGTTGTAGACCGCGCGCGCGAGCCAGAGCGGAATCCGCGTGTCCTCGAGGGAACCCAGCGTGGTTTGACCGAGGTCCAGGGGATTGATCTGGTCCTGGTTGCGGAAGAGCTCCGTCTTGCCCCAGACGATGTCCTGCTTCCCGAGCCTAAACCAAAGACGCCCGTCCAGCATCTCGAGGTCGAGGTAGCCTTCTTTGAACTCGTAGGTGTCCTGGCTTGCGCCCCGGTTCCAGGCGAGCTGATTCTGTGAAAAGTTCTGGTCGAAGCTCCCGAACTGGTTCTGGATCGCGAGCAGATTCGCGGAGGGAACATAGAGGCCTTGGGCAGTCAACCCGTTATACGTCGGGGGAGGGTTGGGAACGAGGGGCCGGAGCGGCAGCGGGGGGGTTATGTTCGGGATGTTCTGAAGCGCACCGATGGGTTGGATGACGACGCCCGTATTCCAGGGTCCGAGGGGCAAGACCTGCGGACCGAGTGTCCCGCCGAAGTCCTTGATCGCGAATTGCTGGTTCAAGATGGGGCCCAGGGTCTCTGGAACCGATTTCTTAGCTGCGGCCCCGCCGAGGGCGAAGAGATCGCTAAAGGGCGGGATCGTCGTGTAATTCGAGAATCGCCCGTTCGGCTGGATCGGCACGGAGGGATTCACGGGATCGGGCAGAACTCCGGTATAGCCGACCGAATATCCATTGGTGAAGTTCGGCATGCCGCGCGCGGCGCGATCGCCGAAGAGATCGTAGGAAGACGAGAGTCCGCACAGCTTCGTATACACGCAGTCGTACTGAACCTTTCCGCGGAGGTAGATCTTCGCCAGGCTGAAAGGTCCAAAGCCGTTCGGCGCGAGATCGCCGTCAAGCTCCAGGTCGAGGGCCGTGGCCCACTGACTCACGAAAAAGGCATCGGGATTGAAGCTGTCGGACATCGTCCGAAAGGACTCTTGGAGATAGCCGTGGACCTGGACCCGGCCGTCCATGAGGTCGATCCCTGACGCCGCGGGGGGCACCAGCAAGAGCGGGGCGATCAGCAGGTACGGACGGCGCCAACGGAGCATGGGCAACTCCGCGCATCCGGTGGGCCGAACGGCGCACCCCCCGGACCGATCGATACGTCAGAATGTGTAACGCAACTTGAAATAGGCCTCGTCGCGGTCTTTGATCACAGAAAGACCAGGCGTGTAGAAGGTCTTGTACGCGTCGCCTCCCGTATTCTGTCCAGGGGTGGCGATCGGATTGAGCGCCATGGTCTGCCCCCTGTAGCGCCCGAGGAACTGCTCGATCCCGAGGGTAAACGAGAAATTCTCCGTGAAGCGGTATTGGAGTTCGGGCAGGGCGGCACCCGAGTTCGAGAACACGTCGTACACGAAGGTGAGCGAGGGCAACAAGCGATCCTGGAAGTAGCCCGTCGAGATCGTGAAGGTCCCGAGGACACCCCAGGGCCCTGGCATCGTGAAGCTCGTGTGATAGCTCGTGAGATAGGAGACGAAGAACTGCGAGTTGAAGAAGAACGTGCGGTTTTGGTTCAGGAAGTTGATAAAGGTCGGGCGGTCGACGGAGACCGAGAGCTCGAGGTCGTCGGATTTGCTCAAGTTGTTGATCTGATTGTTGTCCGCGAACGGCAGGTGCTGCTCCCAGCCGAACTCGACTCCCCAGTTCGACTTGGTGACGTCCTCGGCAAAGTCCATGGAGAAGCCCAGGACGTTACGCTTCTGATACTGAAGGTTGACCTCGCCCCCGGCGTCCCACACGAAGTCCCGGCGCCCGAAAAGTCCGTTCCCGCCGGCGTCGATGGTATTGCGCAGGGTACCCGTCACGGTCATGAAGCTCGCGACGCTGCTACACAGCTCCGGGCGGATATAGGAGCATCGGTTCGTGCTGGCGGACGAAAAGGGCTGGTGGTCCCAGGCCATGAAGGGGTTGATGGCGGCGATGCCGCTCTGTGACGTCAACCCGTTGGATTGGGTGACCAGGATCATCTCGAGATTCCAGGAGAACGCCGCCATCACGCTGTTGAACTTCTGGCCCGTAAAGGGCTGTCCGACGGGCTTGTAGCCGAGGGCATTGGGACCGAACCCGATGAGCGCCGGGTTGGTGGTGCCATCGGTTGCGGGATTGTAGGCTCGGCCCGCGCAGACATATCCGGGTGCGGGAGGACCGCAGGCACCCGGGAGCGTGATGAGGCCGCCAGGGAGGCCACTGATGAACCGCGTCCCCACGGGGCCACCGACAAAGCCGTTCGTGCCGGGCTGGATCAGGTTCGGATTGTTCGTGAACCAGCCGGGGTGAGTCCCCTCAAAGCCCACGAAGGACTGCGCCACGACGCTCGCTTCCATGTTGAGGAGGTCGATGCCGCCGGGAACGTTTGTGCCCCCGACGAGACCCCCTAGGTGCGCGTCGCAGACGTCATGGTAGAAGGGCCCGCAGCCGAGGAGCGCCTGCTGCTGCGGCGTGAGCGAGTTGGTAAGACTGATCGTCGTCGGCGCCCCCCCCGGCTGCAGGTTCACGAGGGGAAGCGCCTGGCTGGCTCCGAGTGAGTTATAGACCAACGGGAGGTTCACGAAGAACGGGTCGCCGGCGAAGAGGTGCGAGAGCACAAAGGCGAGCGGGAAGCCGTTGACGATTTTCGTACTGCCGAGCACGGTCTGCGCGCAGGCGGTGGAATCCAGCGTCGAGAAGCCCACCGTGGTCGAGCAGATCATGGCGAAGAGTGTCTGGTTCGCGGACTGGAGTTGAAGTGCGGTCGACGGCGTGAGGCAACCTCCTGGACCGATCGCGATCGCGTTCCCGTTGACGTCGAGCCCTCCGAACTGGCAGGATCCCTGGCTCTGCCCCGCCCGGGGCATCCCCGAGAACGGATCCACGTTTCGCGAGTAGGTCCAGTCCTGGTTGGCGTAGGGAATGCGGACGTAGTTGTAGATGTCGACGAGCGCGAAGCTGTAGCGGTCCCAGCGGAACTCAAGTCTCGCGCCCCCCTGCAGGCCCTGGCTCGACTGCCACCAATTCGGCGGTGTCGTCTGACCCGTAAGACCCACGCCGCTCACACCGTGCGCGAAGAGGCCGAAGGCCTTGTCGCAGACGGGGTTTACCGCATAGGGCATTCCGCAGACACCGAGGTCATCGGGGGTAAAGCGGTCGAGATTGAGGGCGCCCTCGATCCGAACGTCTTCGAAGGGACCCACGGTGTAGAAGTTGTAGACCGCGCGCGCGGCCCACACCGGGATGCGCGACTCCTCGAGGCTCGGGAGAGAGGAGAGCGCATCGTTGCGCGGATTGAACTGGTCGGTGGTCGCGAAGAGCTCCGTCTTTCCCCAGACGATGAGCTGCTTGCCCACGCGCAGCCAGGCGCGTCCGTCCAGGAACTCGGCGTGGAGGTATCCCTCCTTGAGCGCGTAGGTCTCATTCTGCGACTCCGTGTAGTTCCACGCGAGATCGTTTTGGCTGAAGTTCGCCATGGTGGGACCCGGACTGCCATTGCGCAGGTAGTTCACCAGGCCTTCGCTCGGATAGTAGATGCCCTGAGCGGTGAACAAATTGCCAAACGGCGAGGAGCTCGGAATCTCCGGGGCGGGCCGGAAGGGCAGCGCGCCCTTCCCAAAGTTCCCGAGCGAGGTGACCGTTGTACCGGTGAAATTCGGAATGATGGGGTTAAAGTCCTGGGAGCTGAACGGGTTCGCGATGTGGATGAGCCCGGCGTTCGGGATGATGTCGTTCTTGGGCAGCCACGGTCCGAGAGGCTCCACCGCGAGTCCGTTCATTGGGCCCGGGGTCTTGATCTGGGCGAAGCGGTAGTCGAGGTAGTCTTTAAACGTGTAAAGAGCCGGCGCGTCAGCGGGAATCCCGTTGGGATTTGGCTGAGCGAAGAGCGTTGCGAAGCCGTAGACGACGTTGAGAGCACCCGGGCGGTTGCCGGGCAGCGCCTGGAACGGCGCTCCGAGGGGGATTACCCCGTTAAAGTTTTGGAGTTTGGCGTTCGCCAGGCGGTCGGGTAGCTGCGCGGCGCGATCGCCATACACATTGACACTCGGGAACATCCCACAGGCCCGCGTATAGACGCAGTCGTAGCTGAGCTCGAGGCGCGTGTAGCTCCGCAGCGACTCAAGGGGCCCTATGGGATTTTTGATGAGCATCGCATCGGTGTCGACGCGCAGGATGTTCTTCCACTGGGTGAGGTCAAACTGCTCGTTGAAGTTTCGCGAGATGCCGCGGACCTGCGTTTCTAAGTAGCCGTGGACCTGAACATCGCCTTCCAGGAAGTCGACGGCCCGGGCCGCAGGCGTCCCAGCAACGACGAGTGCCAGGGCGAAAAGCAGCGTGAGCCCGCATGCACCACGACTTCGAGCGGCCGAAACCACCCCCCCCATTGACCCCTCCTGCTCGTCTAGTGCGTGGCAGGCGAGACCGCCCACCGCGCCTTCCCCCGAAGACACGCGAGCTACCAAACCCATACCAGATGAGTGGCGGGACCCTGTTTTGCACAATCCAAGTCTCGGACACTTGAGAGTGCGGGCGCTGGATCCTGCCCCCGTCAGGCTGCGGCATTTATACCCAGGAAGTTCTGCAGAACACAACGGATTTCTTGAAGGAGGGAGAAAAGACGCGTGGAGCGCTAGGGCTTTGCCGCTTTGGGTCGTCGCGTGCGCGTCGGCGCCTTCGCGGCCTGGGTGGTTGACGCGTTGCGGCGTGACCGCTTCGCGACGGACTGAACGGGCACCGCCGGAGCCAGCGTGGTGTCGCCCTGCTCTGCAGCGGCCGTACGACCCCGAGCGCGGGTTCGGCGCACCCGCACGGGGCCTGCGGGCTTGGGCTCTGCGCCCTCCCCTGCGGCTCCTGTCGTCTTCCCTCCCCGCGGCGCCCGCGGTGGGAACTCGAAGCCGTGGCGACCGGATTCCTTCAGCACCAGCGTGGCAGAGAAAGGCCGGCCGAAGCGCGAGGTGAAATCCGTGAGGAGCTCCGTTCTTCCGGTCCGCAGATACACCAAGGCCTCCTCGCGTGTGATCTCACGCTTGCAGACCGTCCGCGGCAACTGGAAGCCGCAGCTCTTGGGCAGCGAATCGTCCTTGCCATTCTGCTCTTCTTTGAGCTTGCGCTCGCAGATGAAGTGCGTGGACGATTCGATGACCTTGCAGTCCTCCTCGCGCGGGCAGCGACCGAGCGGCTCGGTGTTGACCTCGTACTCCGGGGCTGCCAGCGCCTGCTCCCCATCGGCCCAGCCCTCGGAGCGCACCTTCACGCTCCACGCCTCGCGGTCGAGCTCGAGCCGGCCCCGGTAGGTCCGGCCGTCCCGCGCCGTGAAGCCGTCGAGGACGCCGGTCTTGCCGTCACGGACCAGCGCGGTGGCGCTCGCCCGATCGATGTAGCGGCCTGAGGTGTCCTTCCAGATCCGGAGCGGGCACACCTGGTCCTCGGGCGTCCCCGGCTCCTCCACGCAGCGGTAGAACCAGGAGCGTTCGTAGACCGGTTTCCCGCAGCGTGGACAGGGACCGAGGGACTCCTGGTTGGGATAGACCTCGTCGAACTCGAAGTTGCGGGCGCGGTTCACGATCTCGCGTGCGTACTCCGTGATCTCGCCCATATAGTCGGCGGCGGTCCGCCGGCCCTTTTCGACGTCGAGCAGATGCGTCTCGATCTCACCGGTGAGCTCCGCAGACGCCAGCCGATCGATGTGGACGCGCTTTAGGATGTCGATCAGGCGAATGCCCTTCACAGTCGGCCGCAGCGCCTTTCCAACGCGTACGGCATAACCCTTGGCGATCAAGTTCTCGATGATGTCGGCGCGCGTGGCCGGCGTTCCGATTCCCTTCTCGTGCAACACCGCCGCCAGATTCTCGTCTTCGATCTGCTGGCCGGCGTTCTCCATGAGCGAGAGCAGCCGCGCCTCGGTGATGCGCGCCGGGGGCTTGGTCTCCTCCGCCACGACCTCCGCCGCCGGTGCCCGAACGGCGACACCCTGCACGTCGTCCTCGCCGGGACGCAGAGGTGCCAGCACACCTTCGTCTTCGTCGCTCTCCGCCGCCGCCAGGACCGCGCGCCAACCCGGCTCCTGGAGCGAGCGGGCACGCGTGCGGAAGCGTTCGCCCAGGACTTCGCTCGTACGCTCGACCCGCACCCAGAGCGCCGCGGGGTAGAAGGCGCCTAGGAAACGGCGCACCACCAGGTCGAACAGGCGCCGGTCGTCGCCGGAAAGCGCAGCCGTGGGCAGCGTTCCGGTCGGGATGATCGCAAAGTGGTCCGACACGCCGGAGTTGTCAAAGGTGCGCGCCTCGTTCTGCAGGCCCGCGCGCTCGAGATACGACGCCGCAGCGGCATATTCTCCCATCGCGACGGGTGCCTCATGGCGGGCGGCAGCGGCCAGCGTGGCGAGCACGCGGCGCACGATTTCACGGTAGTCCTGCGGCAGACAGCGCGAGTCGGTGCGCGGGTAGGTCAGGATCTTGTGCTGCTCGTAGCAGCGCTGGGCTGCACCCAGGGTTCGCTTCGCCGACCAGGAGAAGCGCCGGTTGGCTTCGCGCTGAAGGCTTGTCAGGTCGAACAGCGGCGGCGCCGACTCCCGCGAAGGCTTCCGCGTCTCCTCCGCCGTGCCCCTTTGCCCATGCACCGCGGCCGCGATCGCCCGGGCCCGCTGCTCATCGAAGATCCGGTCGTCTCGCGCCTCTTCGTCTTCGCCGACCTGAAAGCCTGGATCAAACCAAGTGCCGGTGTAGGTCTGGCCGTCGTGTTCAAACGTGCCCGTCACGCGCCAGTACGGCCGCGGGACGTGGGCAAGCACTTCGAGCTCGCGCTCTACCAAGAGCGCGAGCGTCGGCGTCTGGACCCGGCCGGCAGACCACGCCGTCTTCTCCTTGCGACCCTTGAGCCGCTTGGTGAGGGCGCGGGTTGCATTCATGCCGATCAGCCAATCCGAGTAGGCTCGACACTCGGCCGCCGCCCCGAGCCCCTCGAAGTCGGCCCCCGGCCGCAGATGGCTGAAGCCTTCGCGGATCGAGTCGTCGGTCATGGACTGGAGCCACAGCCGGCGCACGGGCTTGTGGCTGGCGAAATGCTTCACAATCTCGCGAAAGATGAGCTCGCCCTCGCGGCCCGCGTCACAGGCGTTCACGACCAAGTCGATGTCGTCGCGCTGAATCAGCTTTTTCAGGGTCCGGATGCGCTCGGCCTGACCCGACTTCGGCTTGAAGTGGAATTCCTCTGGAAGGATGGGGAGATCGTCCAAGAGCCAGCGCTTGTACTTCGGGTCGATCTCCTCGGGCTCGAGCAGCTCGAAGAGGTGTCCGACGGCGAAACTGATGACGTAGCGCTCGCTCTCGGAGTACCCCTCGTGCTCGGTAAAGCCGCCGAGGGCCGCAGCGATATCCCGAGCCACACTGGGCTTTTCGGTGATGACGAGGGTTTTCGCCACGGAGCTCCCATGCCCGCGGGGGGGCGGACGCCTTGTCCGGCCGGGCGGGAACGGCATCCATAGCCCGAGGCCCCTGGGCTGACAAGCCAAGCCCCGGTGGCTCCCGCACCCGCTCGTGCCTCCCCGGGAGGCTTAGGGCACGGTCGGGTGCTCTCGGGAAAACTTGAGCGGGTCCCGCTGCGGGCGGCTACTTTGCTCGCAATGAGCGCTGCTCAGCCGATCACAGGGTGCAAGCCCGGGGACATCGCTCCCTACGTCTTTCTCTGTGGAGACCCAGCGCGTGTCGGGCGCATCGCGGCCTCCTGGCAGGGCGTCCGGGAGGTCTGCAATGTCCGAGAGTTCCACATCCTGACAGGGGAGCGGGAGGGCGTCCGGCTCTCGGCCGCCTCCACGGGAATCGGCGGGCCCAGCACTGCGATTCTGATCGAGGAGCTCTCGAAGCTCGGCGCCCATACTTATATCCGAGTCGGCAACAGCGGGGGCCTCTCGGCACAGCTTGAGCTCGGCGACCTCGTGGTGACGACCGGGGCGGTCCGGGACGATGGCACCTCACGCAGCTACGTACAGCCCGAATACCCTGCCGTGAGCGACTACCGCGTCGTGGGGGCCCTGGTCGAGGCCGCTCGAGGACGGGGCGCCCGCCTGCACGCGGGGATCACCTGGTCGCTGGACGCCTTCTACGCCCGGAACGCGATCGCGGCGCGCGATGGCCGGATCGAATCCATGAGTTTCCGGGGCTATTGGACTCCCGGCCACGAGGTACGGATCCGGGAGATGCAGGCGGCGGGCGTCCTGAACTGCGAGATGGAGTCGGGTGTGCTGCTCACGCTGGCCGGTCTCTTCGGCCTGCGGGCTGGCTGCATCTGTGTGGTGTCGGACCGAACCCCCTGGCCCGGCCCGGCAGCGATCGACCTCGATCGCAACATGACGACCTGCATCGAGGTGGCCCAGACCGCGATGCTTGCCCTCGCCCGCTAAGCGCCGCCTGCAGGAAAGGACTCCGTGCGATCGGGGCCCTGCCGAGGCGTACCCCTGTGGTCCGCAACAGCGGGTCTTCAGGCAAGCGGCTTGCGCTCGCGCGCGGGCCTGTTTCAGCAGGAGCGGCGGGGGATCCGGCAATCCCGCGCTCGCAGATAGGCGAAGCCTCGCGCGCCTGTGGTAACCAAGCGGTCATGGCAAAGATCGACCTCCAGCCCCCGCGCGGGACACGCGACTTCTATCCCGAGGACATGCGGGTGCGCAGCTGGCTCTTCGACCAGTTTCGGCAGGTCGCGCGCCTCTACGCCTTTGAGGAGGTGGACGCCCCGATCGTCGAGCACGCGGAGCTATTCATTCGCAAGGCAGGGGAGGAGATCGTCGAGCAGCTCTATCACTTCACACTGCATGATCGCCACCTCGCCCTGCGCTCGGAGATGACGCCCTCGATCGCGCGCATGGTGATGGCCCGGGCCGGCGGCCTGCGCCTTCCCCTGCGCTGGTTCGCCATCACCCAGAACTGGCGCTACGAGCGCACCACCCGAGGCCGCCGGCGGGAACACTACCAGTGGAACATGGACATCTGGGGCGAGCCTGGCGTCGGCGCGGAGGCGGAGTTGCTCTCGGCGATCATACTGGCGCTCGAACGTCTCGGACTCGGACCTGCGGATGTCCAGATCCGGGTCAATAGCCGCGCGCTCCTCGAGGAAACGCTGCGCGAAGGCGTCCTGCGCAACCGGCCCGAGGCCTTTGAGCCGCTTTGCGTCGCGATCGACAAGGTCGCAAAGGTTGGACCCGAAGCCGTCTGCGAGCTCTTGTGCGATCCCAAAGGCTCCGTGCGGCTCTCTTCCGCGGAGGCCCAAAGCGTGGTTGAGCTGCTCGGTGCGCGCAGCCTCGACCAAGCCGCGAGCGGCGCACCGCGGGGCTCGCGTGCCCTCGAAGAGCTGCGCCGACTGTTTCAGCTGCTCGAGGAGTACGGCTGCCGGGACTGGGCGGTCTTCGACGCCTCGGTGGTGCGCGGGCTCGCCTACTACACGGGAACCGTTTTCGAAGCGTTCGATACCCACGGCGCCTTGCGCTCGATCTGCGGAGGCGGGCGCTACGACCGCCTGCTCGAATCGATGGGCGGCGCGGCCATCCCGGCCGTCGGCTTCGGCTTCGGCGATGCCGTGATCCTTGAGCTGCTGGCCGATCGTGGCCTCTTGCCCGCCCGTCCGCGGGACCTTGACGGGGTCGTCTTTGCGTTTGGAGACGCGGAGCGGCCTGCCGCCATTCGCTTGGCGGGCCGCCTGCGCCGCGCGGGCCACTCGATCGAGCTCGTGCTCGGCCAGGTGAAGTTAAGGCGCGTGCTGCAGGATGCCGATCGAGCGGGGGCGGAGCGGGTGTATCTGATCGGCCCCGACGAAGCCGCCCGCGGCGAGGCAAAGGTGCGCAATCTCCGCACGGGCGAGGAGCGAACCCTGCCCCTCGAAGGGGTGCCGGCCTAGGGAAACCCGCGGCGGCGCGATGCGCGGCGAGCAGGACGAGCTATAAAGGGCGTTCCGTAAGCGAGGGTGCCGAAGCCAGCGCCCGAGGGAGGCGAGCCGACACAGAGAATGCGCGGCTGGACAATCCGGGACAGCCTAGAGCTCTACCTCGTGCAAAGCTGGGGCGCGGGTTTTTTCACGATCAACGATGCGGGACGCGTCGAGGTCCGCCCGGGCGGAAACGGGGGCGGCGGGATCGATTTGCTCGAGCTGGTAGGCGACCTCGAGCGCCGCGGCTTGCGCCCTCCCCTCCTCGTTCGCTTCTCCGACATCCTGGCGAGCCGCGTGAAGGGCCTGTGCGGCGCATTCGAGAGCGCGATCCACGAGTACGGGTACCGCGGCCGCTACCGAGGTGTGTATCCGATCAAAGTGAACCAGCAGCGCCAAGTCGTCGAAGAGATCATCGAGGAAGGCGCTCCGCATGGGGTCGGGCTCGAGGCCGGAAGCAAGCCCGAGCTGCTCGTCGCCCTCGCTCTGCTCGAGACGCCCGGCGCGCTCATCATTTGCAACGGGTACAAGGACCGCGCGTACATCGAGACGGCGCTCCTGGCCCAGCGCCTCGGCCGCAACCCGATCATCGTGATCGACCGCTTTCGCGAGATCGACCTCCTGATCAAGACGAGCCGTGAGCTCGGCATTCGCCCTCGCATTGGAGTGCGCGCGCGGCTCACCACGAAGGGGGCCGGGAAGTGGGTCGAGTCCACCGGGGACCGCTCGAAGTTCGGGCTCTCGGCCGTTGAAATCGTGGAGGCTGTCGAGCGGCTTCGCAGCGAAGACATGCTGGATTGCCTCGAACTCCTGCACTTTCACATCGGCTCGCAGATCACCGCCATCCGCGCGCACAAGGATGCGCTGCGCGAAGCGAGTCGCATCTACGTAGAGCTGCACAAGCTCGGCGCGCGGCCAAGCGTGGTGGACGTAGGCGGCGGACTCGGAGTCGACTACGACGGCTCGCAGACCAACTTCCACTCGTCGATGAACTACTCCGTCCAGGAGTATGCGAACGACGTGGTGGCCTTCATCCAAGAAGCCTGCGACGCCAGCAAGGTGCAGCATCCCGACATCGTGACCGAGGCCGGGCGTGCCATGGTGGCGCATCACTCGGTCCTGATCTTCGACGTGCTCGGGGTGAACGAGATGGTGACGGGCAGGCCACCCGAGCCCGTGCATGAGGACGAGCCGAAGGTGCTGCGTGACCTCTCCGAGGTCTGGTCGGGCATCTCGCGGAAGAACGTGCAGGAGGCCTATCACGACGCGTTGCAGCTCAAGGAGGAGGCGTCGACGCTGTTCTCGCTGGGCTACCTCGACCTGCGCGCGCGCGCCCGCGTCGAACGCATGTTCTGGGACTGCTGCGAGAAGATCTTGCGGATCGTTCGCGAGCTCCCCTACGTGCCGGAGGACCTCGAAGACCTCGAGAAGGGTCTTGCCGACACCTACTACGGAAACTTCTCGGTCTTTCAGTCGGTGCCGGACCACTGGGCGGTGAAGCAGTTGTTCCCGGTGATGCCGATCCATCGTCTGGATGAGCGGCCGACGCGGCGTGGAGTGTTTGCCGACCTGACCTGTGACAGTGACGGGAAGATCGACCAGTTTATCGACCAGCGCGACGTGAAGGACGTGCTGCCGCTTCACCCCTACAACGGGCTGCCCTACTACATCGGTGTCTTCCTGGTCGGGGCCTACCAGGAGATCCTCGGCGACCTCCACAATCTCTTTGGCGACACCGACGCGGTCCACGTGCGCCTCGACGAGCAGGGGCGCACCATCGTGGAGCACGTGGTGGAGGGCGACGAGGTCCATGAAGTGCTGTCCTACGTCCAGTACGATCAGAAGCAGCTCGCCGAGCGCGTGCGGCGCACAATCGAGGCAGCGCTACGCGAGGGAACGATCAGCCTTGAGGAGTCCGCTCGCCTGCGCAAGCAGTATGAGCAGGGGCTGCAGGAGTACACCTACCTGACCCGCGACGAGTAGCCGCGGCTTTTGGCGCTAGGGCGCCAGCGAAAGCTCCTCGGACGCCTCGTCGTAGTCGAACAGGTCGCCGAAACGCCCCCAGCGAACGAGCTGTTCGAACACCCGTTCGTAATCCTCCTGGGGCAGTCGCATGGCGATCAGCTCCCGGACCACGTCCGCCTCGACCCGCTTGCCCGGCGCGCGCGTCAAGAGATCGTTCACGTCCCGGACAAGACGCAGCGTGAGCAGGCGCTCCCGCCAAAGGCGCTTTTGCTCTGCGGCGTCCACCGCGAGGAACCGACGGCCGAGGGGGGCGAGTACGACTCGACGCTTTGGCGTGTCTACAAGATCGACGAGCTCTGCCGCCTTCACCACCGCAATCATCTGGTCGAAGCGTCGGCTCGTGTCGGCCGCGATCCGGAACAGGTCCTCCCCCCCTCCGCGCAAGTCGAGGTACTCGAGCAGGCCGACGATCTCGCTCGGGGCGACGTCGGGCAGTGTTTCGACGACCGCGCTCTCCCCGCCCGAAGGCGCCGGCGGGTCGGGGAGCTCGCTTCCGGTGATCACGTCGTGCAGCTCATCGACGAGCGCCGCGAGCTCGGGTGAGCGGTAGTCCCGCGGGCGTGGCAGATGGTTCTCCAGCACCCCGCGGATCCGACCGGGGCGGGCGCCGAGAATCACGATGCGATCGGCCATCCACGCCACTTCCTTGATGTCGTGGCTCACGATCAAGATGGACGATGGATAGCGCCCGGGCAGCGCCCAAATGTCGATGATCTCTGAACGCAGGCTCTCCGCCGTGAGCGAGTCGACGGAGCTGAAGGGCTCGTCCATGAAGAGGAGCTCGGGGTGCACAGCGAGAGCGCGCGCCATGCCGACGCGCTGCTTCATACCGCCGGAGAGCTCGCGTGGATAGGCATCCTCGAAGCCCACGAGCCCCACCATCCGGATCACATCGTCCACACGGCGGCGGATCTCGGGGCTCGGCAGCCGCAATGCCTCAAGCACCACCTCGACATTGCGTGTCACCGTGAGCCACGGCAGCAGGGCGAAGCTCTGGAACACGATCGCCACCCCGGGGTTCATGCCGACGAGCGGTGCCCCGCGATAGCGCACCTCCCCTTGGGTGGGCTGAACAAGACCTGCCATGATTCGCAGGAGCGTGGACTTCCCGCAGCCCGAAGGCCCGAGCAGAGCCACCACCTCCCCTTCCCGGATGGAGAGGTCGATCTCGTCGAGCACCCGAAGCGGGGGGGCCTCCGGACGCGGAAACTCTTGCACCACGCCGCGCGCCTCGCACAGCACCTGAGCCTGCGCCGGAGACTGCTCGGTCATCGCCATGCGCTCCCTCCGGGCTTCACTTTGAAAGGGAGAAGCGCTCCGCTGCGAGATTCTGGCAGCGCCGCCAAACGGACCGGTTGAAGATCACGACCATGAGCGCCATCACGCACACACTGGCGGCCAGGAGAGGAAAATCGGCCACCTCCGCGGCACGGCTGATCTGCGCGCCGAGGCCGACGGTGGCGAGCGTCTCGCCGCGAAAGCTCACCGCCTCGGAGACGATGCTCGCGTTCCAAGCGCCGCCCGCAGCGGTGACCCAGCCAGTCACAAGATACGGGAAGACGGCGGGCGCCCAGAGCGTGCGGAAGGTTTGGACGCGGGAGAGCCGGTAGCTGCGGGCGGCCTCGCGCAGGTCGGCGGGAATGGCGGCCGCGCCCGCAATCACGTTGAAAAGCACGTACCACTGCGTCCCGAGGAGCATCAGCACGACGCTGCCCCAGCCGAGGGTGACCCCGGCGGCGTGAAGCCCGGCCACCACCAGGGGAAACAACATCGGGGCGGGAAAGGAAGCCACGACCTGCACGACGGGCTGGAGCAGACTCGAAAGCCGCGGGGAGAGCCCGATGGCGATGCCGGCGGGCAGGGTCCAGAGCGTCCCGAGCGCCACCGCCGTCAGCACACGGGCGAGTGTCGCGAAGGCCTGCGCGAAGATCGAAAGCCAGGCCCTGGCACTCACGCCGGCAACAAGTCCCGAGAGGCGCAGGGCCCCGATCCCGAGCCCGCACAAGAGAGCGGCCCCGAGGAGCACGCGCAAACCCGTCACGAGCACGAGGCGCCGGCGCTCTTCTCCGCGCGAAGCGGCCCGCCTGGGCGCCGCGGGAGCTCGCCTCAGCGGGGCATAGGAGCGGGCCAGCAGGCGATCGGCCAAGGCGACGAAACGCGAGCGCCGCAAAAGGTCCAGCACGAGCGAACGCCCCACCTCGCGCTGCCCGCCCTCCTCCATCCGGAACCGCTCAGCCCACACCACGAGGGGACGCCAGAGGATCCGGTCCAGGGCAACGATCACGAGGGTCATAGCGAGGATGGCGAGGAGCATCGCCTGAACGTCGCCCTTGGCCACCGCCACGCTCATGTAGGAGCCAAGACCAGGCAGCCGGTAGTCGCGGTCCCCCAGCACGAACGACTCGCTGATCATGAGGAAGAACCAGCCCCCCGCCATGCTCATCATGCTGTTCCAGACCAGGCCGGAGGTCGAGAACGGAAGATCGACAAAGCGCACCCGCCGCCATTCCGAAAATCCGTAGACGCGGGCCATCTCGTTCAGCTCCGGAGGCACGGAGCGCAGAGAGGCGTAGAAGCTGAAGGTCATGTTCCAGACCTGTCCTGTGAAGATCATCAGCACCGCGGCGAGCTCGAGACCGACGTTGCTGTGCGGGAAGAGCGCCACAAGCCCGAGCACGAGCCCAGGCATGAATCCCAGCACGGGAATGCTCTGCAGGATGTCAAGGATCGGCACCAGCACGCGCTCGGCCACGCGATCGCGCGCCGCCCAGTAGCCGTAGAAGAGGGTAAAGCCGAGGGAAAGGACGTACGCCGTGAGCCCGCGGCTCAGCGAGTAAAGAGCGTAGCCGGGCAGCGCTCGGACGGACAGATCGATCTCGACGCTCGGCCGGTAGGCCGTTCTCCACTCCCGAGCGAAGTCGATGCTGAGGGCCAGCAGGCCCACCGCGCCAAGCGCGAGAAGCAGGTCCACAAACGCGGCGCCGTGGGGGGCGTCCTCGGGGATCGTGCTGCCGCCCCACACGCGGCCGTAGCGAGCTTGCATCGAGGCCCTCAGTCGCGCGTGCTTCGGTGCTCCGCGTACTCCACGAGGGCACGCAGCGCCTGCACGGCCCGGTGCGCGCTGGGATAGCAGATGCGTCCACCCTCGCGCACGGCGAGCGGCCCCGGGTTTCCGTAGGCGCGGTCCGTGTAGGCAAGCTCGGTTGCCACGAGGACGGGTTTGCGATGCCTTTCCGAAGCCGCCTTCGCGGCCTCGGCGTAACGCCGGTCCTGCCGCTCGTGGAACTCGACGATCCGGTCGAGCCCGTAGCCGGGGTAGAACTCGCCGGCACGAAAGACCTGGGCCTGGGCCGCCTGGATCCCGATGCCGAGGTAGATCACGGCATCCACCTGAGGGTGCGCGCACAGAAGGTCCATCACCTCGGGAATCGTGTCGCGCGTCTCCCCGCCTGCGAGATCGATCGGGTTGTTGCGGCTCCAGCGCGCGGGCACGAGGCCATCGATTCGCCTGCGTACGTCCTCGGGGAGCGTCAGGAGTTCGAGACCCGCCGCAGCGCAGGCGTCGGCCGCCAGCACCCCCCAGCCGCCCACCGAGGTAAACACGACGGTACGACGGCCCGACGGAAGCGGCTGGGTCGCGAAGGTCGCCGCCCACTCGAAGGCGTGCTCCACGGTCGGTGCGCGGACGATGCCAAGCTGCCGGGCAACACCGTCGAATACCCGGTCGTCGGTGGCAAGCGAGCCGGTGTGGCTCGCCGCAGCGCGCTGGCCCTCGGCCGCGACGCCGCCCTTTAAGACGACGAGCGGTTTCCGCCGCGTGAGGGTCGACGCGGCCTCGAGGAAGCGGCGACCCTCGCCCACGCCCTCCAGGTACGAGAGCACGACGTCGGTGTCGGGGTCGGCCGCGAAGTACTCGAGGTAGTCGGCGAGGGAGGTCTGGGCGGAGTTCCCGCACGAAATCGCCTTGCTGATGCCGATCCCCGTGAGGACGGCGTAGTTCAAGAGCGAGGAGACGAGATTTCCGCTCTGGCTTGCGACCGAGATCCGCCCAGGCGGTGGATAGGGAGCCACAATCTGGGCGCACATCGAGGGTGTCGTCGAGACCACGCCCTGGCCGTTCGGACCCGCAAGCACCATCGCGAGCTCGTCCGCAACCTCGACGAGCTCGCGCTCGAGCACCTTTCCCTCGGGTCCCGCCTCCCCATAGCCGGCGCTCGCCACGAAGGCGGCGCGGACACCGACCTTCGCGCAGGCGCGCAACACCGGAACGTTTACCGAGTTGGGCGTGCACACAAACACGAGATCCGCGCGCCCTGCGGGAACCTCGGACACGTCGCGGTAGGTGGGACGACCGAGGATCTCGCTCCCCTCACGGTTTACCGGGAAGAGCTCTCCTTGGAAGCCGAAGCGGAGGAGGTTGTGGTATGCGACGAAGCCAAACTTTCCCGGATGGTTCGAGACGCCCGCGATGACGATTCCTCGGGGATAGAAGAGCGGATGGAATCGCTCGCGCACGTCGATCTGCGCCCGCGGCGAAGCGTGCACGACGGATCCAGGGCCGGGCTCGAGAACGACCAGTGCATCGACCGCGATGGGCTCGGCGCCGCGCACGATGAGCGGGTTGAGATCGACGCTCCGTACATCCGGGCGCTCGGCGGAAAGCCGCGAGAGACCGAGCAAGATGCGCGCGAGGGCGCGCAGGTCGATGGGCGGCTCGCCGCGGAAGGGGCTCAAGAAGAGCTCGCTCGCCTGAAGGCGCCGCACCATGGAGGCGGCATCGGAAGACGTGAGGGGCGCCGCCGCAAAGACGATGTCCCGAAGCACCTCGGTCAGAATCCCGCCCAGGCCGAGCATCACGCAGGCACCGAACTGCGGGTCGCGGACGAGCCCGGCGATCAGCTCGCGGCGGCCGCGCACCATCTCGCAAACCAGGAGCCCTGTTTCTCCGTCCTCAGGGCGGCGCCTGGCCAGGAGCTCCTGCGCTGCGCGTCGCACCGCTTCGGCATCGGCAAGCCCGAGGTGCACGAGATCCCGCTCGGTCTTGTGGGCGATCGCGTCGCCGCACAGCTTCACGGCCACCGGGAAGCCGATGGCCTCCGCTGCGGCAACCGCCTCCGCCGGGTCAGAAGCCAGCGCTTCCCTTGCGGACGGGATGCCGTAGGAGGCCAGAAGCGTCTTAGAAGCGTGCTCGGAGAGGGTGCGACTCGGCTCGGGGGAGGCGGGACCGCGAACCATGGAGATGCCGGGGGCTAGGAGGGCTGCTTATGGGGAGGTTCGTCCTCGTCCACCATGCCATAGCCGCGCAGATCGTCAGCCGACGCCACCTGCGGGCCCGGCTTGCGCTCACCGCCCTGTTCGGTCCTGCGCTCGCGCTTCTCCGCGGCCTTCTCGGCCTTCTTGAGCTCGCGCTGCCGCTTCAGCACCGATGTGCCCTTTTTGCCCATGGCGAGCAGGATAGAGGATGGGGCTTGGAGCGTCACGGGGAGCGAGCTCACGACGGGCAGGGCGTCTTCATCCCCTGATCACCCACCATGGGTCTCGCCTCCCGCGGGTCTCGGTCGCGGGCAATCGGGCAACGCAAAACCCCCGCAGCTCGAGGGGGCACCACCCCGGGGATCGTCGCGCAAGGAGGCAGGCCAGGACAGCGACAGGGCGTCGCGCGAATCCATCCCCTCGACGCTTCGCCGGATCAGCAGGCCTCGAAGAGACCCGCTGCTCCCATTCCGCCTCCGATGCACATCGTGACGATGCCGTAGCGCTTGTTCGTGCGGCGCAGGTGACCGAGCAGCTGGGCGGTCATGCGCGAGCCCGTCATCCCGTAGGGATGGCCGATCGAAATGGAACCACCGATCGGGTTCAGCTTCTCGAGCGGGATATCGAGTTGGCGCTGGCAGTACAAGAGCTGGGACGCGAACGCCTCGTTGAGCTCGACCAGGTCGATCTCGCCCAGCGAAAGGCCCGCCCGCTTCAGGAGCTTCGGCACGGCGAAGACCGGGCCGATCCCCATCTCCTCGGGGTTGCAGCCCGCCACCTGAAAGTTCCGGAACACCCCGAGCGGCCGGATTCCGAGGGCCTTCGCGCGCTCTGCGGACATGACGATCGTGGCCGAGGCGCCGTCGGAGAGCTGAGACGCGTTGCCCGCGGTCACCGTACCGCCATCCTTCTTGAACGCGGGGGGAAGCTTCGAAAGACCCTCGAGCGTCGTGTCGGGGCGGTTGCACTCGTCCTTCGACACCACGACGTTCTCCTCGGTCGTCTCGGTTCCGTCCTTGTGCTTGACCTTGCGGGCGACCGTGATCGGCACGATGTCGTTCAGCCAACCCTTGGTTTGGGCGTTCGCCGTGCGCTGCTGTGAGACGAGCGCGTAGGCGTCCTGATCCTCGCGGGAGATCTTGTAGCGCTCGGCAACGATCTCGGCGGTCTGCCCCATACCCATGTAGAGGCCGGGCCACTGCTGTGCGATCCGCGGGTTCACCATGTCGGAAACGCGCATCTTCTCGTTCTGCACCAGTGTGATCGACTCCACGCCTCCGCCGATCGCGACGTCGCAGCCGTCCACGAGAATGCGGTGGGCGGCCATAGCAATCGCTTGGAGACCCGAGGAGCAGAAGCGGTTCACGGTGGTCCCGGGAACGGAAGCCGGCAGCCCAGCACCGAGCAGGGCCACGCGCGCCACGTTGTGGCCCTGGGGGCCTTCGGGCAGGCCGCAACCGAGGATCACGTCCTCCACTTCCGAGGCCTCAAGCTGCGGCACCTTCGCCAGGGCAGAGCGGATGGCAAATGAGGCAAGGTCGTCGGGGCGGGTCATGTTGAATGAGCCTCGCCCGGACTTCGCGAGCGGCGTCCGCGCGCTCGCCACGATCACGGCTTCTCGCATGGGGGATCCTCCTTGGGGTGGGCTGGCGGGATGCTACCGCGTCGACGGCGCTGCGCCGATCACGAGCGATCCGCGCGCAGCGCCCTGCCGATTTTCCGCCGTCCCTGGTTGATCTCGCGCAGCTCCACCATCGCCGATTCGGCGATGGCGTCGCCGACCATTTCGTCGCTCTCTCCGGCGAGTTCGTTCATATCGACCCACCCGGCGTAAAGCGGTCTCGTGCGCTCGGTGATGATGCCGGCCTTGAGTAGGGTCTTGATCAGGACCCGGAAGATGTTGGTGCTCTCGGTCATTCTGAGGCGGCGGTCGGCGTCCGTGAACGACTCCAGGACCGCAGCCCGCACCCATTTCCAGTCGAGGCCGAAGGGCTGATAGATGACTTGCTTCTGCTCCGCGTTCACAAGGTTGAAGAGCAGGGTGTGGAAACACTTTGCGGCCCAGTCCTCCACCTTCCGATGTTCGTCCTCGGAGAGCTTGGGAACGGTGCGATCTGCCCAGATCTTTCCAAAGCGGTGATGGAACGCCTCGTCTGTCATGACGAGCTGTACCATCCGCACGAGGAGCGGATCGCTTGCCTTGGAGTGGAGTGTCGCGAAGGCGCCCATGGCAAGACCTTCGACGAGCATCTGCATCCCGACGAGCTTCTTGTACACCTCATCGGCCGACACCAGCTCGTGAAGCAGCGAACCCAATGTCTTGCCGACGGGGAGCGGCTCGCCAAAGCGTGTGTGCATGTAGCGCGCGAACGCCGTGACGTGGCGCGCTTCCTCGCGCGCTTGGTTGGCCGCATACTCCTGCGCCCCGGGATCCCGCAGCAGCTGGCACAGCGATGCGGATAGGGAGAGCGCACCTTGCTCACCGTGCAGAAGCGCGGAGAGCGTCCAGCGCGCACTTGCGTTCGCGAGATCGATCCTCTGCCGCTCGTCCAGCTTGTCTGCAACCGCGCAGTTCAGCTCGATAATGAAATCGCGCGGCAAGACGGTGTCCTCGCGCAGATCGAAAGGCTGTTGGTAGTCGAGGTACGCCGGGTCCATGGGATCCCAGAAATGGTCGTTCGTGGCGGCGATGATCTGATCAAACGCCCCCGTCCGTTTGGCATAGCGGTCCACCTCGATCATCGCCTGAAAGTCGGTCGGCGCGACGGTGTCGTAGATGGGATCGTGCTGAATCGAGTCGGTCATCGGGGGGGCTCCTTGCGGGAGGGTTCGGCGCGCGGTGTGCGCGTGGACCGGGGATCCGGCGCTGGACCTGTCGCTCCGGGTGGATAGAGGCCGCTTACCTGGATGCGCGAGAGGCTCTCGATCACCGCCTCGCGGGGGATGCGTCCGGGCTCCTCGGCCCACCACGCGACAATCCGCGCGCGCATCCCAACGAGCGCCTGCGCTGCCACGGCGGGGTCGACGCCCTGCGCCAAGAGGCCAGCGCTACCGCGCGCACGCAGGTTGCGCTCGATCTCCTCGGCGAGGAACGCCAGCACATCGACACCGACACCCGCGGCCTCGTGGTTTCGGCCAAAGAGGATCTGCACGAGGTTGCGGTTTTCCTCGGCGAAGGCGAGGAGCTCGCCTGCACGCGCCCGCACCGCGACGCCCGGGTCGGGGGAGAGCGCTCCGGCGCGCTCCATCCTGCCGCGGAGCTTGAGCGCGGCCTCGAAGACGACCTCGCGGAAGAGCGCCTCCTTGTCCTGGAAGTGGAGATAGAAGGTGCCCGCAGCCACGCCGGCGGCCCGCGCAATTTCATGGCTGGTCACGCCGTGGAGCCCATGCTTCGCGAAAAGGCCCGTCGCCGCGTCGACCAGGCGGCGGCGCGTCTCGCTGCGACTGCGCGCAGGAGCGGTTCGGGGCTCGGAACTGACACTCATGTCAGAGAATGACATTGCTATCAGTGCGACCGCCTGTCAACCCCCGGGCTTTGGGCTGCTTCCGCAGGAACAATCCTGCGGGAGGCACTCGGACTGCCGGGTTTCGGCCGCGAGGCGGGCAGCGGCGCCCCGAGAGGACGGAGAAGAGCGAGCGCTTGCGTCTTAGAGACCGGCGACGGGCTCCGAGTAGAACTGCGCGTACCACTTGCGGAAGCGCACGAAGTCGCCCTCCCCTTCGGTAAGGTTCGGACGCGCTCGGTAGATCTTGTGGTCCCAGATGGGTAGGTCGAGCTGCCAGTCCGCCGCATACGCCTCGAAGAAGGCCGTCACGATCTCTTTGGCCACCTTCTTGTGGGCGTAGTAGGTGTGCAGGATCCGCACGCGCTCGGGCTCGATCGGTGTCAGCGCGTTCACCGCGATCCCGTCCATGGCTCCCCGCACGCGCGTAAAGAGAAAGCCTGGGCCCGAGTTGAACGAGTCCACGTCGGTTGCGCTCGACGCCGTGGCCGCCTGCTCTTCGGCCGTGCTGTCGACGTCGATTTTGAGCCGGTAGAAGGGTCCGTCAGGCTCCCAGTGGCAGTTCGCGGTTTTCCAGCCGTGCAGCGTCGAGAAGTGCGCGAAATCGACACCGTTTTCCATGATCTCCTGGGGATGGCTGCGAATCGTCCACTCCCGCGTCCCATGGAGCACGTAGTTCGGGTCCGAGATCTCGGGGATCGTCTCCGGCTCCCAGCTCGGTGCCCTCCCTTCGAGATGGTGGTAGACGAAGACGAGGCCATTGCGCTCGAGGGTCGGCCAGGCGCCGATCCGCGCCTTCGGCGGGATTTTTCGCGTGTAGGGAATCTCGATGCAACGGCCGTCGGAACCGTCGAAGCACCAGGAGTGGAATGGACACTGGATTGCGTTGCCGCGCACGCGCCCGCCGTTTCCGAGGTGCGCGCCAAGGTGCGGGCAGTGGGCGTCGACGGTCCGCGCCTGCCCATCTTCCCCCCGGTAGAGCACGAAGTCGCGTCCCAGGGCGTGGCTCGTGCGCACTGCACCCGGTTCAAGCTCGCTCGAGAGCGCGAGGGCGAACCAACCGTTGGGATACGGGGGCAAGGGAATGCGGGTCATGGGCGGCGGACCTCCGCGGCCGGGGCGGCCACGGTCATTATTGCAACATGTTTCAATTTTTGGAAGCGCTGGCCTCCGCGACACCCGCCCTCTGCGCTGCGCGTTGCCGGGCGAGATAGGCCTGGATCGCCGCGAGATCCGTCTTCGTGAGCCGCTTCGCAAAAGACGGCATGCCCTGATTGGCGCGCGCCCCCCCGAGCACGATTGCATCGAAGTTGTGATTCACCTCCTCGCTCAACTTGCGCAGGTCCGGGAGCACGCCGCCACTCACTGCGCCGACGCCATGGCAGACCGCGCAGTTCCCGGCGTACAGACCCTGACCGCGCTTGGCCTCTCCCTCGAGCTTTGGCAGATGCGCGCTCGCAGGAGCGGCACCCGCGGGTGGCGTGGGCGGCGCAGGGAGGGTCGCCTGGCCCCCGAGCCGAAAGGTCAAGAGGCGACCTACGTTGCGTACCCCTGCCGCCGCTGCGGCGTCTCCGGCGGCCAGGGCGAAAGCGCCGCCCCAGCCCGCCATCACCGACACGTACTGCTCGCCGTCCACGCTGTAGGTGACGGGTGCAGCGATCACGCCCGTGCCGGCGGGCGCCTCCCACAGCTTTTCACCGTTGTCCGCGCGATAGGCGACGAATCTCCCGGTGGCAGTCCCCTGGAAGACAAGGTTTCCGGCCGTGGTGAGTGTGCCCCCGTTCCACGCCGTTGTGTAGGCGACACGCCATGCTTCGTGCTGCTTCACCGGATCCCACGCCAGGAGGTGCCCCGAAGCAAAATTGCGCGGCGCCTCCGTCAACTGCGTGAAATCTGTGGCGGTGTTCCAGCGTCCCGGCATGTACTTCCACTGCTTGTCGGGCGCGAAGAGCGCGGGGACCTCCTGGGCGGGGATGTAGACGAGTCCCGTCTGCGGATTGAAGGACATCGGCTGCCAGTTGTGTCCGCCGTACATGGATGGCCTCACGAGCGCGGGCTTGTCCCGGTAGTGGCCGGTCTTCGTCTCGATGGGCTTTCCCGTCTTCAAATCGACGCGCTTTGCCCAGTTGACCTCGACGTATTTTTCCGCGGAGAGAAGCTTTCCCGTCCCGCGGTCGAGCACGTAGAAGAAGCCGTTTTTCGGCGCGTGGAGCAGCACCTTGCGGGGTGCCCCGTCGATCGGGAGCTCCGCCAGGATGATCTGCTGCGTCGCGGTGTAGTCCCAGGAGTCGCCTGGCGTCTCCTGGTAGTACCAGACAAGCTCACCCGTATCGGGTCGCAGGGCGAGGATGGACGAGAGGTAGAGATTCGCACCGCCGCCTGGGCTGCGGGCATAACGATTCCAGGGTGAGCCGTTGCCGGTCCCCACGTAGAGAAGATGCAGCTCCGGGTCGTAGGCCATGGAGTCCCAGCACGTCCCGCCGCCCCCCACCTTCCACCACTGGTCGCCGTGCCAGGTGGGCAAAGCGCGTTCGAGCGCGGGGGATTCCTGTGGCTTTGAGGGATCGCCGGGCACGGTGTAAACGCGCCAGGCGAGCTTTCCCGTCTGGGCATCGTAGGCAGACAGGTAGCCGCGCACGCCGAACTCGGCGCCGCCGTTTCCGATCAGCACGTTGCCCTCGACGACACGCGGCGCGCCGGTAATGGTGTAGGGTCGCGTGGGATCGACCGTGAGCGTCTCCCACACCACCTGGCCGCTCGCGGCGTCGAGCGCAACCAGCCGCCCGTCGAGGGTGCCGACGTAGACCTTGCCCTTGTAGAGCGCAACCCCACGGTTGACGACGTCGCAGCAGGCGTCCTTGCCTTTCTCGCGTGGCACCTGCGGGTCATAGCTCCAGAGCAAACGCCCGGATCGCGCATCGACCGCGAAGACCACGCTCCACGATCCTGTCGTGTAGAGGATTCCGTCGGCCACGATCGGCGTCGCCTCGAGCCCGCGATTGGTCTGCGTGTCGAAACTCCAGGCGAGACCGAGCTGCCCGACATTGTCTGTCCGGATCTGCGCGAGGGTGCTGTAGCGCTGCTCGGCGTAGGTACCGCCGTGGGTGAGCCAGTTGCCGGGCTCGCCGGCGGCCGCGCGCAGGCGTGCGTCATCCACCGTCGAGGTCGCGGCGAGCGCGCGCGCGACGACGGGATTGCCCCCGGCGCCCGCGTTCGGCGCCTCCTCGGGACCCGCGCCCGAGCTTGACGCCGCCACGAGGACGAGGGCTCCCCCAATGCGGATCGCCTTCCGACTCAGCACAGGACGGGCTCCTCCTTGGTCACTGCGCGACGGTGATTTGCTGCACCGCAGTAAACGCTACGCGACCCGAAGCGCCGGTGAATCCGCCCCGTGGCATGGCACGCTTCAGCGGATCCTTGGGATCGACCTTGTAGCCAAGGGGAGTTGCGAGCTCGGTGCCGTAGAAATAGGCGGCTGCGATGGGATAGGTCCCCGGCTGGGCTGGTGCCTTCACTTTCCAAAGCACGCTGCCTTCGGCGAAGGCCTGTCTGTCAGCGCTCGACTTGATGCCTCCCACATTCACATAGGACAGGTTGTGCCCGAGAGCCGCGGGCCGTTTGTCCAGCCAGGCGAGCTGAAGCGGGTCCGTCGCCTTCGTCGCGTCGGCGGGAGAGCCCGTCACGCCGCTGCGGACGATGGGCACGTCGACGATCTGCCAGCCCGCGGAGCTTGCCGGACGTGCGTACCAGCGGTGCGCCAGGTCCACGAGGGCAAGTCCCGCCACGGGGCCGTCGCCACCGGTGAAGGTGACCTCGACCTCGAAGACCTGGCCCGGGGATACCTGGGGCGGGACTTGGATCCGAACCTTGCTTGCCGCATCAATCGCGCGGATCTGGTCGGCCAGGCCCTGGCGCTCGGTTTCGCTGAGCTCCGCATATCCCGTGTTGGGTGCGCCGGCCAGGATCTGGGCGATGTGCTTGTTCGCGATGAGCTCCTTCGTCGCCCGATCGCCGGGCGCTCCCTCAAGCTCGGAGGTCGTGACCGAGGAGTGGCATGAGGCGCAAAACGGAGCCACATCGGTCTGGAAGTCGGGCGTACCGCCAGGGTAGGCCCGCCCAACACCCGGGACGCAAAGCGCCGCGATCCCGGCCAGGCGAACAAGAACTCGTGCAGCCATGGTTCCCCCTCCTAGCGTGGAGCGCCTTTCTACCACGCCGCCGAGCGCGGCGGGCAATGGGAATCGCTGCAGCGTGCGGGGTAAGCTTCACCCATGGTGGCCTCGAGCGGCCAAGCACCGCTCCTCCTCGACCGGCTTTCCCGGCCTCTTCGCAACCTCCGCCTCTCGGTGACCGACCGCTGCAACCTTCGCTGCGCGTACTGCATGCCCGAGCCGGAGTACGTCTGGCTCCCTCGCGAGCAGTTCCTGCATTTCGAGGAGCTCTCGGTCTTGGTCGACGTCTTCCTCACGCTCGGCGTCGACAAGGTGCGCCTTACGGGCGGAGAACCTCTGCTTCGGCGCGATTTGCCGGAGCTCGTCGCTCTGCTCGCGACGAAACCCGGCCTGCGAGAGCTCGCCCTCACCACCAACGGTGTGCTGCTCGAAGACTTCGCGGAACCGCTCTTCTCCGCGGGGTTGCACCGGGTGAGCGTGAGCCTTGACACGCTCCGGCGCGAGCGCTTCGTGGCGCTCACCCGGCGGGACGACCTCGAGCGGGTGCGGGGTGGAATTTGCGCGGCGCAGCGCGCTGGGAGGGCGCGGGGAGCAGGCCCCCTCAAGCTCGATTGCGTCGTCATCCGAGGCACGAACGACGACGAGATCGCAGCACTCCTCGAGTATGGAAGAGAGGTGGGTGCCGAAGTCCGCTTCATTGAGTACATGGACGTCGGCGGCGCAACGCGCTGGTCGATGGCGCGTGTGGTCTCGCGAGGCGAGATCTTGGAGCGGATCGAAGCGCGCTACGGACGCATCGAGCCCGTGCCTGAGACCAGTTCCGCGCCCGCCGAGCGCTTCGCTCTCAAGGACGGAACGACCTTCGGAATCATCGCGTCCACCACTGCACCGTTCTGCTCATCGTGTGACCGCAGCCGGCTTACCGCCGATGGCCTGTGGTACGGCTGCCTCTATGCGCGCAACGGCACCGATCTTCGTGAGCCACTGCGAAAAGGCGCCGCACCCGCGGAGCTCTCGGCCCTTGTCGCACAGACGTGGCGCAGCCGTGCCGACCGTGGCGCCGAAGAGCGGCTGCGCCTTGCCGCGCCCGAGCGCGCGCGGCTGCTCGTCGCCCCGACCGAGCTCAGGACAGACCCTCATCTCGAAATGCACACGCGGGGCGGCTAATGCCCGAGCTCAGGGGCCTGCGAACTCGGAGTGGCAGCGCGCGCACTGGGTGCGCAGGTGATCCGCATTGAGGAAGTAAGCGTCTGCTTCTGCGCCCACTGCGTGCGCGGTATGACACTCCACGCAGGCCACGCCGAGGTTGCTGTTGTGAACCGGGAGCGAATGAAAGGGCGACGCGCCCGCATCTCGATTTTGGCGACGGTCGGATAGGTCGAAGCGGGCGTGGCACTTCGTGCAGTCCGAATCCCAGAGTGGGAAACGCATCGCCTTCGGCTCTTCGAAACGGCCCATGACATAGAAGAGTGCGTCCTTCCCGGCGAGCGCCTTCACGCGCGCGCGGCCTAGCAGCCCACTGCCTCCATGGCAATCGATGCAGCGAAAGCTCGGGTCACTCCGCCCACGAAACCCGGCGGCCGCATGGGCCGCGGCGAGCGACGTAGGGGGACGTCCATCGAAGACCTCGCGAATCTCCTGGTGGAGGGGACGCTGCGGGGCGAGATGGCAGGCGTTGCAAAAGTCGTTGTTTCGCTCGAGACGGTCCGTCGCGATCCAGCCCACCGGCGCGCCGATCAGCCCCGCCGCAGCCAGCGGCACAAGGAGGCGCAGCCATCGACTTCGAGAAAGGACGCCCGCAACCCTCGACCACCCCACGCGCGCGACGATAGGTTACGCTGCGCGCAGCTCAAGCCGTGCAACGCTTGTCAGGAGGGACCCGGATGCAGCTGTCGCAGCTAGGCAAGCTTGGCGTTTGGACCTGGCTCGACATGCTCGGGGCGCCCGAAGCCGCCGAGCTCGCGCACAGGATCGAGGCGCTCGGTTACTCGATGCTGTGGCTGCCAGAAGCGGTGGGCCGCGATCCCTTCGCTCTGATCGGCTTTCTTGGCGCAAAGACCTCGCGGCTCGTCTTCGCCACAGGCATCGCGAACCTCTACGCCCGCGATCCCATGACCATGAATACGCTGCGCCTTACCCTCGGCGAGCTCACGGGGGGGCGCTTTGTGCTCGGGATTGGCGTGTCCCACTCCCATCTCGTCACCGGCGTCCGCAATCACGCCTACGGCAAGCCGGTCACCACGATGCGCGCCTATCTCGAAGCCATGAAGGGAAAGCCGTACATGGCACCGGCGCCCCCGGCGGAGCCGCCGGTGGTGCTGGCCGCGCTGCGCACAAAGATGCTGGGGCTCGCAAAGGAACTTGCACAGGGCGCGCACCCCTACTTCGTCCCGCCCGAGCACACCGCACGGGCGCGCAGAATTCTCGGCCAGGGGCCTTGGCTCGCACCGGAGCAGATGGTCTTGCGCGAGACCGACGCCGGCAAGGCGCGCGCCATCGCCCGGAACCAGATGAAGATCTATCTCGGTCTTCCCAACTACCAGAATAACTTGCGCTGGTTGGGATACGGCGACGACGATTTGCAAAATGGAGGCAGCGATCGGTTGGTAGACGCCATCGTGTGTTGGGGTGACGAGAAGGCCATCGCCGCGCGGGTCAAGGCGCACCTCGATGCCGGGGCCAATCACGTCTGCATTCAGCCGCTTCGCCCCGACGGGCAGCCGGGCCCGGATCTCAAGCTGCTCGAGGCCTTGGCACCCGGGCGCGCGTGAAGGGTCCGGCGCGTCGCAGGTTCTGGGGCTGGGGGGTCGAGGGCGCCGGTCCGTCCCCGGACCAGATTGCGGGGATCGCGGGTAGTCTGAAAGCGCGTTTTCCCGGCGCCGAACTCACGCCTCGCCCGCCGCCCACGCTCGAGGAGATCGCGCTGCCGGCGCCGCGCATGACACCGCCGCCGGCCCTCGCCGGACTCTGCTCGACTGCGCCTTATGAACGTGCGGGCCATTGCTACGGCAAGTCCTTCCGGGATCTGGTCCGTGCCTACGATCGCCAGTTTGCCCATCCGCCGGACGTGGTCGCGTTTCCGCGCTGTGAACAGGACATTGCGGCACTGCTCGACTGGTGTGCGGAGTCTCGCGCGGCCGCAATCCCCTATGGAGCCGGCTCGAGCGTGGTGGGGGGAATCGAAGCGGCGGTCGGCGATGCGTTCCGCGGCGCTCTTTCCATCGACCTTCGCTGCCTCGACCGGGTCCTCGAGATCGACCGCGCGTCGCGTGCCGCTCGCATTCAGGCAGGAGTGCTCGGACCTGCGCTTGAGGACCAGCTCCGCCCCCACGGCCTCACGCTTCGACACTTTCCGCAGTCGTTCGAATTTTCGAGCCTGGGAGGCTGGATTGCGACGCGCTCGGGCGGACACTACGCGACGCTGTGGACGCACATCGACGAGTTCGTGCAATCGCTCCGCGTAGTGACGCCAACAGGTGTCATCGCGACCCCGCGGCTGCCGGGTTCGGGCGCGGGGCCGAGCCCCGACCGCCTGTTCATCGGGAGCGAGGGGACGCTCGGCGTCATCACCGAGGCCTGGATGCGCCTTCAGGATCGGCCGCGCTTGCGGGCCTCGACGTCGGTGCGCTTCACCGGCGAAGACGGATTTTTCCGCGGCGCCCGCGCCGTGCGCGCCCTCGCGCAGTCCGGCCTCTATCCGACGAATTGCCGGCTGCTCGATCCCGTCGAGGCGACCAACGCCGGGGCCAGCCCCGAAGCCGACGCTGCGGTCTTGGTGCTCGGCTTCGAGTCCGCGGACCACGGCCTCGACGCCTGGATGGCGCGCGCGCTCGAGCTGTGCCGAGACACGGGGGGACTGGTCCCCCTCGAGGCGGTCCGCACCCGGGCGGACGAGGGGGCGACGCGCGAGGGCGCGGCCGGCGCCTGGCGCAACGCGTTCCTGAACGCGCCGTACCTGCGGGATGCGCTGGTGGGGCTCGGCATGATTACGGAAACCTTCGAGACCGCGATCACCTGGGACCGCTTCGACGAGTTTCACGAGGCCGTGATGGCCGCGACACAAGATGCCGTAAAGCGCATCTGTGGTGGAGGAAGCGTCGCCTGTCGCTTCACCCACGTCTACCCCGATGGTCCCGCACCTTATTACTCCGTGCTCGCACCGGGGCGCCGTGGAGGGCAGCTCGCGCAGTGGGCCGAGATCAAGGCCGCCGCGAGCGAGATCCTGGTCCGACACGGCGCTACGATCACTCATCACCATGCCGTGGGCCGAGACCACCGACCGTGGTACGACCGCGAGCGCCCGGACGGGTTCGCCCGGGTGCTGGCCGCCGCCAAACGCGAGCTTGACCCGGCCGGCGTCTTGAACCCCGGCGTGCTGCTCGGACCGTAGGCGGCGGGCGATGCGTCGCACGCATGATCGCATCCTGAGGCCGCATCTTGGACGGCCAGAGCACCGCACGGAGAGCGCTGGCGGACACCTTCCCCAAGGCATTGCCAAGGCATCCTCGTAGGCCAGCGCTGCCCTAGGCTATGCTTTTGGTACATGGCGCGCATCAACGACCACTACCGCAAGCTGCGGGCCGGCTACTTGTTCCCGGAAATCGGCCGACGTGTGAAGGCGTTCCAAGAGACCAACTCCAAGGCTCGCGTCATCCGGCTCGGCATTGGGGACGTGACCCTGCCCCTCGCTCCCGCGATCGTCGATGCCTTCCGCGGGGCAGTGGATGAAATGGCGACGGCGGAGGGATTTCGCGGCTACGGGCCGGAGCAGGGCTATGACTTCCTGGTCGACGCCATCCGCAAACACGACTTCGAGGCCCGTGGCGTATCGATCGCTCAAGACGAGGTCTTCGTCTCCGACGGGAGCAAGTGCGATAGCGGGAATCTCCAAGAGATCTTCGGGGCGGAGTGCAGCTTCGCCGTCGTCGACCCGGTCTACCCGGTCTACGTCGACACGAACGTGATGGCCGGGCGCAGCGGCCCCGCCGATGAGAATGGGCGCTTCGCAGGCATTACCTACCTCGCGGCGACCGAGGCGAACGGCTTCGTCCCGGAGCCGCCGGCGGGGCGCGTCGACTTCGTCTACCTGTGCACGCCGAACAACCCCACCGGCGCCGCCGCGACCCGGGACCAGCTCGCGCGCTGGGTCGCCTGGGCGCGCGCCAATGACGCGGTGATCGTATTCGACGCCGCCTACGAGGCGTACATCACCGACCCGGCCCTGCCGCGCTCGATCTACGAGCTGGAGGGTGCCAAGGAGTGCGCCATCGAGATGCGCAGCTTCTCCAAGAGGGCCGGCTTCACTGGTGTCCGCTGCGCGTACACCGTCGTGCCGAAAGCGCTGACCGGATCCACCACCACGGGGGAGCGCGTCCCGCTCCACGCCTTGTGGTCGCGGCGCCAGAGCACGAAGTTCAATGGCGTCTCCTACCCCGTCCAGCGTGCAGCAGCCGCAGTCTACTCCGAGGCCGGCCTGGCGCAGACGGCCGCGCAGATCGCCTTCTACATGGAAAATGCGCGCCTGCTCCGCGAAGGGCTCGGACGGGCAGGCTTCACGCTCTTCGGTGGCATTCATGCCCCCTACATTTGGATGCGCACGCCCCGCGGATTGGGATCGTGGGAGTTCTTTGATCGGCTCCTCACGGAAGCGCACGTCGTGGGCACGCCGGGTGCGGGCTTTGGCCCGAGCGGGGAGGGGTACTTGCGGCTCTCGGCCTTCAATTCCCGGGAGAACGTGGACGAGGCGATGGATCGGCTGCGCCGCGCCTTCACCGCGTAACCGCGATGGATCCCCGTCAGATCCACACCTCCCAGGATGCGCGACGCATTGTCGAGGAGCGCAAGCTAAGCCACGTGAAGGTCGGGCTCTTCGACGTGGACGGTGTGATGCGCGGCAAGTACATGTCGCGCGAGAAGTTCGTCTCGGCCCTGGAGGGTGGCTTCGGATTTTGCGACGTCGTGCTCGGCTGGGAT
>Ga0074046_10000134_pt1 | contig 62428 bp, 49 predicted proteins | sample BogForMeECP23OM3_FD_94441 | JGI IMG/M metagenome (GOLD analysis project Ga0074046, IMG submission 94441) | Bog forest soil microbial communities from Calvert Island, British Columbia, Canada - Bog Forest MetaG ECP23OM3 | ecosystem: Environmental > Terrestrial > Soil > Wetlands ... | reverse complement strand
GGCCACGAAATCGGATTTCAAACGCGCGAGGTTCATTTCTCGAGAAACGTTCCTATAGGTAAGAAAGATTCCACCGATCATGACCAGCGAAAGCGCCGCAAGAACCGTGTAGTTGTATCTGAGGAATTTCGCACTGATATCGGCGATGGTTGTGCCCGGATATTTGATCCCCCAAACCATGCCCTGAAAAATGTCAACGAAAGGCCGTTCCACTTCGGGCTTGCCCCCATCCCAGTTGGAAGATACTACCCACGGACTCGTATCCCTCCGCGCGTGGACTATCATGGCGGGAGGATTCATATCCGCCCGCAGTACCGTGTTCTTGCTGTTCAATACATCCTTTATTACCGCAGGGAAAAAGCTCTTCTGCAGATAGTCTTCGTCAAAGGAAACCAGACCGAGGCTAACCCGGTCCTCCGGTACATCCGGAGGAAAGAAATAAGCCACGTTCGTGTAGATGTGCTGGTCACCTTTGACCATCCAGTCGCCAAAGAACTCCGGTGAATATTCTCCTTTTTTCGCCATCATCTCGAGGCTATGCGCCATGCCCGGCGCTTCCATCGGCAGCCAAGCCTGCACGCTATCGATAACCTCCTGTGTGCGTGAGCAGAATTCGCCATCCTCGTCGCGGCTTGGTTGCATTCGGGTTATCAGTAGGTTGGTCTTCTTATCGTAAAGAGTGGCGAACGATAACTCGGGATGCTCAGAGAGGATGTGGTCGAGCTGGGCTTTGACTTTGGCGCCGTCGTCGGGACTCGGATATTCTTTGCGCAATGGCGTGAGGATTTCGTTAGCCCGCTCCCAGCTCTTTTTTTCGGCAATCTTCAACACATAGGTAAAGTCGCGAGCGATGGCTGCTTCGATCGCCTTGTCACGCTGAATATGTTTCAAGTTCCAGATGCTGAATGCCATCAAAGCTGCCGCAGGCAGAATAATGGCCAGTTCCAATGTGAGAAGCGTTCGCGTCCGCTCTGTCAATCGCCACTTCTTGGCCATTCGTCCACCCTCCTACCGGCCCACTCAGCTTGTAGCCTAGCAAAACTATAAAGAACCCGCAGGCCGCAAGTGTCAAGGCATCGCAAACGTTTGTAAAGAGTTGTAAAAAGGCGCGGATGAAATGAGACTTTTTCGGGAAACGTGGCAAATTCAGGGACTTAGAGGGCGACAATGTTCTCATACCTCGGAAGAGATGCCTCGCCGCTTTGCTCGTCGACCGTATCCCGCTAAGATGTACGCCATGCAAAATCAACCTACTCGTCGCAGTTTTATTCTCGCCAGCGGGCTCACAGCGCTCGCCTCAACCCGTGTGTTGGGCGCAAACGACACGCTTCGCATTGGAGTTATCGGCGCTGGTGGACGCATGGGCGGCCTTCTAAACGCTGCTGACCAGGTCGGCGGATACCAGATTGTCGCTGTCAGTGACGTCTACGGGCCGCGCCGCGACGCCGTAAAACACCGCGCAAACGACCTGGCGAGCACGCACGCGGACTATCGCGAAGTTCTCGAGCAGCAACTCGATGCCGTCATTATCGCCACGCCCGACCACTGGCATGCGCGCATGGCAGTCGAGGCCCTGGCCGCAGGCAAAGATGTTTACCTGGAAAAGCCAGTCACCCATACCATCGAGGAATCCGCCACCCTCATCCACGCGGTCCGCTCCAGCAAACAGATTCTGCAATGCGGTATGCAGCAGCGCAGTTGGAGCCACTTTCGCGATGCCATCGATCTCATTCAGGGTGGCAGTCTAGGACGCGTCGCGCAGGTCAGAACCTATTGGTGGCAGAACTATCATGTTTTTATGGCGCCGAGACCTGTCGACGCGCAAGCTCTTGATTGGAAGCAGTGGCTTGGCAGCGCGCCCGACCAGCCCTTTAGCGACGAAAAGTTTTATCGCTGGCGCTGGTATTGGAATTTTGGCGGCGGCGCCATGACCGACCTCTTCAGCCATTGGATCGATATCGCGCACTGGGCGATGAACTCCGACGAGCCCCGTACGGCACAGATGCTCGGCGATAAATACATCTTTGAACAATGGGATTGTCCCGACACCGTTCAGGCTGCTCTGCGTTATCCCGGCTTCGATGTTGTTTACGAGGGCATGATGGCTTCTTCGATTGATGATGGCGGATTGGAATTCCGTGGCACTGACGCAACCTTGAAGCTCAACCGCAGTGGCTTCGGCGTCTATCACGAAGGTGTGCCGTCAAAGGACAATCCGGTCGTCAAGGCAGAAAGTTTTCGCGACGGCACCATCGACCACATGCTAAATTTCTTCGACTGCATCAGAACTCGCAAACAACCCAACGCTCCGGTCGAAGCCGGAGTCGCTGCGGCCCGCGCCGGCCAGATCGCCAATCTCGCCTACCGCGGCACTGGTCAAATCACCTGGCCACCCAAAAGTCCGGTTTGAGCTTGCAATCTTTGCAGCCACGCCACAGTCGGACCGATAATCCTGAGAGCCTCTTCCCTCCGGAACCAAAATTGGTCCCTACGAAATTGCTTCGCTTCTCGGTGTTGGCGGGATGGGCGAAGTGTACCGATCGCGCGACAGCAAGACCGGCCGCGAAGTCGCCCTTAAAGTCTTGCCTTCCTCGGTTGTGGTCGATGCCGATCGACTTGCACGATTCTTTAGAACGCCCGATGCCAGCAGGCTCTTTCTTCAAGATCTAAAACTGATCACTGAACCTGTTTCGTCACGGCCCCAGCAACCCATACACCGCCACGGTGCTCCCTGTTCCATAGAACACTTTTCCATTCGCAATCGTTGGCGTAATAAATCCGCCCCCGATGGCCGCTGACTTATCTCGATTACCCGCGGCCTGACTCGTGTCGTACAACTTTGTCGTCAAATTCGTTGCATCGTAGGCGTAGAGCAGTCCCGAGCCGCGGCTGACTACCCAAACGATTCCGTTGCTGGTTCCATTCGCCGAAATACCTGGCACTACGCGATCAAACGTTTGCGCAGTTTGCGAACTCGGGCTTGTCGGCAGAAAGGTTTTCACGAATGTGTACGCTTCTAACGCCGTGTTCACCGGTCCTACGTACACGCTACCGTTAAAATACACAGTCGAGGAATGATTTTCGTTGTTGCAGATTTTGATTTGTTGATGAATTTCATTCTGCATCGCGTTGAACTGTCCCATATTGTCACGGCTCACCACGTACATGTTGCAGTCTTTGCCCCCACCGATTGCCAGGTGCTGCGTCACATTATTACTGTCAAGCATATCCGGCAGGAGCAGCGGGCCAGCCGAACCGAAATCAATATCGCTATTATCTTCACTGATCGTGTTGTACGGCGTGAAGTAATCCGCCACGCTTAGATTTCCAGAACTCGGCGGCGCAAGCTTCACAAATGAGTTGCCGTAGCTATGGTTTGTACCCGGTGTATCGCCAAATCCATTTCCGCTGATGACGTAGATATTCCCGGCGGCATCTGCTGCGGGACCGCCTCCTCCCATCCAGATTCCTCCGCCATAGTTGTCCGGCACAAGGTCGATCGCTCCCGCTTGCGACAATGTATCTGCATTGTAAGCGATCACCCACGCCGAATAATCTCCGCAATCCCCGTACATTCCAGACCATGCCGTGTAAATCACCCCGTTACTCTCGAGCAACGCCGCGCGTTCGTGGTGATACTTCGGAATGAAGGTCACCATCCCGCCGTTGCTATTACCGCCACTGCCCGGATATGTTGCCGTGATTACCGTTGGGCCTCCAAACAGTTCATTTCCCGTCGTCAAATCCAGCGCATGAATCCGGTCGATGATATTCCCTGCGCCGTCTTTCGTCATTGCGACCACATAGATTGCATTCCGTGTGCGGTCAATTACTGGGGTCGCCGTTACTCCATTGAACGAGATGTTTCCGCATGGCAGGCTCGCCAGGTCCACCGCAGACTCACCCGCTGGCACCACCGATGTCTTCCACAAATACACGCTAGTATTTCCATTCACACTGTCCGCGTCGAAGGCATAAACCGAATCCATTTCCGTGGCCGCGTAAATCACATTCTTCAGTCCATGCCCCGGGATACTGACCTGGTTGAGATACAAAATCTGCCCATCGATTTGTCCATCCACTCCGAATTCGCCCAACTTGCCAAAATTCGTCGAATTGACTTTCGCCGTCGTTAACACGGTTTCGTTCGCGTTTACTCCGCTCCGCGTATTGTCGTAGTGATAGGTAACGATGTCCGTTGGATTCGCGGCTGCCACGTTGACGGTCAACGGATCGTTCGGACTCACCACGTTTCCCAATTTCGCGGTAATTTGCGTTGTGCCAGCCGCAACTCCGGTGGCCAAACCGGTGTTCGCTCCGATTGTGGCAAACCCAGTATTCGACGACGCCCACGTCACGCCAGTTGTGATGTCTTTCATCGAACTGTCGCTATAGTTTCCGGTCGCTGTGAACTGCTGGGTAAGGCCAACATTGATCGAAGGCGCAGAGGGAGTAACCGCGATCGACTGCAAAGCGACCGCAACCGCCGTAACTGTCAGTGGATCATTCGGACTGGTCACAGTCCCCTGCAGCGCCGTGATTTGCGTCGTGCCTGCTGCGACCCCCGTCGCCAGTCCTGTGCTCGCGGCAATCGTGGCGAATCCAGTATTTGACGAAGCCCATATCACACTCGTCGTGATGTCCTTCATCGAATTATCGCTGTAGGTTCCGGTTGCTGTGAACTGCTGTGTTTTGCCCACCACAAGAGATGCACCTGTCGGAGTCACCGTTATCGATTGCAGCGTCACAGCTGGATTTACCGTCAATGTAGCCATGTTGCTTGTGATGCTCCCATACAGATTTGTCACCATCACATCGAATTTCGCCCCGTTATCTCCACTCACCGTTGCCGGTGTCGTATAGCTCGAATTGGTCGCACCGCTGATATTTGCGGCGTTTTTCTGCCATTGGTAACTCATTGTCGTCGTGCTCGTGGCGGTCACGATGAATGTCGCTGTCTGGCCGACCGTCGCCGTGGCGCTGACTGGCTGCTGCGAAATGGCGGGCAACGCCTGAGGACCGTTCTTCGAGCAACTTCCAATGAATTCCACACAAATCAACATTGCAAGAATTTGAACCAGGCAGGAACTGCGCACGGGGAACCTCCGGACTTAGCGGCGTTGCTAATTGCGCAGCGGGAGGGTTGCCGCGATGGTAGTTCGACAAAATCCAAAAACAACGTAACCACGGGCTGGAGACTGCCCTTACCCTATCAGAAGCCAACTCCATATCCAAGGCAACTCGAAACAGACTTTCTCAAATGATAATCGGCCGCCTGCCCCAGCAGAAACTCCTCTTTCTCGATACGATAGATAGCACTCTCAAAACGCGAAGGGATTTTGCATAGCGCCAGCTTTTATACCGGCGCTTTAATCGAAGACTGTCCACTGACATCGGATCAAGGACGACATAAAACTGCTCTTCCCCACATTGCGGCCACTCGTGTACTCCGATAGAATCGCTTTGCGAGGCGCGCATGCCCGATCTCTCTCCCAAACCCCGAATTGCTCTCGGATCCGATCACGCCGGATTTCCCATCAAAGAGACTATCCGACAATTTCTCGAAAACTCTGGCTATCCTGTCGACGACCTCGGCACCTGGTCCGAAGAATCTGTCGATTATCCCGATTACGGAAAAGCTGTCGGCGATAAAGTCGCCTCTCATGACGATCTATTCGGAATCGCGGTTTGCGGCACTGGCATTGGCATCTCCATCGCTGCAAATAAAGTGCCGGGGATTCGCGCTGCTGTGGCCCATGATATCAACACCGCGCGCCTTGCACGGGAACATAACGATGCGAATGTCCTCGCGCTCGGTGGACGAATCGTCAATGGCACACAAGCGATTGAAATGGTCCAAACATTCCTAACCACTGCATTTCTTGGTGGACGCCACGCGCGCCGCGTCGAGAAAATTGCATTGATCGAGCAGGAAGAACGCGCGACACGACACTGACTTTGCACGACAATTCGCATCTTCGCGAGCGCCCCGCACACAACTTTCTGAGGAGAACAGAATGACCACTGAAGCAAACACCAGGATGCAGCGCCCGTTGAACACTGTTGATCCGGATATCGCGGAGCTATTACGCGATGAGGCGCAACGCCAGGCCACCGGCCTCGAACTTATTCCGTCGGAAAATCTCGTTTCCGAAGCCGTGCTCGAAGCCATGGGATCGATCTTCACCAACAAATATGCCGAAGGTTATCCCGGCAAGCGCTACTACGGTGGCTGCGAATACGCGGACAAGGTCGAACAGCTCGCCATCGATCGCGCCAAGCAACTGTTCTCCGCCGAACACGCCAACGTTCAAGCGCATTCCGGGACCTCCGCAAACATTGCCGTCTACATGTCCGTGCTCAAACCCGGCGACACTGTGCTCGGCATGGCTCTGGCCCACGGCGGTCACTTGACCCACGGGCATCCGCTTAATTTCTCCGGCCGCATGTACAAATTTGTCGAATATCACGTGCGCCAGGAAGATCAGCTCATCGATTATGAAGAAATTGAAAAACTCGCGCACGCGCACAAACCCAAAATGATCGTCGCGGGCGCGAGCGCCTATTCGCGCATCATCGATTTCGAGCGCATCGGCAAGGTCGCAAAAGCCGTCGACGCGCTCTTCTTTGTGGACATGGCCCACATCGCGGGACTTGTCGCTGCGGGCGTTCATCCAAGCCCTCTGCCTCACGCTGATATCGTTTCGACCACCACACATAAAACGCTGCGCGGTCCCCGTGGTGGCATGGTTCTTTGCAAGCAATCCTTCGCCAAGGAAATCGATAAGCTCACTTTCCCCGGCACCCAAGGCGGTCCTCTGGTTCACACCATCGCCGCCAAAGCCGTTTGCTTCAAGGAAGCGATGGAGCCATCGTTCCGCGAATACCAGAAGCAAGTCACGACAAACGCAAAAACTCTCGCCGACGCGATTTCCAGGGAAGGTTTCCGCATCGTTGCAGGCGGCACCGACAATCACGTTTTCCTCGTGGAAGTTCACTCTCGCGGCATTACCGGAAGCGACGCGGAGAAGGCGCTCGATCGCGCTGGCATTACCGTCAACAAAAACTCTATTCCGTTCGATCCGCTTCCTCCCATGAAGGGAGGCGGGATTCGTCTCGGGAGTCCCTCGGTCACGACACGCGGGATGAGAGAGGCGGAAATGGAAACTATTGCGAAGTGGGTCGCCGAGATCCTCCTTCACGTCGGCGACGCTTCGGTCGAGCAACGCATTCGCAAAGAAGTGGCCGACTTGGCCTCCCGCTTCCCCATCTACCAATCGCGCCTCCGCTCCGCGGCCGTCCCCGCTCGCGTCTAGTTCACCCGACACAATCGCTGCCCTCGCAGCTTTCTGTGGCACACTCTTGAAGTGCTCTTGCGTTTGCCTTTCTCGAGTAAGCGCGCGTCATTTACCGCAGCCGCGAGGGACCATGCCAATTTGAAAACTGTCATTTCGATCACAGAAATCTCTCCTCGCCTGCGTCCTTTATATCTCTCTGCTTTCCTCTTATTCCTTGAGTCCACAACCACTCCCGTGATAAATGCTTCTCTAGACAGGGGATACTGGCGCAAGGTCAGGTGCCAAACAAAATGACTGCACAAAAAAATGAACTGCCCGATGTTGTCCATGCTACCGCCAACTTTGAAAAATGGGCCGGTCGCCACGTCAACCTCATTCGCTCCGATGTCGATTTGAAGCATGCCAACATGGCTAAGGACTCCTTTTCTTTTTTTCGTGCCACGTTCTATCGATTCGCCCAGTGGTGGCCTCTCGTCTGTCCTGAACTTTCCCGCGCAACACAAGTGCTGGCCGTCGGTGATCTGCACATCGATAATTTCGGAACCTGGCGCGACCTCGAGGGCCGCCTCATTTGGGGCGTCAATGATTTTGACGAAGCCTGGCCTGCCCCTTACGCCGTCGATCTGGTGCGCGTCCTCGCCAGCTCGTATCTTGCGATGGAAGAAGACCACCTATCGCTGACTCGCAAGGAGGCCTACCAGGCTCTAGAACAAGGCTATCGCGACTCAATCGCCAAAGGCGGCAACCCGTTTGTCTTGGCCGAACATCATCGCTGGCTTCGCCTTCTTGCCCTAAATAAGCTTCGCGATCCCGTTGCCTTTTGGGAAAAAATCAAATCATGTCCCAAATACAAAGGGAAATTACCCGTCGAAGTCTTGAAAACAATTCGGCAATCGATGCCATTTCGCGCCGAAAAATTTACATTTAGATCCCGCATCGCAGGGCTCGGAAGCCTTGGCCATCCACGCGTCCTCGCTATAGTCACTCTTCACAATGCTCATATTATTCGCGAAGCCAAACAACTCACTCCCTCCGCTTGGATCTGGGCGAAAAAACTAAAGACCAGCGAGGTGCTCTCGCACAAGCTGGTCAACACGGCCATTCGCATTCGCGATCCCCACGTCCATTTCATGGACCACTGGCTTGTGCGCAGACTCGCGCCCGATTGCAGCCACATCGAAATCAGTACACTCCCTAAAGGGCGGGACGAAGAGCGCTTGCTCTATTGCATGGGCTGGGAAACAGCCAATATTCATCTCGGCAGCTTCAGCGCTATTCCCGCGCTCAAGCACGATCTCGCCAGGCGCAAAAATCGTTGGCTCCACAAAGCCGCCAAAGCGATGCTGGAAGTTACTCTCGACGACTGGAAATTCTGGCGGCGAGAATACCAGCGATCCGCAAGAAAGACTTAGTTTGCTGAACAAATCCACCACTGGTGGCGCCGAACCCTCTGCGCTTTCATCCTGAGATTTGTCGGTGCTGGAAGCCCAAAACGATTGTCATCCTGAAACCACGTCTTTTTCGGGCTCAAAGGACTTCCGCTGCTCCCCATCTCCGAACTCTGATCCCCGCCTGCGAATTACCCGAGACACGTCACACCTTAGAACCCTCAGCCCTTGCACCACGACTGTCCCACGGGTCAGTAGATTCCATCCACATAACTACGTAGCGTAGGCAGGACCGGGAAATGAGCACTCCAGCGGCAATTTCGCTTCACTCTTGCGCCATCCGGGATGCGCTGTTTTTACATCCAGCCTCGAGTACGCATTCCATCGCGGAGAGTGGAATCGAATCTGCCCGGTTTCTCGCTCACACTCGTTGCCAGCCTTTCGGTGGAGTCCTCGTCTACGGTAAACACAATTGAGGTGGGATCATGATGGATACCGAAGCCTTTCGTGAGTTCAAAACTGGTCTGACCTATCTGCGTGATAATTCCGCGACTCGCGCCTTGCAGCACATCGCACGCGCTGCCGAGCTTGAGCGCAACAACCCGTATTACATGTCTTATCTTGGCGTTGCCCTTGCCCGCACCGAACAGAAGTGGGCCGAAGCCGAGCGCATGTGCGACACCGCTGTTCGCATGAAGCGCAATCAGGCCCAGCTCTATCTCAACCTTGCGGAAGTTTACCTCTCTGCCGGACGGAAAGAGGATGCCCGCGAAGCCCTCTTCGCGGGGATGAAATATGCGCGCCGCGACATTCGCTTGAACATCGCGATGGCGAAACTCACGCCTCGCCGCTCGCCGGTTTTTACCTTCCTGGAGCGCAAACATCCGTTGAATCGGCATTTTGGATTACTACGCCACAAAACGCTGGTGGCTTTAGGCAAAGAGTAATTTTCGATTTTCCCCAAACACGCCAAACGCAAAAAGGGCGGTTGGTTTTCCTCCAACCGCCTTTTTTGTTTCTGATTATTTTTGCACCGCAGCGAACAGGACTTTACTTGCGCTGCGAATAATTGCCGAAAGAGTAGCCGCCTTGAAATCCCATTTCCATCAAAATTTTAAATCCCACGCCAAACATGCCGTTCGGCAAGGCATCACGCCGTACCACTTCCGCAAGATACTCACGGTGCATGGCCGCTGGTTCCTTGGTGTAAGGCATGGTCACAAACAACCGCATGCCGATTGCGTATGCAGGCTCACTCGATTGAAAATAGACGCCGGTGCGCGAAACACTCAAAGAACCACGAATATCATCGAAGTGGTCCTTCTCCGGATCGGAAGGACGGATGCGCATGAGTTGGTTGATCTTGCAGCGGCGACTGCTGCGCCGTTCCGATTGCGTTGTGCGTGAGGTTGCCATTCCTACTATTCCTTGTTGTGGACGCTTCAACATTACATCGATCGGAGACGCCATAAGCTTAACCTCTTCCGGAAAAAAACTCTTTGCCGATAGGAAGATGGTAAGGCGTCTCAAAATGAAAACCCATAGCGTGTCCGTACTCGCCCAAGAGTAGGTCGCCCCAATCGAATGGTAGTACGGAAGTACTATCCCCGCAAATCGTCCCTGAGGAAATGTGACGATCCCTGACTGGAGCGCGTGACTTACCGGGCGTTCCTGTGCGATTCTCTACGCTTAGCTCGACCGCACGAAGGGACCCATGCTCAAGAAATTCAAGGATTTGACGGAACGTGAAATCCTGGCCATCGCGATTGCCAACGAAGAGGAAGATGGCCGCATCTATGGCGAATTCGCAGACGGCTTGCGCGAATCCTATCCCGCCACGGCAGACATGTTTGAAGAGATGCGCGTCGAAGAGGCCGGCCATCGCGATCGCCTCCTGGCCCTCTTCCGTACGCGCTTTGGCGAGCAGATCCCTCCAATTCGCCGCGAAGATGTCCGCGGTTTCTTGAAGCGACGCCCTGTTTGGATGATGCGCCCTCTAGGCGTAAAAGTGGCTCGCCGCCAGGCAGAAATTATGGAAATGGAAGCCAGCCGCTTCTACAGTCGCGCTGCTGGAAAAGCCTCCGACGTCGCCACGCGCGAACTGCTGAACACCCTGGCCGACGAAGAACGCAAACACACACAAGCTGCCGGACAATTTGAGGAAAAGCATCTCACCGAGCAGGCCAAAGATCTGGAGAAGCATTCGCGCGATCGGTTGTTCATGCTGCAGTACGTGCAGCCTGGGTTGGCGGGATTGATGGACGGCTCGGTCTCAACGCTTGCGCCCATTTTTGCCGCTGCCTTCGCAACGCACAAAAGCTGGGACGCCTTCCTGGTCGGCATGGCCGCCAGCATTGGTGCAGGTATCTCGATGGGCTTTGCCGAATCGCTGTCCGATGATGGCTCGCTCACCGGACGCGGCTCGCCCTGGATTCGCGGCACCGTCACTGGCCTGATGACCACGGCAGGCGGCCTAGGACACACGCTGCCCTTCTTGATTCAAGAATTCCACATCGCACTTGGCGTTGCTATTCTTGTCGTTGCTGTGGAACTTGGCATCATCGCCTGGATCCGCGCCCGCTACATGGACACGCCCTTCCTGCAAGCCGCATTCCAAGTCATCGTCGGCGGCATCCTCGTCTTCCTTACCGGCTGGCTCATCGGCAGCTCCTAGCCGGTCTGGATCATCAACCTCCCGATTGGCGCCACGCTTCTTTCTTTCCAAGGGTGAGAATTTCCATAGCATCGCCTTGGTCAGATGCCCCATTTGCCGATTCTGGCCGCTGCTCATGTGGCGCTGGCCCTTGGTCGCGTGATGTCGCCCTCGCCTGCACCAATGGCGCTTGGCGTATCGTTTTATGTCCACATTGATCTTGGGTTGAGTTCCCGCCCTCGGGTGGATTGCGCGAAGAACCAGCGAAAGAGCGTCGTGGCGGCAAGCGCCCCGAGAAATTGCGCAAGAATGAAGGGAAGCGTGTCGACGGGACGGATGCCGGCAAACGTGTCAGTGAAGCAGCGGGCAATCGTGACGGCGGGATTTGCGAACGAAGTGGAGGACGTAAACCAGTACGCTGCAGTGATATATGCGCCAACGGCGAAGGCGACCACAGAGGGATTCGGCTTCTGAAAGGGAACGACAGGGGCACCAGCGACAGGCGGAGCGCTGCCATGAGCGCGCAAACGGGTGCATCCAAAGATGATAGCGAGCAGACCAAACGTCGCGACGAACTCCCCGAACACTTGCGCAGGACCGCTGCGAACATGTCTCGAATAGGCGATGAGTGGCAGACCAAACATTAAGTGAGCGATCAATGCGCCGGAAATGCCACCCGAGATCTGGGCAACCATATAGTGCGGAGTCTCTTTCCAAGGCAAGCCGCACTGAAGCGCATCCATCAACGTGACGGCCGGATTGAAATGTGCGCCGGAAATCGGAATGAAAGCCAGAATCAGTGCAACCAGCGCAGCGCCAGTCGCAATCGTATTTGCCAGCAGTGCGAGAGCCACGTTTCCGCCGGCAAGTCGTTCGGCCATGATGCCGGAACCGACCACCGCCATAACCAGGAAAGCGGTGCCAAGAAATTCAGCCGTTGTCCGACGAGAAAGAGAGAGTCTCATCGGCGGCCGATGTGATCCATTTCTTTTTGCGTGGCGAGCTGATCGAGACTCGCCAACGGTAGGGCGAGGAACAGATCGATGCGGCGCTCGAGATCAACATAGGCGGTGTTGAACGCACGGGCGATCTCTTCAGGAGAACCAGTGACAGCCGCGGGATCGGGAATGTCCCAGTGCGCTGCCACGGGGTGCCCTAGCCACACCGGACAGAGTTCGTTGGCGGCGTTATGGCAGACCGTAATGATAAAATCAAACTTGGGCGAATCCGGCTTCGCGAACTCGTCCCAGGATTTGCTGTGAAACGCGAACGTGGGCAACCCTGCCAATTCCAATTGATGGAGCGCGCCAGGATGCACCGCTCCTCTAGGATGGCTGCCTGCGCTGTAGGCGGTGAACGTTGGAAATCCCTTTTTGTTCAGAATGGCTTCGGCCATGATCGAACGCGCAGAATTTCCGGTGCAGAGGAACAGGACGTTGTAGTGTTTTTGCATGGGCGTGATTCCTTTCTAGTTGCGCCGGCTCGGTCCACTGTTGTCTTTCGCAGCAGGCTTGGTCGCACGGATGAACGCGCTTAGAAATTTTCCGTCCACTTGCGGAGCGAGTTTATCTACGTCCCAGCCCTGTCCGGTCAAAAATTCCCGTGCATCTTCAGCACGATACACGCGGGTAGGCTCAATTTCGACTTGATCAAAACCGGCAGCGGTGAGCTTGCTGCGATACTCGTTTTCACTGAGCGCACCCGCTATGCAACCTACCCAGAGCAAAATACTCTTGCGAATTTCCGTTAGGATTTCACCGCGCGTGACCACATCGGAAACAGCAAAGCGCCCGCCGGGCTTCAGCACGCGAAATATTTCGCGGAAAACTTTATCCTTGTCCGCGGAAAGATTGATGACGCAATTGGAAATCACTACGTCGACGGAATGATCTGGCAGCGGAATATTTTCGATTTCGCCTTTAAGGAATTCCACATTGCTGATACCGGACTTCTTTTTGTTCTCGTTAGCGAGCGCCAACATCTCGTCGATCATATCGAGGCCGTACGCTTTTCCGGCCGGTCCTACACGCTTCGCGGAGAGCAGCACATCAATTCCTCCGCCCGATCCGATATCGAGCACCACCTCGCCGGGAGCGAGTTTCGCCAGCGCCGTCGGATTGCCGCAGCCGAGTGAAGCAAGCAGCGCTTCGGCGGGAACTTCGCCGGTTTGCGAGGCGTCGTAAAGATTGGAAGTAATTGGATCAGACCCGCAACTGCCGGCAGCCGTTGCTCCACAGCAAGCGCTTCGACCAGTGCCCACGCGCAGAGCCGCTTCGCGATATCTTTCCTTCACGGCATCCTTGATGTTTAGGTTGTCCATCGGTGGCTCCTGTCATTTGCAAATCGTAAAAATATTCTTGGAATCGACAGCTTTGTTCCGCGTACAGCATTCCGCATAGAGAAATTGCAGCAATTCGCGCAGCGCCTCGGTGTTTGCTTTATAGCGCAGAAAAGTGCTCTCGCGCTGAACAAGGACGAGGTCTTCGTTCCTCAGCTTGTCGAGATGATGAGACAGCGTGGAATTGGGAATGTCGAGTTCTTGTTGAATGTCGCCGACGACCAGTCCGTCGGGATACGCGGAGAGCAACGCCCGCATGATTTCGAGCCGCGGCTCAGTCCCCATAGCGGAAAACATATCGGCAAACTTGGCGATGTTTTGGGTCGCTTTGACGGTTGGCATATTTCGATAATTGCAGAAATATGGTATCGTGTCAAGCCTCGAGGCTACTTCCTCACTGTCTTGCCTCGGTGCCGCAGGGCATGGCTGTTCCGCTCCGAAATGGATTCGGGCAGGTTGTGGCCGGCGGAGATCGCCGGCTCAGTCGGAGTGGGCGGGCGACGGAGTCGCTTGAGGATGACGGCGGAAGACCCGGCGCAGGAAGGACTGCAGGCGGTCCATGTAGATGTAGACGACCGGCGTAGTGTAGAGCGTGAGGATCTGGCTGAGGATGAGTCCGCCGACGATGGTAATACCGAGAGGTCGGCGGATTTCCGACCCGACGCCTTGACCAAGAGCGAGAGGAAGGGCGCCGAACATCGCGGCCATGGTCGTCATAATAATCGGGCGGAAACGCAACAAGCACGCTTTGTAGATAGCTTCCTCGGGCGTTTTCTCTTCTTCCCTTTCCGTTTGCACGGCGAAATCGATCATGAGGATGGCGTTTTTCTTCACAATGCCAATGAGCAGGATGATGCCGATTAATCCTATGATACTGAGATCCATCTTCATCAGTTGCAGTGCTAAAAGAGCCCCGATGCCTGCAGAAGGAATCGTCGACAGAATGGTGATGGGGTGAATGTAGCTCTCATAAAGAATGCCGAGCACAATGTAAACGGCAGCAAGCGCTGTGAGAATGAGGACGGGCTGATTGGAGAGCGAATCCTGGAACGCTTGCGCGGTGCCCTGGAACGTAGCATGGACGCTATTCGGAACGCCTAGCTGTTGGCGAGCTTCCTCAATGTGCTGAACGGCTGGACCGAGAGAAGCGCCGATTGCGAGATTGAAGGAAAGCGTGATCGACGGAAAAATTCCTTGGTGGTTGACGGAAAGCGAGGTGTTGGACGGCTCGTAATGCGCAAACGCGCTCAGGGGAACGAGCTTCCCGGTGTTGGAAGGAACGTAAATAAGATTCAGCGCGGTGGGATCGTCTTGAAATTCGGGGGCAACTTCGAGCACGACGTGATATTGGTTGAGACCTTTGTAAATGTTGGAGACCTGGCGCTGGCCGAAAGCATCATCCAAAGCGTTGTCGATGTCCTGCGCGGAAATGCCGAGACGGCCTGCGGTGTCACGATCAACAGCCAGATAGGATTGCAAGCCCTTGTTCTGCTGATCGGAATTGACGTCTCTCAATTCAGGGATTTGTTTCAGGCGTTCCATGACAATCGGCGCCCAATGATAAAGATCATCGAGATTGTCAGCTTGCAATGTGTATTGATATTGCGCTGCGCCAAAACGGCCACCGATGGTAACGTCCTGCACGGATTGCAGAAACATGGAAGCACCGGGAATGCCTGCAGTTTTGCTGCGTAGTCTCGCAATGACCATGTCGGAGCTGATCTTGCGTTCCTCCAGCGGTTTTAATTGCGCAAACAAGCGCGCGATGCTGGTGCCGTTACCGCCTCCGGTGAACGAAGTGACGGTATCAATGGCCGGGTCGGCACGAACAATCTCCGTGAAGGCCCGCATTTTCCGAGACATTTCGACGAAGGAAGTGTCCTGGTCGGCTTGAATAAAACCGTTGATGCGGCCCGTGTCCTGCTGCGGAAAGAAGCCTTTGTTCACCGTGCGGAACATCTGTACGCTGATAAACGCCGTAAGAATAGTGAGCGCGAGAACGATGGGTTGATGATGGAGAACCCATTTGAGAGTGCGATCGTAACCGCGCAGCATGCGATTGAAAGCGCCTTCCGACAGGCGATAAAAAAAACCATGCTTTTTCTGGTGATCATGCTTGAGGAAGCGCGCGCAGAGCATCGGCGTGGTCGTGAGCGAAACGAACAGCGAAACGATAATCGCCACGCTGAGCACCACCGCAAATTCCCGGAAAAGCCTGCCGACGATACCTCCCATCATCAGAATGGGTATGAATACGGCGATGAGCGAAAGGCTCATGGAAAGAACTGTGAAACCAATTTCGCTGGAACCTTTCATGGTGGCATGCATAGCAGGGAGGCCATTTTCCATGTGGCGAGCTATGTTTTCGATGACGACAATGGCGTCATCCACGACGAATCCTGTGGAAATGGTCAACGCCATCAGTGAAAGATTATCGAGCGAATAACCGCAGAGATACATCACGCCAAAGGTGCCAACAAGAGAAAGCGGAACGGCAACGCTGGGGATAACCGTCGCGCGATAATTCCGCAGAAACGCGAACACCACAAAAATAACGAGAATGATGGAGATCATCATGGAGCGCTCAACTTCATGAACCGAAGCGCGAATCACCAGGGTGCGATCGATAATTACGTTGACGTTGAGCGCGGGAGAAATCGAAGCGCGAAGCCAGGGGAGAGTGTCCTTCACCGCGTCGGCAGTCTCAATCATGTTGGCGCCGGGTTGACGGAAAATACCGAGGATAACACCGGGCTTGGCATTGGTGATTCCGAGGTTGCGAATGTCCTCAACGGAATCGACAACTTTGGCGATATCGACGAGTCGAGTCACGCCACCGGTATGGCCGCCGATGATGAGTGGCTCGTATTCGTAGGCTTTAAAGAGTTGGTCGGTATCGGAAACCGCCCAGGTTCTATCACTGCTCGAAATGGAACCTTTCGCCTGGTTGGAATTGGCGTTTTGCAGAGCTTTTCGCACTGTTTCGAGGCTAATACCATAACTGTTCAACAGTTGCGGATTAGCTTCGACACGGACCGCGGGACTCGAGGAGCCCCAAACGAAAACCTGGCCAACGCCTTTCACTTGTGCAATTTTCTGGGCAAGGATGGAGTTGGCGGCGTCGTAAATCTGGCCGATGGGAATGGTATCGGAAGTAACGGAAAGCAGAATGACCGGTGAGTCGGCTGAGTTTACTTTTCGATATGCTGGCTGACTAGGTAAATCGGCGGGAAGCTGGCTTCGAGCGGCGTTGATGGCGGCTTCGACATCGCGCGCTGCGGCGTTGATATCTCGAGTGAGATCGAACTGCAGGGTGATACCGGTATTGCCGAGGGTGGAAGAAGAGGTCATCTGCGTGACGCCTGCGATCCGGCCGAACTGGCGCTCGAGTGGAGTGGCTACCGAAGAAGCCATGGTTTCGGGACTTGCTCCGGGAAGGGATGCGCCGACGCCGATGGTGGGAAGATCGACTTGTGGAAGCGGCGCAACGGGAAGGAAGCGGAACGCAATCACGCCAGAAAGAAAAATCGCCAGTGTCACCAGTGACGTGGCGACGGGACGTTTGATGAAAGGGGCGGAGAAGTTGGACTGGAAGTTCATTGCTAATCTCCGGTCGCGGGCTCTTCCACGGAAGAGATACCAAGGTGCAGTCGGGTTGCGAGCCAATCAAACGCCAGGTAAACAACGGGCGTGGTATAGAGAGTCAGCAATTGGCTGAGGATAAGGCCACCAACGATGGTGATACCAAGAGGTCGGCGAAGCTCCGAGCCAACGCCTTGCCCAAGCGCGAGAGGCAAGCCGCCGAGCAGCGCGGCCATGGTGGTCATCATGATGGGACGGAAGCGGAGGAGACACGCCTCGTAGATCGCTTCAAGGGGAGGTTTGCCATGATTGCGCTCCGCTTCCAGGGCGAAATCGATCATCATGATGGCATTTTTCTTGACGATACCGATCAGCAGGATGATGCCGATGAGAGCGATGATGCTGAATTCCGTCCTACAGAGCAGCAGCGCAAGAATCGCGCCGACACCTGCAGAAGGCAGTGTGGAAAGAATGGTGATGGGATGAATATAGCTTTCGTAAAGAACGCCAAGAACGATATAGACGGTGACAAGGGCGGCCAGAATGAGCAGTGGTTCGTTGGCCAGCGAACGCAAAAAGGCAGCAGCAGTCCCCTGGAACGTGGCAAGGACGCTTTGCGGCATGCCAATCTCGTTGCGCGCCTGCTCGATTACCTTGGTAGCATCGCCGAGAGAAGAACCAGGAGCCAGGTTGAAGGAAATGGTTACCACCGGAAATTGGCCCTGGTGATTGATGGCGAGCGAAGTGGCGCTCGGCTCAAAGCGAGTGAACGCACTGAGAGGAACCTGCTGGCCAGTTGAAGAGTGAACGTAAATGTTTTTGAGCGCGTCGGGATTCTGCTGGAAGTTAGGCTGAACTTCCATGACCACGTGATACTGATTGAGTTGAGTGAAGATGGTCGAGACCTGGCGCTGGCCAAACGCGTCGTAAAGCGTGTTGTCGATATCCGCAGGCAGAATGCCGAGGCGTGAAGCTGTGTCACGATCTATGGTGAGCGTGGCAAGTAGCCCGTCATCGAGTTGATCCGTGGCCACGTCGCGAAGTTGCGGAAGCGTTTTCAATTTTGCGACAAAACGCGGCGTCCAGTAAGCGAGTTCTTTGGGGTCGACATCTTCCAGCGAATATTGAAATTGCGTCCGTGAAACGCGGTCCTCAACGGTGAGATCCTGAACCGGTTGCAGGTAAAGCTCGATGCCATCGAGCTTGGCGACTTCCGGTTGCAGGCGACGAATCACGTCCGAGGCGCTAATCTTACGCTGTTCGAGGGGCTTGAGATTGATCTGAATGCGGCCGCTGTTCTGCGTGGTGTTGGTGCCATCAATGCCGATGAAGGAAGAAAGGCTTTCCACCGCTGGATCGCGGAGGATAACGTCTGCAAGTTGTTGCTGGCGTGTGGACATAGCAGCAAACGAAATATTTTGCGGTGCTTGCGAAACGCCGAGAATTACGCCCGTATCCTGAACAGGAAAAAATCCTTTGGGAACATAAATATAAAGCAGGATAGTGCCAAGCAGAGTAGCAATGGTGACAAGCAATGTAGTGGTACGAAATCGAAGAACGAACCTGAGCGTGCGCCCGTAGAATTCGATGACATCGTTAAAAACCTTTTCAGACTTGCGATAAAACCAGGTCTGCTGGCTCTCCGGCTGATGGCGCAGAAGCTTGGCCGACATCATCGGCGTAAGAGTCAACGATACCACCGCTGAAACGAGAATGGTGACCGCCAGAGTAACAGCGAATTCGCGGAAGAGCCGGCCAACAATGTCTCCCATGAACAGAAGAGGAATAAGAACAGCAATGAGGGAGACAGTGAGTGAAACAATGGTGAAACCAATTTGTTCCGAGCCACGCAGGGCCGCCTGCAGAGGCGAATCGCCGTCTTCAATGTAGCGGCTGATGTTTTCGATCATGACAATGGCATCGTCGACGACGAATCCGGTCGAAATGGTAAGAGCCATGAGCGAAAGGTTGTTCAATGAATAGCCAAGCAGATACATCACGGCAAAGGTGCCCACGATAGAGAGCGGCACAGCGACGCTGGGAATGATGGTCGCGCGTAGACTGCGCAGGAAAAGGAAAATCACCATGACGACTAGAGCGATGGTGAGGAGCAGGGTGTACTGTACGTCGGCAACGGATGCACGAATGGTCGTGGTACGGTCGGTGAGAATGTTGACATGAATCGAAGCGGGCAACGCCGCTTGCAGTTGGGGTAATATTTTCTTGACGCGATCTACCACGCTGATGATGTTGGCCCCGGGTTGTCGTTGAATATTCAGGATGACCGCGGGCTGGCGGTTGGCCCATGCAGCCTGGCGAACATTTTCCGCCCCGTCGATGGCAGTCGCCACGTCCGACAAGCGAACCGGGGCGCCATTGCGGTACGCGATGATCACGCTGCGATAGCCCTCGCTGGTGAGCAATTGGTCATTGGCGCCAATCGTGAATGCCTGATGCTGGCCGTCAAATGTGCCCTTGGCCTGATCGACGTTGGCGTTGCCGAGAGCGGTACGCAGATCTTCGAGGCTCAATCCGTAAGAGGCTAGCGCAGTAGGATTGGCTTGCACACGAACGGCTGGCCGTTGACCGCCGCTGATGCTGACGAGTCCCACGCCCGAAAGCTGCGAAATTTTTTGCGCAAGCGTCGTGTCCGCGAGATCTTCGACTTTCGAAAGCGGAAGCGTGGGCGAGGTCAGAGCAAGCGTCAAGATTGGCGAATCTGCGGGATTGATCTTGCTGTAGATCGGCGGATTAGGCAGATCTTTGGGCAGAAGATTGGAAGCAGCATTGATCTGGGCCTGAACTTCCTGTTCGGCGATATCGATGTTGAGCTCGAGATTAAATTGCAGAGTGATGAGCGAACTTCCAAAGGAGCTGGTGGAAGTCATCTGCAACAACCCCGGGATTTGACCAAAGTCACGCTCCAGCGGAGCGGTAACCGAAGAGGCCATGACGTCGGGACTGGCGCCGGGATAAAACGTCTGCACCAGAATCGTGGGGTAATCGACTTGAGGCAAAGCGGAAACAGGCAACTGGCGATAGGCCACGTAGCCCACCAGTAGGACGCCAACCATCAAGAGCGTGGTGGCGACCGGCCGCAAAATAAACGGCCGAGAGGGATTCATCGCGCAGGGCCTCCACCAGAAGGCGCGGCAAATGGCGAATTCATGGAGTTGTTAAGGGAACTTGCTTTGGGAGCGTGTGTCGAAGCCGGGGCTTGACGGGGATCAACCTTACTGCCGTCCTGCAATTTGTCCTGACCATCGGTGACCACCACTTCGCCATTGTTGAGGCCAGCGGAAATCCCAGTCATATTTCCGTTCGTATCCGCGAGTGTGACTGGCCGGATTTTCACGGTGCCATCAGAAACCGAAAAAACATAAATGCCCTGCGAACCACGCAGGATCGCCGTGGTCGGAACGAGGATGACATCCTTTAGCGTGTTAACCAGCAAATGCACGTTCACGAATTGATTCGGGAACAATGCGTTATCTTCATTGCTGAAGACCGCTTTTAATTTATAAGTGCCGGTGGTTGGATCAATCTGATTGTCGATGGTGAGAAGCTTTCCGGAAGTGATTTTGGAACTGTTGTCACGATCGAAAGCTTCGACAGTGAGTTGCTGGCCGGCACGAAGTTTCTTGTAAACGACCGGGAGTTGATCCTGCGGAAGGCTGAAAAGCACGGCGATAGGTTGCAGTTGCGTGATGACCAGAAGGCCGTTGGTGTCCGTGGCGTGAACCATATTCCCCGCATCCACAAGGCGAAGACCCACGCGACCGCTTATGGGCGCGGTGATGCGGCAATAGACGATATTGAGCTTGGCATTGTCGATGGTAGCTTTATCCGTTTGAATAGCGCCATCGAACTGGCCAACGGAGGCTTGCTGCGTATCCAGTTGCTGCTTCGGGATGACGCCTTCTTTATAGAGAAGTTTGTAGCGCTCGAGGTTGACCATCGCATCCTGTTGCTGAGCAACGTCGCGTGCAAGTTGGCCTTGCGCTTGTTCTAGCTGGACCTGGTACGGGCGTGGATCAATTTCCGCGAGTACGTCGCCTTCTTTTACGAGTTGCCCTTCCTTGAAAGCAACGCTTATAAGCTGGCCGTCTATGCGAGACCGGACGGTAACCGTATTGAAGGCGTTGACCGTGCCGAGACCATTGTAGAAAACGGGGAGATCGCCTTTAGTGGCCGTGGCCACGACAACAGGAATGGTCAGTGAACCCGGCATTCCCACCCCGCCAGGGACTGCGGCACCCGCCCCGCTCGTCGCCGACCCGGCAGCAGCAGCGTGGCTGCGGTAGAGCCAGATGCCTCCCACAAGTACGGCGGCTGCGATCAGCCAAACCCACCAGCGATTTGAGGATGTGGCGGACGCGGAGGGAGCAGAAGAAGAGGGGGGGCGCGTTTGTCGCGCGTCAACCGTATCGTATGGTGCCATTTCCCAGAAACTCCTAGTAAACCAGAAATTCGATCAAGATTCCGTACGACCTGGGCGCGAGAAAAATGCCGTCAGACGGGGGGAACAAACAGTCCTAGTGTACCCCCAAAATGCTCGCATGGTTCGACAGTATGTAGGACGCAAGCGCAGGAAGATTGGTTACCGTTCGGCAACCGCTCCGAGGTCAGCTGGGAATCAAGCGAAACACGGTGCGGAAAGGGGGCGCTCATCGTACACTAACGCCTGTTCCCGATGCCGGTGAGGGAAAGAAGCCCGTAAAATCGAGAGCGAGGAGAGCCAGGATGGTAAAGGGGATTGTGTTGGGAGTTTTGTTGGGTGTCGTATGTATATTTTTAGGAGCGTATCTCTATTTCTCGACGGGACAGGCGCCGGTAGCTGTGACTTCACCCGAAATGCCCTTTGAATCGAAACTTGCTAGGATGGCGCAGCACGCCTACATGGCGAAGAAGCCCCACCTGAATCCTGCGGTAGCTGAGGATGAGGCAAATTTCCTGCAAGGAGCAAAAGTGTATAAGGAAAATTGCGCGGTGTGCCATGGATTGCCTGGAGAACCGAAAACGGCGATTGCAAATGGAATGTTTCCGAAGCCGCCACAATTGTTTCGTGGAGTTGGGGTGACCGATGACGAAGCGTGGGAAACCTATTGGAAAGTCTCGGATGGAATTCGCATGACCGGGATGCCCGGATTTAGAGACGCGTTGGGCGAAACGAAAATGTGGCAGGTCAGCGTGTTGCTTAAGAATGCCGACAAGATACCACCCTCGGTAAAGGCGGAGTTGAGTGCTCCTGCGGCAACGCCCCTGGCGCCTCTAACAAACGCACCAACGGGTAAGACAGAAGAGATGGACCACGAGCATATCCATTGAGCTGCGCGCGGCCAGGGGTTTGCAACCGGCTTGAACTGCCGGGAGAAGGAGGGGGCTTCTTTTCAGCGAGAGCGGATACCGCTGATCGCCCCTTCTTCATCGCGCGGGGATGCTCCGCTACCTCTCCTCTCTGATCCTACGCACTCCTTTGCCTTTCTGCGCTTCCCTTTTCCTTAAACGCTTGCTTCGCGCCCCCTCTTGCTAAAGAATGCTGCTTCATTCGCGAGATATCCGAGGAATCGTCATGAGAAAATATTCGTTACCGTCCTTCCCTGTTCTCTTTTTTCTTGCCTCCTTCGCCAATTTGTCGATTGCTCAGTCATCCGATTGGCTCTCTACACTCTCCCAGCCTCATAACTACGTCCAGAAGCGCGCGTCCAGCTTCGACCGTTCCGGCGGCAACGCGGACTTCCGTGTAATCCCGCCGGGAGAAACGCTGACTGTTCTAGACGAATCTGGCCCCGCCAACATCACCCACATCTGGTTCACGCTTGCTGATGACGAACCACATCATCTGAAGAAAATCGTTCTACGCATCTTTTGGGACGAAGAACCCACGCCGAGTGTCGAAACGCCTTTGGGTGATTTTTTCGGCCTGGGGCTTGGCGAATACTTCACGTTTCAGTCAGCGCTGCTGGCTGTTGCTCCCAATCGTGCCCTCAATTCATTTTTCCCCATGCCGTTTCAAAAGCATGCGCGCATCACCATCACCAACAGTGGGAACTCGAAAGTGGACGCGTTCTATTTCAACATTGATTACCAACTGCTGGACAAGCCGCTGCCGCCCGGCACCCTCTATTTCCACGCGCAATATCGCCAGGCGACTCCGGCGAAAGGTCTCACTTCCCCCTGGATCGACAATGGCGATCCAGCTATGAACGATATAAAGAATCTGCGAGGCGAAGGCAATTATGTTTGGATGGAGACCACAGGGCGCGGCCAGTACATGGGTGTAACCATGTCCATATTGCAGAATCAGGATTTCTGGTGGGGTGAAGGCGACGATATGTTTTTCATCGACGGCGCCACTGAGCCATCGATCAGCGGAACCGGCTCTGAAGACTATTTCCTCGGCGCTTACGGTTTCGGTGGCTCTCCATTTTCTTATGCACTATTCGGCGCTCCTGTCGTCGGCCAAGAGCTGGCCGGGAGCCGCACCTCTGTGTACCGTTTTCATCTCGATTCGCCCATTCCCTTTACCAAGTCTTTCAAAGCCACCATCGAGCACGGCCACGCGAACAGCCGCTCCGACAATTATTTTTCGGTGGCCTACTGGTATCAGTCCGAGCCTCACGCTGCCTTTCCTTCGCTGCCTTCTATCGAAGATCGTCTCCCTCGTCTGCACGCCGTCGGCGGACCCGGTAATAGCGCGAACTAGCCGCAAAACTGACTTGGGATGCATGGACACTCTTGGTGAGCTGAGAGTGACAATTTTTGTCAAGTGCCCCCTATCGAGAAGGAAAATCTTGCACTCCGGGCCTGAAGAGAGACGTCAGAATTATCTTAAATTGTTTATTTTGTTTAAGTTAACAGGAGCATGACGGTTTAGCCCCAGCCCATCGATCTCGGCCCCTCGATTGCAGCTTACATCTCGAAGTTTCACCTCATGTTCGATGGAGCTCTGATGAAGACGCAAAGAGGCTTTTCGCTGATTGAACTATTGATTGTTGTGGCCATCATTTTGATCATCGCAGCCATCGCAATTCCCAATCTCATGCGATCGCGCATGGCCGCCAACGAGTCTTCGGCTGTCGGTTCGGTCCGTACAATAAACACCTCGATGGTAGCGTATGCGTCCGCATTCCCGGACACAGGTTACGCCGGGTCCCTCGTCGCTCTCGGTGGGGCCGTTGGTGGTTGCCTGCCAGGTACGGTTGCAACGATTGCTGCAGCTTGTTTGATCGACCCGACCCTAGCCGCCGGAACCAAATCTGGTTACCGCTTTGCAGCTGCTGGAGCGGCTGTGGGTGCAACGATCAACAACACCTACACCGTTACCGCAGTCCCCCAGGGTATCGGTTCGACTGGTAACCGTGGCTTCTACTCCGATCAGTCCGGTGTGATTCGCTACTCGCTAAATGGTGCTGCACCAACGACTGCCAGCTCACCGTTGCAGTAACCGGAAACTAACGGTCCCGGGCGATAGAGTTTCTCTGCTCGCCCGGCCAAAATGGGGAACGCAAAGCCACAGGAAAACGCCGTAGACGCCGAGCTCCACATTTTCGCCCCCCAAGCCCATTCTGACCATCAAAGAGGCTCCCTTTCTCCGGAGGCCATTTTCGATGGATAAGCCTGAGTATGGGTATACTACCTAGAGACGAATCGCCTATGAACCCAACCTCCAACTCTTTCTGCAGCGTGGAAGAAGCCGTCGAAGAAATTCGCAACGGTCGCATGATTGTACTGGTCGACGATGAGGACCGTGAAAACGAAGGCGACCTCACCATGGCCGCCGAAAAAATTACGCCGGAAGCCATCAACTTCATGGCCAAGTTTGGGCGAGGACTCATTTGCCTCGCCCTAACCGAGCAGCGCTGCGATGAGCTCAATCTTCCGCTGATGTCCGCAATCAACACTTCCGTTCACGGCACCGCCTTCACCGAAGCCATCGATGCCAAACGCGGTGTCACTACCGGCATCAGTGCTTCTGATCGCGCTATCACGGTTTTGACCGCCATCGATTCGAAGACGCGCCCGCAGGATCTCGCGCGCCCCGGTCACATGTTCCCGCTCCGCGCGCGCAACGGCGGTGTACTTGTTCGCGCTGGGCAGACCGAAGCCTCGGTCGATCTGGCGCGCATTGCCGGACTGAATCCTTCCGGGGTCATCTGCGAAGTCATGAATGAGGACGGAACCATGTCTCGCGTGCCGCAACTTCTGGAGTTTTGCCGCGAACACGACCTCAGAATGCTGACCGTGGCGGACCTGATCCGTTACCGCATGCAGCACGAACGTTACGTTCGCCGAGTGGCTGAAACCATTCTACCCACGCGCTTTGGCGATTTTCGCATGATCGCCTATTCGAGCGACGTCGATCATGACCAGCACATCGCTTTGATTCGCGGCGAGCTGATTGGCTCTACGCCACCTCTCGTCCGCGTACATTCACACTGTTTAACCGGAGATGTGTTCGGCTCACTGGCGTGTGACTGCCCCGACCTGGTCGCCAAATCCCTGGAGAAAATTGCCGACGAAGGTCGCGGTGTGTTCCTTTACTTGCATCATACCGGGCGCGGCTTCTCGATCGACGCGCCAGAAACGCCCGGCACCCTGCCCCAAATTCATTTTCATTCCCGAGGGCAACTCGATCGCGAACCCGCTCGTCAGCGCCTGGTCCAGCACGAAAGCGGTATCGGAGCGCAAATCCTAATCGACCTCGGCCTGAAAGACATTCGCGTCGTCACCAACCACCCCAAAAAAGTGGTCGCCCTCGAGGGCTACGGCATCCGCATCGCCGACCAAGTACCGCTAAACCTCTCGACGCCAAAGCCAACCCACCAAAAACTCTAAAATTGCTCTCTACACGCAATTACGATCCTATTCGATTTCCCTGGTTGTCATACACCCAGGTTTCTCCAAATAACCGCGCCTGCTCTTCTATCTGCGTGCGATCACCGACCGCCACGATTTGCATATTCGCGGAATCAAAATATTTCCGGGCCGTCGTCAGTAATTCCGCCGGAGTCAATGCCCGTATTTTCTCGCGGTAAGTTTCCAGATAATCGTCGCTCAACTCATTCAACTCGACTGTCGAAAATTGCGACAGCAAGCCTTCTTGGGTCGCCAGGCCCATCGAGAACACACCTGTCAAATAATTCTGCGCGTCAGCCAATTCCGCCTCTGACACTGGCACTGATCGCAGCTTATCCATCTCGTAAAATATTTCCGTCAGCGACGCGGCGACCACTTCATTTCGTACCGCGGCGGACACGGAGAAATATCCGTGCTGCTTTAGCGGGTGAGCACTGCTCCGAGGGCTATACGTGTAGCCTTTGTCCTCGCGGATATTCATCACCAACCGGGAATTAAACGCGCCGCCATACAGACTATTGGTCAGGCCCAGGCGCATCCAATCTGGATGTTTTCTTGTAATCCCATGACAACCCATCAGAATCTGTGTCTGCACCGACCCGGGAATGTGTACCAGATGAACTCGCCTGCCATCGAGCTTTGGCAAAGCCGGTGATTCTTTCGCCTCCGGCCTCTTCCCTGTCCATGCGCCAAATATGTTCTCAATCGTCTTGAGCATCGCCTGTGAATCGAAATCACCCACCATCATCAATAAGGCATTTTCCGGAGTGTAGATTTCGCGATATACCGATTCCAGCCTATCGCGCGTATAACTCGCCACTTGCTCCTCATTCGGGGAAATCGTAGAGTACGGATGTTTGCCAAACAAAACCTTACGCAGACGCTCTAGAGCCAGAAATCCCGGGGAAGTCCGCTCCAGTTTCAACTCTTCTAGCTTTTGTCGTCGCTCGCGTTCCAGTTCCGGCTCTAGAAACGAAGCCTCGCGTGCGAGTTCGTTTACCAACTGCAGGAGCGGTTCGGCGAATTCGCTGAGCCCTGCGAACGAAATCGCGCTGGTGTCCTGCCCCGCATGAGTCCCAAGATCGGCTCCTAACCGCCGCAAATCCTCTTCGATCTGCCGACTCGTCCGCTTACTCGTTCCGGTCCGCACGAGTGTCGCTGTCATTTCCGCAAAGCTCGGACCCCGATCGATCACCAGGGCGTCGCCCGCGCGGAAATAAAGTTCGCCGTGAAGCTTAGGAATCGAATGCGCTTCAGCGAGCACGACCTGCAAACCATTCGGCAAGTTCACGCGGGTCCGCTTGGGCCAGCTTACCGGCCGCTCGGGGCCCAGTCTCGGCACCAAATTTGGGATTTCCGCCGCCTGGGTCGCCATTATGCTGCCTCCCTAGCATCTGACTTCACCGGCGTGCGAAAGACAATCGCGCGGTTTTCCCGCCGCAAGTATTCTTTCGCCGCGGCATGAACGTCTTCGCGCGTCACCGCAAGAAAATCATCCAGGATCGTATTCACCAATTCTGGCTCGTCATCGAACAAGGTGAAGCACGCCAGCAGATGCATCAGGCCGTAACGCGGCATATACCCACCACGGCCGCCTTCCAGGGTAGAAAAATAATCCGAGCGCCACTTCACCTTGATCTGCTGCAATTCATCCTCGCCGATTCCCTCTTCCCGCACTTCGCGGATCAACGCATCGAATGCCGCTAGTGTCTCTGCATTGGAAAATTCCGGCTTGTGCAGAATTTTTGTGGTCATTTGTGTAGGCCCGTTGTACCCGAAAAGATCGTCGATCCCGCCATCCGCTTCCACGGCGATCTGCTTTTCCAGAACCAGTTGCCGATAAATTCGCCCCACTCGCCCACCATGTAGCGCCTGATCCAGCAGCGCCATGGCGCACCATTCTTTGGTTCTGCGCTTGGGCATCAGGTAGCCAATCGCCAGTGCTGGTAGCGTGCCGAATTTTTCTTCCACGTTCCCGCTCCGTTCTTCATCCTGAATGGGTTCCGATGGATCAGCAAAGGGAGGCGCTGCGCCGGCCGGAATATCCGCAAAATATTTCTGCGCCAGCGTAAAGCCCTCTTCGGCCTTAATATCGCCAAGCAGCAACAGCACGGCATTATTCGGCACGTAGTAGGTCTTGAAGAATCTCTGGACATCCACCAGATTCGCGGCGTCCAGATCCGCAAAGTCTCCATAAAAGTTGTGCGCGTTCGCCCAATTGCGGAACGCTACCGGCGGCATATCGAGCCAAGGAAATCCTCCGTAAGGCTGATTCATTACATTCACCCGAACTTCTTCCTTCACCACGTCCCGCTGATTGCGCAGATTGTCGTCATCCACTTTCAGCGCCCGCATTCGGTCCGCTTCCAGCCACAAAACACGTTCGATCGCGTTGGACGGTACTGCTTCGTAATAATTCGTGACGTCGTACATCGTCGATCCATTCAGCACGCCGCCGCTCGAATTAATCAGCTTGATGTGCTGCATCTTCGGCGCATTCTCCGAGCCCTGAAACATCATGTGCTCAAACAGGTGGGCGAATCCGCTTCGTCCCTGCGGCTCAAGTCGAAATCCAATTTTGTAATAAACTCCAACGGTGACGACGGGCGCAGTCGTATCTGGCGCGATTACCACTCGCAAGCCGTTCGCTAATTTCTCGCTAAAAATTGGAACCTGCAATCGACTCATGCTTTCTCCCCGTTTTTTTGATCAAACCCGCGCAAAGCGCCTTTCTCATCTCATGCTAGGATACCTTGAGGCCGCCGTTCGACACCAATCATGCACATCCTGGAAATGGTTTTTTTCGGATTGATCGCGCTATTTTGGATGACCTACGGCCTACAAACTGTATACGGCGCAGCAACCCTTCCCTGGCTGAAATCCTCTGCGCCCGCTGCCGACGCTGACTGCCCGCGGATTTCGCTCATTTTTGCGGCTCGCGATGAAGGAGAAAAACTCCCCGCTTCCTTAGCCACGCTGATCGCCCTCGATTACCCCAATCTCGAAATTATTGCGGTTGACGATCGCTCGCAAGACGAGACACCGCGCATCCTCGACGATTTTGCCTCCACTGACGCCAGACGCAAAGTTGTACACATTAAAGAATTGTCTCCGGGCTGGCTTGGCAAGCCTCACGCACTTCAGAAGGCCTATGAAGTTTCCACCGGAGAATGGCTGCTTTTCACCGATGCGGACGTTCGCTTCCATCCGGAGAGTTTGCGCCGTTGCGCAACGCTGAATGATTCTCTCAAACTCGATCATCTGGTCCTTTTCATTGGCATGGAAATGATCGGCTTTTGGGAAAAAGCGCTCGTCTCTTTTTTCGGCATGTCGTTCAATCTGGCGATTCAGCCCCATCAAGTCTACCATCCACATTCGCCCGCGTATGTGGGCGTGGGTGCTTTCCAGATGGTCAGGCGCAGCGCCTATGAAGCTTGCGGCACACATTGGCGCTTGGCGCTGGAAGTGATCGACGACGTGAAACTGGGTAAAATCATCAAACAGGGCGGCTTCCGATCGGGCGTCGCGATCGCAAAGGGCGACGTGTCGATTCGTTGGTACGCCGGCTTTGGCAACTTGATTCGCGGCGTAGAGAAAAATTTCTTTGCGGGCGCACAGTATAGAATTTCGCAGGTGATCCTTCAAGTATTCGCACTACTGGCTTTCAATGTTGCGCCGATACTAGGGGTAATCTTCGGACACGGCTGGACTCGCATTTTCGCCACCCTCGCCCTGCTGGTTCCAGTCGGTTTTCTCGCGGGAGTCGACATCGTGATGGGCATCTCCCCCTTCTACGCCCTCACTCTGCCGCTGGCAGCACTCGTTTTCGCCTACATGCTGGCGCGCTCCACCTTCATCACATTGAAGCAGGGCGGCATCTACTGGCGCGGCACGTTTTATCCTCTAGAACTCCTCCGCCGCAGCAAGGTTTAGGGAAGCCGCCCGGACCCTTCTAAGGGTGTCGCGCTTTTCTTGGGCGTAAATCAATGTGCCGACAGATCAATATACCGAAAGAATTCGGTTTTTATCCCCTTACGCCGACTTCTCGACTGCCCCTTCATCTTTTCCGAATGTTCCTGCCAAATCCTGCTGCTTCAACACCCGTATGCGGTCCCGCAATTGCGCCGCTTTCTCAAACTCAAACTTCTTCGCGGCTTCTCTCATCTGCGTTTCCATCTGCTGCAACAGTTCTGCGAGCTGCTCTTCGCTCTTCACATTCGACGCCGCCTTATCCAGTTCCGTCGTATCCAGCGGAATCGTCACATAATCCGCCTCCACGATTCGTGCCAATTCCATATCCACGCTCTTAATAATCGACATCGGCGTAATATTATTTTCCCTGTTGTACGCTTCCTGCTTCGCGCGCCTGCGGTTGGTTTCCCCAATCGCCTCATTCATTGAATTGGTGTGCCGGTCCGCATACAAAATCGCTCGCCCGTCGATGTGCCGTGCGCAGCGACCCATCGTTTGGATCAAGGAAGTCGCGCTGCGCAGATATCCCTCTTTATCCGCATCCAAAATCGCCACCAGCGACACTTCCGGCAAATCCAATCCTTCGCGCAACAAATTGATGCCGATCAGAACATCGAATTCACCTTTGCGCAAATCGCGCAGAATCTTAATGCGATCGAGCGTTTCCACTTCTGCGTGCAAATATCTGCACTTCACGCCGATCTCGGAAAAATATTCGCTCAAATCCTCGGCCATCCGCTTTGTGAGCGTCGTCACCAGCACGCGCTCGCGTTTCTCCGCGCGTATGCGAATCTCCTCCAGCAAATCGTCGACCTGCCCCTTCACAGGGCGCACTTCCACTTGCGGATCGATGAGTCCCGTAGGCCGAATCACCTGCTCAATGATCACGCCACCGGCTTTGGTCAATTCATACGGCCCTGGCGTCGCTGAGACGTAGATCGTTTGACTCATCCGATGCTCGAATTCCTCAAACGTCAGCGGCCGGTTGTCCAGCGCCGACGGCATGCGAAATCCATAATCCACCAGCGTCTGTTTGCGCGAACGATCTCCGTGATACATCCCCCGCACCTGCGGCATGCTGACGTGCGATTCATCGGCAAAGAGCACGTAATCCTGCGGCAGATAATCCAGCAGCGTCGGTGGTGCTTCGCCGGGCAATCGTCCGCTCAGGTGCCGCGAATAATTCTCCACTCCATGGCAATAGCCAATCGTCCGCATCATCTCAATGTCAAACATGGTCCGTTGTACCACGCGCTGCGACTCCACAAACTTCCCCTGCTTCTCCAACTCCTTCTTCCACCAGCCCAACTCTTCCTGAATGCTGACAATCGCGCGATCGCGCTGCTCTTGCGGCATCACATAATGCGTCTTGGGGTAAATCGTCACACGCGAAAGGTTTTCCTGGCCTGTCCGTATCTCCCCGGTCAGCGGATCGAACTGCCGTATCGTATCGATTTGGTCGCCCCACATCTCAAACCGGTAGGCTTGATCTTCATACGTCGGATAAATCTCGATTATGTCGCCGCGAACGCGGAAGGTTCCGCGGCGCAAATCTTCCGACCGGTCATACTGCATATCGACAAACTTTCTGAGCAGCGCTTCTCGCGAACTCTGGTGCCCTTTTTCGAGAATCACCAGCATTCCGTAATACGCTTCCGGCGAGCCAATGCCATATATGCATGAGACCGACGCCACAATTATCACATCTCGCCGCTCAAACAGCGATCGCGTCGCGCTCATCCGCAATTTATCCAGCTCGTCGTTGATCGTCGCTTCTTTGTCGATATAAATATCCGCGGCCGGCACATACGCTTCAGGCTGGTAAAAATCATAGTAACTCACAAAATATTCGACGGCATTTTCCGGAAAAAATCCTTTAAACTCGTGATAAAGCTGGGCTGCAAGCGTCTTGTTATGCGCCAACACCAGTGCGGGGCGGTTCACCTGCTCAATCACCTTCGCCATCGTGAACGTTTTGCCCGATCCCGTCACCCCCAGCAGCACCTGACTTTTCTCACCAGAATCGAGTCCTCGGCAAAGCTGTTCGATCGCCGCGGGTTGATCTCCGCGTGGTTGGTATCCGCTATGTAGTTTGAAATCCATGGCAAGGATCTCCTGCAGCGCCGCTAGTCAAAGCCGAAACTTTCATTATACTCCGCGCGTCAACCTCCAATGGCCACGGCACAGTTACTCTTGACTAGGGTTGCACCACTCACGGGGCAGCACCGGCTATCAGCAACATCTCAAAATGGCTTGTCGCATCGACCGTATATTTCACATCATTGGTGCCGTCGGTCTTCGCTATCACAACTTCCATCGACTGATGAACATCCTCGGTTCCGCGCATCAGCAGGCCCGATACCTCCGATATGGAACTGTAGGTTTCATTTTCTCCCTGAGCAGTTCCCCTGGTCTTTAGGTCATGGAGCTTGTAATCCTCTGGAGTGGAATTATCTGCCGACGATTTCTGCTTCAAAACCGCGGTGGTCAGAAATACAGCGCAATTCTCGCTCCCCGATACGGGACACTTGCCATTCTCGCCAAAGGTCGTTGTGCGTTCCCAAACCAATCGCGCTATTGGTCCCGGAATCGTCTCCGGCTCCTCGGATTTCCAGACTTCTCCTGGCTTGGCGATCCGCTCGGGAATTACCCAGCCAAACGCAAATTTCGATATCCAAGATGAGAATGCGAGGGCTTCGATCGGACTGAACTCCTCTAATCCATTCGCGAGTTTCAGTTGGCCATTCGAGCCGATTGTAAACTCCGCCGAATGTTTGAGCGCGTTCGCGCTGTCTTCCGTCGCTGCATTTTTGTACTGAGGATATTTGAACTCGGCTAGCGCGCTCACGACGGGTTTCCCATTTTCACTACCAACATTCTTGACCGTGATCTGCAGGATTCCAATGAATTGCTGCTTTACATCTTGTGGCACAACGTTCCGTACTACACGGCTCTCGGTTTTCGTGTGCTTCTGAACAAGGCCGCGAATGTCATAGCGCAAAACTTGCCCGGCTGTAAGTTGCGGGAGAAGCCGGAGTCGATTCTCACCTGCAAGCGACGATGAAAATGCAAATAGAACCGGGAGGACAAGCGTTGTTGTCCAGTGCAACGTGGAACGAATAAGTCGACGTTTCATTTTTGCGGCATCTGGAATTGACGGTCAAAGAAATCGCTAGTCGCCTGATACGCCTTAAGCCAATTGCTGTTTAACAGAAAGTCGTGCAGTTCATCAGGAAAAACCACCAACTCCACATGCACTCCCCGTGCTCGCAGTCGCGCCACTAAATCCACGGTCTGTGAAAAGATTACGTTTCGGTCGTCATCTCCGTGAATGAGCAGAACCGGAGACTTCCAGGTGTCCACAGCAGTCACCGGAGAAGAATCGTGCGCCAGCTTATTCATCTCGGGCGAAATATTCTTCCCTTCCCAATTATCGGTCGGCCAATCGTGCACACCATGAAAATCTACGCCCGCGGCAAATAGCTCGGAGTTCCGCCCGAGTCCGAGCGCGGTCAAATATCCGCCGTAACTCCCGCCCCACAAACCAATCCGCGTGGCATCGACACTGGCCCGTGCGGCCAAATATTTTCCGGCAGCAACTACATCCTGATATTCCGCGGCTCCGCGCCCCGCGCGGCCCGGCGCCTCTCGAAATGCGCGGCCGTATCCGATTCCACTGCGATAGTTCACTGCAAGCACCACATATCCGCGCTGCGCCAGATATTGATTCATCGCGTAGGCGTTCGCGTAGTAGTACATGTAATGCCAGCCGAGCAGCATCTGCCGCATCGGGCCACCGTGCAGAAAGATCAGGGCTGGCCGCTTTTCATCCGGTTTCAGATTCCCAGGCGTAAATAGCTGGCCGTGAATCTCCAGTCCATCAGCAGAGTGGAACACAACTTGTTGCGGCACCACTAGTCGCTCCGCGGGAAAAGTCGCCGGCAATCTTGCGGAAATCACTGACGCCGGTTTTCCATCTTTATCGGCTACGTACACTTGCCCCGTGTGCGTGGAATCTGCGCCGATATATGCAAACTTAGACGCGCCACCCACGTATACGGGGTTCCATTCCACGCCTGAATCCTTGGTTAATTCCTGCGCCACCCCGCTTCCGTTCACTTTCTGAGACCAAATGTGTCGCCGGTCAACGTCGCCGCAGTTCGAATTAAACAGAATATCAGCGCGATCCACGCTGAATGACCACTGTTCAACTTCGCAGTCCCCTGGTGTCAAGAGTCTCGCCGCATCACCGTCCGCTGAAATAGAATAGAGATGTTGCCACCCGTCTGCTTCACTGGCAAAAACCAAAGTGTTGTCGGCCGCCCAATTCAGCACTCCACCGCCGGTCTCGGCCGCCATATAAGGATACGAGCTTTCTATCGACGGTCTGCTTTTCCAGACTTCGTGTGCCTCACCATTTCCGGTGTCCGCCACCCAAATCGCCCAAGGCTCGGCTCGATCCGGCCGCACGAAATATCCTTTCGGCGTATCGCGCGGGACAGCGGGCTGACGGACGAATGCGATCTGCCGGCCATCCAAAGACCACACCGGATCGCTATCGCGATCTACGGAAGCCGCCACAAATTTCACCGATTGCCCTTCAGCATCGTAAATCCCAATAAAGCTATGGTCGTCTCGGTCGCTAACGAACAGCAATCGTGTTCCGTCTGGCGACCACGCTATCGGCTCATTTTTTCCGCGAACTACAACCTGTTTCGGCTTTTCCTTGCCAACAAGGCTCTCGACGGTTCCCAGATAGATTTGTCCGTCGCGTGCATACGCAATTTTGCCTTGCGCGGAAGGGCATGGAGAGTGGCCAGCATCTATTTTTTCCGGCGCTCCGCCACGGAACGGTACAGTCCACACGAATTGCTCTGGCCCAGCGGGATTGCTCGTGGGATTTGCGTATTCGCCGGCTGAATTTTTCCCCTCGCCGCGCACGAATACAATCGCATTTCCATCAGGAGTGAATTTCAAGTCCGACAATTCTACTCCATTGTCCTCGTTGTAATTTGTCAGTTGCCGCGTCGTGAATGACTCGCCTTCGGCAACCCAGATATTACGCCGGCCTTGCTGATTCACGCTCCAGGCCAAACGGTTTACCGCGTTTACTGCGACCAGATCAGAATTAAATGGCGCGCTGAGCACCTGGTCTAACGTGAAAGATGATTGCTGTGCCCTTCCCTTCGTGGAGCACATCGCCAGCCAGACCGGTAGCAGCCATCTCAACAGTTTCCGATTCATCCGTTTGCTCCTAAACTCCCATGCTGTTCTAAGGCTTTTTTTTCCCCGTTCCAATAGTCTCAAAGGTTGCCTGCGGTGATTCGGATGGACCGCTGACTCGCAGTACACGAACATCCGCACCTCTTGCCGCTTCACGCGTTCCGGTCGGCGCAGAGCGAAATGCGAAGGAAACTTCTTTCCCGAACCCGATCGTCCCGTTGAGCCAAACTTTCGTGCGCGCTCCATCCAATTGGATAGCATCGAGGTGGACTTGGTGGTCCTTGATTTCAAATTCTCCTTCGCCGCTGGCCCAGCGAGACGATCCCGTCTTGACTGTGTTGCTCTCCAAACTACTCACCACGTCCCACCCGTTGAGTTCCATATTTTTGAGTTGGATGTCGCCCCGTCCGGCAATCTGGCTTAGCAGTTCTCCACGGCCAACTCCCGCGGCGGTCAGATGCAGCGTCCCCGATGCGCTTCCGTTCCAGCGTTCCGACCATTCGGGCGTCCAAGGCAGTTGCGCGACGTTTGCATGGTCAACCTGCGCAAAAATCTCATATCTTGGCGTGGCAGAAAATGTCGCCTGCAAAGTCCCTCGAACATTTCCCCCCACCCACTGCGCTTCCCCTTCCCGGACATTTAATTGCAAATTCTGCAAATTGATTTTTGCACGTGCCCTGGACAGCTTAATTTTCTCGATGCTCACGCTATCCGCAGTCAATTCGCCTTCCGCTGAGATTCTCCGCAGGAGTTCGCTAGGCCTTCCGCCCGTATTCGCGCTTCCCAGTAATGATGGCAATACTCGCTCGAGCCAGTTCGGCCTCGCGCGCGGGCCGATCCAGCGGTCGAGTTCCGTAGCATCCAGATGATCCGCGTGCAAACGGAATTGCCAATGCGGCACTTCGCCATCAGGGGATAATCGCGATTCACCCGCGGTTCCCGACCACGTCGCGCCAAATCCTTCTGCCTTTACGATATTCGCGGCGCGCTGCCCTTCCTTCCACTCCAATCGCGCATCTTCCAATTCAATCGGCTGATTCAGCCCTGCTGCCTGCAACTCAGCTCTCGAAAAATTAATCGCACCATTCCAACGTCCGTTGCGAAATAATCCCTTTTCCCACTTCCAGTCCAGGTCACCGCCTACCCCGCCATTCAATTCCCATCCGTGATTGACAGTTTTGCCGAATGCCAAGGCCGTTTTGAAAAATGAATCAACCTGTTCAAGATGTCCATCCATATGAATCAGTCCGCCGTTCGACGAAGCATCATGAAGGAAACGGAATTCTGCCCAGTCTCTGGTGTCTTTTGGCTTGGCTTGCGGCTTGTCGGTCCTTGCGGCGATCGTTGGCTCGCTCTTGGGGCCAGGCAGCGTGATTCGCACAGGCTCGATGGCAAACACATTTCCACGAACGCCTCCGCGAACTACTCCAACACGCAATGATTCCGCGAATCCAGGAATGCGCAAGGTTCCACCTTCGCTCGACAATTCCCCATCTTCCCATCGCAATGGCCCGCCAAGAACGGTTCCACGCCCTGAGAAAGATTGTTGTACAGACACACCTTCGGCAACACCCGGCTGAAACGCCCGGTACCAGGACAATATGTCCGCGCCTTCAATCGCGGCAGATGTAAGTTGCAAGCTCCACGCAGAATTTGTTTTGGTCTCAAACTGCCCGGCTCCGTGACAATTCGATTGCGGCAAATCCATACTCAATTCTTCCATCCGCACTTCCCCTTGAGGCAAATCCCAAACACCCTTCACTAGCAAGCTCATTCTGGGATTGTCGTTCCTCTCCGTCAGATCCCATCGATGAACTTGCTTGACGCGCGCCTGCAATTCGTAGCTCCACTTCCCGGGCGCTGGATTGCTTTCTCCCTCTCTGCTAACACCAACGCTCGCCAATCCATCCAACCCGAACTCACCGCGCACTCCAAAATCATTTCCGGTTATCAACCTGAACAGATCCGCAAGCGAAACTTTCTCCCAGTGCACTTGGACCCGTGCCGGTTGCAAGCGCGCCGAAGTGCCCGCCACATCTCCACGCACATACAGGATCCCCACCGACTGCAGAACCACTCCGCTGCGCCACGGTTTTGCCTCGAGATTCAATTGCCAGCGACCCAAGCCGGTCTGCTCAACATCGCCCGAAACACTGATGAACGCAAAGGGGCGCTTCTGATTCTCAAATTTGAATGTGATTCGACCATCATCGAACTCGATTTTCCGCAGAAAGTTACCCGGGCTGGCGGCTTGTTCGAGCCCGCTCGAATTGGCATCTCCCAGAGTCCCCGCATGCTTGCCAGCCGAAGACGGCGGCAACCAATCTTCCAAGTTCCAACGGCCATTTGCGTTTCTCACTAGGATCAGACTCGGACGCGTAAGCGACATCGTTCCAAACGCCAAATGTCCTCTGAGCAGGGCCAGCCATCCTAGACTGGCCTGCATCCTGTCGGCGCGCAAAAAATACTCGTGACCAAACTCCGGTGTTTCTCCGATGGTTACGCCATCCATGTCCAGCCGCGGCATCGGCAGAAACTCTGCCGAAAATTGCCTGACCTGCACAGGCCGCCCGAATTCGCGTTCCAGGTTGCCAATCAGATAGCCATGCATACGCTTCGTCCGAAGTGCAAATGAAACACTCAGTTGCACTCCAACAATCAGGGCTACCAGTACAAGAGCCCATTTCCAGAATTTTTGAACGCCATTCATGTCGATGGGAGTTTCTCAGACCAGCAGGGAAAAGTGTAGTCGTCCCTACTCACTCACTCTCAGTGGACCGTGTGCAACATCCGGCCCCATCGGGTTCGCGCGGGAAGATGTAACAGCGTGTCGAATATCCCGACAATGCGCTGGCCGAAAGAGCTTTCGCCATAGTCGCTGCTGTTTGCTTCCACGGACCAGTAAATCAAAAATGGGCGGCCCATGATCGCGTCGCGATCAACAAATCCCCAATAGCGGCTATCCAGGCTGTGATCGCGGTTGTCGCCCATCGCAAAATATTTCCCTGCGGGCACAACAATTTCGTCGCCCTGGACGTACTTGCCGAGTTCATGGGCCCACTCCGGTTGTACCGGGGAAAGAAATATTTGATTGCCAACTGGCGGAAACGAATAATTCAACGGATCATTCCCAAACGTTGAATCGTGCACCACGTATGGCTCATTGAGCGGCTTACCGTTGATGTATACCTGCTGGTCCACAACTTTCAGATGATCGCCGGGTAATCCAATGACCCGCTTAACAAAATGGGGATGATCCTGGTACGGAAATTTGAAAACGATAATGTCGCCGCGTTGCAATTCCCGATAAGGGAGCAATTTGTCGTACCAGTGTCCGCGTCCGCCAAAAACAAACTTATTTACGAGCAGGTGATCGCCTACGAGAAGAGTTTTTTCCATGGAAGGCGACGGAATCTTGAAGGCCTGCACCACAAAACTTGTACCAAAAAGGGCCAGAATCACCGTGACCAGCAGCGATTCCAGGTATTCAGACATTGTCGTCTGATTCGCGCGCGATTCTTCCGCTGCGGGTTCCACCTTCAGCGGCAAAACTCCATTTTCTTCGACTAGGACGATTGGCTCCGGCGAAATCGTTTCATCCTGCATCAGATTTTGCCTCTTCCTTGATTGCTTCCTGAACCAACAGTAGTTTCTCAAGGGCACTGCGCGCGGCTTTTTGTTCCGCCTCCTTTTTCGTGCTGCCTTCCGCGCTGGCCATCCGCTCCCCCTTGACCCACACTTCCACTAGGAATGTTTTCTGGTGGTCAGGGCCACTCTCCCCGGCTAATTTATATTCTGCCGGCAGATCGCCTCTTCCCTGCAAAAATTCCTGCAAAGCGCTCTTCCGGTCTGACTCCGAAATGTCTTCGCCATTTTCCAGCGCCTGCAGAAAAACCGTTCGCGAAAGTAATTGTCGCGCCGGATTTAACCCGCCATCCAGATAAATCGCCGCCACCACCGCTTCAAACGCGTCAGCCAGCAGCGCAGGCTTATCTCTTCCGCCGGTCTTCTCTTCGCCACGACCCAGCCGCAGATGGTCCCCCAAGCACAATCTTCGTGCGCTAATTTCCAGCGAATGGGCATTCACGATCCTCGCACGGCTCTTCGACAGCTGCCCTTCCGACCATCCCGGAAAGTGCACCAGCAAATACTCGCTGGTCAGCAGTTCGAGAACCGCGTCGCCCAGAAACTCTAGCCGCTCGTTATCCTGAACCTCCGAGCCAATAAAGGATATTTCTTCTCCACGGGCAGTTCGCAATTCCGGTACTGCTGAACTGTGCGTTAACGCGCGTTCCAGCAAGCTCGTATCTTTGAATTCATAACCGAGCCGTTCGATCAGCCGAGTATCATCCTCGCGGGGCATACTTTCTATTCACACCTTGGTCGTCGCGGAAAGCTTCAACGCTTTCCTACTTGGGTACGCTTAATTGTGTCGTTGCCAGCTTTTTTGCTTCGTCGATTCCAGTCTTACATGTCGCCGAGAGCGAACTCTGGATCGCGGCGCACTTCGTGAACGCGCTAATTGCGTCATCAAAATGGGAAGCTTTCTCGTTGCAGATTCCCAGCACCAGATAGTTCACCGGATCTGGATTGGGGTCATACTTCACCGCTTGCTCCAGATTCGGTATCGCTTCCGCATACTTATTCCGCCGGAACGCCACCATACCTAATCCGCTATAGGCCATTGCCTGTACTTGATTTTTGGCGATGGTGAACTGCTCATCCGTCATGCCCGGGGGCTTCGGGATCGTCGGGACGAGCTCTAGGGCATTCTTCCCAAATTTCTCTGCGTCCGCAAGCGCCTTCGCTTTCTGTTCGGCAGTCATCGTGTTGCTCATCGTTCTCGGCAAAGCCGAGGCCATGATTGCCATGGTCTGGGCATCATTTGGTTCGAGCGATAATTCCTTTTCTCCAGCCGCTTCCATCTTCTCCATCTGTCCGGTGTTCGAATATCCCATCACTTGCCAGTTCAGCACCTCTACCCGGTAGCGGCTATTCGGATATTTTGTCAGAAAGTCTTCGCCCATTTGTAATTTCTTCGGCACATCCGTTAACGGCGCTTCTCGGTATGCATGGATCGCCGCGTCTTCTTCCGCATTTACCGGTGGTGCGGCGTTGTCCAAGGTCAACGGCTGCGCGGGAGCTTGCGATTTATCGCCTGGGGCGGGATTTGTCGCGGGAGGCGTTCCCTGCTGCGGCGCCTGCGCGCGCGCCCCACTCCCCCCCATCAATCCCACCGCCAGCAATGTCGCACCCAAAATACTTTTTTTTGTGCCACTCATTCGCAATCTCCTTCCATTCTCTCAGGGCCGTTCTACAGGCTTCCTGGTTTCCAAGTCACTTAATCCGCTCTTCGCGGCCAACTGAGCCTGCGAAGGGGCACCCTGCACATCAAGCGCGGCCTGGTATTCCGACTTTGCGCGCTCTAACTCACCTTCATCTTCTAGCACACGTCCTAGGTAAACATGCGACCAGGCCATGACCATCGGGTCGTCCGTCGCTGGATGCTCCCCTGTTGTTAACTTCCCGAAGACCTCTTTGGCGCGCGGCCCGTCGTGGTCCAACAAGGCCACCAGTCCCATTCCGTACCGCGCACGTACTTGATCCGGATATTTCGCCAGCACGATTTTGAACGACGCCTCGGCTGCCCGCGGGTTCTTTTTTGAAATTTCCCGTTCGCCATCGGTAAGCGCCGTAATCATCCCTTGATCGTTTGGCACAGTCTTCACGGCTGCTGCTCTTCTGCGCGCCAAATCCTCTTTGTTCAGGTCTGCCGCAGCGGCTTGTGTTCCTGCCGGCGCAAACTGAATCGCTGCCACCCGCGCCTCTTCGGCCTTCAAATCAATTCCACGCACCATATCTGGAAAATAATTCCGCATGGATGGGTCGTTTTTCTCATAGCCAGGAAGAGCGTTGTACAGTGTCCGAACCATCACGTAGCCCGACTCATCGTCTACCTTCAGCACGGATTCTTTTTCTCCTGGCGACATTTTTTTCAACTTCAACTCCACCGCCCGCACCATGCACTCTGAAAACCACGAAAAATAATCCTCATGCAGATTCTGCGGCAACTCTGGCGCTTTCGCCGCCAGTTCATACACCGGTCGCTTTACGACCACAACGTGCGAGTACATTAGCGGCAGCTGATCCAGCAAGAAATGTAGATAGGCATGGCGCACAACATCGGTCGGGACGTTCTCGCCTCCGCTTAGAATGATTGCGTAGTGGTCCCCATAGTTCCGCACGTTGGTGATTCTTCCCACCAGTGGTTCCACGATGATTGTGAACGAACGAGGATCATTCACATCGGAGAGTTCTCGCAGGTAGGTGCTGCAAACCAGGACAATTTGCGAAATCGAGTCGTGCAATTCTTCAATATCCCGATTGTAAACCGGTTGCACTTGCCGCCACAATTGGCCAATGTTCTGTTCGATGTAGTAACTGGAGAGCAGTTCGCTGAAACCTTCGAGCTCAATCACTTCCGGTGGTAATTCATCGCGCCGCAGCACCTGCTCAAATCTCGGGGCCGGTCCGGACACCAGCCCGAACCACACATAGCGCGACAACATCGCCCCGGGATCTTTCAAGACGTGTCGCTGATAAAATTCGCGCACCGCCTCTACTGCCGGGCCCTTCTGCTGCTTCATCCTTTCGCGCATCTGGGCACGATAGGTCGACCAATGATCGGCGTTGACCTCCCCGTCATACCCGGAAGCGTAGAGCGCGCACATCGTCGCGAACATGGCTTCGCTTCCGTCCACGCTGATGTTGGTCACCGGCGCGGCATGCGTCTGCGGTCGCGGCCCTGGTGCTTGTTTTTGCGGAACTACCACTGTCGGGGCTTGTTGGGCAGGGTTTTGAGCAAAGCTATTCGCTGCATACGAAAACACCCCCAGCAGCACCGTGAACGCACAACCAATTGAGCCCATTCGTCTGATCATTATGTTTAGGTTTCGCGGCAATTCGCTTTGCGTGGGCGAAATCCTAGTCGGACTAGGAAGCTTCTTTCAAAGTCTCCCTGTACTGTTTCCTGTTCAATCCTCGCGCTCCTCAGCCTTTTGCCAATGTACAAGCGGCCCCTACATCCGTCAAGGAACTGCCTATGATTTTTCCTGCGCTGCCGGCTCTCCATGCCGCGCCTGGTATCATTGGATGTCGCCTACTCTTGTAACGATGGCCCCGTATTCCCTACTGCGGATGGACCCCACAACTCGCCTCGCAGGGGGTTTGCTTGTCGCCCACCCCGTGCGGGGGTTACGCTGCGCGATTCACCAAAAACCATTAACACACCCCTTCCCGCCGAAATTTCTCACGCTTGCCAATTTCAGTCTTCCTTTGCTACCTATAGAGAACCACCGTAGGGGGCAAGACTTGCTGTTTAGTACGATCCGTTGCGCTGCTGTACTCTCCATATTGCTTCTGGATCGCGCCGTATTTCCAGAATTCGTTCTGGCTCGTAAAGCCGTCACTATTCAATCGGCTTCTGGTACGCGGGCGGCTAAGCCAAATCCCGTTGATCCGACCACTTCGACAGGCAAGGAGTTGACTTCCAAGACCTTCACACTGGCGGGCAGCAAAGTCTGGATGGATACGGGCATCACCCTAGAACCAGGCCAACGCGTCGTAGTCACTGCGGATGGAACACTCCGCTACTCCGATGCCAAATCCCACAACGGCCCTGAAGGACTTACTCGGGGTTACAAGGATTTGATTCGCGTTCTTCCTCTCAATAGCCATGGCCGCGGAGCCCTCATCGCTAAGATCGGTGATCCTGACGTTGCCGAACCCTTTTTTGTTGGCGCCAGCAAGGATGCCATCGCACCTATCAGCGGCAAACTGTTTATCGGGATCAACCAATCGGAATCTGACACGGGAGCTGGCTCTTACACTGTGAAGCTCGAAGTCTATGCATCCAGTGACACAACACCTCGCGAAGTCGCGCGTGTCGTTCAAAGTATGCCCGGTGTCGACAATGCACTCTTCTCGCGCATTCCCCGCCGCATTTCGGATAAGCAGGGAGATCCGGGGGACATGGTGAATTTCTTGATCATCGGTGATGAGGACCAGATGAAAAAAGTCTTCATTGAGGCTGGCTGGATCAAAGTTGACGCCGACGTGAAAGACACCATTCTGAGCGGTTTCCTCGCCAGCATGTCGAAAGATTCCTATCTAACCATGCCCATGAGCCCTCTCTATCTTTTCGATCGCCATCAGGATTACGGCTGGGCGCATGCTGAGCCTATCGCCGTAGTAGCTTCGCGAAATCACCTGCGCATCTGGAAGGCTCCCTTCCTTGTGAATGGGCAAGTGCTCTGGGTCGGTGCGGCAACTCACGATATCGGCTTCGAAAAGGATCAACGCAACAATAGCGTCACACATAAAATCGATCCCGATATTGACCTGGAACGTAACTACGTCGAAAAAACGCTCTCCTCGACTGGGCTGGTTACCGAGCTTATGCACTTCCTGCCACAAAATCCTATGACCACCGCCAGAACCGCCACCGGAGGCTCCTTCCACTCCAATGGCCAAGTCCTCATCTTGAAACTTACTCCGGCCCTCCAATCCGTTTCTACTCCCTAGGCGCACGACGAAAGGTCGGCATTGGCCGGGCGGCAGTCGAAGGATCCCTCCCCAAACTCAATCTCCGTAAAAACAAAAGGCCCCACGCCAGTATCAGCGCGAGGCCATTCCGTTGGGTCAATCTTACTTCGCTGTTACTCGCATCGATATCCGGCGATTCTTCTGTTTTCCTTCTTCCGTCGAGTTGTCAGCCACAGGATGTTCTTCGCCATATCCTTGCGCCTCAAGCCTCGCGGGGTCAACTCCCAGCTTAACTAGAGCGTCTTTCACATTTTCCGCACGCGCTTCCGAAAGTTTTTGGTTGGCTGCTTTGTCACCCGTGTTGTCGGTGTATCCCCCGATCTTCAACTTCACGTTCGGATACGCCTTTAGGATTGCGGCCACGTTCTGGAGTTGTTCTTGCGAAGCTGGTTGCAATGTCGCGGAGCCAGTATCAAACAGCAACCGGTCGAAATCAAACCACTGGTCCTTCGAAACTGGTTGACCCGGATCCTGAATGAACTTGAGCAGTTTGTTTTCGACTCCGAGCTGCGGCACATTCAATACTGTTCCATCCGGCAGCTTTACCTTGAAAAAGTCTCCCAGCGCTGCCCACGCCGCATTCGTCGTATCGCTCACCTTTGCAACAGTGTCCGCTACCGCGGGTTTTACGGCGGTGTTTTGCGGTTCCACGGCCGACTTGCTCGCGTCCAGCGCACGATAGACCAGCCAGCTCAGCAAAATCGCCCCTAGAATTCCAATGGCCACAAGCCAGAGCGCTCCCTTGCCGATCCCGGTCGGCTCCGGGGGTACGACCGGTGTTCGAGTTACCGGCACCGACCTCAACGTAGGCATGCCGCTCAAAAATCCCGCCGGAATATATTTGCTGAGGTTCGGGGCTTCCGCGCTCAACATGCTGGACAGGGAACCCATGTTGAGCGACCCGCCAGCGTGCAACCTGGCTAAATATCCAAGAAGCAATGGCACTGCCGTTTTCAGCAAACCACTCGCAGAAGCTGAACTGATTCCCGCCTTCTGTGTGAGTAGATCGGTCACCAGACTCTGGTTCCCGCCGAACACCATCGGCAGAAACTTGTTCACCATCTCTCCAACGCCGCCGTTCGGGCCGGTGCTGGCCAACGAGCTCAGGCTACCCAATATGTTCTGCCCCGAACTCCCGCTCACCATATTTACAATCTGGCTCAGAAAATTTGTGTCGCCGACCTTGCTCGCCAATCCGCTCAAAGTAGCGGCCGCTGCCGTCCCCAACCCTGTTTCGACGGACTGCGGCGATTCCCCCAAACGTGCCGCTAAGGCTTGTTTCATCTCTGGCGTAACCATTGCCAGAATTCCATCTAACATAGAATTCGCCACGGAGAGTCCTCCTTTGTCTACTTGGAAATTTTGTGTGATTTGAATCTTGGGCGGTAACTCTGCTGATTATACTCTTTCTATCTGAATACGACTTCTTTTTCCACGGGGCACGGCACTGGTTCCGATCCTCATCATGAGCGAAACTGCGGACTGGGTGGCGCACCAGCATGCCCCAAAAGCACTTGAAAGAATCGCATTTGCGGGGGAGGGTTTTGCTAGAAGTCTTCTCATGTTTTTATTCAGGATAAATCGTACCCGCGCGGTCACTGACTCTTGAATCTTAGTTCTGCTCTTCCGGCGCTCTATTGCGCCGCGGCGGCAGCCAGTTCCTTATCACGCGCCAATTGCCACAGGGCAATGTATGGCTTCAGTTCTTCCATCATTTTCACAAATTGCGTCAAGTCGAGCGACTGCGCCCCATCACTGATCGCTTTTTCCGGTGCGGGATGCGCTTCCACAATCAATCCATCGGCTCCTATCGCGACCCCCGCGCGCGCTACCGCAGGCACCAAGCTGCGCTTCCCCGTGGCATGACTCGGGTCGAGCAGCACTGGCAAATGCGTCAGTTCATTCAGCACTGGGATCGCGGAAATATCGCATGTATTTCGCGTCGCCGTTTCAAACGTACGAATGCCCCGCTCGCATAAAATCACATCGGGATTGCCGTGCGCTACGATGTATTCCGCGCTCATCAGTAATTCCTTGATGCTGCTGCTTAACCCGCGTTTCAACAATACCGGCCGCCCGCATTTTCCGAGTGCTTTCAACAACATAAAATTCTGCATGTTGCGTGCGCCGACTTGCATCACGTCCGTATATCGGGCCACCAGATCCACGTCGCGATCACCCATCACTTCGGTAACGATTCCGAGTCCCGTCGCTTTCTTCGCCTTTTGCAGCAACTTCAATCCTTCTTCTTCCATTCCCTGAAAATCGTATGGCGACGTCCGCGGTTTGAACGCGCCGCCTCGCAATAATTTCGCACCCGCTTTTGCCACACCTTCTGCCGCTCGCATGATCTGCTCTTCAGACTCCACAGAACACGGTCCGGCAATTACCACAAATTCATCGCCCCCAATTTCTGTGCCGGCAATCTTGATGCGCGTCTTGTCCTTGCGGAATTCTTTGCTCACGAACTTATACGGCGCAGTAATCCGCATCACGCTGTCGACCTGCGGCATCGCTTCCACCGATTCCATGCACGCGGTGACGTCGCCCACTCCCACCACTCCGATGACCACTCGCTCTTCTCCTTCGATCGAGTGCACTTTGTAACCAAAATGCTTCACGATTCCGGTTACTTGGTCAATTTCTTCCCGCGTCGAATGCAGCTTCATCGAAATAATCATTGGTGCGCCCTTTTCCCTCAGCCTACTTCGTAGCTGAAAATAAAAAAGCCCACTCGATTGCGAGTGGGCCAGAACTCATAATTCCGCTGAATCTAGCTGTAGGCCCCTCGCTGCCGGTTGTTCCGGTAGGTAAATCGCCACCAGTAGGAGTAGGCCGTAAATTTCATAGGGGGGAGTGTATCTGTTCTCGGCAAAAACGCAAGCCAAAATTCCTTTATACTCCATATTACCGGCGCGTTTGGGTGTATTTGCGCCTGGAATATTGAGACACCAAGACCATCATTAGCAAATTCAGGGGAACAGCAGAATCGCAATCCGGAACCGCGTAAACCCGGATGCTCCGCCTGGGTCGCATGCTCCAACAGCTGCGCTGTGGTATCTCCCGCTTTGCACTCTCTGATCAATATCTTCCGGCAAATGGCTTAAATCTGTAGTCTCATAGCGCAAGACCGACAGCGGTTTCGGCCCTGTATATCCGCGGCCCATGTCACACGTTTTGCGTGCATCGGACGTTTCCTTTACCATTCGCAATCCTCGCGATGACAGCAGGGTGCCAATCTGTAGTTCCTGCACGTCGAGATTTAGCAATGGAACAGCTTGCGAGAAGTCTTGCACAGCGAACAACATGTTGCCGCTTTGCACGATGGCAATCCCCACTGCATTCATATCGTCGGCTAGAATATTGGCGCGGTGCGGCGGCGAATTCATCCATTGCATGTGCAATCCCAATACAGTTGGACCTTCGGCAATATTCTCGGCAATCACGCTGAAGCGTGCGCCGCTTTGCGTGGCGCGATCCTGCAGTGCAGCTTCGCCCGGAAACTGGTGCGACAGAGTTCTCCTTTGGGCCATCAATTCTGCGTGTTTGCGGGCAGAAGCCGCAAGCGACATATCCCATTGAAATGCTGGCAAACCGGCAGCGGCGCGTTCGCGATTGGCAGCTTCGAGCAATATTGTTTCGGGCGTCCCAGACTCCGGGCGAGCAGTATACGCTAGCGTCCCAGAAGCGCCATACGCGGCCGCGCGCAGCGTGCGAGTCCACAACAGAGCGAGCAGCGCGAGTGCTGCTAGGATGGCGAAGCGTCGCAAGAACGAGCTCATGACGAAACTCCTATATCCATTCAACACGGCTCATCAAAAAATGTTAAGCCCGAACAAGTACAGGACAGCGTCAAAAAGTGAAGCTGGCCCAGGGAACAGGGGTGGACGGCTAGAGGTGAGCGCGGCCTAACGGCCGCCCGCACAGAACGAGACTTATCCGCGGACGTGAACGGCGCTGAAGCTCAGGACCACGTGCCCGCCAGCCATGGGACGGCCGAAGCTCATCATGGGCCGGAAGCGCGAAAAGAAGAGCATCTGATCGAGTTGGTGACGTAGCTTCGGCGAATCGGAGCCGGACAAAATGCGATACGTGCTCATGCCACCTTGCGCGTCGACGGTGACGTCAACGAGGAGATCGTTCTGGAGAATCACGTCAGGGTGCTGCTCTTCCGGGTCTGTGCTACTTGGGCCGCCGGGATTGTCCGATAGCGCAATGAGTTCCGCGGGCCGCCAAAGTCCAACTGGTTGATCGTCGTTGGGATTCGCCTGCACCGTAATACCCGGCAAAATCATGTGCAGCACAAACACGAAAACGACAATTGCGCCAAACAGTCCGCCGGTTGCAGGCACAGTTAATGGGCGATAAGTGTTCTCAAACAGAAGTTCGACGCGATCCTTACAATGTTGCCAACGGCTGCGCCAATCCTGCGTGGATTGCGCCTGCGCGGCGGCTACCTTGATTCGCACCGCCAAATCAGCGGGGGGAACCGCGCGGGGCATCTTGGAAAGCAGTACGCCAAGCCTGCGATAACGCTGTAATTGCTCGCGACAATCGAAACAGCTTTCTAGGTGCGCGCGCAGTTCGTGGTGTTCTTCAGGACGCGCGGTGGTTGAGGCCGCGTCGTCCAGATACCCAGCGAGCTTTGTAGAAACCTTCTCGCACTTCATGGGAGTTCCTCACGCGTCATCACGTGACGCGACACTACTCTTGTTTCTAAACTCGTTGGTGCCACTCGTACATACGCGGCCTGCAACCCCACTTGAGAGCCAAACGACAGCACCGGCGGGTCCGGGCGGCGCGCAGATTCGCGGTACGCCGTGGATCCTTCCTCCGCGTGCTCCCCAAGCAGCGGCTCGAGAATTCCTTTCAGCGCGCGGCGTCCGCGGAGAATGCGAGACTTGACGGTGCCCACGTTGCAATCCAGCACTTCGGCAACTTCTTCGTAGCTGAGACCTTCGAGGTCGCGCAAGATCACGGCGCTTCGAAAAACTTCCGGCAACTGCTGCAGGGCACTCTGAACTGCTACTCGAATTTCATGGGCGGCCAGCTGATCGAACGGCGTCGCCGACAAATCCTCGATTTCAATGGGGGCGCTGCCCTGTTCGGGTTCGGCGTCGATCGATATATTCCTTTGTAGGTGGCGCTTGAACCAGCGGCGATGGTTGAGGGCTTCGCGAATGGCGATGCGATACAGCCAGGTCTTCAGCGAGCTACCCTGGCGAAAACTGCGAATTCCCTTGAAGGCTTTCAAGAATACTTCCTGTGAAGCATCGGCGGCATCCGAGGTGTCTCCCAGCATTCCAAGGATCAGGCTGAAGACAGGGGCGTGGTAGTGTGCCACGACCCAGTCAAAAGCAGTCTCCGAGCCGGCTTGTAGTTCAGTTACAAGCTCAGTCTCATCTTGGCCCCAAGAAAGTGCGCTGGCCCAATCGGACACGTTGTGCCTTTCCAGCTCCGCAAGGCGACCGGAGCCTGCCGGCTAGCTGGGTTGGCCAGAGTGGCCCAACCTTTGTCCGCTCTATGTATTAGACACCGGAGCGGGGAGAAGTGTTTCCGGGGCGGCCGAATTTGGCCCCCAGATGAGCACATTGTTGCACCGGGAGTCCCAGGATGCAATAACGCGAAGGTCCTGGAGCGAGGTTGGCGATCGGCCTGGGTGGAGTGAATCTGCAATTGAATACCCCACTCCTCCTTCGATACCTGTATGAAACGCAAATCATTGGAGTTAGGCGAGGGTATCGTACAGCTCGCGGAAGGATACGAGCTAATCGGGAGTCCGCCGTCAATATTCGGGCAGTACACGACGATCAGAAGCGACCCATCTCGAGCTCCGTGTTTTGCCTGAGGATGGCAAGCAGAGGGCAGCGGCGAAAAGGGTTCTGGAAGTTCAGAGTGGCAGGCCGGGAAGTGCGTCGTGGCGGGGCGGAGTGGTCCCGCCGATCGTTGTTACTTAATTAGTTAAGTTCATCTATAAGTAACTGATAAATGCAGGACATTTGAGGAAACCATCTGGGGAGCCTAGTATTAGAGCCAGCGCTCCATGGGCAGCGCGGCGGTAGAGTTTGGAGGGAGTTATGTGCCGCAATATTCGGACATTGTTCAATTTTGAGCCACCGGTCACGGAAGAAGAAGTTAGGGCGGCTTCGCTGCAATTTGTGCGGAAAATTGGCGGGTTCAATAAACCGTCGAAGGCGAATGAACCGGCTTTTGGACGGGCGGTAGACGAGATTGCGGATGCGTCGATGAGATTTTTGCGGGGGTTGGAGACGAGTGCTCCGCCAAAGAACCGGGACGCCGAGGCGGCCAAGGCGAAGGCCCGGGCGTCCCTGAGGTTTGGGGGGTAAGGTGAATTGCGTGCGCAGCCAACCTTACGATGATCAACAAAGCGCGGGTTAGCCGAGGTCGACAGTATCGAGGTAGCGGGCCACGCTGGCGGGCCAGTGGAATTTGTCGGTGATGGCTTGTTGGAGAGATTGGGCAGCGGCGGGTTCGCCGTGGGTGAGGTAGGTTTGCTTCGGTATGGCTTGTAATCCACCGAGCCAACGCAACAATTCGCTCTTGCCAGCATGGGCGGAAAACTGGCCCATTTCGACGATTTCGGCACTGACGGGAACGGTTTGGCCGTAGAGGTTTAGAGTTTTGGCCCCCTCCTGGAGAGCACGCCCACGCGTGCCTTCTGCCTGGAAGCCGCCGAGGATAACGCAATTGCGGGCGTCCCCTAGTCGATTGGCAAGGTGGTGGAGGACGCGACCTCCGGTGACCATGCCGCTTGCCGAAACGATAATGCAGGGAGTCTTCACGGCGTTGATGGCCTTGGATTCCTCGACGGTGCGCGCGAGATGGAAGCCTTTGACGTTGAGCGGGTCACCGCCATTCTGCTCTTCGCGCATGAATTGCAGGTCGTGGTCTTCTTTGTGCTTCAGGTAAAGATCGGTGGCGCTGAGAGCCATGGGGCTATCGACGTAAACGGGGACGACCGGAACGCGCTGGAGTTTTTCGAGTTGATTGAGGTAATACATAAAAGTTTGCGTACGTCCGATGGCGAAGGCGGGAATCACGATGGAGCCGCCGCGCTTGACGACGCGATTGATGATATCGCCAAGGATGGCGAGAGGATCGCCGTCGGGATGATCGCGATCGCCATACGTGGATTCACAAAGGAGCACATCGATCTGCTTGGTAACGGGAGGAGTGGGATCGTTCAGGATGGGCTGATTGTACCGGCCAACGTCACCGGAGAAAACGATGACGATCTTCTTGCCATTTTCGGTGATGGTGAGCTCGAGACTGGACGAGCCGAGAATGTGTCCGGCGTCGTAGGACTCGATGTGAAAGTTGGGAGAGATGTCGAAGCCGCCGTTGCGCGGCATAGGGTGCAGAAGTTTGAGGACGGGATCAACGTCATCGCTGGTGTAGAGCGGGACGGGATTCGGATGCTTGCTCCACTTGTTGCGAATGGCGTTGGCAGTGTCTTCTTCCTGAAGATGGCCGGAATCTTTCAGTAGGAGCGCGGCGAGTTCGATTGTGGCGGGATTGGCGAAGATGGTTTTGCTATAGCCGCTCCGAACCAGCACGGGGAGCCAGCCGGTGTGGTCGAGATGCGCGTGTGTGAGGATGGCAAACTCGAAAGTTTTAGGATCGATGGGAAGCGGATTCCAGTTGCGATCGGTTAGATCGCTGGTACCCTGGAAAAGGCCGCAATCGACAAGTAGGCGTTTGCCGGCCGCTTCGACAAGATACTTGGAACCGGTGACACAACCTGCTGCACCAAGAAAAGTGAGTTTTGCCATAGCGAAGCATTTTACCTGAAGCGGATTCGACGGTGACAAAAAAGGATCGTATCAGTGAGTTGACGGTGCTGATGTTTGAGGAGAGCAGACGGATTCAGTGCCCCCGAGTTGGACCCCATCGAATTTAGGTGGAACCGCGGCATGGGAACCCACAACCAGCGATCCACAAGTTATTGAATCAAGTTCCTCGGTTTAGCCGCAGTTGGGCGCAGAATCTCACTCACCATATCCACGATATCCTGCTGAAAATCACCAATGCTGTGGCTGTAAAACCCCAGCGTGGTTCGCGCATCCGAATGTCGTAATTGATCTTTCGTGACATTTATCTGGAGCATTCGTCTGGTCTCTGCAACGCGGGGTGGATTGAAATCTCTTCGCCTTCGCAAGCGTTAATGTAACATTCACGCGTGCCGGCCCAGCATCATCCTCTGGCACCAGCGCCGCCAGACTGAGAGGTTTATCAGATGAAACGCTTGGTTCCCATTCCTCTTGAGACCGCCGAGAAGTTGAAAAAGGAAAAGCAAACCCGGCTTGGCCACCAATTCGTCTCGATCAAACTCAAGGACGGTCGATACTTTGAACAAGCAGTCGTAAGTGAGGGCTGCATCATCCAAATCAAGGGTCAGAAGGACATCCCCTTCGCCGAGGCTGAGGTGGAATCGGTCGAATTCAGCGCCAAGCCGTGGAATTTCAGGCGTAACGTTGGTCGAAACGTGAAGAAATCGTAAGTCGGACTCCCCGGTAACTTCTTATTTAGGGCCTTCGGCCCGCAAAACTTCATGAAATCGCCCAACGTTGGGCGAGGCATTCAGTACGGCTCGATTTTCGAGCCCGTAGGGGAGGCTGCCAAATATCATTACGGCAAGTTATACCTGACTTGGGAAAAGATCATGTTGGTGTGCCCTGCGTCCGGACCGGTTCCGGCAACCCACGGATGTAACCAGAGGTAGGCATATTGGAGCCCCAATTGCACCGATCCTAGGTTTTCATGCTTCCAAAACGTGCGGGAGTAGCCTGTAGTAAATTCCTGGATATTTCGGTCTGCCGCATTGGAGGCTCCCGGGTAGCCCCAGCCTATGTAACTGCCGGTGGTATCGATGGCCGCATTCTTCTCGCCGTAAAGGCCACTGTAGTAAACGTAAAAGCCCGTCTGCTTGTTGGGGGCGATTTCGAAACCGCTTACCCAGGAGTAGGCCTTAATTGGGGAAATGGTGCCATTCGCACGCACAATCACATCCGGTGCTAATCCCCCTATATAGCGCCCACCACCACTACTCGCATAGGCATTGATTACGAGTCGAACCCCTTTCACAATTTCAAGACTCGCGTTGATGTTGCCTACGCCTCCGAACGCGTAATTGTGGCCGGAAATTCCGGCCCCTTGATAGGGAGCGTAATTGCGAAATACGCGCATCAACCCGCCCACGTCAAGGTGCGCGGTATGTCCGCCAACGTTACCGTCAAACGACCCCTTGACGATGAAATCGGGAGTCATGTTGGGCACTTTGAGCTCGTTTGTCCCGATGTTGTATTGTGTGTTCAAAGTCGAGGCCAGTAGCGAGGGCTGCCGCTGCCAACCTGTTGCTCAGGGTTTTCTATCGAAAAACCAAACGATGCCGCGCTCGAATAATGATAGACCATCCGCAATTGGGGATAGCGGCCCCAGACGAGGCCTGCGACGTAGTTCGTATCGACCACCTGGGTGGTCGATACATCACCGGGCCAGGGCAAAATATTCTTCTTCACTGGTGTCAGCAGCGAAAACAATTGACCTCCGGTGATCTCGAACTTCCCCTTCGAATAGTCGAACCACGCTTGTCGGATTCGAAAGCCATAGCTCGTGCTGGTGACGGCTACGTTGCCGGGCACGGTGCCGCCAAAATCCATTTCGAAGTATCCGGCAACCTTGCTTGACTTCAGGTCGGCATCGGCCCGTAAGGCAAGTCGGGTGCTTTGTGCGGAGAGTCGAAATTCAGTCGCATTGCCAGGTATGGTGTTGTCGAAGGGTATACTCGAAAAGCTGGTCCCGACGTTGCCCCCTGAGTTCGTTGTCCGAAACACCTCGGTTAACGCCGCGTAGCCGATAAGCCGGATTTTGGCAGGACCCAGTTGCAATGCTGGCGTATCCGGTGTCACATCGGCAATTTCTGGTCCTCTCTGTAATTCGTCTTCCACAGCTTGCGCTTCCGGGGAAAGCGGCTGCTGGTCTTGCGGCACCTCCATAGTGCCCTGTGTTTGCTGACCGTAAACCACGGTTCGCGGACCCGTAACAGGATGTGCGACAGCCTCTATGACGTGCGGCCTTTGCGAGTTCGTATCGACCAAATTAGCCAGCAGCTTCTGCTGCTCGGCCAACACCGATTCAAGCGCCTGAATATGCGCTTGTTGCTTTTCGAGAAGGGTTTGCTGCGCACTCATTTGCTCCTTCAATTGCGCGACGTCATTCACCTGAGATGTTTGCGCACGATCAGAGAGTGAAGTCCCGAGCAAAACGACGAAAACCGAAAGGAACCGCATAATGATTTTCATGACGCCTCCAGCTAGTAAGCACGAAGAGCCGGTCAGAGAACAGTTAGGAGTCTTACTGACATCAGAGGGCGGGAAAGGTCAGCTCTCGTGTAGAACCAGACCAACCGTAGCGTAGGTACTCAAGAGGATTGGGACTACTCCATTCCTACAATTTGAGGTTAATTCTCGATTACAAGAGAGAGCACTTACCTGGGGTTGAAAGAAGTGAAGTATGGTCGGAACCACGCCGACCTGAAAACAAAGGGCTTGGTATTGGGGAATCCCATCTCCACTGGGCTTTCAAGATGCTTCGCGGGCCGGGGCCATAAATGACAGTCTAGGTGACTCGAGTGCTGCACACAGTTCGCACGCAAACCTCCGTGACTGTGGCTTTGCGACATTTATGTGTCGACTAATTTCAGTCTGCTTGCGCAGAATACTTCACTCTGCGAATGAATCACGAATCTCGAGCTCCGACTCAGCGCGCAGGATTACTCGGCTAGCTTTCCGTCCCAAGACAAGTACGATTCATCAAGTACTGATGGGTGCCAATCGCATCGGGTCCGTCTGAATCACCGTCGGGTCGCAACTGCGAATACTGACCGTCGGTTCCGAGAATCCAGGCTTGCCTTCTATCACGCAAACAAATGTCGAGAATCTCCCAAAGCTTCTTCTTAGGGTCTTCCGCTAACACCGGAGCGACGACTTCAACGCGCTTCGAGAGATTCCGGAACATCCAATCCGCTGATCCGATAAAGAACTCTCCCTCAACCGGATTCTCCTGGCCATTTGCGAAGTGAAAAATACGTGAATGTTCAAGGAAGCGCCCAATGATCGAGCGAATGCGAATGTTTTCGGTTCGGCCTGGAACTCCGGGTCGCAGGCAGCAGAACCCACGGATGATCAGGTCAATGGGGACACCTGCCTCAGATGCACCACACAAGGCCTCAATCATATCTGGGTCTTCCAATTGGTTCATCTTGGCAATAATCCGCGCCGGTCGTCCGGCGCGGCGATTTTCTATCTCACGAGTTATCAATTCGAGTAGACGCGTCCGCATCGTCGTGGGCGCTACCAGGAGCGCAGAACAGTGCGGGGCGTGTGCGTGTCCAGTAAGATAGTGGAAAAGGTTGACGACATCGCGCGTAAGCAACGGGTCGCAGGTCAGCAGGCCAACATCGCAGTAGAGACGCGCCGTTTTCACGTGGTAATTGCCCGTTCCGATATGCACATAGCAACGTAAACCGTTTGCCTCTTTACGCACTACGAGCGCTGTCTTGGCATGAGTCTTCAATCCGCTCACGCCGAAGGTAACATGCGCTCCCACGCGCTCTAGCTCTGCTGCCCAGTGCAGATTACGCTCTTCATCGAAGCGGGCTTTGATTTCCATCACGCAAGCAACTTGTTTTCCATGTTCTGCCGCGCGAATTAGCGATTTGACAAAAGGGGTATCGTCGCCGATTCGGTACGCGGTCATCTTGATTGAGACTGTGTGCGGGTCGTCCGCAGCGCTGCTGATCAAGTGTTCGACGCTAGTGTCAAAGCTATCGTAGGGATGATGAACGAGAACGTCGCCAGCCTGGATGGCGGTAAAGAGCGCGGCCCCTTCCTCGGGGAGAGAGGGATGCGGGAGGGGGATCCAGAGGGGATCTTGCAATTCGGGAATTCGCAATCCCGTAAGCTCAAACAGCGTGGTGAAGTCAACCTCCTCCGGCATGTCATAAATGTCGGACGGAGATAGCTCAAATCGTTCCCGCAACATTTCCCGGATACCTGCATCGGCACCCGGACCGAACTCGAGGCGAACCACTGGTTCGTAGCGACGCTGGCGAACCTGTTCCTGAACGAGCTCACGAAGTCCAGCTCCCGGATCGTCATCCATCTCAACCTCAGCGTCGCGAGTCAGACGCACTACGGTCGTTGCCGTTATGTCCATGCCCGTGTAGAGTTTGTCGAGGTTGCCGCGAATGATCTCGCAAAGCTGCACAAACAGTTGTTGACCCGGGGCAATGTCCGTATCGAGAGAGATCCACTGTTTCAGCCCCCCAGGAACCTTTACGCGGGCATAGATCGATTCCGATCGACCTGGTTCGCGCAACCTGAAGGTGAGCGAGGTAGACAGATTCGAGAGGAATGGGAACGGATGGTCCGGATCGATGACCAGAGGGGTGAGGGCAGGAGACACATCGTATTCGAAGTAACTGCGCGCCTCCTCCTGCTGCCCCGGCGTCAGCTCGTCCCAACGACGCAGCGAAATACCGTGTTTGGCCAAACCCGGAACAATGCTCTGGCGGTAGCATTCGGCCTGCCGGCGAATCTGGGAGAGGAGTTTATCCCGCAGTCGTTGCAAAAGAGGCGCCCGGGCTCCGCTCTTTACCTGACGGAGCACCGCGACGCGCTTCATGAAAAATTCGTCATTGTTCGAAGCGAAGATCGCCAGAAACTTGGCCCTTTCTAGCAACGGCGTGCGGTCGTCAAGCGCCTCTGCCAGAACCCGATCGTTGAAGTCGAGCCAGCTGAGATCGCGGTCGATCCAAATGTCAGAAAGGCATTCCGGCAACTTCGTGTTCAGAACACCTTGATCACCAATCGATGCCCAAGCAGGCGCACTCATAATTACCCTCCTCGGGGCCTACGTCTCGAATCACAAACCGAACCGCTATTCTATGAGGATTCTTGGGATTTGATTGTGAATAGTATGTTTCAGTCAAAGCTATCCGCCGAACGCCCGATCCAAAGCCGACTGCCAATCTAGCCCTTTTTCGCGGGCCAAGCCATCAATAGCGTCCCGTGATCCAGCCGTCCATCAATCGGCGCTTTGTTGAGTTATTGACCCGCAACTTACCTGGGAGCAAAGAATTGGTAATAATTTCGAAGCAGCATGTTTTGGTGCCAACAGCTGCGAAGCCTAAGTGTTCGACCTGCCCGCGAACTGAAACTATTCTCCTGATGGGAAGTAAGACCCGCGGCAGTGTACCCTAGGTGTTAGCTTGAGCCTGAGAGAGTCTGGGAGGTTTCCATGTCGGATACTGCCGCCAAACTGGCGAAAGAATTGATCAGAAAAGTCGAGAGAACCGAGCTCACAGTCGATGCGCTGGTTCGGTCCTTCCTCGATAACCTGTTTTTCGTTCAGGGACGGCCCCCCCAGCGAGCTACCCGGAACGATATGTATATGGCGCTCGCGCACTCCGTGCGTGACCGGCTAGTAGAGAGGTGGATCTCGACGGTGCAGAACTACCAGGCCCAGGACGTTCGGATTGTCTGCTACCTCTCGGCTGAATACCTTACCGGGCCTCACTTAGCCAATAACTTGGTTAATCTCGGCATTCATGATCAGGCGAAAGAGGCCATGGAACGTCTTGATCTCGACTTGAATGCCCTGATCGAGCAAGAAGAAGATCCTGGTCTCGGCAACGGAGGGCTAGGGCGACTGGCCTCGTGCTTCATGGATTCAATGGCCACACTCGACATTCCTGCCATTGGTTACGGAATTCGATACGAATACGGAATCTTCGATCAGGTGATTCGCGACGGTTGGCAGGTCGAGACCACCGACAAATGGCTGCGCCTGGGAAATCCTTGGGAAATTGCGCGTCCGGAGGACGCCTTCGAAGTAAAGTTCGGCGGACACACCGAATCTCACCTGGATCCGACCGGCCGAATTCGAGTGCAATGGATCCCTGGCAAAGCAGTTAGAGGCGTGCCGCACGATACGCCGATTCTGGGCTACCGCACCAATACCGCGAATACGATGCGACTGTGGTCGGCGGAAGCTGTGGAATCGTTCTCGATAGAGACCTTCAACGCCGGAGACTTTGTTGGAGCCGTAGCGGACAAGGTGGCTTCGGAGAATATCTCCAAAGTGTTGTATCCGGCGGATGAGGAGATCCAAGGTAAACAACTTCGCCTAGCCCAGCAATTCTTCTTTGTTTCGTGCTCTTTACAGCACATCCTCCGGATTCACACCCTCCAGGAACGGCCGCTCACTGATCTCTCTCGCAAGTTTGCGATTCAGATGAACGATACTCATCCGGCAATTGCGGTCGCGGAACTGATGCGTCTGCTGGTCGACGAACATAACCTGGACTGGGATACAGCCTGGCACATAACGCAGAATACGATTTGCTACACCAATCACACACTTCTCCCAGAGGCACTGGAGCAGTGGCCGCTCAATTTATTTGGAGAGCTATTACCGCGTCACTTGGAGATTATCTTTGAAATCAACCGTCGGCATTTGGACGAGGTTCGTGCCAAGTTTCCCGGTGATACCGAGCGCATCGCCCGCATGTCGATTATTGAAGAGCGAGGCGAACGCTTTGTTCGTATGGCGCATCTCGCCGCCGTGGGAAGCCACGCAATCAACGGAGTTGCTGCATTGCACACAGAACTGCTGAAGAACCATATTCTCCGAGACTTCCATGATTTCTCACCGGAGAAGTTCAGCAACAAGACGAACGGCGTGACGCCACGACGTTGGATGGTGTTGAGCAATCCCCGGCTAACCGAGGCTCTCAACGCGAAGATCGGACCGGGCTGGATTCATGACCTCGAACGGCTTCGGAGGCTGGAGGCCTTTGTAGACGATGCCGATTTTCGTTCTCTGTGGCACGAGATTAAACAGGAGAACAAAAGGGAGCTCGCGGCGTTTATCCGAGAACGAGTGGGGATGTCTGTCGATCCGCAGTCGATGTTTGATGTACTGGTGAAACGTATTCACGAATACAAGCGTCAGCACCTGCAGATACTTCACGTGATCACCCTGTACCATCGCATAAAGCTCGATCCAGATCTCCAATTTACGCCTCGGACGATAATATTTGGCGGCAAGGCTGCGCCGGGCTACCGCATGGCCAAGTTGCTGATCAAACTCATCCATTCGGTCGGCACCGTGGTAAATGCAGATGGCGATGTGAAAAGTCGTTTGAATGTTGTGTTTCTTCCCAACTACAACGTGACACTGGGTCAGAGAGTCTATCCGGCAGCGGACCTCTCCGAGCAGATATCACTCGCTGGCAAGGAAGCCTCCGGCACCGGCAATATGAAGTTCGCAATGAATGGTGCGCTGACAATTGGCACTCTCGATGGCGCGAACATCGAGATCCGGGAGGAAGTAGGGGAAGAAAACTTCTTCCTGTTTGGATTAACTGCGGACCAAGTGCAGGCCATGAAGTCCGCTGGCTACAATCCCCAGTCCTATTACGAATCGAATGAGGAACTGCGACGCTGCATCGATTCGCTCGTCTCCGGCCAATTCTCGTCCGGCGATCACGACGTGTTTCGCCCGTTGTACGACTCGCTTTTGAACCGCGACGAGTACATGTTGCTGGCGGATTATCATTCCTATATCGAATGCCAGGACCGTGTAAGCGAGGCGTATCGGGACCGTGATCGCTGGGTCCGCATGTCCATTCTGAATGTTGCACGCATGGGCAAGTTCTCATCGGACCGGGCCATCCGGGACTACTGCTCGGACATTTGGCGGACCTGGCCGGTCAAGGTTGAAGTCGACCACTAGGACCATTTTCGCAAGAAAAAGGCAGGCCGGTGGTTATAGAACTAATCGGGCCTCGACCCAACCCGGCATTCTTGATCGATTCTGGACGGGAAATGGAATCAGGATTCGCCAAAAAACCGCGCACGCACTTGTTCGTCTAATGGCAGGTCGGGGCCGCTAAAAATGTGATCAGGAACGCGTGTGGGATCCTCGGCAATCAGTGGCATGGCTCTCGCCCGCAATGACGCTGCTTCCGGTGAGGGATCCTGAAAGAGGGTGCGTAACCATCTCTCCACCACGCGGCATGCATGAAAACTCCGCTGATGTTGTTCGGCGTAGCGGTGTCCTGCGGCTTCCCAATCGGAATTGTCCGTAAGTTCGTCGCGAAGCACTCGCGCACCACGCAGAGCAAAAGAAAGCCCCTGGCCGTAGGTGGGGTCGCTAGTGGCCGCAGCATCGCCGACCAGCACCACACCATCGCGATAAGGGTGTTCCACCCAGTTGTCGCTCGCATCAAAACTCGCTAGTGGTCCGATACTTTTCGCGTCGGCGCAGTAATCGTCTATCGGAGCATAGGCTTTCGCGGACTCACGAACGAATAGACTAAGCATGGATTCCCCCTGTAGACGGTAGCCCATCGTCTTGGGATAAACAAAATAGGCCCGGAATTGGTCGCCCATCTGGGGAATCAGGCCGGTCCATGTGCCAAGCTCAGGGTTGAACACAGCATAAAAAATCTCCGTGGACATGTGTACATTTGTCAGCAGCACACCGGCCATATAGTAGCCGTTGCTTTGTTCGCAAATCGGAAAACCAGTCCATTTTCGTGCTGCAGAGCCTCGACCATCGGCGCCAACCACGAGACGGGTTGAGATCCGCTCGTGGCCGTGCCCATCTACAACTACGGTAGGCTCGGCCCCGCACTCGATTTGCTCAACGCTAACTCCGCGGCGCACTTCCGCGCCCGCGTTTTCCGCAGCCGCAAGCAGTGTTTCCTGCATCACCTGGTGCGGGAAGGAAAGTAGAGGTAACTGCTGCAGCGTCGTCACTCTAAGGTCTCGTAATCCTGAACCAGCTTCAACGTAAGGCACATCATGGGCGCACTTTCCCTTGAGCAGGCGGCAAATTCCGAGTTCATTCGCTTCGGCCACACCCCAAGACACAACAGCCTCCCCGCGCACACGGTCTTTAAATTGCTTTTCCCGCTCCAACACCAGGACCCTGGCGCCTCGCTCAGCCATCGCTCTGGCCAATGAGGATGCGGCGATCCCGCCCCCTACCGTAATGATGTCGTAACTTCGTGCTGCCATCCCGAACTCCTTTGTGACGTGGCCGCCTGGGTTTGAAATGTAAAATCGAAGATCGGATTGTGGACGCATCTTAGTGAAGCTGTCCGTGAAGAGTCAATCGATCCATGTCGATCCATGTCGATCCATGAATGGAACAACAAGGCTTGTGGGAAGTGATCTCAGCGCGTGGCATCGATGACGAGCCCAACAACGTCATGAACTCCCCCGCTCCCATTTCGGAGATCCCCGCGGCTAACGTCGACAAAGCCGCAGCCTACTATGTCAGCACGCTAGCTTCACCTTCGATCGGGGGGACGACGAAGGCAGCGTTGCAGGCATCTCAAGGAGGAATTGCAGACTGTTTATCACCAATCGCTCCTTCCGAGCGTCCCACGGCAACATGGGCCCTATCCTTCTTCTGACCGAATCTTGATAGCAAGGCTAAGGTGGACGAACTCTTCGCACAGTGGAAGGCCGCGCAAGCGAAAATCATTTCCAAGCCCGAGGACAAACCGTGGAACCTGCGCGAGTTTATGGCCGCCGATCTTGATAGCAATCTCATCTGTGTCTTCTATGATTTCCAGGGCGACACGTAAGGTCGTCTAGCGTTTATCAATTTTCCCGCCTCACAAGCAAAACCAGGCGCTTCGAAGATTCCTGGCACTTTTCTGCGATCCGCCTCGAAATGTCGTGAGTACCAGAACGCCGTTCTGCGAGTTGGAGGGAGGAAACAGCCGGCGGTGACTCGCGGTTGGCACAACCCAGCATTTTCTATAGTAGACTTGCCCCATGATTCGTCAGATCGCGCCTGTGTTCTTCACCCTGGACATCCCTGCTACCCTTGCCTTTTACGAAGCTAAGCTTGGCTTCGAGTGTTTGGGCACGTGGCAGGATCCGCCGGTTTACGCCATCGTTGCGCGCGACCAGCAGGCGATTCACTTCCGCTGTGCCAAACCTCCCACCGCCAATCCCAACAAATATTCGGACGAACTGCTCGACGCGTACGTAGTCATCGAAGATGCGGACGCGCTTTACGCTGAGTATGCAACGCGAGGCTTGGAATTCACGCGAGGACTTTCCAACATGCCATGGCATTCGCGTGAGTTTGTGGTGAAGGATCGCGATGGCCGACTGCTTGCCTTCGGCGCGCACTTATAGGCTTGTCTCGGTTATCGCAAGGCAAACGCGACTCTGGACTGTGCACGACAAAGTGAGTGTCCACTGGTGACTTCGGAAAAGTTCGCGCCCGAGTGACAATAGTACCTTATCGGACGCGCCTTTTTGCGACGCAGCCAAATTCGGGACGGTGCTAGCTAGTTTCTGTCGCGAAACTCTCATTTTTGGCAACAAAAAATTGTTGCGTAATAGAGATTTCAAGGAGTTAGCGGCCACCAGTTGAGACGTGTGCAGACCATGGGAGCCAT
>Ga0074046_10000133_pt1 | contig 62829 bp, 49 predicted proteins | sample BogForMeECP23OM3_FD_94441 | JGI IMG/M metagenome (GOLD analysis project Ga0074046, IMG submission 94441) | Bog forest soil microbial communities from Calvert Island, British Columbia, Canada - Bog Forest MetaG ECP23OM3 | ecosystem: Environmental > Terrestrial > Soil > Wetlands ... | reverse complement strand
GTTCGTCTCGGTTCACGCCAACTACAGCCGGTCGGCAGCGGCGCGCGGGGTTGAAACCTACTACACGAATCTGTTTTCGGCTCCGGGGTCCAAGGAAGTCGAAAAGCCCGACGATGGAATTTCTCCCAAGCTGACGCCGGTATCGTTATCGGCGGGAGGGTTGCACGAAAAAGTCGAGGAGTCGCGCCGGCTGGCGGCAAGCGTGCAGCGCTCGCTCTACGCCACGCTGGCCGCAAGCAGTCCAGACATTCGCAACCGGGGCATCAAGGATTCGGCTTTCGCCGTATTGACCGGCACGACGATGCCTTCCATTCTGACCGAAATTTCTTTTGTAAGCAGTCCCACCGACGAACGCAACCTGCAAAGCGCGACCTACCGCCAGCAAATTGCCGAAGCGCTTTACCAGGGCATCGCCCGCTATCAGCAAGCTTCCCCGCACGCAAAAATTGCCCAACTGCAGACGGGCACTGCGCGGCGGTAAGGGATTGGCTCCAACTTATGTGGTGACGGGGCTTTGCCCCGTCCAAGCGGGGCGCAGCCCCGCTTCCACACAACCTCAGTTCGTGCCCGTCACGCCGCCATACTTGGCCAGCCACTTCAGCTCTTCGCGCACTTTGATCTTCCCATGCCAGGGATTCTGCTCAAGCGAGTGTCCCTCACCGGGAAAAATCAGCAGGTCACTCGGAATATTCAGTTCGTGCAGGGCGCGATCGAGTAGGTAGTCCTCGGCGACCGCAACCCGGATATCATCCGCTCCCCCGACCATATGGGTCGGCGTACGGACTTTATTAATCTGGAAAATCGCGGCTTCGCTGCGGTAGCGATCGGGTGTTTCCCAAGGCAGCCCGCCGAGGAAATAGGCGTCGTCTAACACGGTATCATCGTTGCCCCAGTTGGCGACGTGCTCCACCGCGCCGGCACCGGTGACGGCGGCCTTAAAATGGGTGGTCTGCGTGATCAGCCAGTTGGTCATGTAGCCGCCATAGCTGTATCCACCTACGGCCAACTGATTCGGATCGGCAATTCCGTCTTTCACGAGCGCATCGACGCCGGTCAATATATCTTTGCCCGGCCGGGAAACAATTTCAGGAACGATTTGCAGTGCGAACTTGTCTCCGTAGCCGGTCGATCCGCGATAATTCGGCTCGAACACCAGCCAGCCCGCGTTTGCGGCCAGACGATCCCACTGATACCAGTCGGCCTCGAAGTGGTTGCCGTCGGCATCCTGCGGCCCGCCGTGGATGAACACGAACATGGGCAGGTTCTTCTGCTCAAACTTTCCCGGCGGATACATCAACATGCCTTCCACTGGCGTGCCGTCGTCGGAGGTCCAGCGATAGGGCTTGGCCTTCGGCAGTTCCCGCTCGGTGAACAGCTTGTTGAAAGAAGTGATGGGCCGCGCTTGCGCCAGTTTATCGGGGCCGTCGGCTATATAAACTTCCGTAGGCCGCTCGGTTGCCGAGTAAGCAAACGCTATGCGCGTGTTTTGAGGTTGTGAACCAGACGCGGGAGCTTCATAGGTGCCGGCCCATCCTTCATGCTTCACGAGGGCGGCTTTCGGATTCGCCTGCGATACCAACTGCACCTCGGTGCCGATGCGGCAGGCGCATAGCGCCGAGCCGTCGGGCAGCGACGTGTAACGTACGACTTCGCCGCGAAAGTCCGCGAACCAGCGCTGGACATCCCGAGTGTCCGAGTCCACCCAGTAGAGGCGCGGTTGCGGATCTTCATACTTTCGTTCCAGCGATCCCAGGTTCACCTGAAAAAACAAATGGCGATTATCGGGAGCCCACTCCAGATTCAGCTCCACCGCTTCGTTGTGGGTTAGTCGGATGGGCGTGGCTTCGGCTGTATTGCTAACCAAGTTGACGAGGTAGAGTTCGATGTCTTCGACCTTCTCCTGGCGCTCGGACACCGACGAAGTCACAAAAGCCAAACGGCGGCCGTCATGCGAGACGATGAGTTGCTGCACACGCAAAGGCGTGCTTGCAACTGGGATTGCGCCGGGGGTGACGTGGGAATCCTTTTCTGCCTCGGCGATCTCCTTGGAACCTAGCGCGGCGTGGCGCGCCAGGGCTTCCTCGAGATTGATGCGGAAGAGCGCGTCGCCACGCTCGTCGCCGCGGTAACGGATCACGTCCTTCCATTCTTTCTTGTGATCGTCGTCTTGTTGCTTGGTCCAGGGCTGGCGGGTAGCGAAAATGATTGCCTTCGAATCGCCGGACCAGGCAAAAGCGTGGATTGCTTCCCCTCCCGAAGTGATGGCAAAGGCCTCGCCGCCGTTCGGCGAGATCAGGAATAGCTGGGCGACGTCTCGATCTTTCTCTTTGTCATTGGCGTCGCCCGCCTCTCCCTCTTTGCCTTCGCCGACCTTGCGTGCGGAGAGGAAGGCAATCCACTGGCCGTCGGGCGACCATTGTGGCGAGCTGTCATGCCCGGATACCGTCAATTGCACCAGATTCCCGCCGTCCGCGGCCCGGTAGAGCCAGAGTTCTTTGCGGAAGATCTGCTGCTCCCAGTCGGCCTTTTCGGTTCCGATGACGACCGAGTTGCCATCGGGCGAAACTTTCACCGCGGTGAAGCTGACCGAGTTGAAGAATTCATCGAAGGTGAGTTTGGGCTTTGCCGTTTGAGCATAGGCCGGGATGGAGTGGGTGAAGATCGAAGCGAAAACCAGAGACAGAAGAGAAACAAGCAGTACTTTTCGTCGCATAGAAGAGGGACCCATAAACTGTTTTTCAAGAACTATGAGATATACACTGCGCGCACTGTTGGTGGCAAACGTTTCGCGAGACCGATAGTGTCCCGAAGTCATCAACCACAGAAGACACGAAGGTCGTGGGTCTAACCTCGAATCTTCAGCGTGCAAGTCAGCCCGGTTATGGTGCTGTGGGTTGAGCGTCGCGCAGCGCCTCATCCAGCGGCCGGTTGCTGGGTACGTTTTGTTCCACGACGCGCCAGCCGTCGTCATAACCGCGAAAGCCCACAGTTGACCGGTAGTGCACTCCGCTGTCGTAGAGCGCCGCACCTACCTGATTCATCGATACCCAACGCCAGGTGAACTCGACGTCGGCGACGTTGCCGGCCTTGCTGATTCCAGAAATGCTCAGCAGTTCCCGGCGCGCGACTTGGATCGCCATGGGGCCATTGTCGGGCAATGCATTCGAGATCAGAGGACGGATGGTGTCCACTCCGAGCGGGCTCAACAGTACGTCCCAGCAGGGTGGAGGCTCGACTCCGGCAGGACACTTCTGCTCGGTGCCGATGATCCATCCACGGCGCTGGAGCACTAGGAAGTCAGGAGAACTGAAATCCTTGTTGGAAACGATGCCGGTCCTGAGCCAGAACACTTGCGGCGCTTTGAAGGTCTCCGAAGCCGAGATCAGATCGGCGGCCAGGCGGCGCGTCAGAAAATCGCGCGGAGAACAGCCCAAACCCAGGCACAATAAGACCGCCAGCATCAAGGTTTTTGTCGCTTTTGTCGCGCGCATGAATATCGATTATGGTTGCGAGAGGATTTTAACCAATTGCCCGCGCCTGCGGGACAGAAAAGGCGAGGCCGCAATCTGGCCGTCAAATTTCTTCGACCAGCGGCCAGGGACCGGCGCGTGGCACACCGGGCAATCGCCCTGCGGAGTCAACCTGTACTTCTCGATCGAATATCCACAGCGCTGGATCAGCATTTCGCCACACTGATGGCAATGAGTATCTTCCAGTCCCTCCACCTGCCCGGGAAGGTTGCCGGCGTAGATGTAGCGCAATCCAGCTTCACGGCCGATGGCGACGGCGCGCAGCAGATCCTCCGGACGCGTATCGGCGGGCGACTTCATTTTGTAATCCTGGTGAAAAGCGGTGACATGCCAGGGAATGTCGGGTGATACGCCGGCCAGAAATGCAGTCATATTCCGCAGTTCGTCGTCGCTGTCGTTGAAGCCGGGAATGAGTAAGGTAACGATCTCCAGCCATACGCCCATCTTGTGCAAACTGCGGATGGTTTCGAGAATCGGTTGCAGGCGCCCGCCGAGTTGGCGATAGTGGCGATCGTCGAAGCTCTTGAGATCCACTTTGTAGAGATCGATCCAGGGGTGGAGATACTCGAGCACCTGCGGCGTTCCGTTGCCATTCGAAACGAACCCGGTTAGCAAACCCGCCTGGCGGGCCTGGCGGAAAACCGCAACCGCCCATTCACTGGTGATCAGCGGCTCGTTATAGGTGCTGACCACAACTTTTGCACCTTGGGCAACTGCATCTTTGATCAGCAGCGCCGGATCGGCCAGCAGTGGCGCTGAAACTGCATTCGGGTCGCGCAACGCCTGCGACGTGACCCAGTTCTGACAGTAGGCGCAATGCAGGTCGCAGCCCAGCATTCCGAAACTGTAAGCGAGGGCTCCGGGGTGGGCGTGGAAGAACGGCTTCTTCTCGATTGGATCACACTGCACTCCGGCGACGTAGCCCCAGGGAACGTAGAGCGTGCCACCGTGGTTGAAGCGAACCTTGCAGACGCCGGGTTGTCCCTCGGGAATCGGGCAGCAGTGGCCGCAGGCATAGCAACGCACTCGATTGCGATCCAGCTTTTCCCAAAGCGCGGGATCACCTTCGCGGACGCGGTCGTCGGCAGTCAAAATGTCGCGCAGCGTGGCCACGAGTCTATTTTACGGCTGTTTGAGGCTGACGGGTTACAGGAAGCGAGTTCTTTACCACAGGGAACACAGAGGACACCAGAAATGAACGTCTCCTTCAGTTCTTTGCGGACTCAGTTCTTTGCGGACTTGGCGGAGTTGTGCTGGCGGAGCCAGTCGTCGGCTTGCTGGCTTGCTGCGGCGACCTGCGCCCGGGTCATTTGGAGGGACAAACCTTCGAGCCGACCCTTGCTGATTTCGTCACCTTGGTGCATCGCGATTGTCGACCAGAAATAGGACTTGAACAAATCTACAGGAACTCCACGCCCCGCCCAGTAGTACGCGCCAAGACGAGACTGCGCATTGATATGCCCCTGTTCGGCGGCTAACTCGAACCACTTCATGGCCTGCGCGTCATCGTGCGGAACGCCGTCTCCATCGTAGTAGCGCACGCCCATTTGCCACTGCGCTTCCGGGTCTCCCCGTTCGGCGAGCTTGCGCAAGTCTGCCAGGGACTTCACCGGTGGGTGTTGCTCGGATGAGCTACGCTCGGTGGCGCTTTGTCCCAAACCCGTCGATGCCGCCCCGGCCCCGCTGCCCAATGACGGCTGCGACGCTTGCGGCGAGGGTGTCCAACGGCTCGGCATCGTGGACCCGACTAAATAGCCGAGAGCCATCGCCACCGCCAGGATGGCCAACCCGAGCAGCGTCCAGTGAAGCAAATGAGGCCGAACTCCAGATGCGGATTCGGCGACCGGCTGCGAGACTTGCTCGCTGAGTTCAGGCTTCTGTTCCCACAAGGCTTCGCGAGTCGCGTGCATCGAAGTGGCCTCGGTCGCTTCTGGCTCCGTCGAGCTTGACTCCGAAACGGGAGGCTGCGGCGCAGCTTCTGGAGTGACCGCTGTTTCCGGCTGAGTTGCCTCGGGCTGGATGCTTTCAGGCTGTCTTTTTTCACGATGGGTTTTGGGAATCATTTCGACGAGCCGGTCCAAAACCGTCTCATGGACCTTCGTGAAATTTCGGGAGTGCGGAGAGAAAATCTCCAGCAGGCCCACCACCCGGAAATCGGACACGATGGGAGTGGCCACGAGCGAGCCAATACCCAGTGCGCGACAGACTTCGGGATCGATGCGCGGATCGTTGCCCGTGTCCTCGCACGAGACGAGGAGACCATTGCGAACGCATTCTCCAGACAGCCCTTGTTTTGCGTCTACGGGGGCTCCCAGTGGCGGAGCGGGTTCACCAGCCCGCGCCCGGCAGACCATCTTGCCTTCGGTGAGCAACGCCAGGGCCGCGCCGCTGGCTCCGGTAAGCGACAAGGCGTGCTCGGTGACATGCTGCAAGACGGCTTCGACGTCGTCACCGAACTCGTGGACCTCGCGGCGAACCGCTTCCACCTGCAGAGACGCAGATTGCGGCGTCTGAGACGGGGCAAGCCCCGTCTCTACACGGGAGAGTATTTCGCTCTGATCCGAGATCGGGACGACATTGGGAGCTTCATTCACCAACACGGGCTGCGCTAATTTCTCTTCGTCATTCTTGCGCCGTGTGAGTTGTTCGGTGCGGGCAGCATGGTTGGAGCAGGCTATCAGCAGGTTGGCAAAGAGCCATTGTTTCAGTATTTGCCGCGAACTCTCCGAAAGCCCGGAGAAGCGGATGCCTCCGCGGCCAGCGTCATCGCTCCAGACCACCTGACCACTGCTGTGAATGTAACTTTTGGTTTCCGGCAGATCGAGTGAGAGGGTTACGGCGCGGTTCATTTCCAGCCGCTCACTGGTTTGGACGGCGAAGCCGTCTTCGTGCAGGTCCAGTAATTCGCTCAGGTCCACTAGCATGCCGGTCTGCGGGCCACTGAAACTGGCGTAAACCGGAGTGTGGAGTTTCTGACGAACGGAACGGCGGCGCTCTTGCTTGCGACCCCCCGGGACTGGATCCGGCAATCGGAGAATGCTCTGATCCATAATTGCCTCCATATTAACTCAGGGATGGTAAGGAAGGGAGCAATATCGAACGCAAGGATCTGGCGAAGACGGCTACAGGTTGGCGGCCAGGACCGGCGTATCACCTTGCTCAGCCGGGACGAAAACCTCAGGCGTGGTCAATACTCGATCGAGCGCGTCTGCTAGGGTAACGGGAAACTCAGAAGTCAGGAGGTTGACATCCAGTTGCAGATCGCGCTGGCTGTAGATGCGATAGACAACGAGTGAGCCGCGGGTCCGGTTCGCGGTGGTCACCAGGTCCAGCGTCAGATTCCACGAAGGCTGGCTGGAAATTGCCGCCATATGAGGCAACTTGCTCCAGTGAAAGTGGCGGCTGGTTTCGCCGGGCACTGTCCGATCATCAGGCATTGACTTGAGGTGCAACTCGAAGGCATCGAAATCGTTGCTATCGAAGGCCGCGACCAGGATCCTGCGCACCTGGTCGAAATTGCCCGCAATTTTAAGTTCCTCGACCGCGCGGCGTACGGAAAGATTGTTGATGACGATGCTCCGCTGCTCCATGGTGCGCTGGGCCACGCGCCGCAGTTCGCCAAACTCGAGGTAGTTCAGGTGCTGGACTCCCAGCCAGATGCCGGTTCCCACCACCGCCAGGACCAGGCCCAGAGTGCTGCCCGTGGGCCAAAGCAGGAACAGGCTCAACATGGCAAAGATGGCGGAGACGGCGTAGAGAACGATCACTACCTGGCGATGTGAAAAACCCATTTGCAACAACTTGTGGTGGATATGCTCACGATCGGCGGTGAAAATCGGCTTCCCGCTGATCAGCCGCCGCACAATGGATAGCATGGTTTCCAGAATCGGCAATCCGAACGAGACCACGGGGATGGCCACAGCCACGAAGGTCGGTGTTTTCTCCGCTCCCTCCAGGGCCAGCGCGCTGAGCATGAAGCCTATGAACAGGCTCCCCGAGTCACCCAGAAAAATCGTGGCCGGATTGAAGTTGAAGCGCAGGAATCCCAGGATGGCGCCGGCCAGCGTCACGCTCATCAAGGAACCTAGCCAGGAATGCGTGACCAGCGAGACGACAAAGAACACCATTGTCGAAAACAAGGCCGATCCCGCGGCCAAACCGTCCAAGCCATCGATGAGATTGAAGGCATTGGTAACCGCAACCACCCACAACACCGTAAGAGGCAACCCGACGAACCAAGGCAGGGGATGGGAACCGAAGATCAGTGGAATATTGAGGACACGCATCCCGCCGGCGAACAGCATGGCAGCGGCGATCGCCTGCACGACAAACTTCAAATACGGACCAGCGCCACGGAGGTCGTCGTAGATTCCGAGACAAAAAATCAAGCAGGCCGGAACATAGATTTGAAGAATTGTGGTGGGAGCAAGGCCATCGAGCAGGCGCGGAAACACCAGCGAGAGTCCCAGCCACACGCCCAGGCTGACCGAAAAAGCCAGGAAAATCGCCACGCCGCCCAGCCGGGGAAGCGGGGTCTCGTGGACGTGCCGTCCTTCTTGCGGCACTGAAACCCAGCCTCGGCGGGTTGCCCAGTCCCGCACTTCACGGGTAGCCACAAACGACACCAGCAACGAAAATGCAAAGAGCCCAAAGAACAGGAGCGTCAGAATTACAGTTCCCTTCCGGCTGGAACACCCGGCATCTCAGACCACGCGCGCTGCACGGATGTTTCCGTCCATTCCTGCAGACAGGGTTTCCCCATCAGTGGCGCCGTGTGATGAAATGTTGATTGGTTGAAACTATACAACTCGTGGACGTTGCGGAGCAACCGTTTTGGCCCCAGCTATTAATCAACTTTGTTCTCCCATTGCAGCTCGCAGGCGCTCTCGCTTGCTTCGCCACAGCGGGTCGGCCAGCCCAGCGTACATGAAGCGGAAATCCGGCGGCGGATAAGCTACCTCCACTTCGGTGCGCCAGATCAGATTCTGTGAGTCAACGCGACAGTCCACGGAGCCGGGGCAAGGCGCAAAGCAGAAGCGGTGATGCTGCTGGATCAGCTTCCAAGCCGTAGCAGTAATCGAGTCCCACGAAAACGTCCTGGCAAAGGCATCCGTGGGCTGCCCCGCCCAAGCGGCGATTTGTGCGGCGCTCTCCACGATCTCGTGATGCAATTGGCTTTCGGGCAAGGTTCGGAGATTCACATGAGAGTACGTGTGGTTGCCAATGGAGTGCCCGCGGCGCGCTAGATCCGCGATTTGCTGGGGCGTCATGGAACGCGTTTCTTCTTCGGGAAGATGGGGAGGAAGCTGCCGGGTATCGATGCGTGAATAGTAGAACTGGCGCGCTTCCCGTGGATTGCATTGCACAAACCGCGGGACCACAAAGAAAACCCCGCGCGTTCCGAAAGACTCCAGCACCGGTGCCGCGACGGTGTAGTTATTCAGCCGGCCGTCATCAAAAGTAAACAGCAAGGGCGGCTTGCTGTTGCTCTCGCGGCATGCTCGCGGGTTGGCGCGATGCTCTTGCCACAAACGGGCAAAAGTGGGAAGGTCGACCAGCGTAAAATGACGCGCTGCCCACTCTAACTGGCGGCGGAAGCGGGATTCGTCCCGCTCCGGGGTCTCGTGCATTTCAATCACCAGCATGCTGGGAGATTGACCTCGGCGGACAAGCCAGCGCCGCAAGCCGAGGGCCAACTCATCCACGCGAAGCGCGGCCGCAGTTCCTATCAATACTGAACGCAAGAAGGTCTTTGCACTCAAACTGTAGCCTCACAGAAACATGTCGCCATCGGCTGGCACAACATACCAAGTCTTCGACGGAAGCAGCTCATACTTGTCCATGCACCAGGCAATGGGCGCTGCAAACGAACGGACCTTGAAGCCGTGGGCCGCTAGAGCTTGCTGCTGCTCAGGATTGAGGCAGCGGAATACCAGCATATCAATCTGCTCACGATACTCGCGCCACAAACCTGCGGCGATCGCGAGACAGTAATTTGAATCAGCCTCGCCCCAGATGTCCAATACGTGCAAGGCTCTGATCTGCTGTTTGTATCCGCGATTCTGCAAGCAAACTGCGACCATGAACTGTCTCTTATCGCCGCCAGATGGTCGAAACACAAGCAGCCGAGTCGTGGGGTCAACCCGCGAGAAGTAGCGCCATTTGAGAAACGGGACATCCCGGCAACTCGTGATCTTGTCGCTGCGGTGCTCCGCGCAGACGCGAGCCGCATCCTCAGGGCTACCGAGCGGCAGGAGGGTTCCTTCGTCGGTGCCCAGATTTAAACGGCGCCGAGCGCGAACCCATGGAGCTGCTACTGCGGCCGCGAATTGCGCCAGGCCATCGCTTGCCGTCTTGCGATACACGCTTTCTGCCAGCAGCGGCGGCCAGCGCACTATGCCAATGACTTCGCGGTCCGAATTCCCTAAGGGATACCCGCCCAGCTTCTGCCACATTTCAGCCACGGTCACATTGGCCGAAGTGACGAACAAAGGGTAACGGCGGCCCAGTTGTAAATACTTCAGGAAAATCGATGCGCCACTTCCGCGATATTGGTCATCCACGTAAAACGAATTTGACATCATCAGCGTAAACGTCGTCTGCCCGAAGCAGAACTTCTGGGGAGCGCAACATATGCAGCCGCCGACTTCGCCAGACGGCGTGCGGAGAAGCCATCCCAAGGGATCGCCCAGTTCGCGCGCAGGGTTTTCCAGCAGTATCCATGACAGCCGCTCCAACGCACGAGGAAGAGGTGTGTCCGATCCCGACTCTCGACTGATGAATCGAGCCATTTCCTCCAAGTCAGAAGGAGCGATCTCGTGCAGCTGAAGTCCATTTTGCGGCATGTCGTTTTCACGCGTAATGAGTTCAGGACCACGCTCACAACGGGGATAGTCTCACAAAGGAACTGCCAGCGTGTGGAACCAAGCCCGCTCTATAGGCGGATGAGGTTGAACTTCCGCGCCATAGAGTTTGTATCCCGCAGTGTGCAACAATTCCGTGACTTCTGTCGAGTTTTCGCGCAAGACCTCACACCAGATTGTTGGCCGGATTTCTTTCAATAGCCGTGCGGCTCCTTTCAAAATACTAACCTCGTGGGATTCCACGTCGATCTTCAACACTGACGGAATCGGAAAGTAGTCCAGCAGGAAGTCCAAAGTCAGCGAAACGGTGGGCTGAACATATCGCAGTCCGTTTGCCTGAGTCGACCCAATCGTTCCGACCAAGTGATTCGAGGCCCTCGCCCTTTCAGCTATTTCAAGACCTGAGACGCGGTTTGAATCTGAAATCGACGCACACAAGACCTGCACCTTCGAACATGCATATTGGGCAATTTCTTGACAGGATCGGGTAATTAAGTGTGCGAGCCAGAAATCTGGCTCAATTGCCAAAACGAAGCCGGGCGGACCTGAGGCGGCGGCCGCACAGAAGCTGAAGAGCCCAACGTTCGCGCCCACGTCCCAAACGACAGAGTTCGGTCTCACCAGCTCTTCTGCCATGCTATAAAGCACAGGGTCAACTCGCGACATGGCCGACCAGTATCGAAGACCTGCCTCCGGCGTCACATATATCGGGAGTCGCCCAAATCTTGCGGGAAGATGGCGGCGCAAGACCACGCCCCTACTCAAATGCTCGACCATTCTGCGAATCATCATAAGATTCCACGAGAAACAATATCAAAACACTTGAGATATTAGGCCGCCCAAACCGATGTTGAGCCGAAAAAACCAATCTTCCCCCTCGCTCCTGTGCGCCCGGAAGGCCTCAGAAACAGAGTGCATTGCGCCGATTTTGCTGGGTTGTGTGTGTTAAACTCGGCGCACGAGTTCATCCAGGAGTCTTGGTATGTCCGGGCGTAATCGAAGTTTGATTTTGCGAAGCGTCTACGTGTTTCTGATTGGTTTGTACAGCCTCAATCTTGTGGCACAGACGCCGGTTGCGGGGGAAACACCGCAGCCTGCACCTGCCAACCAGGCGGCCTCGCCTGAATCGCCTCGTCCACTTGCGAATTCCAATGTGAAGCTTGGCATCGGTGATCTGATCGAGATCACGGTGTTCGGCGTCCCCGATCTCTCGACCAAGACGCGGATCAGTGGCTCGGGAGATGTTTATCTTCCCCTGATTGACTATGTTCACGTTGCCGACCTGACTACCGATGAAGCCCAGGAGTTGATCCAAAAGCGGCTGGAGAATGGAGGCTTTGTCCGTGGCCCGCACGTTTCCATTTTTGTGGACGAATCCAGCTCGCAGGGCGTCAACGTGATGGGAGAGGTTGCGCGCCCCGGGGTCTACCCTGCGATTGGTGAGCGCCGACTTTTCGACTTGATCTCGGCGGCGGGAGGACTAACCGACAAAGCGGGCCGCAACGTCACCATCGAACATCACGGAGATCCCGCACAGAAGGTTGACCTGCAGCTATCGTCAAACCTGGCCGAAGACACCAAGAACAACGTGGATGTCGAGCCGGGAGATACGATTATTGTTTCTCGCGCCGGGATTGTTTATGTTGTGGGTGACGTGAGCCATCCCAGCGGATTTCTGATCGAGGACAATGCGCTCAGCGTTCTCAAAGCCCTAGCGCTGGCCGGCGGCAGCACCCGCACCTCTGCCTTGAACAAGACCAGGATCTTGCGGCAGACACCAAACGGGGTGCAGGAAATTCCGATCAACCTCAAGAAGGTTCTATACGCCAAGGCGCCCGACGTGGCGCTGGTAAAGGGCGACATATTGTTTATCCCCGGAAGTGCCGGCAAAGCTGCGGCATATCGCACGGCGGACGCCGCCATGTCGCTATCCACCGCCTTGGCGGTGGTTGCGGTTCGTCCTTAGAGTTTTTCCAGCACAGTCGCGTAATCCCGAGCTGTTTTCTCGCGGGAGAATTTGCTGACGATGTATTGCCGGCCGCGGACTCCCATCTGTCTTCCCTGCTCGGGGTCTTCCGCCTGGCAGAGGATTGCCTTGACCAAAGCCTTACTGTTCTCGGGTTCAACAAAAACCCCGCTGCCGGCTTTTTCCACAATCTGCCGCGCCTGCCCGTCAACGGCGACTATGACCGGACGCTCGCAGGCCATGTATTCGAGCAACTTGGTGGGGATCACGGTCTTGAACAGCTCGGTTTTTTTCAGCATGACCAGGCAGAGGTCGGCAGCGGAAACATATGCGGGAATCCTTTCTCGAGGCTGCTGTCCAAGAAACTGAATATTGCTGAGTCCGCGTCCCGCGGCGAGTTCCACGATCCGTTCCTTCTCCGCCCCTTCCCCAATCAGCAAAAACATCGCGCTCGGCAAGGCAGTCTGCAGCTCTTCGGCAACGGCGATCAACGTCTCCAAGCCATGCGCATTACCCATGGTGCCGATGTAGCAAATCAGAAAACGATCTTCGAGTTTCAGTTGCTTCCGTACTTCCGCCGCTGCCGCCGGATCAAAGCGGAAGAGATCGGTCTCCACTCCATTCTCGACAATAGAAATCTTGTCCGCGGGAACATTCCAGTAACGCATCAGGTGATCCTTGAAGGCCGGCGACACGACAACGATGCGTTGGGCACGACGGTAAAGGAATCCGGCGATGGCGCCCAAAGTGCGATGAAGCAAGGTTCCTTCGCTGCCTGCGCCGACGGCTGCGAGCGATTCCGGCCAAAGATCGCGTACCTCGAAGATGAAAGGGACGCGCTTCCAAAACGCGATCCACCAACCCGCAAGCGCGCACAACAATTGTGGAGAAGTAGCGATAACGAAGTCTGGCTTGCGCAGAGGCAATCCGCTGATGGCAGCCGAGACGCAGAACGAGACGTAGTTGCGGATTCTTTCGTGCGCCTTCCGATTCGGCAGCGGCCACAACCAGGTGCGAACGACGCGCATCCCATCGACGGTTTCGGTGTAATGAAGGCGGTGCAGCCGCGTCCGCCACTCCTTGGGTACGATGCCGGTCGGATGATTCGGAAACCCGGTAAGGACCGTCACTTCATGTCCCATTCGCGCCCAGTGGCGCGACAACTCTGCGGCGCGTGCGGCTGGCGCTCCCATTTCAGGCGGAAAGTATTGAGAAACGTAGAGAATCTTCACGATATGGATTTAGAGCAACCGGTCTTCGAAAATCAGTAGTGCAGCAACTTGAAAACGCTTTTCCCGACCAATGCGCGGGTCCGATTGCTGCGACGACGCGCATAGCCTTCCCACCGTTCGGCGACGTGCGCAAAATGAACGTCTGCCGTCAACTCCGAGAGCACGCGCAACTGTACGATATGCAATCGATGATAGAAGGGACTCGCCAACATTTTGAGCCGGGTTCCGGATTGCTCATAGAGTGACCAGTATCCGGTATCGTATCGTTCCAGATTGTGGATTAGCGTCTCTACGCCGCGATCGAAAATTTGTTTCGCTGCAGCATCCGCGTGCGCCAGCCAGAAATCGAACACTCCCCACAGCGCCCAGATGAATCCGTTCAAAATATGCGTCGGCGGATCAACCAGATATTCCTCGATCCAGAGGTTTCTCTTCTCGTCTTCAAAGAGCACTCCACCTTCGGCAATCGGGCGAGTGAGCGAGACAAAAGCTTTATCGGCCGCTTGCCGATACTTCTCGTCTCCGGCATGCGCGTGGGCCCGCAAAAGCAGTGAGACTCCTTGTCCTTGAGCGAGTCCCGAATACCACGGCGCCCTCAGCGGATCGCGATAATCCCAGTCAAAATGATGGTTCCAGACCCAAAGCCGGTGAGAATTCTGTTCCAGGTTGGCGATAAGCCAATTGGCAGCTTTGAGAGTCTTCTGCCAGCGAGTTTCGTCTCCGGTCTCGCGGAAATAGTTGTAGTTCGCGAGTCCCCACTGTGCGATTGCGATCGCGTTGTACTGCAGGCCAATCGCTCCGTGGTACTGAAGCATCGGAATTCCGGCATCATCGTAATGCCCGGAGTAGTCCGCCTTCTCGCGAAACAGCATGTAGTACTCGCCGAGCCGGCTGGCGGTAGCGCGCGGATTGACCTCCGGTGTTTCATGCCAGAACGTCAGCTGGCTTTGTCCGGAACCAAGATAAGCGCTGAAGATACGCCGGTAGTAATGCCACCGCGACGCCCGGCTCATGCGAATTCAACTTTCATCATTTACTTCTATTGGTGATTTTCCCTGCAGGGCGGACGCGACGAACTCGCCCAACTCGATCTTGAGAGGCTGGCCGGTCTGACATGAATTCTGCAGGCGAAAAGTTGCGAGAGTCGAGCCCACGAGATGTTCGAACGGGATGGGCACTGGCGTCTTGCCCAACAGCGCATTCACGAAAGCCTGCATCTCCCCTTTGTGGCCTTTGTCCTGGCTCCAGCGTGCGCGCAGGATTTGCTTCCGCCCGTTGCGAACAAGTTCGAGTCGCCGAAAATCTTCGAGGATCGCGACCGAGCCACCACCGAAAACTTCTACGCGCTCCTTCGAAGCCGACTTGTCGCCATTGGCAAGATAGCTGATCGTCCCCAGTGTGCCGTTCGCAAACTTGAGCGAGGCAAAGACGTTATCCATGCTGTACTGCCCAGGATTACCGACGGTCTGCGCTTGCACTTCAATGGGAGACGCGCCCGCGAGAAAACAGAGAAAATCGACAAAATGGCAGACCTCGCCGAGAATCCGTCCGCCTCCCTGCTCGGGGTCGTTCACCCAATGATCGGAGGGAATGTAGCCGGCATTCACCCTATAGTGGATCGCCAGTGGCTCGTGGACCTCCGAAAAAAACTGCTTCATCTGGACGGCCATGGGAGCAAATCGACGGTTGAAGCCAACTATCAACAGCGGAGCATTTTCCGCAGCCTTCGCCCGCACCAAGGAAGCTAATTCAACTTCATTCAAGCAAAGCGGCTTTTCGCAGAACACCGCCTTTCCCGCGCGCAGTGCTCGGAGCGACTGGGTGGCATGAAGGTCATGGCGAGTGGCGATCAGCACCGCTCTGATCTTGGGATCCTGCAAGAGCTCTTGTTCGGAATTCGAACAGTAGGAAAAACCAAATTTCTCCGCCGCGTTCCGGCTACGCGGTCCGGTCGCGTTGCAGACACCGATGAACGACACGCCCGAGATCGTCTTCAGGGCTGGCAAGAGCGTGTTCTGCGCGAAGTTGCCAGCGCCGAACACGCCTAGACCGATGGAACCCCCTGAAGGTTCGGCGGCAGACACCGGAATTCTCTGCGATAAATCTGGCGCTGTTCCGGATTTCGCGCCCTCATAAACGATCAGCGCCCCCAAGAACGGCTCGCCACTATTCCCGGTAATTAGGTCATAGGCTCGGGTCGCATGTTCCATCGGAAAGCGGTGAGTAATCAATGACGAGAGATTCAGTTTGCCTTCCGCGATGAATTGCAGGAAGGCTTGGAGGTTGCGTGTTTCCGTCCAACGCACATGTCCAATCGGATAATCGCGTCCCTTCTGCTCATAGGCCGCGTCGTAACGGCCCGGGCCATACGAGCGCGAAATTCTAAAATCCAATTCCTTTTCGTAATACAGTCTGCGTTGTAGCTCCAGGCCGACGGATCCCACGGCTACCACGATGGCGCGATCGCGCGCCAATTCCGCGGCCAAGTTCACCGGCTCGCTGCTGGGAGTCTCCGCCGCAATCAATATCGAGTCGACGCCCACGCCAGCCGTTCTATGGAAACAGAGATCGCGGAACTCGCGCGCCTCGGTGCTCACAGCCTCGGCTCCGCCACGAAGCGCGAGATCGGCACGCTGCCGCAACAGATCCATACCGAGAACGCGACAACCTGCGGCTCTTAGCAATTGAACCGTGATTTGCCCAAGCAGCCCCAGGCCGATCACTGCTACCGTGTCGCCGAGCGCCACTTCCGCGGTTCGAATGCCGTGCAGGCAAATCGCGCCTACCGTCCCGAAGGCTGCTTCTTCGCAGGAGACGTTAGCGGAAGATCCGGCCGCCGCTCGATTGCCCCCGGGAATCTTCGCGACCAGCAATCGCGGTACGCAGGCGAACTCGGCGTGCACCGCATATCCCGCGCCAGCGCATGCCACACGGTCTCCCACGTTTAGGTCGGCAACGCCGTCGCCAACAGCCACGACCACTCCCGCGCTGCTGTAACCGACCGACTGTGGCTGGTCTAGGCGCGCGCGCACGGTTTGCAGGGTTGAAGTCAAGCCATCCCGCTGCATCTTGGCAAGCACGTCGCGCACCAGGTCAGGACGAGCCTTTGCCTTCGCCAGCAGACTCTTTCTGGCAAACTCGGAAGACGCGCGCTCCGTGCCAGCCGACACCAGTGACGCCGCCACTCTCACCAGTACACAACCGGGTAACAGTTGCGGAGCCGGGACCTCGGCGACCGTTAACTCACCCGTACGCGCGTCTTGGAGGAGTTGCTTCATACGCTTGGCTGCCGTGCTTGAACTAACCGTAGCATCGTCGGCCCTCAGGTTCTTCTTGCCACAAACATTAGCAGCGATCCGCCGTACCGGCTTCGCTGGGCCCACTTCGGCAGTGGACTGCCAAAGGCCACAACCTTTTCTGAGCAGAAACCGTAAGCAGCCAGCCTGCGCTCAAACTGATTGGCAGAATACTGGTTGCGCGAATAATCCAAGAATGCAAACCAACTCCGTGCGAGCCACTTGCCCAGGCGGTGGCATCCGGCCTGTGTCAACCGAACCATCGAATGCCGATTGGGCACCGACACCAGCAAGAGCCCGCCCGGCCGCAACACTCTGGCAAATTCCTTCAAGCATGCGTCCACGTCGGAGACATATTCTAGAACGCTGGAACACAGGACCCCATCGCAGGAATTGCTCACCAGAGGCAGCCGGGCAATGGTTTCCACCCGTTCAAACTTGAGTTGAGCGGACCTGTCCCCGCCCTGCGCCAGTTGGCCCGCAGCTTCGACCATCTCAATGGCAGCGTCCACACCGAGGACCCTGCATCCGCGCTCCGCCAACAACCTTGAAAGCGTGCCCGTGCCGCAGCCGGCATCGAGCCAACTGCCGCCCGCCAGATCACGCGCTTGCAGGCACTCGACCAGCACGGTCTGGCGCGCTTGGAAAGACCGCTTTCGGTAACGTTGCTCCCAGCTCTTAGCCAATTTTCTATGGTACGCAACCGCTTCCAGAGGCTCCCCGTCAACGCCATATTCATCAGTTCGATACTCATGAGCTTCGGCATTCATGTGGACACTTCCAGAAATTCATGGCGAGCAAGGGTCAGCCCTTCCTGGCATTTAATTCGTAAATTTTGGCCTTCACGTTAAAGAGTTGCGCACCCTGTAAACCACAGTAAATTAGTCCTGGCGTGCCGTCCAGAAACCCCAACCGGAGAACGTAGCGGTAAAGAAAGAAAAGAACCGGGGAACCTGGAACGGGCAAGAACTTTCTTTTCAGCCAGCGCCGGCGTTGGGCCTGGGTTCCGAACAGCGATGGCGGCAGATCGCCATAGCCCGCTTCTCCCTCCAACCATACCCGCGCCTCCCAATTTGAGTACTCATCGTGCTTCTGGATATAGCGGGAAAGCGACTCGACATTGTGATGGATAAGCGAGTTTCTCAACTTGCCGGTTTTTCCCTCGACCACGACATGCTCATGCACCTCCATGTCAGCCATCGAAGTATCCTGGTTCTTGAGGCGGCATTCGAAGCGGCCTTTGCCGTGGCGGAAGAGCGAGAGCTTGTAGAAATTGGCGCCGCTGTGACGCAAGACTCGGCCAAGAAAATACATCTGCAGCGCGACGTAGTAGCCGTCAAAGTCTGGAGACTGGATGGCCTGCCTTATTTCCGCCGCCAACGCGGGAGTGAGAGCTTCATCGGCATCCACGAGCAGTACCCAATCATAGGCCAGAGGAAGTGTGTCCATGGCCCATTGGCGCTTCTTCGGCCACCCTCCCGCATATCGAAACTGGACCACCTTCGCACCACGCGACTGAGCAATAACAACCGTTTCGTCCGTGCTCTGCGAATCGATGACATACAGTTCGCCGCAACCCGCAAGCGACTCCAGGCAGCGCGGCAGGTTGCGGGCCTCATTGCGTACCGGAACGATCACACTAACGGGGAGCACCTGTGCAGCAGCGCTCGAGTTCGACGCCTCAGCCTCTGATTTTGCTTCGATCAAGTTCATTCCGTCGGCAGATAGAAGGTTCCACTATGTTAGCTGAACCGAGGGCATTCTTGAATGCAAGATGGTCGACGCTGATGGTTGACGTTTCGATTATCGATTTTCGATTATTAACTTAAGATCGTCCCGCCCAAGTCCCGCCGCCAGACGGGCGCGGGCAATGCCCTTCACAGGTTCTGCTCGCACCAGCGCTTCAGCACGAAAAGCGACCAGGGGCGGGACCATGAAGTTTCGCCCGCCAGAAATCGATCCCACACTTCTCGCGCGGCGCTGGCGCTGATGGAAGTCTGATCCCAATTACTCTTCAGCAGCGCGTCTTCGACAACCGGCTTCATCTCGCCGCGCAGCCATCGTTCAAACGGCAAAGTAAATCCGCGCTTGGGACGGTTCACGACCTCCCTGGGCAACTCAACGCCCAGGCTCGCCAGCAGCAGTCCCTTGGGCGAGTTCCCTCGTAACTTTTCAGCCCCCGGAATGCGAAAGCAGGCCTCGACCAGCGCCCGGTCAAGAAAAGGCACACGCAACTCGAGGCCATGCGCCATGCTCATGAAATCCGAATCCCGGAGCAGCGTGTTGCGCATGTACCAATGCGATTCCAGGTAGGAAACGCGGTTGACTGGATCAAGATTTGAACTCTGCGCAATGGATTCTCGCAAAACGCTTTCGAAAGCGCTTTCCGAATCTTCAAGACCCGCGTTCACCAGTGCCTCGCGCTCCGCCGCTCCAAATAGCGTACGCACCAGGAAATACGGATCGACGAAGTTCGGTTGAAGCGTGGAATCATGGCCGGCGACCAACTCGGCCAACTTGCGGCTGCGATCGCCCTTGCCGGCAAACAGCGCCACGGAGGCGGAAAGTGGCCGGCGCACCAGCCTCGGCAGTCGGCCAAATCGCCTGGAAAAGGCTTCCATCTTCGGCACACGGCGAAAATTCGAGTAGCCGGCGAACATCTCGTCGGCACCCAGACCGGTCAACGCCACTTTCACTCCCGCAGCCCTGGTTTTGGCGGATACGAGATACGTATTGATGCCGTCAATCGTCGGCTGGTCCATCGCACACAGCGCGGCGGGCAATACCGCCAGCGTATCCTGCTGCGAGACGGGAATCTCATGATGTTCGGTACCGAAGCGACGAGCAATCTCCCGCGAATACTGCCCTTCGTTGTACTCCGCTTCCTGAAATACCAGCGAGAAGGTGTTCGCCCGCACCCCATTGTGGCTGAGGACGGCGACCAGAGCGCTGGAATCAATTCCGCCCGAAAGAAACACTCCGACGGGCACATCGCTTACCAGGTGCGACAACACGGCATCGCGCAAAAGCGCAGGCAGTTGATCCGCCGTCGCGCCCCCAGAAGATTGCAGCGGATTCCAGTATTCACGGCTGCTCAGCGATCCGTTTTCTACCGTGAGCACATGTCCCGGCGGAACGGCCATCACTCCTTCCACCATCGTCCATGGCTCGTACACGGAGCCGAACTCCAGGTAGCTCAGAATCCCGGTGGGATCAGCCTTTCGCGGCACAAGTCCCGTCCCCAAAAGCGTTCGCAACTCCGAAGCAAAAATGAAGGTCTCGGCCGACTGGTGGTAATAGAGCGGCTTGATTCCCATGGGATCGCGCGCCAGCAGGAGCCGCTTTCGCGGCGCATCCCAGAAGGCAAAGGCAAACATGCCGCACAGCCGCGTCAGGCAGGACTCGCCCCACACCCGATAGGCAGCCAGAATTACTTCCGTGTCGGAATGGCTGTTGAACTCGGCGCCGACACCCTCAAGTTCCTTGCGAAGCTCGCGGAAGTTGTAGATCTCGCCGTTGAAGACGATCCAATTGCCGGTGATCGGATCCTGCATGGGCTGATGCCCGAGCGGCGAAAGGTCAAGAATCGCCAATCGGCGGTGACCGAATCCGATCTCCAGCGGCTCCGGTTGGGTTTCCCTTAGCAGCACCATGCCGGAATCATCGGGTCCCCGGTGCGCGAGCGAACGGGTGGCTTGCTCCAGAACTGCAGGAGGAATCTGGGTCCTACGCGCCAGGATGCCAACGATGCCGCACATCTGAAATGCTTGCTCGCTTCCTTACCGCTTTCGCTCCATCTTATCGTGAAGGAAGGCACAGGCTGACACGACATGAACAACACTTGATGCAAATTCTTGCGCTCCTTGAAGCAGTCTCCGCTGACACCTTTGCCGGCAGCGGCTCGCTTGAAAGTCCTCCCTCCTCATTCAGGTTCCGGTGTCCGGTTGTCGGTTCATACCGAAGCAGTCGGCGTAAGAGATGTTTGCGCCGTTGATAACAAATGACTTGTTGGCTTCGTTTCGCAAAATCGGTGCCTAAACTGTCAACTGCCGCCCTTGTGGGCTTTCGGCTTCCTACCCGACAAACTGTGAGAGCTGAGCGAGCCTTTCCAGCGCCCTCACGATTTTTATTACGGCATCAGTTGCTTGACTATGCAGATGTATCAACACACGCAGATCCTTGATCCGTGAATCAGGAGAGAATGCGGACATCTCGTCAAATCTCACGATCAGCCGATGTCGAATGGTCGAGTAGTCTTCAATCTGTGTCCTGAGAAGTACGGTGGCTGCTCCAATTAGATCAGACAGCGACTCTCCACTTTGAAAGCCCTTACGCTTCTGGTTTTCACCTTGGGCTGGGACATCGAGCTCCGAGCACGATCTCTTATGCTTCAGCATCCCGATTCTCCTCGATGTTTGCCGGCAGTCGTCTCACTTTTCGACCCCTTCTTTCCGCTTGCATCTTACGCAGTGTCTCGATCGCGCGGTAGAGATCGCGCTTCAACTTCGCCTGGTAGCGAGTGATGTTCTCAAGGGCACTCCCCATGACAGCCTCTATCTCGAGGTGATCGATTTCCTGATGGTCGCTGTTTTGCGAACTCTTAAGCGCTTGGATTACCTGGCCTTGTACGACACCGGGACCACACATCGCGTTGGAGTGACGTTCGTCCTTGCCAGCAACAGCCCGAACGACCATCCGCTCGCAGTCCCACCCGCGATCAAGCGGAAGATCATAGTCGCTAATGGGCAATTCAAGATCTTTGTGAAAAATGCTGCCTACGTTATCTGGAAGTTCTTGACGCCGCAAAAGTTCGCGGACCTCAAGGGATTCCACAATCCCGAGTTTCCATGACAGGATCGCAATTTCCTCCACGATAAACTTCTCGATCAACCCTTTCGGATGAAGCTCTGTTTTGCAACGTTGCCGCAACTCCAGAAACTCGGTCTGTTGTTCGTCGGTGTCGAACTCCACTTTTCTTGCCAATAAGCCGTGTCGCAAAGCGTTATGGCTTGAGTGTGACTTTCCTCGTTCGGTCCTGGGACCGGTGGAGGATTGCGCGTTGGCTCGATTCGCAGCCCGAACAGCGTCACTGACGTTCTTTTTGTGTTTCATATCCTTCTCCTAGAAGTAAGATTTCGGCAGCCCCGTTTGAAGCCCAAACGCGAGATGACCCGCCGGGTCGCGCAATACAACCAGTTCTCAAGGATTTGAAAATTCACTTAGAAACGATCAAGATGCGTCCGCGACATACTACCGATCCGAAGCTTCACAGACATCAGCGCTCTTGAGCATTGGGCATGCTCAAGGGAATCGGCCCACTATCCGCCGTTCCGTTCGTAGTTTAGAAGGGGCGCGACAACCGCGTCAAGGTGTTTCAAGTGCCATTGGATCAATCGCTTGGTGATGACATTTCGGAGACGAGCCCAGTTCAGTCAACGGTGACCGTCATTCCCACCCCGGTCAGGGGCCAGTGACCCTGGCTTTCCTCTGGCGACCAGGCGGTGCATGAGCTTGGGATGGAGAGATCTCACCAGTGTGATGATCATTACCCTTCCTTCTTCTGTTTAGCCCACCTAGCGAGGGCAGCCTTTTTGGCACTAGCACTCCTCTCCTCTGGGCTCAAGTTGGCGGCTCGTCTTTTCCCGCCTTTCGAACCTCCCATTTTTCCCAATGCAACTGCGTGAGGGTTCTTCCTGGACATTTCTGCTTACTTTTATGCCTTAACCGAAGACAAGAACGCAACAGCTAAAAATCTCGTTGACAATGCGTACACGCCTACGCATAATATAGATAGTATGCGTTAGCGCCTACGCATATCAAAAGAGGATTGGAGGATTTACTATGACGCGAGCAACCACCGCGACGAATCGAAACGTTCGGCTTGCAAAACAACGATGGAAGGGATTGCCCAGGACAGCGCTTACAGCATTGAGAGAGCTGAGTCGAGAATATCGGCTGTCCGTCGCGTTAGGCGATCTGCTTTACATCGATGAACGCTGGTACGTGAGCCACGCGGGGCTCTTAAGAATTGCTCAAAGGAAGAGGTGTTCTGGAATAAGTGTAGAGTGCGTTGAAGGATTTTCTGACCCAAGTGCACCGCGATGGGCATTCAAAGCTACAGTCTTTAAGCCTGGCGATTGTAAAGGATTTGTTGGTTATGGTGACGCAGACCCATCCAATGTTTCGTCCCTTGTCCGCGGGGCAGAGATGCGAGTGGCCGAAACCCGAGCCGTCAATCGCGCTCTGCGCAAGGCCTACGGTATCGGCATCTGCTCGGTCGAGGAAATCGGAACCATTTCTAACGCCGGCGAGAAATTCCCTCCGCAGAACACGAACGGTAACGGGAACGGCACTGGCCCCAAGGTCCGGGACCGTCTCTGCCAGATCATCCGCCAGCACAAACTCGATCCCGAACTGGTCAAGGCCTACGCCGTCGACTTCTGCGGCACGAAGACGCTCCGAGAGGCGAGCAGGGAGCAGGTCGAGAACTTCGTCCAGTCGCTGGCCGACTGGGCCGTGAAGGACTGCAATGCCCTTGTCTGCCAACTCAACAGCTACTCCCATCCGAAGCAGGAGGTGGTCGCATGAAACGCCAAGTCCCTGGCCTTGCCGAAACTGCCCGCGATGCCCGGCCGGAGATTCCCGACGGGGTCTTCCTCGTTCGCGTCGATGGCGCTCAGTTCCGCTGGCATGCCCACAAACCCTTCTACACTCTCCGACTCTCGGTTCTCGAGCCCCGCACTCTAGCCGGGCAGTCCATCGTCGGTCGGCTTTACTGCACCCACAAAGCGATGTGGAAGCTCGGCTGGTTTCTGCGGGATTTCCTCTATGACCCGGAACTTCTTGCCCACGAACAGGTCGACGAGAAGGCCCTGCCCGGACTCCGCGGTGTCGTCAAGATCAGCCACACCGTGATCAACGGCATTTCGCTCATCAACCTCGACGGCTTCGCCCCTGCCAGCCAGTGGGAAGAACTATCCACAGCCCCGGCGACGAGTGCTTCTCGCTCCAACACGGTGGAGGTAATCAGATCAATCGTGGAACAGATAACCATCAAGTCGCTGCGGGGACGGCACTGGCCCGCCCATGGATCGAAATTAGAGATTTTGGTGCTTCTGGCCCGCCGCTGATTTCTGTACCATCGAAAATAAACACCTTGGCCTCCTAATGACAATCGTCTAAGGTCAGGGTTAATCTTCTTGCTGTTTTCCTTTCACTGGGAAGGAGTGGCTCCCGATGGGACGTCTAGCCATTGCAGTGCTTTTGCTGTTGCTGGCGATTGTTTGCCGGGCTCATCCCGCCTCAAATGCAGATCCGGTGGCGGAAGAAAAGACTAGCCAGTTAGGATCACAAGTTGCGAACGCATCCGCCTGCCGGAACGGGAACTCAACGGGGGACTCATGTGGCGGCGCTCCGGCGGGAATCACTTACGCGACGACGGCGCACAACTGGACGCAGAAAATCTCGAGCACGTTGACGGCAGGAGCCCTAGCCGAGGTCAAACTGACTCCCTGTCCGACAGGGGTCGATACGACAAGTAGGGCCGGCTATCAGGTTCTTATCTCAGGAGGCGGAACCAGCGAGGCGGTCGATGTGGTCTCTGGAAGTTGCGTGTCGGGAGCTTCGTCGGGGACGATTACGTTTACTCCCTACTATTCGTATCCGGCCGGGTCCAGCGTCGGTTCGGCCTCGTCCGGCATTCAGGAAACGCTGAACGATGCTTGCGGCGTCGATCCGACCCCATGGAAGAATGCCCACTGTAACGTCATTATCCCGGCAAACGGCCCCGGTTATCCCATACACGCTATCAACACGTACAGTGTTCCGGGAACGATTCATCTGCACTCGAACCAATCGGTGTTGAGCGGCTACGGAGTTTCACTGGACTGCACCGGACGTGGAGCCTGCCTGCAGGTCGGCAATCTGGCGAATGCCGATGCGTTCGCAAACAATACGGTGCAAGGCCTCAGTTTCCGTACACCAACGAATTACTCGCACAACCCGGCGTATGCGGGAGTGGCGATCACGAAAACGCAGCGGCTGTCGCAGTTGGTGACGATCACGACGGCCACCGCGCACGGCTTTCGGCCGGGTGACATGGTGACGATCCTATTTACCGACCACAACGCGTACTGGGGGGATGCGGTTGTCACGGCCGTGCCCTCGAGCACGACGTTCCAGTATGCGCATACCGGGAACGACATTGCCTCACAGGCAACGCCCGGGGTTGTGGCTCTGGCCTATGTTGCCGTCCTGGACGACGCCATGAACACCCACCTGACTGACGTTTCTTACGACAATGTCGGGGAAACCGGGCACTTTAACAACTTTTTCGATCTCTGGGACGATGAGAATGCAACCATTGACCACTTCAATAACAATGCAATCTCGCTGAACTACGGGGCGAACTGGACCGGATCGTTTGTGTTTTCGGCGGGAAACCAGGGACGGCATCAGATAGCCCCGGTCATCACGCTGCGGGACTCGACCATCACGGCCAACTACTCCAATGGCGTGACGGTGTACAACTCAAATGGCGTTTATGTCGAGAACACGGTACTGCAGGCTACGGGGCCGTGGCAGGTATATGCGTCGAACTCGACCGGCAACTACCAAGGGGCGTACCTGAAGAACATCTACTCGGAAAGTTCGACGGGCGCGAATCCAGTTTCGCCGGTGCGTTCTCCATTTGCTGGGACGGGAATCTCGGGCTTGATCGCAGGGGCGACCAGCGGGGCGGCAAGTTTCGCGGTCGTTGGGGTAAGTGGAGTCGAGGGGTCGTTTCCCTGGGGCGGAAGTGGAAGCATCCGGTATTCCTACTTCATTGTGGTGAACGATACGATGGCCGGCACTCACACTTCGCCGATGCAAGTTTTGAACTATAGCTCGACCGGGAGTGATTCTATCGTGGTACGGTGGCCGCGAGTTGCGAACAGAACCGACACCATGACATATGACGTGATCCGTACCACGACCCCAGTGGGAATTGGGGCGGTGTATCCGTCGTATGGGAACTGCAATGGTGGAACCTCGTCATCGTGCGGATACGTTGCGCATAACCTTGCGCAATGTGCGGGACTGGTTTGTACATACACCGACAGCGGAAGCGCGGTTCCGCAGTCCTACACGGTTCCGCAGGGGACCTATGCGGGAAACCTGATCTTTTGGCCGGGATCGATTGTGTCGGTCAATAAGAGTGTCGCGGTGGATGTCGAACATCCGAATGTGGTGGGCGTCGGACTGGGGAACGGTCCCTTGCAGGTGGCGATGCGATGTACGACTTATGGCCAGACGTCGCCGGGAGGGTATACGGCTTGTCTGGCGAGCATAACAAACGCCAACAATAGTGTTCCGAATCAAACGGCGACGCTGATGACAGACGGAGGCGCGGCGGGCGGTGGGCAGACGCTTTCCAAGGGCCGCTTGAACTTTGGCACTTCTCCTTGGGCCATCTTGCAACCGCACCACATCATAACGCTGGTTGATTCGGAGCCGGGTCTGACACGAGGGACCATCGGCTACCGGCCGCCGGCCAGTGCAAATGATGTGTGGATCGGGACCGATGTCGCCGCGCGCGGAGCGGGACTGAGTGCGGGGCAACTCGCGTTTGGAGCCCCAGTGTCCATCACCGGTTACATCCACGCGACTGGAGATGGTGTGCATCCGGATTGGCTGGAGCGACTGACCTCGAAGGAAAAAACGTTCGCCGTTCCGGTAAGGATAAACGAGGGAAAAACCTTCACTTTGGGGGATGGCTCCCCCCTTTCACAGATGAAAATCTACACTGCTAATAACGTGCCAGCGAGCCACGTGCCTGCACAGAGTTGCTTGGATGTCCTCGGGAAAGTGGGTGGCCTGACCAAATCGGATCAGATTGCCGGCGTCACTCCGCCTGCGGGGTTGGGGAATCTGTCCCTTAACGCCTATCCTGCTCATGACGGGGCGATCATTTTACATTTCTGTAACGCGAGCGGGTCCGAAGCGATCACCCCGGCCGGTACATATTCGTTTCTGGCGGTGCGCTAGCTGGCATGAAGATTTAGCGAACAGAACCGGGCATTCGTCACGGCACCCGTGACCTTCGCCTGCTCGCTTTCGCTGAGATCGTTGTAGAAGGGCAAACGCAGCAGGCGCTCGCTAACCTCTTCTGTTACCGGGCAATTCGAGGGACCGGCGGCGAACTTCAGTCCCGCCTCCGAAAGATGAAGCGGAGTGTAGTGGAAGACGCTGAGAATGCTCTGCTCCTTCAATTGTGAAATCAAGGACGCGCGGTGCTGCATCGAGGGCAGCAGCAGATGGCGAAAGCGCTCAAAAACCCGTTAATTCGCGGTAGGGACACGTCATTGCTGAGTGCCCACCGGGTGGCCGGGGGCGGTCGCCCGCTCCCCGGCTCCCACAGAACGTAGCATGCAGATTACCCGCACTACGCTCGTCAGAAGTTCCGTCACAGCGTGGCGATAGCGTGCAACTCCGAGTAACGGAGATGCAGCTTTGGTCGCAACAACGGAAACTGCGCCTTGATCTGCTGAAAATGATTCCACCAGACCTGCCCGTGCCAACTCCGGCTGTTCCGAACACTTCGCGCGACTCAGCGAAGGCCAGCACCCGGAGCCGGAGCGTGGTGCGCTTCTATAAGAAGCGCGGGACGGCAGAGCAATGGATCAAAGAGGGCAAGCAAGCGGTGAAGATGACCCGGCTCTCCTGTCACCGTTTCCGCTCGAACCAAGTGCGGCTGGCATTGAGCCTGCTGGCCTACAACCTGGGGAATTTGTGGCGGCGGCTAGCTCTGCCCAAACGGATTGAGAAATGGTCACTGACGAGTCTGCAGCAACGGCTGGTGCAGACCGGCGGAAGGCTGGTAAAACATGCCCGCTACTACTGGCTCTTGCTGGCGGAGAGGCATCTGACGCAGCGGCGGTTCGGGGCGATGCTGGGCCGGATCGCGCTGCTACCGATACCGACGGGATAGGCGGATCGTGGTCCAGTCGGCAGCGGAATCCGTCTGTAAACTGGCTGGGTAAGGGAGAGGTGTTGCAAAAGTAGGCCACAATGGGGCAACTTTGGGCTGTGCTGCTGCGGATGAAGACCGTCGGGAGTGCTCTCGATGAAAAATCGTTTTACGGTGTCGCGAACAAGCGAGACGGGTGTACTATGGTGTCGTTTTCGAGGTCAAAAAGGAAATTCCGGCTAGGGGTGAAACAGCGAGCGATTCTCGTAAGTGGACTTCATTCTGCAGTGGCTGGCAACCGAGAGCACTCAGTTGTTAATCTCGACAAGCTCACTTACGCCGGCAACCTCAACAACCTGGAGCAAATTGCCACTGACGAGCGTTATAGTTTTGTTCATGGCGATATTGCTGATCGAAAGCTGGTTTGCGATCTGCTGCAGCAATATCAGCCGCGGGCGATTGTGCACTTTGCAGCGGAAAGTCATGTTGATCGCTCGATCCATGGACCAGATGATTTTATCCGCACTAATGTGAATGGTACCTTCGCCCTGCTGGAGGAAGCGCGTGCCTGTGTTGCGGAAATGCCTGAGAGCCAAAAGTCAGGCTTCCGCTTCTTGCACGTTTCCACCGACGAGGTTTCAGGTTCGCTGGATCCTGCTAAGGTAAAAAAGGACCCAATCAGGTTGAGTTAGTCCCCGGAGATTGTGTGAGCGGTTCATGCCCCCTGCGTTTTCTTGGTTTAGGCTCGCTACAACACGCAAAGACTGGTTCGACAGCGGCTTGTTCCGTTTCTGCTCGTGGGCTCTCCTCTTTTCCTGTGTCATCCTCCAAATCATCTCGAACCTCCCGAAGCCGCTGGATTCTTTCGACGGGAGCATCCCGCTGGTCTCTGCGGAATTGGTAAGACATGGACGCCTGGCCGGCATCGATTTCCTAAGTTCCTATCCGCCGCTGTCATATTATCTGCTGGCGGCTGCTTTCCGCCTGACCGGCGAAACCGTCTTGGCCCTGTATGCGCTCGACGCAATTCTCTACTGCGTGTTGATAATCGCGGTCGCGAGGCTTTTTGGGATGCTGGCAGGGCGTCTTAGGCCGCTCGCGCCATGGATGAGCCTGATGGTAGCGCTCGCGATCGGCGATTTCAGGCCCAATTGGCTAGGGTCAGCGTCCGCTCTCCTCACCGTTGTTGTCTATGCGGCTGGGGTAGGCCGGGCCAAGCCCGGCCTGCGATCGTTCCTCGCCGCGGTTGGCGCGCTGGCGGGGCTCTCCACGCTGTTGCGGTTCAATTTCGGTCTCTATGCGGCGTGCGTGGTCGTCATCGATCTCGTCATGGAACAGCTTCGCACATCTGGCCAAGCATTCAATCGAGTCTGGTTCCGTCGTCTCGCCGCAGACCTATGTGCGTTCATGGTTCCATTCCTCATGGTGAACGCCGCATTCTGGGTTTCGGTCTACCATGGGAAGGCTCTCTTCGCTCTTGTTGACGTGTTCATAACCTCGAAGACCACGACCGGATCCATGCGATTCATTGATGTTTCCCTCCTGCAGGGAGGGGTAGTAGCCTGGCCCTGCGCTTGGGTGTTTCTAAGCGAGATCCTTACGTCTGGCCGGTTGTCGAAGCGCGCCTTGCTTGCATTGGCTCCGGTCCCCGTACTTCTGACAGTTCTCATGGTCGGAAGAGCGCTCCCCGCTGTGGCGCCCGTGCTGACGGCGCTCGGAGCGCTGAGCGTGATCTTTCTGTATGTTGTGGTCGGCGGTTTTGGCCGTGCGGAGTTCTCTTTTCTATTGTACCTCGCCTTCAGTCTGCATTATTACTTCACGCGGGCGGACGATTACCACTTGGTTCAGGTGACGACAATTTTGAAGATGGGAATCCCACTCTTTGTTCTGCCGCTATCGCGGTCGAATCAGGAGAGCGGACGAGACGCCGCCAGAGGAGTGGCATTCGTTGTTCTGGCGATTGTGATCGGGCTGGGTGTGACGGGTTTTGGAGCATTGTGGCGGCCGGACCTGGCGGATTTCCTCGACGGGCTGCGTTGCATCAGTGGCGCTGCGTCGCGAATCTCCGATGCCGACCGCCTGGCGGCGCGTGACACGAATAGCCCCTGGATCTACGCGCACAAGGGTGAAGTTCTGAGAAGAGACGAGTCCGATGTGATTGCCTTTATCAGAGCGAAAACGGCTCCCGAGGAGACGATCTTCGTGGGCGCACAGGACCACTCAAGGGTTTACGCGAACGACGTGAGGATCTACTGGCTGGCCCAGCGAATGCCCTGCTGCCGAGTCATCGACATGAGCCCCGACGTCGTGCTTCATGCCGACGTCCAAGCGCAGATCATTTCGGATCTTAACCGCAATCGGGTGAGGTGGGCGATTCTGGAGAGCAACGCCGAAACGGGCGATGCTGCCGCATTCTATAGAAGGGTGAGGCCTGGGTCCCGGTTGCTGGATGAGTTCCTGGCGGCCAACTACGAGCCCGCTGCGAGTTTTGGCAAGTTCTCGGTCCGCGCGCGCAAATCGCCGTTCTGAGCTTGAGAGCGTTGCCGTTTCGCGAAATCAAGTTGAGTATTTTCGCGCCGTCCACGCGGAAATGGAGGCGATTGTGGATCAGATGTCTTAGCCCATTTTCCGGGCAAGCGCAGCACCGTCTGATTGCTGGCGAGAATGACTAGGTGCGTTTACTGCTCCCGCTGCATGCGCCGCCCCGGAAACATCTGGTTCTGGTTAGTCGGTAGCGGACCTTAATGCAGGCATGATGCAGGCATATAATATGGCAACCGTTAACTAACACCTCAAACCCCGTGCCAAGCCGAATGACCGAAACGTTCGAAGCAAGTTACCTTCAACCTCACTGGACGCGGTTTACACCCGCTCCCGCCACGAAAAAAGCGTGGCCGAGCAGCTGATTCACAAATCAGTGGATCACTTCCTGCCGCTCTATGAAACCATTCGACAATGGAAGAATGGCTTTCTACATGAGGAATTGTCGCTGTTGTTGGCGGATTTGGGAAACGATCCGAAGTACAGTGAGCGCGTGAGTCGTGTCAGAGCATTGCTGGCAGACCCGTAGTTCCTGCAAGTCGAGCAGATTTATTTCGTCCCCAAATACGTCACTCTTGATCCGAGTAATCACAGCAATTCTTGAAGGCCGACAAATCCCTATTTTCGCGGAATGGCCCGATAGTGACACCACCAAGCACGCAGGGGCCATCAAAGCCAAAATCGCAGCCGCCCGCGTCGCCAACACCGACTCCATCATCAGCCGGCCGCTTCCCTTTCCGCGACGACGCGCAGCGATGCAGCGACCAGCAACACCCAAAGCGCACCCCCGCAACTCACAGGTGTGTCGTTCATTGCTGGGGTTCAAGCTTGGGTCTGTAGGCGGCTAGCAGCGTTGCCATCAGGATTAGTGCCGACAGTGGCAGCAAGCCAACCAGAAACACCCTGATGGGGCCGATGGTCAAATGGGTTTGCAAATAATCCGGGTAGCGCGTTCCTGTCACCAGCGTGCAAACGCTGGCCACGACAAGAACCCAGCCTGGACGCGAGAATCTTCCCGCTTTGAGGAAGAACCAGACAAACATTAACGGAAGAATCTCAAGCACGTAGTAATGTCGCCAGGTGAAGGGCGCTATCAACAGGGTGATCAGTGACATGACAACCATATCCCAAATGACGTCGCCGCGCTGATTCCTCTTTAGCAGGATTGCCAGACTGGCCAGGTAGACCGCAAATCCCAACACTTTATCGAACGCACACAATCCGCTCGGAGTTTGCGTGGGTATCTGCTCGTAACTCAGAATATTCCCGTAGTAAGTGTTCTGCACAATTCCCGATAAGGAGTAATTGTAGGGCCCGGGAACACCGCATGAGAGCGCCGAAATTTTGGCGAAGTACAAGCGATGATTTTCCCAGCCGAGGTGCCACACGCCGATGCCGATGAGGATAGCCATCCACAGCGTATAGGCAGCAAGCCATTTCCAGCGGCGCCGGATCAGGAATACACCCACTGCCAGAACCGGGGTGAGTTTTACGATCGTGGCCAGAGCCAGCATGAACGCGGAGAGAACATCCTGCTTCTTCTCTGCGAAGAGAACTCCCGCCGACCAAGTCAGCAAGAGCAGGGCCCCGAATTGGCCCTTCTCCAGCGTGAGCGTGAAGGGTTGAAAGGTGAATCCCGCCAGCGTACAGATCAGCAGAGCTGTGGGACTAAACGCTCCGCACACTTTCAAGCAAACCCATATAGCTAGAAAAAAGAAGACATCAGTGAGAATGCGCCAGACCATGAATGCCAACTGGTAAGGCAATTTCCCCAGCGGGACCAATAATGTTGCGATGATTGGCGGAGCGCTGAAATGCAAGGTGTCGCTCAGCCCATTCTGGTGAGCTACCAGGTTCCATTCGGTGTCAGGCTGGATGCGGCCTAAGACTGCTTCTTTGTTTTCGTGCGTGGGGTAATACAGCGGATGCTGACTTGGGTCAGCCGATCCCGCCAACTTTGCTGCCACGTAGTAATGTGGAAAATCGATCGCCGATCCAGTGGGGTAGGCGGAGGATCGGAATGTTTCCCACTCCGTCGCGAACTGGTTGGCAGCAAAGATTACCAGCAAAATCACAACGGCAGAGGTCAGCCAGCTCCTCAGATCCGTAGCACTGATGGCAGTTTCGCTTGATGGCGGCTTGTAGGCAGTTGAGGGGTTCACGAAGATATTCGCGCTATGTTAACAGAAGAGGACCGGAAGCATAGCCACCTCAAGCGTCAGCGCCCTCCGTTTCTCGTTTCTCATTGAGATGGCTTTGGGTCCGCCGCATCAATCGCCGGAGCGTCCGGCGGAATGTAATAAAGGCGAGTGGTCTTGCCCACCCACTCCTTTGGTGAATACGGATCGAGCCAGTCGAAGGCATGCGGCGGATACGTGGTGTGAAAAACAGTGCCCAAGCGCAACGAGCGCGAACTGATCGCCACCCATCCCTTGACTGGTTGAAAGGGCTGCAGCACTTCCATCTCGGGCAAACCCATATAAGAAAGTTCAGCACTGCTCCACATAGCAATGTACACGTGCGAAACATGTTGGGCGCGAAGCGCGTCCGCAAGACGGTAAAGGTCCTGGCCACAATCCAAGTCGCAACCGGTAATGAGAACCTGGCTTGGATCGTTCCCCGCCAACGGATTGAAGTAGGAGATGTAGTCGCTTCGCGCGGCGAACGACGCAAGCGCTTGCCACAGCAACAAAGCCGCCAGCAAGGCCCTTCCGCCGAAGCGTGGCCGCCCCGGAAGTTGCCACAGATACGCCGATCCAAAGCCGCCAACCACTGCGAGCAAAGGAAACACGATCAGGACGTGCCTAAGGCCGGCATCATAGCTCACGCCCATGGTAACGATGATGACGGCAATCGCCGATACGGCCGGGGCCAGCGCCTGCCAGCGCCTCTCGCGCTCTCTTGCGAGCAGAGCGGCAACCCCGGCCAGGCACAGGACCAGAAACGGCAAGGGCGTTTTTACGGCAACCCCGACCAGAAAGAAGTACCACCATCCTCCTGTCTTGGTTTTCCCCAGCAAATAGCTTTGCGACCCACTCTTGTTGAGAGTCCACGCCGTGGCGACACCCCTAAGCAAGGCGGGCGCGGGCAGCACCCAGTCCGAGATCACCATCTCCCGTGCAACGCTTCGCAAAGGCCCGGGAAAGTGCTGGAATGAGGGCATGTTCTCAGGAGTAAGCTGCATGCTCTCCCGCACATGACCAACAGAGAACCCGTACCCAGCCCAGAGCAAGAGAATGGCGATCACTCCCGCTATCGTTGCCTTGCCGAACCACGCACGCGGATCGATTTTGGGCAGAGGTTCGCTGCGTTCGCCCAGAAGCAACTTGCACAGAACCAGGGCCAACGCGACCGCCGGGAAGAAGAGCAGGATCGTGAACTTTGTGAGGAATGCGAATCCTGCCGCAATTCCCAGCCAGACGCTCGATCGAATCGTTGGTTTATCGAGCGGCTTATCCAGCCATGCGGCAAACGCAAGAAACAAAGCGAACTGCGTGCACGAGGCTGGCAAATCCGTGTACGCCAGGCCGGCAAAGGCCAGGATGATCGGTAGCGTACTGACCAACGCCGCCGCCAGCACACCGGCAAGGTCTCCGAACTCCCGGCGAGCCCAGAAAAAGACGAGAACGATCTCGAGCACCAGAAATGGGAGCATGCCCGAACGAGCCAGTGCCAAAGTGCGGGCGAAATGGCCGCTGCCGTAAATGATGTGATTGCCAACCACGTTGTAATCCTGAGTCGCAGGATCGTCAGATGGCAGACTTGGATATCGGTCTCCGGCAAGAAGCAGCGGCAAGCCTATGGCAACACGCGCCAGCGGAGGGTGAACGGGGTCAAGCTTGTAGGTGTGTCTGTCTAACCATTCCAGCGCCGCCGAGATGTGACAGGGCTCATCGAAGCCCTGGGCGGTGATAGCGTAGGTCTGAACGGTGCGAAGAACCGCAACCAATGCCAGAAGCGCGATGACCAGCACAACAAAATGCGAACGCTTCACAGGTTCTCTTCCTCGCGTAACTGGATATATTTCCAAACGTTTGAGGCAGCGTACTCAAGTCGAAAGTAGGGCAGCCCCAACCGGCGTGCTCAGAGTTCTTCAAATCCCGGGCGTTACGGGCCGCAAAATGTAACTATTTGAATGCTTCCACGAACAGAGAGTGCGGCAAATCCTTCGATTCTCCCGGTTCATAAGGTGGAACGCTCGTTCCATATAAGCGGCTCTTCCCTTCCGTGGATCTCTCGACCTCCCGGAATCCCGCTTCGCGCAGCACCTCGCTGAGATAACTGAAATCGAACGCGGTGCGGTGTTGTCCGTTCCAGAAAACGAAATTCGAAAATCTCCGCCGAGCGAATCGAGGTGGCGGGAAAAAAGTCGTGGAACCACTCGCTGCGCGCCTGAGTGTACGCCGCAATCGCGCTCTCCAGGCTCGGAACGATGAGCCGGACGCCCCCGCCATTTCTTAACACGCGCGCACACTCCTGAAGCAGTCGCTTCAATTCATCTGGATAGAAGTGCTCGAACATGTGGGTGGAATAGATCGAGTCCACCGAATCCGCGGAAAATGGAAGTCCATTGCGTACGTCCAGCCAAACGTTAATCTTGGCGAAGGGGTTGCCGTCGATGTTCACGAAGCCGGGCAGGTAGTTTGGACCACAACCAAGATGGAGATGATGGGCACCGTTCCGAGGACGTGCGCTCATCACATAGCGCCGAAGGAAATAATTCGGAACGGTGGCTTTGGCAATGCCCCAAAACAAGATGTCTTTATAGCGCTGGTGCAGCAACCCATCCTCCAATAACGGCGACGCTATTATAGAGCAGCCTATCGATCCATCTTTGAGATGGGCAGAACACTCAGGCGATGGCTTGGCGGTAAACCCCGGCCAGGCGTTGTGCCTGATGCGACAGCGTCAGCTTTTCCAGGATGGTCTGGCGCGCAGCGGTCCCGATGCGCGTGCAAAGTTCAGGGGACGCCAGAAAAGACGAAAGCCCCTGCACAATTTCTTCGAATCCATCCGCTGAAATAAGCCAGCTATTCTTGCCATGTTCAATCACTTCATCAATGCCCTGCCCGCGACAGGCCATCACGGGCTTGCCGCATGACATGGCCTCCAGGTAAACGCATCCGAGGGCCTCGTCCCGGCTGGGCAACACAAATACGGAGCAGCGTCGCATGGCCTCGGCCACTTCGGACCGGCTCAATCGGCCGAGAAATCGAACTTGCTGTCTAACACCCAAGTCGCGCACCAGCCCTTCCAATCGGGCGCGGAGCGGCCCTTCTCCGACGATGCGGCATCGAAGCTGGGGAAAGGAAGGCATGAGACTTCCGAGCGCCCTTAAAACGAGTTCGTGGCCTTTGCTCGGCAGCAAGTCGCCGACGACCAGAATCTCCGGAGCTAACCCTGCCTCAGATGGATTCGGAGAAAAAAGACTCGGATTCACACCGTTGTGCACGACGGTACTGTGGATTCCGTCCGGCATTCCACTTTCCAGGATCTCCTGCACCCTGCCGCTGACACAAATTACGGTCCGTGCCGCGCGGTAGACGTCCGCCGAGACCTTCCGCCGCCGCGCCGCCGGAATTCCACCCCGAGAGCACGTGTTAAACACATCCCGCCCATGCACGGTAACCACGAACGGGATATTCAAACGCCTGGAAAGCAACGCCGCCGCATGGCCGCAAGGCAGGGCCGCATGAGCGTGGATTACATGAATCGGCTTCACGCGGTGCAGCTGCCGTATTCGTCCCAAAAGGCGGGCGTACAGCAGATAGCCCGCGCTGGAAAGCCCGAAAGTTCCAGGAACTTGCGGGTACCACACCCAATCAGCCGCAGCCGATGAACTCGAATGTCTTTGTGTATGGTAGATTGGCGAAACCGCGATCACACTGGAGTCGACACCAAACCGCTGAAATTCCTGAATCGGTTCGGCAACGAAGCAACCATACACCTCATTTTGGTCGGACGGGAAAAATGGGGTCAGGGTCAAGACGTGCAGCGCTGCGGCAACGTCTTCGGCTGAAGACATCAGTTTCGCTCCCCTTTTGGCCCTATCAATTCCTGGGCCAAAACCACCAGGCGGTCAACATGCTTGCTCCAGCTGAAATCGCGGGCACGCCGCAGGCCATTGCTCGACAGTTTTTCGGCCAACTCCGCCGATTCCTGCACGCGCAGTACTTGGTCCGCCAGCGCATCCGGAGAGAAGCGGGGGAAATAAATTCCCGCATCTTCGCAGATTTCGCGATGCACCGGCATATCCGACGCCACCACCGGCAAGCCACTCGACATCGACTCGATTAGCGGATGAGCGAAGGATTCAGCGTACGCCGGGGCGACATAAATGTGGCAGGCGCGATAGAGGTGATGCAGCGATCGGTAAGGAATCGTTCCAAGTTCGACGATTTCCCCGCTTCTCCGAAGAGTGTTGGCGAGCAACGCCGCAGCATCGGCTCGGTAGGTCCCTGGATTCTCGCCGGATTTCAGTTGGCAGGTGAGAAAGAGTTTCACTTTCTTTCCCTGCAAACGGCTGCTCAAGATCGGCATTGCCCGAAATAAGGTTTCAAAGTTCCGGTAATAATTGTAGTGGCTCACAAAAAGCAGGCGGAGAGCGTCTTGCGCCTGTTCGAGCTGGACTTGAGCCGTCTCCGGCAATGGCGTGGAATCGCTCCTAAAAGCGTCTGGGTCAAATCCGTGGTGCACCGACAGTACTTTTCTGCCACTCCACTCGCTCAATTCTCGGGCAAACGCCGCACTCGGAGCTACGGTGAGATCGGCGCGGCTAATGGACCGCCGAGCCAACCAGCCCTTGACCATGGTGTCCGTCCATATAGCGTAATCTCCGCGAGCCCGAACATCTCGAAGGAAATCGCCAGAAGTGTAAAGCGAGTTGCGAGACAGGAGGATTTGCGGGACGGGGCAGTTCCAGAGCGCAAAGTTACCCGCGGAAATCAACACCTGCGCTTTGCTCTGCCGGATCAGTTTCGGCAACGCCGTCTGCTCTCCGATAAAACGCCGGAATGCCCCCGGGCTTTCGGAGGTTTCAACAAACGAAATGTTGGGAAGGCTTCCAAACTCCGCGCGCATCGCCGGGTTCAACAACACCGTGGTTTCCGCCTCCACTCTCCGCGCGAGATGAGGAATCACATTGCGCAGATAGGTAAGGCCTCCTCCCGCGCTCGCGGCAAGACCATTGATAAACAATCTGATCATCGGTTGGATACGACCGCTCCGAAACCGGCTGGCAACGGACGGGACGCGCGGGAAACAGCACCGACTGCTGGAACCACCGCGGCGTCAGGAATAATATCTGCGAGCACAAATGCAAACACCCAGAACAATAAACAGAGATAGGAACCCACGGCAAAGAGCCAATCCTCAAAGCTGGCATGGATAAGACCGGCCAACACGACCATGGCCAGCGGAATGGAGTAGTGGGTTGGGTCAGCGGTTCGGATCATCCAGGCGCAGACCTTCCACACGTTCGACACGGTGACGGCTAGGAGCGCAACAAAGGGTAACACGCCCAGCAGACCCACCCACTCGGTGATGCTAATGTAGCTGCTGCCGTGCTCGCGATTCTCCTCGGCGCTTGAAGAAAACCTCCCGGAACCGAATCCCGTATCTTCGCCCGTCGGGCTCGTGCCGTACCCCGTTCCAAACCACGGATGCTCTTTGATCGAGGCAATCGACTCAGCCCAAGGTCCCTGCCGCGAACCTAACACGCCTTGCTCCTTGTGCCCCTTATAAAGAATTGCATCCTTCAAGTCCACAAGCTGCGTTTTTAAGGTTTCCGGCGCCAACATTCCGCTGACCGAAGTCACAAAGAGCGCCACTGCCGCTATCTTCACCAGCAATTTGTATTGGTGCAGGCAAACACAAAAGATCGCAGTAACGAGCATCACCGAAACTATCGCGGCACGGGCCATACTGACATGAACAAGGTAGACACAAAGAAGCAAAGCGACGAGCCTTCGGCCCTTTACTTGGGGCCCATCGCCGGTCAGCCATCCCCACAGCAGAATTGGAAATACTCCGATACTCATCGCCCCGCCGAGGGCATTGGGATTACCCCAGATATCTGGACTCAGGCCAAAAGAACAGACCGCAGCAGCAAAGACTGCTATCTCACTTCCCAAGAGCACACCATGGAAGAAACGGCCTTCGCGCCCGAGAACGGCCAAGCGGCCACCCGAGGCGCAATAAAGAAACAGAAGGCACAGACTCAAAGCTTTGGCGAATGCCATTTGGAAAAACGGAGAGACAGTGGCGGACACAAAAGCGGCGCAGACGCAAAAGAAAGCGATCAGATGTATCGATCGGAAAGGTCTGTTAGGTGTCTTCGTCCAGACAATGAAGCCTATCACTGCACCCACCGCTAGCACGACCCAGCGCCCCCGGGTCCCGGCACCTTGCAGGGGGACTTTTATACCAGCCAAGACAAACGTGAGGATGAGCAGAACAAAAAAACGCTGCTTATATTTCCAGAGACAGGCAACAAGCACCTCCAGCGCCAATATCGCGCCTAGGAAGGAAACGTTGCTGAAGTCTGGCAAATAGAAATGAACAAGATACAGCACCAGGATTAAGCCCAGCCCGATTCCTACCCAGTGCAGCGGTTTCAAGGAACTCATCGGTCCCCCGTCCCGGCACCGACCGCAGCCGCAGCCAGGCCATCGGCGCATGCTTCCGGTGAGTAGTTTCGAATTCGTTCCAGGCTATGAGCGCTCATCCTCTGCCTCAGTTCCGCGTCCCGCACCACAGAATCGATCGCCAGGTTAAGTTTTTCCGAATCTTGGGGAGGTACGACACAGCCATTCCATCCCTCGCCGACCAGGTCGGCCCAACATCCCGCGACATTGCTCACGATGATCGGCAGTCCGCATGCCATCGCTTCATTCACCACCAAACCCCACGTATCGCTGTGCGTCGGTAGAACCAGGACTTCCGCTAGCGCATACAGGCCAGCCAGATCTTCCCGCTGCGCGAATCCCGGGAAACAAACTGTACCAGGGCTGATCCTTTGGGCCCGTTGCGCCAAATCTTCTCTGGAGACACCGTCGCCGGCAAAAACCAAGCCCACCTGGGATCGCAGACCGCTCTCTAGTTTGGCATAGGCTTCGAGGAGATCAAAGACACCTTTTTCCAGCACCAAACGGCCCACAAAAAGAATAAACCGCGAAGGCAATTTCAGTTTCTCTCGAAGTTCAGTTGCATGGACCCTGCTCTTTTCTGCTCGGGCCGCAAAGAACGCATTATCGACCGCGTTGGGTGCGGTGAAGATAACCTGCTGGCTGGCTCCGAGAGTTTGGAGGTAGGCAAACGAAGACTTTCCCGGTACGACAAAAGCATCACAAGAGCCCACAAAATATCGCTTCAGCCATTCCACCGCGGCACGTTCGGACCGCTTGTCTCGCTGGGTACTCTCTGTCCACAGGGCAAAACGTACCTTGCGCCGGTGAGCCCACCACAGCGATTCCCAAGACGCCAGATAGTTGTAACCGCCACAAAGAATGGTCTGGGGACGCGCCGCATCTAGCGCCGCCGCCAACCCTCGATTCACCAGAAGACTGCGCTTTCCCGAGCGCAGCCGCCACGAGGGCAGAACTTGATAGGAAAAACGAATCTCGTCGGTATAGACGCGCCACTGTCGAAGCGCCTCGTCGGTCTCCGCCAGAAAGATGACTTGCAGATCCACTCCGGCGTGAACTGCGAGAGCGTTGAACACCGGGATACGGTAAGGAGCAATGATTTCGGTAAGCAGCACAATCTTTCGGGTCATAACGTTGGGCTGGCCACTCTCCTCGCAGGTATGTGCTCCAAAGGACACGTAAACGAATCCTGCAGGGGGTCCGAATCGACTAGTGCCGGGCACCGGGGCATTTGTCCCCGATTCAAGAACTCGATATCCAACTCCACCGAAGATATGATCGCCCCTCAACAGTGTGGCTCGCCGCTACCACAGGAGGATAGTAATATCATGGGTTACCGCTGCCGTGCACGGCTTGGCCGTTTTTACCATCTGGATCTTCCGCCGTGCACGGGAAACTGGGAGCAAGCGTGATGACTCAACTTCGAACCGTGAGCCTGCCGCAGGATCTTTGCATGGAAGCGGAAAGGCAGTTTGGAGTCCACTTTGACAGCCTCGAAGCCCTGCTGACGTTTGTACTGCGGGAGATCACGAAGGTCGACGCCAACCTTCTGGATCAGGCCGAAGAACAGATGATCGAGCAGCGGCTGAAAGATCTAGGCTACCTTTGAAGCACCTTCGACCTCGGGCGGCCACCACTAGCGAATGAAGCCACGATCCCTTGTTCTGGTTACCGTAGACTGTTTGCGAGCCGATCATGTCGGCTTTCTGGGATACTCAAGGCCGGTCACGCCGTTTTTGGATTCACTGGCCGAGAGGAGCGCGGTTTTCGCAGATGCGATCGTAGCCGGTGCACCCACATATTTCTCCTTCCCCGCTATTCTCGCATCGCGTTACCCATTGGCGTTCGGACGCGACATCATGGGGGTCGCTCCTCACGAACCAACAATCACCAGCGTACTAAAAGACGCTGGCTATCGCACCGCGGCCTTTGTGGCGGGCAACCCTTATCTGAGCTCGCGTTTCGGATACAACCAGGGCTTCGATACCTTCCACGATTTTCTGCACTCAATCCCTGACAGCGAGCCGTCATCCCCGGGAAACGGCTTCAAGGCTAACTTTAATCGATTCGTCCAGTCGAGCGCGAGCCACAATCGTTACACGGCAGCCGCATACGAAGAACTCTATTTCTGGTACTGCCAATGGCGTTCGGGGGTGGAAAACGTTTCCATGGATGCGCTGCGGCGCTATCCCGCGGCCGACGTCGTAGTCGATCAAGCCTGCTCCTGGCTTAACGGACTAGCCGGAGAACCTTTCTTCCTCTGGCTGCACCTGATGGACCCACACCACCCCTATTATCCTCCCGAGGACGCGTCATCCGCCCTCAAGTCCAAAATTAGCGCTCGTCGAGCACGCTTTCTGAATTCTTTCTGGAACCGGGGGCATGTGGCACTTCGCAGGCTGGAGCGATACCGTGAGGAAGTTATCTCCCTCTACGACGCCGGCATTTACTGGGTCGATAAGCACGTCTGCCGACTGGTGAACGTTCTCATGCAATCGCAGCTTTGGCACGACTCGGTGTTCGCCCTCACCGCCGATCATGGGGAAGAATTCCTTGAACACGGCGGCCGCTATCATTCCCCGACCAGCCTTCCCGAGCAGTTAATTCACGTGCCTCTGCTGCTCGGTGCACCTACACTCACCGGCCAGCGGCGTGTGCGAACGCCGTTCAGCCTGCTTCATCTCGCACCCACTCTCCTGGATGCCGTTGGCTTGCCCGCTCCGGTAAGTTTTCAGGGACGCAGCTTTTGGCCTCAGATCGTCACGGGAGAACTACCGAATGAATTGGCGATTGCGGAATGCGTCGAGGGCTGCACTAATCCATTTCGGCGCGGCGACCGCATGCGGCCACGGCTGCTGGCGGTTCGCGACCAATCGTACAAATTGGTGATTAATTTCCGTGAAAAGACGGAATGGCTGTATGACCTGAAAAAGGATCCAAAGGAACGCGCCGCTCTTGCTCCCGGCGATTTGCCCGCAGAGCGCACTCGACTTCTGCGGGTGGCTCGCGAGCATCTCCAGAGCGCTGGTCGGAACCAGACAGCCGAGCGGCGTTTGCGCTCCCATCTGCGCGAGCTTCAACAATCGGCCGAACTGAAGCGGAGTGTCCGGTGACAGCTCCGGAAGCAGCGACTTCTCTCCACTCTTTAATCATGGGGACTGGCGAAGTTGGATGCTATCTTTGATGGAGTTCGGTTCAAGCAACGTGCAGATGGCAAGACGGTGGCACCTTTGAAATCAAGGAGGGGATTCCGTTAAATGACTGTTGTTCCGCGATCGGCAGATCCGCTTCCCGCACGACGGATGACTAGCAGCCGCGTGGGTATTGCTTCGCTCGTCGCTTACGCAGTCTTGTTGAGCCTCGTCTCGATACACCTGTACAAGAATCCGATCTACGACATGGATGCGTTTCAGTACATGGGGAATGCTCTTCTTATGGAGGAAACCGACCCCGTGATCGTCCACCAAAGGGTCTATGCAGAAGTGGACCTGCGGATTCCAAAAGCTGCTCGGGACCATCTGCTGGGCCTCGAAGCGGGAGCACCCCCAGACAAGACGGCCTCTAACCGAGAGCGGGCGACAAACCCCTATCGGTTCATGGAATTCCTCCCGTTGTTTGCCATTCGTCCCCTCTATAACCAGACCCTGTGGTTGGTAAGCAGGACCGGTCTGGGGCTGGTACGCGCCAGCATTCTTATTTCGGTAGCTTCGTATTTCTTGCTGGGCATCCTTGTGATGGTGTGGGTCTCACGACACGTGAATGCGCCGTTGGCTTTCATAATTGCGTCTTTGTCGATGCTCAGTCCTCCGCTGCTGCAGCTTGGCCGGCATATGACTTCGGATGCGCTCGCCACATTATTTGCGTTCTTATCCCTCTACTTGATATTCGAAAGAAGGTTCTTGACAGCAGGATTGGCTGTCTTGCTCGCATCCATCTATTTTCGTACGGATAACGTCGCCCTTGCGGGCCCCGTCATTCTCGCCTGCTGGTTAGAGCGAAGGCTCGATTTTGTTAAGGCATCAGCTTTGGCCGTACTGGCGCTGGCCTCGGCACTTGCGATCAATCATTTCGCGGGCGACTACGGCATAAAAATGCTTTACTACCGTAACTTTGTCAACGCCCCAATCGTGGCGCCCGCTGAAATGACAGTCAAGTTTTCGTTTCACGACTACCTAGCGGCGTTCAGATCAGGGATAACTCTTGTGACGGGCAGCTTCTTTGTCCCATTTCTCCTCGTTGGAATCGGCGGATTTTTGGCGGCTAAGCGGATGAGGACCGTTGCTGTGGTTAGCTTCGCCTACGTGATGCTTCATTTCGTAGTTCTTCCAAATTGGCAGGAGCGGTGGTTTGGCGTCTTCTATCTCGCCATGGCTGTCGCGGCAGCAGAGACACTGCAGGCGCATGAGCGGAGTCAACCTACAAGCGTCTCGTCAGATACCTCAGCGGTTCAGGAGGGAACTCCTTGAGATTGTGGCGACATGGATAAAGTTCGAGTGCTGTTCGTCCCTAGCGTGGATGCGGACAATACCAATGCCCAGAGTCTGAACGTTCGCGAGATCGCGCTGCGCCTCGATCCCGACCTTCTCCAAAGCACGCTCTGGTACGAACGGGAACCCGACCCACGGCTACGCAACCGTGAAGGCATCCGGTTGCTACAATTGCCCGCTCGCGGCAAAACTTTTCGCATCGCGAGAGAACTCCTGACTGGCTACGACATCATCGCCTACATCGACTACAGCCCCGCTAGCTACTTTTTTCTTCACATGCCGCACGCGGTTCGAGGGCGCACGAAATCGGTGCTCCACGCCGAAGCACCTCAGACGCAGATCGGTAATCCCACACGTGCGCTGCAGTTCCTCTATCAGGGTGTTTTTCCGCGCTGTGATGTCTACACTGGCATCACGGAATTCGTCGCCCGCGACCTCTACAACTCCACCGGGAAGAAGGCGGCTTATATTCTTCCGGTGGGGGTGGACACTTGTTTGTTCACTCCTCCGTCGCAGAGACCAAAATCTCTCCCCACCGTGCTGTTCGCCGGAACGCTGGTCGAACGCAAGGGCCCCCAGCACGTGATTGACGCCGCCGCCATTTTCCGCGAAGCGAATTTCCGGCTGGTGGGGGCTGGGAGGGAGGGATATGAAACGGTCCTACGCGAGAAAATCACTCGCCTGGGCTTGAACAACGTGACCTTAGAGGGTCCCAAGAGCCAGTCGCAAATGCTTGAAATCATGCGTGCCAGCGACATTTTCATTCTGCCATCGCGCCTGGAGGGAATACCCAAGGTCACGCTCGAGGCGGCGGCCGTTGGTCTGCCCTGTATCGTGTTTCGCGACTACGAAACACCGTCGGTCGTGGACGGAGTCACTGGGTTTCAGGTCGTAACTCCCGACGAGATGATGCAACGCTTGGGACAGCTGATTTCCGATCTTTCGTTGCGAGAACAAATGGGACAGGCAGCGCGACAGCATGTATTGCAGTTTGATTGGAATCTGGTGAGCGGGCTGTGGCAGAACGCTTACCTCGAAATTGCTGGGGCGAGGCCTGCCTGACCATGGAGAGGAGTCGTCGCGTCAGGCTGGTCGTGTCTACAAAGCTTTGTAGCTCACCAGGGCAACCGGATACGAAAGCTTCTTGGTCCAATCGCTTGCCAGCAGACCCGGCTCTTCGCTCGAAAGCTCGGAGCCTGGGTGAGCCATGAGTTCGATCAGCGGCTCCGCCGGAGGTCGGGCAGCACAAGCTCTGACAAAAACCTCTAGCTCCGTGAATATTCCTGTGGTCTTGAACCCGACACACCGTAGGGCCTGGTTGAAGAGCCACTTCTTTGCCAGCAGGACTCCGCTGGTGGGCGCCGCGGGATCGTACATATTCCGGCTGATTCTGGCTTTGTTGATCCTATAGCGGCGGCGCAGGGCAGCTAGAACCGGGAGCATCTGCGGAATAGTGTGAACATGGTGATGAGCGTCCAAGTGACTCGGTTGCACGTCGAGCGCAATCAAATTGTCAATCTGTGCACACCATTCCCCGTAGATGGCCCGCAGCATCGGCACGCCGATCCTGACCTCGCGGATGGCATTCCCTTTAAAGCAGTTGTGCTCGTCGAGAATGCTGGAGAAAGCGGTGGGACTCTCCGTGCCCAGACGCTGGAACTCGGTCAGATTCAGGTGCACTCCGAACGAACAGTTGGGGAAGCGCTGCAGCATACGCGCGGCCGGGACGACCGCCGGTCCGTTCGACAACATGGTGGCTGAGGTAATGACTCCGGCCTCCATGGCACGAAAGATCGCCTCATTCACTTCTGCGCTCATCCCGAGGTCATCCGCGTTAACTATGATTTGAATCGGCATTATCGATCAACCCGGTCACCGCGAAGACGGCGTCTTCCCGGCGGCGCCGAAAACACGGTTTCGAATCGCGGCCACGATCATTTTGTCGTCATTGTCCAATCCGGTGAGTAACGCCAATCCACAAAACGATGCGTAGGACACGATCAATGCAGCTCCAATCCCCAACCACTCCGGATGCAGAGCTGACGAACGGAAAAGAAGCCGCAATCCCACTGTCACTGCGAGGCTCGCAAAACAGGGCCCGAGCAAGCGAAGATACGTCCGATTGTAAGGCGATAAGCGCAGTGCCGCCCGGACCTGACGCAGATTCAGGTAGTTGGTCATGGCATTGGTAAGGGCTGCTGCCAGCGCCACTCCGGCAATTCCATACGGCCGCACCAAACCCAGAGTGGCCGCGACCATGAATACTGCCATGACCACCTGCACCCGTATCAGGCGGGCCTGGTTCCCCGACATAAGCAGCAGATAGCCCACCGAACCCACCCCTGCGTTCACCAACTGCCCCAGTGTCCCCAGAATCAGCACCAACCAGCCTGCCTCAAATGCTGCGCCAAACAAGCGCATCAGGGGCTTGGAAAAGACGATCATGACCAATGCCAACGGCACGGTTGATCCCAATATCCATTTCGTCAAAGTCTGAAAGAGCCGGCCCAGCAGGGCGTGCTCTCCGTGGGCATGCAAATCGGCGATCGTCGGGGAAAAGATCTGGTTGACCGACTGCAGTGCCACCGGAACAAAGGCAACCAGCGTGGCCGCTATGGAATAGATTCCTACCTGCCGAACATCCTGAAAGACTCCCAGCAGGAATATGTCGGTCTGGCTCAGTATGAAACCCAACAAATTGAAGCCGAACACGGCGGCAGAAAACCAGAACACTTCACGATCCATGGGAACGGCAGTGTCCGGAGCCCGCCTTGCCTGCCCCGGCGTCAGCCGCCATCCTGCCACCGACAGCAGCACCAGGACCACCACTGAACTTGCCACCTGGGCCAGCAAATATCCGCGGAGCCCGAAGCCCAAACTGACCAGCGCCACCGCAAACATAATGTTCAACGGACTTCCGATGAAGTTGGTAATGACGGTGCGCAGCGCAACGTCTTTATATCCAGCCAGGACCTGGGCCACAAAGGTGCCGAAAACGCCCAGCATCAGCAGGAGAGCAAACAGGCGAAGATAGGGTACGAGAGCCGGCGCATGATAGAGTTTCCGCGCCAGCCACGGCCCCATTGCCAGCATCGCTGCGGCGAGCACCGCATTTCCCACAGCCAGCAACACGAATGCCCGGCTAAGAAAGCTATACAGGCGCTGCCATTGTTCCGTCGCCGAATAGGCGGCTACAAAGCGCACCGCCGCTTGCGGCAGACCGAATCCGCTGAATAGCCCGAAGAAGCCAACGATCGTCATTCCCAGCGCGTAGATCCCCAGCGCCTCCGCGCCTAACATACGCGCCAGGTAGATTTTGAAGAGATATCCCGCGCCCGCGGTAAACAGAGTTCCCGCGAAGAACACGGCAGAATGCCGCGAGATCTGCCCCATCTCACTGCGAAATCGCGCTTCAGTACTGGCAGCCAGCGCCGACTGCGACGCCTCAAGGGCTGTATCGGGGATGTTCAAAATATGCCTGTGCGCGCCTGCTGACGAATCATTCTTTTCTGATTATGTTCCAGATTATCTTAAACCGCTGGCCTGTGGTTCCAGAGAATTTCAGCGGTACTTGGGATCAAGAAAAGGCGGAAAGTTGCCCCTTTTGCCGGTGACAATCAACTCCGAGTCAAAGTGCCCGTGCTCGTTGACTCCAAACAACCGGTGCCGGATTTGGCTTTCTTTCAAGAAAGGCCAGCGCATGAGCTTGCCCAGTTTCTGTTTGAAACCTGGAGGATGCGCGAGAGGTACATGAAAGCGAATCTCATCGAAACCGCAAATATCCAATAGTGAAGCCAGATTCCCGCTACTGAACCCATATTCGTGCGCCAGGGTTACGTACAACGACGAATTGGCGCAAGGCCCCTCCATATTGGGCGTGCGCAGCATCAGCACGCCGCCAGGCTTCATTGCTTGGTACAACGCATCGACCACCCACAACAACGAGTACTTGGGGATGTGCTCAATCACATGAGACATGTGGATAAACTCGTAGGTCTCCGGTTTGTCGGCAAGAAAAACACCAATATCGCTTTGGATTTCGGACAGGGAGATGGCATCGGGTGCCCACGCTTTTACGTGGGCTTTGTTGGCGATGCCAAAGTCGGCGCCGGAAAGATTCGTGTACCCCAGCCGCAAACAAGCCGCCAGGAACCAGCCTCCGCCAAAACCAACATCGAGAATAGCAGCTTGTTTGTTACTGGGCAGAAGGCCGCTCAATTCCTGTGCGGCCTGCAAGACCCGAGGATCGTCCTTTACCTCCGCCCAGGTAGGAGCACGCCGCTCGGCACGATGCCGTAAACTCATGCGGCGATAAACTTCAGCTACAAATGCGTGGGGATCCACTCGATTTTCAATCCAGGATTTTTGATCCTATCACACGCTCGATTCGATCTGAGCGAAAGCATTACCGATCCAAACGAGCAGCGTTCAATGCGAAAGAACTTCCGACAGGACTTCCGGAGAAATCGCCTGCACTAGCTGGCGTGCGGTGCCCGCAGCGGGCATAACCGCACCCAACATCTCTGGAATGCGCAGCAGTTCATCCGGGAATTCGAGCATTCGCCCCACACCGAAGCGGACATATTCAGGTGCATATCCGGTGTAAGCATGTCGCAACCAGCCGCACAAAAAAACAGGGATTCCGACCGATGCACATTCGCAAGCGACTGTGGATTCGACCGTCACTGCGCACCATGTCCTCTGAAAAATCTCTGGAGACAGCGGTGCATCCGTCACGCTTACCAATTCGCGGTCCGCCTTGTTTAACGTCCGTGCCAACAACCGGCGCCGCTGCCGGGCACTCTCAAACGGATGCAGCTTCAAAACCACTTTCTTGCCCGACCTGCGGGCAGCCGCGCAGAGGCGGGGCAGTAACTCGCGGTAAATCGGCTCTACCCGCCCGAAATCCACTTCATACGGCTCGGTGAACAACGTGATCCAGGGAGCCTTCTCACTCCAGACTGAAGCATTCTCGAGCGGCCGAGACGCCGCTCCAATCCGAATCCGGACGGCATCGACTCCGCAGATGCGTTCCAGATAGTCACGCTCCATCTCGCCCTTGGCAAGATAATTCGAGAAACGCAGATTCTTGTACGCCATGCCGCCATCGAGCGCTCCATGATGGCACGCGACTGCCGGAATTTCCCGCTTCGCCGCCAACAGCAGAGGGATCCGCGTGTAAGGATTTGAATCGTCAGCGCTCAGGCAGCCCACCACCGAATGCGTCTCAAAAACCTCGCGCCAGGCATCGCGAACCGCGAGTCCCCAGCGCAGCCGGCGCGGCCCCTTTTTCAAGATTCCGAGCTGAACGGGCAACCGGAATGCGGGATGTGCTTGCAGCAACTGCTCTATTTGCGCCCAGGCGACTTCAAGTTTCTGCAATTCATTCCGGTCGCATCCCTTCGTCGCAAAGCCCGCCAGAAGGGCGGTCTGCACATTGGCCGGAACCAGCGAGACGGCCGCCGACTCGCGCGCGACGACCAGCAGGAATTTCTTGCCGGGCAAAATTTCAGCGTAACTGAGCGCGGTTTTCGTGACATTCGAATAGGCCGTCGGAAGCAGCACAACCTGCTCCGATTCCGATTTCCATTTTGCCAACCGCGCCGTCGACCCTGCAAACCTCCTTCGCCAGCGGTAGTGCGGATCGTACTTGTCGTACACCACCTGGCGGAATTGCACAAAGCTCAGGTTTGCAGCCGCCCTGGCGCTACGACGCAAAATGTTGGGTACCAGCCGCTCCCGCAGTCCCCGGCCGAGGACTTGCAGCGGTATTCCCAACTGCAGTCGCAAGACTTCTGCCGTCAGCGACGGCCGGCTTGTCGCCAGCGTGCGACATCGGCTGAGTTTCTCCGCCAGCCGAAGCGCGAGCCTAACCTCCTGCATTTCCGGCTGCACCATCAGACTGATCACGTCCCACCAGTCGATGCCAAAGCGGTCCACAACGTGCCCCATGCCGGGTTTGAACAGGCGACGCCAAACCTGCAGATCTTCAACTTCGATAGCAAGGTCGAAGATGCTGAAGACAGGACAGCCCAGCGCAGCACTCCGTTCGTCATAAAAAGATTTTGGTGCTCGCCCCAGGTCGATCACAGAATCCCAATGCTGACGCGTCCACGAACCGTGGAAGTCATCGTCGGGATGTAGTAGGAGAACTCGCATAAAGGCAGGTGTCGGGTCTTAGGTCTTAAGGTTCTAGGGTTATGAGAATTTCCTAAGACCTAAGACCTGACACCTAAGACCTGGTTGTTCGCCACCAGTGCCCAACTCAACGGCGTTCCCCGCTCCACATCGCAGGCTGCGCGTTTTCCCAGAACTTCGTTGAGGTGCCGGGGGTGCAGTCCATCCGCAGGCCGAATCGAACGTACGTTCTGTTGCGTAAACAAATCGCCCTTCTTGATATCTTCGACCACAAACAGCGAGCGCCGAAACTTTCGGCTGTTGGCCTCGCGCGGTCCGGCGCCAAACTGCACCGTGCCGAGAGCCTTCTCGGCAGTCCGCACCGCCTCCACCATCGCCTTGAATTCCTGGGGTTCGAGCGAGAACGCGGCGTCCGGCCCGCCATCCGCCCGTCGCAGGCAGAGGTGTTTCTCAATGATGCAAGCTCCCAGCGCCACAGCGGCGACCGGAACCGCGATTCCCATGGTGTGATCGGAAAGTCCCACGGGGTATCCGAAACGGCGCGCCAGTTCCGAAATCGTGAGCAGGTTCGCCTCTTCCGGCGGCGCCGGATAGGCGCTTGTGCATTTCAAGAGCGCAATCTGAGCCGGTCCATTCCCGGACGCGGCTCCGCGCGCCGCCTCCACCGCTTCGGCAATTTCCTCTTCGCTGGCCATGCCCGTGGACATAATTAACGGCTTGCCGGTTCGAGCCATCTTCTGAATCAGGCCCATGTCCACCAGCTCAAACGAGGCCACCTTGTGGGCAGGAACGCTCATCCGTTCGAGAAAGTCGACGGCACTATCGTCGAACGCGCTCGAAAACAGGTGCATCCCCAGTTCGTCGGCGATCTCTTTCAGCATCGGCTGCCACTCCCAGGGCGTAAACGCTTCCTGGTAGAGGTCGTGAAGTGTGCGTCCATCCCACAGCGTGCCCCCCGCAATCCGAAAACACTCTTTGTCGCTGCGCAGCGTGATGGTATCGGCCGTGTAGGTCTGGAGTTTGACCGCATCCGCGCCGGCGTCCTTAGCAGCGCGAAGAATTCGGACCGCCTGATCAAAATTCTGATTATGATTGGCGGAAAGCTCGGCAATCACATAGGTCCCGCAGCCCGGACCGACTCGCCTTCCCGCAATCATTATTTCAGTCGATGGTCTCTCACTCGGCATGAATCGGGTCCCCGCCCTCCCACGCAAACAGCAAAGCATCCTGGCCGGCCACTCGTTCCCTCCCGGCCCGCCGAAACCCGCTCGCTTCGAACAAGCGAGCCGAAGCTTGATTATCCAGCTTCACGAATGCCTCAATTCGCCGTACAGCGTGCGCGCGAACCAGAGAGCAGGTGGAGAACGCAATCAGTTCCCTGCCCCAGCCCTGTCCGCGAAACTCCGGAGCCACGTTAATCGAGAGCACCGCATTTTCGTCCTTGATTTGGAATCGCACCACGCCCACCGGCTCTCCGACTGCGTTCTCGCCAATGTAGATTACCGATTGTGTGTCCCGCAGCCGCTCCGCAAACCAGCGGGCGTGGTCTTCCCAGGAAATAGCAGCCGAATGAAACGATGCCGCACGCGCAACCTGGTCTCCCGCCCACTTGAACAATAATCGGCAGTCATTCTCACGCGCCAATCGCAGTCTCAATTCCCTGCCGAGAAGTGCAGCGCGTACCCTCTCGCTGCCCAAGCCATCCACCAATTGCTTCGCCGCTTGTGACATCTTGAGTCGCTGACCCCCATTCTTCAACAACTCAGCCGCGGTTTGCGCGAGAGACGAGCAATCGAGCGATTCCGCAGGCCCAGCATTGACTGCCGCCCCAATCCTTGCCAGATGCTCGGCAATGAACCGCTGGTTCTCGGCCACAACTACCAGGACCGCTGGCACGCCCAGTAAACACATCTCCCAGCACGTGGTACCCGCGCCAGCGATAGCCAGGTCAGCCCACGCCATCAGCTCCGCCATGTTGACCACATCTGACATCACTTCAACTCGGCCGGGAAACTTCTCTGCTTTTTCAGCGACGCCGCTCCCATTTTCCGCACTGCCGCCAACGACCACACGAATTCGCAGGTCATCAATTGACAACTCGGCTAGTACTGACAGAATGCGCGGTGTGAGGTTCTGGGGATCGCTCCCGCCCATGGTAAGCAAAACTCGTTTGCCGCGCTCCGGTACCTTTCGCGTCCAATTCCGGTAATTCGTAAACTCGCTTCTGAGTAGCGCATAACGCGGGCCGAGAAGGAGGCGAGTTCGCGGCGCTCGTTTCGCGTACATTTCCGCTCGTGCGTGCATATTTTGATTCAGGATGAGGTCAGCCGAGTAGAAATCGAGTTCGCCATTATCGTCGATGACCAAGAGTGGACCGACATTCTGCAACTCTGAGACATAATGTGCATGGAAGTGGTAACCGTCCACTACGAGCCATTCGGCATTGTGAAACAAAGCCGCCGCGATGGTATCCCGGACATCCTCGGCGCTGCCGGAATCCGCTTCGATGTCGACTATCCTTATCTGTTCCGATCCAAGCCGCTCCCGAATGGCGACGGTGGCATTCGCCATGGCGAAGATCACATCTCCGCCCGCATGTTGCCAAGCCTGAGCGAGGGCGAGGCAACGCATTACGTGTCCGGAACCGGACGTAACGGTGGCATCTGCACGAACCAGAAGGATGCCCCGCCTCATCTGCACTCGTTATTCTCCAGGCTTCGTTCTCTACCCATGCACAGCGGCGGAAGGGATCGCCACTGCGGGCGGACAACACTTCTTGCCCTATTGCCCCTTGCTATGCAAAAGGAACATCGAGTCCACGTTGTCGTTTTCCAGATATTTCAGTCTCTGCTCCAAAACCAATTCGAGATCAGGGAAGCTCTGGGCGTAGAGGTGGGCGTAGTTGGCCTTCCAGAGAAGTCCGGACTGGCCGCGATACACAACTTCGGTCATCTGCGGCGCACAATACTCAAATCCCCAAATCCAGCGTTTTGCACAACGATGGATCTCATTCATGGCGACTGGGAGATCCCGCGGAGCAATATGGATCAGAAGCCCCGAGGTAAAAACCAAGTCAAAGCTCGCGTCATCAAAAGGAATCTTGAGTGCAGAGCCCTCCATCACTGTAGCCCATGGGACCCGAGAATGAGCCTTCTCCACGATTTCTTTGTTGATCTCAACTCCTATGAGATTCTCAAATCCCATTTGCTTGAGGAGAATCAACTGGTTGCCGAAATTGCACCCAACTTCGAGAATCGCTGCCGATCGCGGAATGTCGGCGAGAAAGCGGCGGTTGAGTGCAGTGCGGGTCACTCCGTAGTTGCGCTGGTAGACCTCGTCCAGATCCTCCGGTCCAAGAAGGTTTCGCTTACTGTACTCCTTGCCAAATTCTCCTCGCCATTTCTCGCTTTGCTTTGTTTCGGACAATTTTCCCGGCTCTGAACCGTCGCGCATGAAAACCTCCCTGTCCCATCTTAAATTCAGCGAACCCGGAACACTGGCTGAATCATTTCGCCTTCAAGATACGCTTCCGGGTGTGGTTCGCTGAGCCATTTCGCCACTGTCTTGCACACCTCCGCATACACTCGCAGGGTTTGTTCAATCGCCTCCGGGCCGTGTGCCGCGGTCATGTTGTGCGTTGCCAGCAACAGCACTCCGCGCTTCACGCATTCCTGCGTGAACAAACTTCGCACCAGCAAACTGTCCTTGCCATCGGCCTCGAGAAACTTGATCAGCGACCAGATTGGATAACCGATGCACATGATGCGATCCTCCAATCCCGCTGCTTTTGCCAGAGTGTTCAACCCCTCCTGCAGTACGCGTCCGTTCGCATCCATGCGGGCGAGTGCATCGGTAGTTTCCAGCACATCCAGCACCTTCATGGCCGCCGCCATCGACGCGACTTCGCCTCCGAAGGTGAAGCTGAAAAAGATGTCCTCGAAGACCTGCATGACTTCTGCTCTTCCGACCACGCACGAAATGGGAAATCCGTTGCCCATCGCCTTGCCAAAACAAGCAAGGTCGGGCGTCACACCGAACCTCTTCTGCGCGCCTCCCAGCCCCAAATGAAAACCGCTGCATATCTCGTCGAAAATGAGCAGCGCCCCGTGTTCATGCGCCAAATCTCTGACGCCTTCCAGAAAGCCGGATGCGGGAGGCCAGAAGTTCACCGGCTCCATGATGACGGCGGCGAACTGGCCTTGGTGTCCGTTCAAGAGCTTTTGTAGGGATCCCAGATCGTTGTACACGAACGGATGCGTCAACGCCCGCACCGCTATCGGAACGCCGGCATTTCGCGTCGTGCTGCCGATGTACCAATCCTGCCATCCGTGGTAGCCGCAGCAAGCGATTCGCTCGCGTCCGGTTAGGGCGCGGGCGGCACGAACCGCTCCGGAAGTGGCGTCCGATCCGTTCTTGCCAAAGCGTACTTTCTCCGCGCACGGGATGAGCCGGGTCAACCGCTCCGCCAGTTCCACTTCCAGCGGGTGCGGCAGCGAAAAACTGTGCCCTTGTCCCAACTGCTCCGTCACCGCAGCATTCACCTCTTCGTGCGCGTAGCCGAGAATGTTCGGCAGCAGTCCCTGGATGTAGTCGACATATTCATTCCCGTCCACATCCCAAACCCGGCAACCTTTGCCCTTCGCCAGGAACACGGGCGCCACGCCGCGGACGTGCTGATTCGCGCCCTTGCTGAAGGTCTGCGCGGAACCGGGAATCACCTTCTCCGCCCGCTCCAGCCAGGCATTCGATTTTTCAATCGGCCGACGCGGCGCTGCCGTCGCACGCGCATCTTCGAAAAGGCTTTTGTAGTATCCGACGTTGGAAACAATATCCGAATTCATCTTTTCCAATCCTGGATTCTTCTCGATTAATTCGAAAACATCTTTCATTCCGAAACTCTCTCTTTCGCGAAAAGCCTTGTACACCGCGCGGATAAACTCCAGGTCCTCCGCCTCGTCCACCGTCCACCGGTAATGTTGGTATAAGGTTGTCGAATCGTTCTCGACGTTCGCCGTTCGAAACTTTTCTGAACGCAGGTACGGGGTCACGTGCTCGCGCTCCGAGGTCTTACTCGCCTCGTGCCAAGCCCGTTCCAGCGCGGAAAACGAAAAGATCTCCGTGTCCAGCCCATCGGGATAGCTTCGAACCATGGCATTGGAGGCGTAATCGACATCGCCACGCTGAAAGCGGCGCACCACTCGATCGATCACTGACGGATCAATCAAGGGGCAATCGGCCGTGATGCGCACTACCTGCGCCGCTTTCTCCGCGCGCGCCGTGTGGTAGAAACGATCCAGGACATCATTCTCGCTGCCCCGATGACACGGAACCTCGCTCTCCCGGCACATCTTTTCGATGGCGTCGTCCGCCGGAGCGGTGGAAGTGGCCACCACTACCCGATCCACCAGCCGGGCGCGCTTCACGCGTTGAATGACGTGCCACAACATTGGGCGTCCTTCGATCTCCGCCATGCTCTTACCCGGCAACCGGCTCGACCCCATTCGCGCCTGAATGATCGCAACTACCGGTCCCTCGTTCGGTTCGCTGGTCCAATTCAGCACCTGCGGCGCGCCTTCTTCCGACGACTTCTTGGCCGCTTCCACCACGCGGATCACATCTCGTCCTTGCTCAAGATCAATCATGGGCCCCGTTCTGCTCCCGAGCGATTCCAGGAAGTGAACCAGCTCCGCCAAATACATGTCGTTGGCTTCAAATTGGTACGGGATACTGTTCCAGCCGGACCGTTCGGCGGAAAACCAGCGCACTTCCTGAACATTGAAATCCCACAGCGCAGTGCCGGCCTCGCCCACAACTTTGCACGTGCGCGTATATGTCCGCTGCACAAAATCCAGATGCAATTCCGCGCGGCGCCGCTCCGGAAAACTCAGGTAGATCCACGCCGAGTCTTCCACATCCACGTCCAGGCTGCTGAGGTGCTCCGCCCGACAAGTCACTTCCGTGGGGCGCCCCAACAGCCAGCAAATGTAATCAAGTTCGTGAGAACCGTCGAGGATGATGCCCCCGCCCAGTTCGTGGCGCGCGCTGTAGCTTTCCCGATAGTGCTGCCACGGGCGCCAGTCGGGAAGGTATTGCCCCACCTCGGCGCTGAGCCAGAGCACGCGACCGATCTTCCCCGAATCGATGAGTTCCTTCAGGATCTTCAAGCCGGGATGAAATCGCAGGTTGTAGCCGATCTGAACGTTCCGGTCGTGGCGGCGGGCCTCGGCAATCAGCGCCTGGATTCCACTGGATTCATGCGAAAGAGGTTTCTCGATGAAAACGTGGGCTTGAGCCTGCAGGGCGGCCAGCGCCTCCTCCACGTGGTACACCGGCGGAGTGCAAATCAGCACGATATCCGGTTTGAATTTCCGCAGTGCCTCGCTATAGTCGTCGAATATTTCTCCGCTCAGTTCCTCACGGCACTGCTTCAACGTCTCGGAACTGGTATCGCAGAGCCCAAGATACCGCACCCCAAGCGACTTGAGGTTTCTTGCATGCCGGCGGCCAATGGAACCGCAACCGACTACCAGAGCCCGATATCCTACGCAGTCGGAAATGCTGGACATAAAACTTATCTCGACTCCCTGGAAAACCCGTCGTTAGTCGATAGTCGTTGGACGTTGGTCAAACCCACCATCCCTTCGCGAACGACCAACGATCAGCGACTAACGACCATAATGGCCCACAACTTTACGCAGCGCATGAATCACGTCCTCCACATCCTGAGCCGTCATGGAATGGAACATGGGCAGGCTGATCAGCCGCTCATAAGCGTCTTCGGCCACGGGATAGCTTTCTTTGGAATCGGGCTTAAAGCGCTCGCGATAATACGGATGTTGATGGACCGGAATGTAGTGCACATTCACGCCGATATTCTCCGCCCGCAGCGCTCGAAAAATCTCTCCTCGTCCTACTGAAAGCCTTCCCAGGTTGAGCCGGATCGGATACAAGTGCCACGCCGGATTGACGCCGTCACGTACCGCAGGAACAACGATTGCGGATAAATCGCGGAAGGCCGTCGTGTACTGCGCCGCGATTTCCCGGCGTCGTGCCAGGTTCGCATCCAGCTTCTCCACCTGAGAAAGTCCCAGCGCGCAGGCAATATCTGTCAACCTGTAATTGAAACCCAGCAGCACCATCTCGTAAAACCACTGCCCTGCTTCCTGCCGCTCGCGCGCTTCGCTGCTGATGCCATGATTGCGAAAGCGCCGCAGCGTCTCCGCCAGCCGCACATCGTTGGTCGCAACCATGCCGCCTTCTCCGGTGGTCAGGTGTTTAACCGGATGAAAGCTGAACACGGTCATGTCAGCAATACCGCCGACGCGTTTCCCTTTGTATTCGGCGCCCAGCGCATGGCAGGCGTCTTCAATCAGGAGGGCTCCGTACTTTGTCGCCAGCTCTCCCAATTCATCCAACGCAGCGGGATGTCCCGCATAGTCGACCGCGAAAATGGCTTTCGTGTGGGAAGAGAGCTTTCTGGAGACTTCCCCCGGATCAAGGTTCAGCGTGTCCCGCGAGACGTCGGCGAACACCGGCGTCGCGCCCTGATACAAAATGCAGTTGGCGGTCGCACAGAACGTCATGGGGGTGGTGATCGCCTCATCCCCGGGCCCCAGTCCGGCGGCGAACGCCGCACCGTGCAAGGCGGCTGTGCCCGAACTGAAACTGACCGCGTGCCGCGCCCCGATCCAAGCCGCAAACCGTTCTTCGAACTCGCCAATCTTCGGCCCCGTAGTCAGCCAGTCCGACTTCAAAACTTCAACCACCGCCTGCACATCGTCGTCATCCAGGCTTTGCCGCCCGTACGGCAACAATTTCCCCCGCACGGGCGTACCCCCATGGATGGCGAGCGTTTCCAACTTTGTGAAGAAAGGGCTCATGCTAAGCGGAGGTCGGAACTGCCTCCGCGGCGCTCGCTTCCGGCGCTACCAACCCCTCCAGTTGACGCCGCGTCAGCCAGCGTTCGTTCGTGTCGCTCGAATAACGGAAGCCCTCCGGCAGCGGCTTGGCGTTCACCCAGTTTTCCGATTTCCACCACGGATGCGACGGCTGAATCACGTACATGTCTTCGGTTTCGAGCGTTTGCCGTGACTCGTCTTCCGAGACCAGCACTTCATGCAGCTTCTCTCCGGGACGAATCCCGATGGTCTCTACCTGGCATCCGGGAGCGATGGTCTCCGCCAGGTCCAGCAGTCGCATGCTGGGAATCTTGGGAACGAAAATCTCGCCGCCGTGCATCTGTTCCAGGCAGCGGATCACAAACTTCACGCCCTGCTCCAAAGTCAGCCAGAATCGGGTCATGCGAGGATCGGTGATGGTGATTTTCCCGCGTCGCCGCTGTTCCAGGAAAATCGGAATCACGCTGCCGCGGCTGCCCACGACGTTCCCGTAGCGCGCGCAACTGAAGCGCGTATTTTTCGCGCCCGCATAGGCGTTGGCCTGCACAAACACTTTTTCCGCGCACAGCTTCGTAGCCCCATACAGATTGATCGGATTCACCGCCTTGTCGGTACTGAGGGCAAGAATGCGGCGCACGCCTTGATCAATGGCCGCATCAATCACGTTGCGGCCGCCCATGATATTGGTCTGGATCGCCTCAAACGGGTTGTACTCGCAAGCCGGAACCTGCTTGAGCGCCGCCGCGTGCACCACCAGCGTCACGCCCGCGAGCGCCCGCTTCAACCGGTCGACATCCCGCACGTCTCCAATGAAATACCGCATGCTGGGATGATCGAAGCCTGACGTCCTCATTTCGTGTTGCTTCAACTCGTCCCGGCTGAACACCACCAGTCGGTTCGGGTGGTAGTCGCGCAGCATGACCTCCACAAACTTCTTCCCGAACGATCCGGTCCCACCCGTTACCAGTATTGATTCCTGCGGCCAATTCACCATTCCTGTCCCTTCGAAACCCCTTCTGTCGAGTTACCCATCGAAGAAAAGCGCGCCTCGTATCAGGGCATCGCTTCAGCGATGCCGCAGGTCCCGTGTACAGACGTCCCTTTAGGGGCTGGGCGTCGAAGATCGATGTTTCGCCAGAGGAATCTTCTTTTATCGGGTAAGTCCTTGTGCTCGATAGTATAGCTGAGGAGCGCCGAGGTGGGCGCATTTCAGTGGCTGGAGCTTCCTTCGGCGATTTGCAGATCGAGGGCCACACGTTCGCCATTGATGAGTACGGTTCCCGCGTCCAGCAGTTGCTGGCCGGTGCAATCGTACTTTTCGTAACAGCGCAGAGAAGAAAGCGGGAAGAAGAATTCCACGGCTTCGGATACAGCGGGCGCTGACTTGCCGGTAAGGTGGATGTTCGTGCTGAAGCCGATCCCATCGAACTCTTGCGCATCCTTGAAATACGCCAGCAGCGGACGGACGAGGTGGGCAATGTGGTCATCGAAAGCCGTGGCTGCCAGTTTGTACCGCGACCCCGCGGCAGACGCTTGCAACGTGGAATTCACCGAGAGCTCAAGATAGATTCCCTGACGGAAGGCCACGAATTTCGGTGGCGCGTAGGCAACAAAGTGGGCCTGCGGCTCCAACTCTTTCACGATCTTATCGACGATCGGCTGATCGGAAAGTTGCACGGCAGCCAGCGCCTGCGCCGAGGTATCGCGTGGCGGCGGGGAGGGTGGTTCTTTCGGTTTCACCGGACTCAGAGGAGCAGGGGCGCTTTCAGTTCCCGTTTGCACCTTATCTGATTGGGCGTTGGCGGCCGTGTCCTCACCGAGATCGTCAGCAACCGGCGGCGGCATCGCATCGTTAAGCCAGATTGAAATGGGCTGCGCATTCAGAAACATCTGCCCCTGCATCAGCGCCGCCTGCTGGGCGGTTTCATCCTTGGCAACGAGAAGCTTGAGAGCGCCGCTGCGCGGCAGAAACACCATCAGGTTCTCCGGATGCTCCATGGAAACTCCCATCACTTTTCCTACGATGTGATGCGAAATCTCCACTGCATACCCTTGCACTTGCGGGTTGTTCTGAAAGCGCGGAACCACGGCTTTCAGGACCGGCAACACCACGTTAAGAAAAGTGCTCCGGGCCCGTTGTTCAGGATTAATTTTTTGCGCGGAGTACGCAGCATAGTAGTTGCCGGTGATCGCGATCACGGTCCTGCCGCTATAGTTGTCAAAGCGAATGGACGCTTGATCCGCGACTTGTTGCCGCGCCTCGTCCAGGTCAAGCTTGCGGCTGAGGTAGAAAGGATAATCGAAGTGGGTGGACAGAATGTCCGCGCCAGCCTGGCTCAAGTCATCCATGTATTGCTGCTGCAGCGCACGCAATGCCGGGTCTTTGATTTCCACCGGCGATACCACTTGAGCTGGCGCTGCCCAAGCCGCGAACAGGACCACACCCAGAACAAGGCCCAGCCCACCGGCCTTACTTCTGTGCATAGACCAATCCGGCAGCATGATAGGGAGGATCCGAGATCAGGCGGATGTAGGCAATCAGCGCCTCGATCTCAGTCTTGCTGAGAGTATAGCCGTACGGCGGCATCAATGCTGACTTGTTGAGCGCGGGGCCACCGTGACCGATGATTGCGGTCAGGTCGGCATCGCTCATCTTGTTGAGTGTGTCACCTTCAGTGAACGGGTGCGGCTTGACCGCAAGATTGTCGTAATTGGAAACCCGCTCCGCGCTCGATTCCGGATTGTGGCAGCGCGCGCAATACTTATTGTCGAGCTGAAATCCGAGTTGCTGCTGATATCCCAGCGCGATTTCTTCAATCTTCAGTTCGACTGACTTCTGAGTTTTCGTGGATGTGTGCGCGGTCAGTTGATATCGGCCTGCCATGCTGCCCAGAGCGACGTTCGTACTGAGCTGTCCGCTGGAATCGGTCAATCCACTCGGAGGATCAAAGCTGACGCCTGCAGGTCCGCCGAACTCGACCAGTGCGCCAGTGACTGCGTTCCCTGGGTCGTCGTTGACCTGCACGACCAGAGGCTGAGCGAGCACGGTGCCGGTTGCTCCCATCTGCTTGCCCCCGCTCGACTCCACCAGCGCGGCGCCAAAGCCGGTGGGCTTTGGAGCAGCCGTTCCCGGCTTGCGGGTGCACGCTGCCCCTGCCAGAACCAGGGATGACAGGAGGACTGTCCGCCAGAATCTGCTCATTTTTTCGCCCCCTTGCTGGATCCCTTCTGCGTCATCAGGAATGCCGTCAGAGCGCGGGCATCTTCGTCACTGATATTGCGGTTCGGTTCGATGGCGCCGGGCCGCATGGCCTGCGGGTCTTTGAGCCAGTGATAAATCCACGGAGCAGTCAGGCGTGAGCCAACCTGCGTGAGCGTTGGTCCGATGTAGCCTTTGTCGACCTTGGTATCGACGATGTGGCAAGACTGGCAGGCATACTTGGAATAGAAAAGCTGTCTCCCCTGCTCCACCTGCGCGGCGGGATAGCCGCTCGTCGGCGTCGAGTCGCGGTCGAACGCCGGAGTCTGATAAACGGTCATGATGTAGTCGCTCAGCTCCTTCGCGTCGTCATCGGAAAGATTGAACCTCGGCATGCGTCGTATCAGCGCCGGGCGCAGTGTGCCGGGGTTCTTCAGGAATGCCAGCAACCACTGCCTCTGCACCGAGCTGCCTTCCCAGGTCAGGTCAGGAGCCAGGTCGCCGCCGCGGCCGTTGATGGCGTGGCAGGTGAAACAAGCCATGTCGTCCATGAGTCTTCCGGCTTTGCCCGCGGGCTGGTAATTCGAAGGTGGCTTCGCCGGCACAGTCAAGGCCAGCGGCAAGTCATGGGCCCGGTCGGTGAGCGCGAGCAGCGCGGTCGTCAAAGCATCAACTTGCGCGGGTGCGAGGCTGAACTGCGGCATCTTCAACGCCGCCCCAAACGAACGCGGTTGCCGGATCTTGGCCGCAATGTAATCCGGCAGAGCGTGCGTCATCCCCGGCAGAAAAATAATCTGCGTGAGCGGCTTACTCCCGATGCGCGTCAATTCCGGAGCGAAGTTATCCGGCTTCTTGATGCCGTTGATTTCGTGGCATGAAGCGCAGCCGTATTCGGTCACCAGCAGCTTGCCGTGTGCAATCTGCTCCGGCGTAGCGGCGGCGAGATGCACATTGGCCAGCAGGTCGGAATCCGTTTTGTTTCCGAGGAAGGCAGTAAGCAGGGAAACTTGCGGATCCGTGAAACGGTAGTGCGGCATCGCTGTTCCCGAATCGTAGACACGCGGGTTGCGTATCCATGCCCGCAACCACTCGGGTTTGACTTTGGTGCCGACGCGGGTCAACTCCGGACCGATATCCCCACCCACCACATTTCCGGCGGCGTTCTGCACGGCGTGGCAGGAGGCACAGAACGACTCTCCATACAAGCTGGCTCCGGCAGTCGGATCGGGCGTCTTCTCATTCTTTGGGGCTGGCGCCGTGTCTCCAGCAAGCGGCGTGCTGCTCGAGATCAGGAAGGCCGAGATATCGCGCGCGTCCGGATCGCTCAACTTGAAATTCGGCATCGTTGCCGTGACGGCGTAAGCTTGAGGATCCTTCAACCACGCATAAATCCATTCCCGCGTGGTCTTATCGGCAATGTGCTGAAGCGAAGGCGGGTCATCGGTCGGCTGGATCACGCTGCCGTCGGGCAGTTTAATGGTGTGGCAGTGCACGCAGCCGTATCGGGTCAGCAGGGTGCGTCCCAGGTTCAGTTGCGGTGTGCCGGTTAGAGGAGCGTGATGGCATTGTCCGCAGGACGATTGGACGTAGCGTGCCGGCAAGATCGGCTGCTCCCAGGCCAGTGTGCTGCTGTGGGCTTCCTCGACGGTGGTCGCGGGGCCTTGCCCACGGTGGCACATCACGCAGCCAAACTGGTCAAGCGTGTGCGGAATTACCGGATGCTGGCGGAACGGCTGCGCGCTGACATCGGCCAGACTCGCTTCTTTCAATCCGAGGTGGCAACTGGTGCAGCGATCCACGACTCCGAGTTGCGGCAGCCAGATCTGCTGGATCCCGTCGTGGTCGTGGAAGCGGCGTTCGAGCGAGACCGCCGCGCCCCGTCCACGAATCAGCGCCAGATACGGCTTCTGGTAGTGGCGCCATTCACTGAAGGAAGTCTTCGCCGGCGCGATGGCCAGCGCTATCAATAAGAGCAGGCTGACCGTGCCAAAAGCGCTCACTGGATGGCCGAACAACGTCTGCCACAGGGAAGACAATTTGTTCTCGGATGATTGCAATTAGCTCCTCCAGGGCAATACCCAGGACC
>Ga0074046_10000132_pt1 | contig 63014 bp, 48 predicted proteins | sample BogForMeECP23OM3_FD_94441 | JGI IMG/M metagenome (GOLD analysis project Ga0074046, IMG submission 94441) | Bog forest soil microbial communities from Calvert Island, British Columbia, Canada - Bog Forest MetaG ECP23OM3 | ecosystem: Environmental > Terrestrial > Soil > Wetlands ... | reverse complement strand
GGAAATCCCGCCAACCGCGCGGGATTCCCACTTTCCCACAGCGACGACGGCGGCTAGATGAAATTCAACAACCGGACATTTCACTTGCTACAAGAACCGGACATTTTAACTTGCTACGAACAGTGAGGGTTTATGAATATCCGGTATCCGGGACCTTGGTCTACGGCGGGGCACCTTCGATTGCATACATCAATCCTGGCTCGGAGCCAAGATGTTTTGAGCAATTCGCCAGAGTGCCGCCTATTGGCAGCCGGCAAACGTCGCCGAATTAATCTGTGTGCTCCAGTTCGACAGTCCGTTTGTGGTGTAGTACTCGTTGGTGTACCAAAGAGTGCAACCGTCGGGATCCAGGCGCATGCTGGTGTAATCGCCCCAGCGGTTCAGGTTGTGATCAAAAACGCCAGTGTACGCCCCGCCGCCGGGGATGACGAGCAACTCGGGTTCCATGGTTCCGGGCGGATCAGTTACAAGACGTCCAGTAATCGCGATTGACGGGTAGATGTCCGAACTGGATTCGCTGTAACCCATCAGAATGTCCCCGTCTTGGTCGCGAGCGATCGATCCCATCCAGCGATAATTCGAGTTGTCCGGAGCATAAGTCCCGGACTGGAACAACCTGATACTGGTAACAGGTATCCTCCTCGGCAAGGCGAGAAACTCATACCACCGCTCGGCCGTGTTGCCGCCCGAGGCGGTCACGTCGTGGACAACCAACCAGTGCTGAAAAGCGACTGTTGGCGGGATTTTACCAGGGAGCCCGTTGTAATAGACGAGCCGATACAGCAGGCGATCACCGAGGACGTCCAATAGGACTGGAGTGCTGAGTTGCGGAACACAAGCACCCAGATACTGACCGTTACAGGCCGGAGTGAACGCGGGCACGGGGAAGAGTTGGGTACCGCCGCCGCCGGTGATGCTGCCAGTTACCGTCGACCAATCCACGTGAAACGAATAGAGAGCCAAATCGGAACTGTCCCATAAGCTCAACAGGAACTCATCCTGGCCCACTGGCGGTCCAACAGGAGAATCAATATCGGCGGGCATCAGGGCAAAGTCGCTGGAGGAGAGCTGGATACAAATCTGCTCCGCCGACGGGTCGCCTGCCAACATCTTTACCCGGTTATAGGCACAGGGGTCAGAGCCAATAAAAGTCTTGGCGTCCGCGCCAAAGTTGTCGTTGCTCTGGAAAAAGCTGGTGGACCAAATGCCCCACTTCGCCAGGTCCGGGTAACCGCTACCTAACGAAAACTGATACAGATAGTAAGTGCTGGTAGCGTCGGGACTGGTCGAGATAGCGATGCACGCATACCCGGCGTAGGCATCTGGTGCCCCCATCACCGCGTTTTCCGCAAGCAGCCATCGATGGGCAATCCCGTCCCATTGAACGATGGGATGGCCCTCGGGAGTGTATTGGGAGCAGGGGCCTGTCGTCCAAATCGAACTGAACGGGATGGCCGGCGTCAAGGCCATGCCGGTCGTCTTGTCAAACACGGCGAGGGAGTTGTTGGCCCACTGCACCAGTTGGGTGTCGCCCACCGCAATGTTGGCATCGGGATAGTTGAAGGTTGTATTGAAGCCTGAGAAGCCCAAGCCTACTCCTCCAACATTAATGTCGATTGCGAAATTCGAGCCTCCCTCTGCGGTACTCTGTTCGACTGTATCTACCACCACTCCAGCCGGAGGCCTTTGGCTCTGCAATCGAGACCTATTGGGATAAAACCTGTAGTGACGCCGCATCGGCAACTTGGCTAATTCACGAAGCGGCGGCGAAACCCTGAAGCCTACCCCATGGCGCACCGTGCGAGCGGGAGGGAGGTTCTCTTTTGCGAGCAAAGCCACGCCGCATAAGAGCAGCAGGCCCACAGCAAGTAAGGGTGAACAAAGAGCGGCTCGGACTCGCCTTGTCATGGTGAACTCCTTCTTCCTTACTATAGACTCCAGCGTCGATGTAGGACGCTAAAAAGTTGAGCCGGGGTTGCCCCACTCTTTTCGCCCGTTCCTGGCGAGAGGGTGAGTGAACCGCCGACCACTATGGCGCGAAGTAGCTGGAGATGTCCAGGAGCAAGTTGGTCAGGTCCGTCGGATCGCTCTTATTCACCGGATTGGCGTAGGCATCGACTTTGCCGTTTGTCGCGCTGGCAGGAACGATCGCCATGTTGGAACTGATTATTCCATCGTAAGCATTTAACGTGGAGACGAGCGGCTGCTTCTGCCCGTCAGGCCACAGGGTCAGGTAACCCAGTGGGCCCTGCGGCACCACCGTTGCATTGAACACGTAGGCCTGCGCGTTCGATGACACACCGCACGGGCTGCCCAGCACATCCACCGGCGGGTTCAACTCAAACTGGAACGGTCCCTTGCCCGAGGGCGGGCGTGTATCCAGTACGCGGCAGGGTGTCACGGGATACAGGGACTGACCGCCTGTCCCCGGCGCCGCAAAATAACCGTTGATGTCGATGATGAGGTCAGTGTTGTTCGATGGGTAGGTGCGGATTTCTCCGTTCGCCCCCGCGGGTACGATGGCCGCATTAGCCGTAACTTGCCCGGTGGGGGCATTGAGCGTGGAAACTACGGGGCAGTTCTGACTGGGATCCGATGGGGTCGGGCAAACGGTCAAGTAGCCCAAGGAACCATGTGGCACGGCCGTGAAGTTCAGCGAGTAAACCTGCGCGCTGCTCGGAATGTTGCAGGAGGCCGCTTCCAGTACGGGAAAATCGCGGTTCACGTCGCCCATCAAGTACGGCCCTCCCAACGGTCCGGTGGGGTTGCGCGTGTCCGCCACACGACACGGCGTCAGGGGATAGAAGGCCAGCGTGGAATTACTGGCCGTCGTAAAGTAACCGTCAATGTCCAAAATAAGATCGGTGGTGTCGGTCACATAAAAACTGATAGCTCCGTTAGTTCCGGCGGGAACAATGGCGGCGTTGGCTTTCACCCGGCCATCAACCGAGTTCAAGGTCGAAACCTGAGGTTGTGGCTGTCCCGTGGGCCACACCGTCAAGTACCCTAGCGGCCCGTGCGGCGACACCGTGACGTTTAAGGAATAAGCAACCGCGCTGACGGGAATATTACAGGTTGTATTGTCGGGAATGGTAAAGCTGCGCGTTTGCTTACCCTGCAGCGGTGGTCCGCCGAACTCCCCATTGGCGTTGCGCGTGTCCACCAACCGGCAGGGTGTCACTGGAACGAATTGCGCGGGGCCTTGAAGACTGAAGACCGATCCGTAGCCGTGGGCCCCGCCAATGAACGTCGTCCCGTAGAAGTTCCCATCGGTACCCTGGATCAGCGCTGCGTAGGGCCCTTCTCCGTCGGAGCACCCGCTTTGGATGCAGAACGTGTAGATCGTCGTTAGTGCGCCACTCAAATTCATTTTGTAGATCGTGCCAGCGCCTTTGCGGCCGCCGGCGTCGGTTGTCCCGTAGAGGTTCCCATCGGTGGCCTGGACCAGCCCTGCGGTGGGGCCTTGGCCGTCCGGGCACCCGCTTTTCGAGCAAAAGCTGTACAACGTGGTTAGCGCGCCACTGGTGGTGATTTTGAAGACCGTGCCATTGTTGTTGTTCGCCCCGCCAAAATTGGTGGTCCCATACAAATACCCATTGGAGGCCTGGATCACGCCCGCGTTGGGGGTCAGGCCGTCCGTACATCCGTTTTGCGCGCAGAAGTTGTACAGTGTCGTTAGGCCGCCCCCAGCAAATGCGAACACCGTGCCACAACCGTGTACATCGCAGGCATTGTTTTTATTGGCTCCGCCAGATTGGGTTGTTCCGTAGAACTTCCCGTCGGCGGCTTGGATCAAATTCCCCGAGGGGCTTGCGCCGTCCAGGCACCCGCTTTTGGCGCAAAAGCTGTACAACGTCGTTAGCGCTCCACTCGGGGTGATTGAGAAGATTGCCCCAAAACTGTTCTTCCCGCCAAACAGGGTAGTCCCGTAGAAGTTCCCATCGGTGCCCAGGATCAGCCCCGCGTAGGGTTGGGAGCCGTCTGCGCACGCTTCCAGGTTGCAGAAGTTGTAAAGGACCGTCATCGTGTACGGGGACTGGGGACTGATTTTGAAGACCGTGCCACGGTTGTTGGCTCCGCCATACCCGGTTGTCCCGTAGAGGTTCCCGTCGCTGTACTGGATGAGCCCCCCGACGGGGAGTGCCCCGTCCGTGCAGTTCTTTTGAGAGCAAAAGCTGTACAGCGTCGTGAAGACACCGCTTGGGGTGACTTTGAAGACCGCGCCGTTGTTGGCGGCGCCGCCTGAGTAGGTTGTCCCGTAGAAGTTCCCATCTGTGGCCTGGACTAGCCCCGCGAACGGGTTTGCGGCGTCGGTACTATCAAAGCTGTGCAGCGTAGTTAGGGTTTGTGCAGGCGAGGCGATCACTGCTGCGGCACAAAACACAAAGACGATGCAGACCATTTGCGAGAAGTTATATTTCCCTACCCCACCCCCTTTGCGGTCTCGCCCGGGTACGAAACTAAACGCCCCGGAAGTACGCAGTTTCATCGTTGGAAATTCTGGAGAAGACGAACAAGCCGGCATTTCCGTTAAGGGTTGGGGGTGGCGCGACACCCGCATCATGTTCCTCCGGACCGAACTCTAAATTTGCCGCGAATGTTAGCACTAACTGACACGGGACGCCAGCGGTTTCTTCGCGACCCGCGTCACCGCGCTTGGTGACAGTCTCGCGCGAACGCGTGCCTGCCTGGACGTATCACATGCTGCCGTGACCTGCGTCCTTGCGCATTCCCGGCCCGGCGCGTTATCAACGGAGACGAGGAGACGGTTGTGGTGTCTCCGGCGTGGCCGCACCCATTGTGCGGGCCTGGAAAGCTCTTCGAAAAACAGTGGCCAGCTGTCAGTAATCAGTAGTCAGTGTTTACCGCTTGACTAATAGGTCATGCTCTCGACCTCCGAATTGAGGCGAAAGGCTCATGCGTAGCTATCTGAAAAATAGGAACTTACGCATAAGCCTTTAGGGCTCTATGGCTTGCCGGGAAAATGTTTGTAATCGCATGATTACAAATAATGTAGGGGGGAGGGGGGAGGGTACTAACTAGATAACAGTTCGTCCTAAAACGGGAAAGAGTGTGGATGTGGCAAATGGTTAGTGGTTGGTCAACAGCAACCGCGGATCCCTCGCTCGGACTGAAGTCCTCGCTCGGGATGACAAGCGTGGAAAGGGTTTGGCTAAATGCCAAACACTAGTTGCTAGTTGCTGCTTTTTCACATCGCCACGAAGTTGCGCACCATCTGCTTGCCGTGTTCGGTCAGCACGCTCTCGGGATGGAATTGCACACCCTCGACGGGGAACTTGCGATGACGCAGCCCCATGATCACGCGCTGCCCGTCGCGGTCGTGGCAAGTGGCCGAGATTTCCAGCTCGTCAGGCAGGCCCTTCTCCTGCACGATGAGCGAGTGATAGCGCGTCGCGGTCATCGGCGAAGGAATGCCGCCGAAGATGGACTTGCCGTCGTGCTCAATGGAGCTGGTCTTGCCGTGCATCAGCGTGCCGGCCCGCACGACCTTCCCGCCAAAGGCCTCGCCGATGGCCTGATGGCCGAGGCATACGCCCAGCAGCGGCACGCGCCCGGCAAAATGCCGGATCAGATTGATGCTGATGCCCGCGTCCTGCGGCGTGCACGGGCCGGGAGAGATTACGATGCGGTCGGGATGAAGTTCTTCAATCTCGTTGACGGTGATTCGGTCGTTGCGGCGAACTATGACCTCTTCACCCAACTCGCCCAGGTATTGCACCAGGTTGTAGGTGAACGAGTCGTAGTTGTCGAGAACGAAGATCATGGCTCAGGTTCGCCTATTATAGCGAGACGAGAATCGAAGTATGACGAGACGATTCATTCTCCACCTGCTGACTGTTCTGGCTTGCATTGCGCTCAGTGCCTCCGCGGCCCCGCAGATCCAGCGCATTGGCGCGTTGTCAGCAGCAGGTGCGTCCGACGAACTGAGACACGCCGTCGAGGACAAAGGCTACCGCGTCACACTCGACGACGGCTGGACCGCAGAGTTCTGGTTCGCGAAGGAGCTCAAGACGGCGACAAAAGACGTTACCGGCGCGCTCTATCCCGAGCTGGCGAACGCGGAGTTCGTGGGAGTAGTCAGCTTGCCCAAAGGCATGACCGACTTTCGCGGGCAGTCAATTCCGTCGGGAGTGTACACGTTGCGCTATCAACTCCTGCCACAGGATGGAAACCACTTGGGCGTTGCGCCCAATCCTGATTTTCTGCTGGCGATTCCAATCGCCAGCGATCGTAGTCCCGAGCAGCGTTATTTGTATAAGAAGCTGATCGCGCTGAGCGCGCTGAGCACCGGGACCGGTCATCCCGCAGTCCTTGCGATGGATAGCGCCGGCGTTCCGGGAAGCGTTGTGAAAGATGCACAGAACGTGGCGGTATTCTCCGTCGCGGTGCCGGCATCGGCGAGCGCAAACGAGAAGCTTGGCATTGTAGTAAAAGGAACGGCCGCGCAATGAGTCAGTGCTCTCCGGAAGTGACGATGGATTTAGAATTGCTCTCGACTATGGAGAAGCCCGATGTCCTGACGACTGAGCCCAGCGCGCCGGTGGTTGCACAACCGGCGTTCTCGCGGCTTCGAAGGCATTGGGATTTCCTCGCAGCATTGTTGCTGATGGCGGCTTCGCTGCCGGTGACGTGGTTGTCGCCGCACACGCTGGTTGTGGTCACGCACCCGGGAACGTTCGACGATCACTGGGTCCTCGACACACCCTTCAAGACCGCTCGCGGCCTGTGGTTCGGCCGTGACGTCGCCTTCCCCTACGGCCCGTTGTTCCAATGGCTGTTCAGCGCCCCAGCGCGCGCCATGGATATGTCGATGGCGGCCATCTATACGACCTACCACACGCCGATGCTGTGGTGCACCGTTCTCTTCGGATACCTGACGCTGCGGCTGCTGCTCCCGGAACAGCCGCCCTGGAAGCGCTTCCTGCTGCTGATTCTGCTCTGCGTGTTCTGGGCGCCATGGGACGGTCGCACCGCCTTCACCATCCTTCTCTTCGCGTTGTTCCTGCGAGGCTGGTACGCGGTATATCAGAAGCTGCTCAGTCCCGTGCTGCTGGGATGCGCTGCCGCGCTTCTGTGCGCTCTGGCGTTTCTGTACTCCGCGGATACCGGCGTTTATGCGATCGCAGCCTTGCTGGTGACGCTCGCGGGCGTGGTGTGGGAAACCAGGCGCGAACCGCTGCCGCTTCGCCTGTGTGTTGCCGCTCTGCTGTCCTTCGCAGGTCTTTTCTTGGTACTGGTGTTTGCGATCAATGCAGCGATGACGAGCCTGCTGGATTTTCGTTTCTGGCGAACCTCGCTGGCGCTAGTCAGTGTGCACCGCTGGAACGAGCCGGCTGGAATGTCCGAAGCAGCCAATATCCAACTGTTCGCCACCTTGATTGCGGGCGGCGTCATCTTTCTTCTACGCGGTCTCGTGCCGGGTGACCGCGAGGCCAGCGTCACGGCCCGCACGGGATTTCTACTCAGCGCCTTTGCGTTTGCCTTCGCTGCCATGCAAACTGGACTCGTCCGCTCCGACCACCAGCATGTCGTCTTTGCTGTATACCCCATGTTGTTCCTCGCCGGAGCGGTCCTGTTTTCCTTTCGTTCGCGGACCGTCTCGGCGATCGCCGCGTTGGCTGCCGTGAGTTGCTCGGTCCTCTTTGGCCAACCGGCGTCGGTGTTCCAGCCGGCAAGCTTCCATTACCGCCTGGCCCAGATGCGTCACCCATTGACGCAGTGTCCGGGCGGTTTCCGCGAGTTCAGCCGCGTCTGTTACCCATCGGCGTTTACGCAGATGCTCAACACAGGCGTCGGCTACCTCCAACAGCACAGCACGGAGCGTGATTCCATCGTGGCCTTCCCGTATCAATATATCTTCGGGATCGCCTCGGGCCGCAATGTCGCGGGTGGAGTCTTGCAGTCGTTTCTGGCCGGCGGTCCGTATTTGTCGCAGTTCGACATTGCTGGATATCAACACGCAAATGCTCCGGCCGGCCTCTACTTTCCCGACGGCGACCTGAGCATGGCCATCGATGAAGTACCCAATTTCACGCGCACTCCGGACGTCTGGTTCTGGCTCAATCGCCATTACCGCTCCGACGAGGAGCTGTCGCTTGGAATGGTTGGCCTTCTCAAGGATGATTCGCGAGCAGCGCGAATTTCTCTGCGTCTCATGCCTCTGACCGTTGTGACACAAGAATATCCAATCCATGAACGGAGTTCCGTGGTGGATCTCGGCAATCCTCTGTGGCCCGCCGATGGCGCTGACTTTCTGCGGCTTCGTCTCATGGCTCGCTACGGGCCTCTGTGGAGACTGCGCAAGCCCGAGCGGTTGCAGCTTGAGATCATCCGCGCCGATGGCAGCCGTGATGTGCAGTCGTTCGTCGTAGAGCCGAACGTTCCTTCGGAAGTCTGGTTCTATCCCTGGAACCAATCCGATCTCGGGCACTACTTCGACAACGATGAGACTCGCTGGCGAGCAAGTCCGCGCCCGCCTATCACTCAACTTCGTTTGCTGGTAACACCGCTGGACTGGGTTTCGCAGCAGCCCGACTCCGTCGTGATCGAATCGGCCGATGCGGTGCGGATGTCGCTGGCTCCATAGCGGCAACTATGCAGGGCTGATTTTGCCCTGCGATAGAATGACACTCGCCTATGCAGAAGCTCGATGAGTTGGCTAGCCGGCGACGCTCGCGTGCGCCTAAGCTTGCTTCACGACCGCTGCGCTCGTGGTCTGCTAAACACTGTCACCTGCTGCTGCTGTTAGTGCTCGTGATCGCGTCCATCCCAGCCGCATGGCTTTCACCGCACTCCTTGGTTGTGGTACGCGACACAAGCCTGATTGACGACAACTGGCATCTTGACGAGGTATTCAAACTTTCGCGCGGTATCTGGGTGGGCCGCGACGTCGCGTTTACTCATGGCCCCATCTTTCAGTTGCTCTCAAGCTTGCCCGCCCTCTCGATGGGCGCGTCCATGGGAGCGATCTATGCAACCTGGGTTACGGTGCCGGCCTGGTTCGCCTTCGCCTTCGTATATCTGGCGTTGCGATTGCTGTTGCCCGAACAAACGGCGTGGAAGCGCGCCCTGCTGCTGGCGTTGGTCCTCGTTTTCTGGGAACCATCGTTGCGAAATGTGTTCCCCCTGCTTGTGTTCGCGGTCCTGCTGCGTGGCTGGTACGCGGTCATTGTGGGACGCGCCAAAGCCTATGTTCTCGGAATCGTCGCTGCTATGCTCTGCATCGTCGCATTCCTGATAGCTTCCGACACCGGCTTGTACTCGATGGCAGCATGGGTAGTCGTAAGCGCCGCGGTTCTCTTTGAAGCGCGGCGGAATAAAAGTATCGCCGGCAAATCCCTCTTCACTCTGCTTGCATTTGTGCTGTCGGTTTTCATTCTTGCGCTCGCGGTCAACGCCGTGATGGCCTCGGCTTTTGATTTCAAGTTCTGGAAAGACAGTACACAGATGGTGAGCGTCTACCGCTGGGCCACGCCGTCGGCCATGACGGACGCGGGCACGACCCGCCTGCTGGGCACGCTGTTCGCGGGAGCTGCAGTCTTTCTCTTCGGCGCTGGCGTCCGCAACCAAGAGAATCCAGCTACAGCGACACGCATAGGTTTTCTTGTGGGCGGTTTTGCGTTCGCGCTCATTATGCTGCAGAGCGCCCTGGTGCGCTCCGATTACGGGCACGTGGTCATCGCGTCATTTGCCATGGTGGTTCTGGCAGGCGTCGTCCTGTTCTCGATCGAGTCGCGCCTGTCCTGGGTTGCTGTCCTGGTTGCGATCGCCTTCTCGTTGCTGTTTGCAAGCCCGGCGTTCCGGCCGTCCACTGTCACTCGCCTTGTTCAGCAGGTGCAGCATCCCTTGACGGAATGCCCGGCTGGCTTTCGCGAATTCGATCGCGGCTGTTTCTCTCCGGAATTCACTGGCATGCTCCAGTCCGCGTCGAGCTTCGTTGGCCAGCACAGCGGGCTGCAGGACCACATCGTGGTCTTCCCCTACCAGACCATGTTTGGCATCGCCTCGCGGCGGAACGTCGCCGGAGGCCTTATGCAGCCCTACACTGCCAGCGGCCCGTACCTCTCGCAACTTGAAATTGCGGGATTGGAGAGTGCCGCGGCGCCGGTTGGCCTGTATCTACCCGACGCTGATATGCGCGACCTCTCCGAAAGAGACCTTGTCCACTGGCGCAATCTCGACCTGAGTCTACCCGTTGACGGAACTTATAACTTCACCCGCACTCCGGAGCTCTGGTTCTGGATGCTCAAGCATTATCGGGCGGATCACCAACTTTCGACCGGGGTTCTGGGATTGCTGCGCGATGACTCCCGCGCGGCGCGAATCTCGATCGAGCCGCGGCTCGTCAGTCTTGTTCCGCGAACCTTCCCTGTCCGGGAACGAAGCGCGGCATTAGACCTCGGCGTTCCCGACTGGCCTCCAGGCAGCGATTTCTTGCGGCTACGCTTGACGGTGCGTTACAGCGTGTGGTGGAAGTTACGAAAACCTGAACGCATGCAGTTGGAGATCACTCGTGCCGATGGTAGCACCGAGTTGCGATGGTTCGTTATACAACCCAACGTCTCCAGCGAGATTTGGTTCTACCCATGGAGCCCGCCCGACTTGGCCCGATACCTCGATCCGGACGAGAGCCATTGGCGCACCACTCCTCGCCCTGCCATCACGCGGCTTCGCATTTTGGCGACACCACTGGATTGGGTTTCCGTCGCACCCGACGCAATTATCCTGGAAGCGGCCGATGCCGTGCGAGTCCAAATGAATCCGTAGAGAGATTTGATTTCTACACTCATTTTGCAATTTTTCGTTGTTCTGAGCTGTTGTTTTCCGCCTCGGCGGTGTTGCAGAACGCATCAGTGCGATGCAAATTACAACAGAGCGTTTTTTCAACGTCTAACATGAGCTAACTTCCTGATTCTGCTCGTTCGTTGCTAGAAAACCAGATCCAAAATTCGCGGCTTACGCGTTTCTTTGTTGTAGAACGCAACGAATTGCCGTGTTGCGAAATGCAACTCGCCTGTCGATGAGATTCGCAACAGATCCGTCCAACCTTAGTAACCACCGCTAGTTGCACACGCAGACAGAAGTGATTTTCGTCGCTCGCCGAATTGGCACGCAGAATGCTTTAAGGAAAGTGCCAGCGCGAGACAACAAGGCGCGGCAAGATCAAAATTCCTCGGATAGCGAGGGCAGGAGGTAGGTCATGACAGTTCTATTAGTTCTAGCGATGTTCGCAATCTTCCTCACGATCGACCATTTCTATGCCAAAGCAAAGCACCCGGTTCTGCAGGTGGCTCCCGCCATGAGCAAGCGCGAAGCAACGACGCCGCGGCCAACGCCCAGCCTGGTTGGCGGCTTCTCGGTTCCTGAGAACTTGCGCTACCATCCCGGACACACTTGGGCGCTGAGCGAGAGTCCCAACCTGGTGCGCATCGGCATCGACGACTTCGCTGCCAAGCTGACAGGCAAGATTGAGCACGTCAATCTGCCGCAACGCGGGCAGTGGATCCGCCAAGGACAGAAGGTATGGAGCCTGGTTCGCAACGGCGTAAAGGTCGACATGGTATCGCCGATCGAGGGCAGCGTATCCGACATCAACGAAGCCGTATTGAGCGACCCATCTTTGGCTGGCAAGGATCCCTATGGTGAAGGCTGGATGGTAACGGTGCAGTCTCCCGATGCCAAGACCAACTTCCGCAACCTGCTGGGCGGCGCCTTGGCCCGCTGGTGGACGGAGGAATCCTCCATGCGGTTGCAGCGGCTGGTTCCCAGCGCGCTTGGCGCCCTGGCGCAGGACGGCGGCGTGGCCATCGACGACGTGGCCAGCACCATCCCCGACGAGCAATGGGTAAAGATCACCCGTGAGTTCTTCCTCTCCTAACTGACCGACGAAACACTGCCGCCCCGGAGTGCAGCCTCCTGCTCCGGGGCATTTTCTTTTGGACGAGTCTTGCCATTCCATTTTCGCGACCCGCTGAACGCAGCCCTTCCCAGAATGACGTCACAAGCCCTTGTGCGCCAGGTCACTGAACCATGGTGACGAGCCGGGATACAAAAGGCGTGTGAGGCTGCGAAGATCCGGCTCTGCCCACCCTGGGAGAAGCGGATTTCGCTGGCGGTGAATTTATGCTAACCTTCGCGCTTTTCCCTCTTGTTCTGTTCTTCATAGGTGCAGTTCTGGTGACTGGTCTGCCGGTTGCGTTGAGTCTTCAGACCTACTTCCAGAACCGTGGACGCCAGCCAGTCATTTGCCCGGAAAATGGAGAACCCGTTGACGTCGAGTTGGACAACAAGTTTGGGTTCTGGACGGCCTTGCGCGGCCAGGAGCACTCGCGGCTCAAGTCATGCACGCGTTGGCCGGAAAAGGGCGATTGCGGCCAGGAATGCCTGCCGCAAGTCGATCCTTCGCCGGAAAACGTGGAGCGGCTCATGCTCGGATGGTACAAGGGCAAAGTGTGCTCAATTTGCGCGCGCGCAATTACGCCGTCCGATTGGCGTCGCAGCCGGCTGGGGTGGCTCGACACGCAACATAAGCTAGTTGAACTGCGGCAAGTAAACCTGAAGCAACTGCAGTCGGCCCTGCAACAGATGCGTCCGCTATGCTGGACTTGCCATCAGGAAGAGCGCGTCCGGCAGGCAGTTCCGCCACGCCTGCTGAAAGGCGACCGCCTCGGAATGCGTCCTGCGACAGCACGTCTATCAGGCGAGGCTGAAGCTCTGTAGGTGGGGCTTCTTTCTGGAGCCACCGCTCCATTCGTCAGAAAAAGGAGAACGGGCTGCCGTTCCCTTTTCACTTTTCTGCGAGTTTTTCCGCACAGCCGCTGATAGCTTGACCTCTCATTCACCAATGCGGCGGTCACATGACTTCGGCGCTTGGGGAGTAAAATCCCTACCGGACCTGGAGATGAGCGAATGAGGCACTTATTTTTGCTGTTTGTAGTGGCCGTCAGCATTGTGGCTGGCGCGCAAAGTTCGCCGAAGCAGGGACCAGACGGGAAACCTGTGCGCAAGTCTCCGCTGGCCGACTACGCGGGTACGTGGACGGGAATGTTCGAGGGCAAGACATGGCTAACAGTGAACCTGGTGTTGCAGGGCGACCGGCTGTTGGGTTCGATACAGCGTCCCCGCAATCTTCAATATAACGATTTGGGAGAAATTAAGAGCATAGGCGAAGAGCAATTCAGTGAGGCGGTGGAAGATGCGCAGGTAAACCCCGATGGGCTGTTGTTGACGGTAAAGGACCCAGACACGAAGGAGACCGACCGTTACACCATGAAGCTGAACGGTGAGTCTATGGCCGAGATCAAGATGAGTGCAATGAAGATGCCGCCGGGCATGCCGAAGATCAAACCCTGGAAGTTGACTAAGTCTGGGGCCAACCCAGCCGCTGTTGCGCAGTAACTCTTAGCCTACGGTGAATATTTGGCGTTCAAGGTTTGGCCATGGTGTGTGACATCGCTGATTAACTTGTCTTTAATTCTCCGCACTCCACGTTTCCCGCAAGCTGCTGCGCTGTTACACTGCTAGCGACAACGATGACATCTCCAATCTTGCGCATACTGGGCGCAGTAGCTGGCCTGGGTAGCGCTATCTTGTGCTGGTTCCTGGGAAGTACATTGGCGGCGCCGCTGCGTCGAGGAGCCCTATTCTCACAGGGCAGCTCGCAATATATTCTGCTGGCGTTCCTGTCCGTACCGGCGCTCGTTCTGGCGGTCGTGGCACTGTTCTGGGTCCCGCCCCGGGTTTCTGGCGGAGGACCTTTGCCGGAAGGACGGCGCTGGCGACTGGCGCTCGTCCTCTTATTCATGGCCGCGTTTGTAATTGGACTGGTGCGCTGAGGTGCACGAGCAACGAAACGAGTGGTGTGGGTGTGCCTAGACTTCGAAGCTTAATTTTTGTTTGAGCACTCCCTGGTTTCAAGAAAGAGAGATTGCCGACGTGGATATTACGATGACCTACCAACGCAATCCCCTAGGGGGAAACGATATTGTCGTTGAAGTGAAAGCGGCAGACACGGAGCAGATTTCCCGCGTTGTTGTGGAGTTGGATGGATTTGCGCTCAACGACGACGTCCTGGAGGAGCCGGAAGAATCCTACAGTAACGAGTTCCGAAGTGCCGGAACCGCTGCTCCGGGCACAAGCCATATTCTGAAGGTGACGGCGTACGACGCGAATAACAATCCTCATGTCGCCAGCCGCCGCTGGACGGACTTGCGTTGAGTGGCACAACGCAGCTTTCTCCTCAGTGCACCTCAACCTTGACTTGCAGCTTGGCCTCACCCGTGACTTGCGCTGCCTCACCGCCCTTCAAATAAGGCTGTAACACAATCGGATTACCCCACTCCAGGTCCCAAGGGTTCGCGATCGCCACCACTGTGTATTGGCCGGGTACAACATTGGACAAGGTGAAAGAGCCGTCGCTATCGCTCTGGTCGCGGCGAAACAACGGCAAGTTACTTGCAGGGTCCTGCGGAACCAGGACGATCATAGCGCCCGAGAAGGGCTGGCCGTCGTGGAGAGCGACGCCGTCCACCTGTCCGAGGCCGCGGGTTACCACACCGACCAGACGCACACTGCTCCCGCCAGGGATGTCGAGGGTCCGGCCTACAAGTTTCGCACCCGTCGCTGACAGCTTGCTGAAAAAGAAACCCTGCGGGCTACTGAGTAAGACGTTATATCGTCCGGGCCTCACCGTGTCATTGCTGAAGTCAAACTGTCCCTTATCCGAGAGAGGCGTGTTGAAACGCTCTCCGGTGGCAGGATTCGATAGTTGAATCGCGAGGTTCTTTGGTCCAGTCGCTTCGCCCTGGAAAATCACGGAGCCGCTGACCGCGACGAACGATGGCGCGTCTCCCACATTCAGGTCGGCGTCGCCGAAGAGATCGATTTCCCGATACCAGCCCCGGTTGGAGGCCTTCTCGCCGGCGGCATTCGACGCTGGCATCTCGACAACATAGTGACCGGGAGCAAGACCCAGAATCTGAACGACGCCTGGCTCATTGCCAGAAACCGGAGAGTTCGAGACGGGATCGAGGTATCCCTCAAAGATGCGCTGCGAGACCCGCGGGAAAGCCGTTTTGCCAATGGCGAACAACGGACCGCTGTTGCCGCCGCCGGTGTGGATTCGCAGATGCAGAGCGGGAACCGTGTGCATAACGACGTCAGCAGTAGCCTGCTCACCCGGATGTAGCGCGATGGGATTAGCTCCCGCCGAGTCCTCCGAGTCGGGATAGAACGTGAGGGGATAAGTCACATCGAGCGCAGCGGCTTCCTGCGCGGCGTGAGCCTGGATGTCCGGGTTGGAGGGCCTTCGCGAGGCCGAGCGATCATTTTGTGCGTACCACGGCCGCGCCGAGACTGCCAGATAATACGTTCCAGAGGCAAGGTGTCCCATGCGGTAGTGTCCCTGGTCATCGGTCTGCCCCTGGTTTATAGGCGAAGTTCTCCGCTGGCCTTCCGTGATTCTTTTTTCGAACAGGCGCACCGTGGCGTTCTGAACTGGATCGTTATTTTCGTCGATGACCTGCCCCTCGATGGAGGCGTCCGGTTGCAGGCGAAAAACCAGGTCTTCCGAATCGAGATTGGGACCGACGGCGATGGCGCTGGAATACGCGTCGTGGCTCTCAAACGATTGCAGCGTGAAGCCGCGGGCCTCGGCCATTAATGAGTACTTACCACGCGCCAGGCCGGCGAAGGCAAAGCGGCCGTCGTTGCCAGAGACCATGGTCTGGGAGACTTCGCGGCTCGACCCGTGCGGTGTTGTGGGAGCGATCGCAACCGCGACCGCGGGCAATGGTTGTCCGGTGAGCGAGTTTACTACGACGCCCGCGATGCGATAGCCTTGCGTGGCAGGCGTAGAGACGGCTGGCTGCGTTTGCGCCGGCAATCCGGCTGCGAAGAGCAGAACGCACGCCACCCGGCCCAACGTCACGGCTATTCTCCCTCTCCGGTACGGATCAGGTTCAGCACGACGTGTGTCTCCTGATTAGCTGACAGCGTGACAGGCGTCGCTTGCGACGCGTATGACTGAAGGGCATCGGCGTTGGTGTACTCGAGTGTATCGGCATGATCGAACGCATAAACCAGGTAGTCGCCCGGCGCTAACCCGTTCATCCTGAATCCGCTTTGTGAAGAGAATTGTGCGACCTTGGCGCCACGTTTGGAGGCAGGCTGCGGTACGACCAGTACGCTTCCGAACGTCGCACTCTTTTCCGAGGACTGGAGATTTCCCGTTAAGGTCGCGCCGTCGTCGCGGAGGACGATCTCGATGGGGTAACTCTGGCCTGGAGCGATCGTCACGTCGTCAGAAAGCAGATTAGTCGGCCCGTATTGGGCAGATTGCACGTACCACGGACTCAATGGCATCACGTCGGCGGCGTATCTTCCCGGTTCGACGTCATGGAACGCCTGGACTTGTTGTCCGGCGCCCTGTTGCACCATGCTTGAGCTCGGTTCCGTGCCGAGTATTGCCGCCGGGATCAGACGTACAGATACCGGCGGCCTTTGCTGGCTCCCACGAGGGCTGTTGAGGTTGGAAGCATCCCTGGATTCCATGCGCACCTTAATCGGAATGGAGGGCACAGGTGCGAGGACGAGACTAACGTTGTCAAGATTTGCAGCTACGCTCAGACGGATTTCGGCGCGAAGCGTCTGATCTCCTACGTGCGAGGACGCCTTCAACATGTAGGTCCCGGCGGGGACGGCATTAATTTCGAACGTTCCGTCCATGTGCATCCCGATTGCAATGGAAATTGGGTCACCCGACTGACTAAAAGCTTGCAATATGACCCCTCGGCCGGGTTCAAAATTGGTCACGGCGCCGGAAACCTTATAGATCGGGACCGCGGTCATCGAAAAATCGGCCTCTGACTGCTGACCCGCCACCACTTGAATAGGCGATGCGCCGCTGAGGTCGGGAGCATTGGGATAGTACAGGCTGGGAAACCCGGTCTTGGACTTTGGATCGCGGGCCAGATGCATCTCGGACTGCATTCCGGGTCCCGCCGCAAGATAGTAGCTCCCGGGCGCCAGGCTGGAAAAGCGAAACCTGCCGTCTTCATCGCTTTCCGCCGAGCCAACCAGGTTCCAACGCCGGCGGCCCTCCCTTACGCTCCGTCCGATCAGGCGGATCGGCTCATTCTCGACCGGCTGACCGGCAACGTCGAGTACGCGCCCGTAGATCGCACCCAGTGGACTGAGCTTAAGCACCACCGCTCCCGTGCCTGCGCCAATAATTACCCGATTCGCCCTGCTGCCTTGCTGGTTGCTGTATCCAGGCTTTTGGAGGTCGATGTTTATCGAGCCTGCCGGCAAGCTGTCGATTTGGAAATGACCCTCGATATCGGTGAAGGCGGACCGTTGCACCACACCATAAACTCTCACCAGGGCACGCGCGATGGGTTCGCCCGTCACGGAGTTCACAACACTGCCACTTAAGGCGAAAGAGCCGGTGTTTTGCGAGTACGGGGAGGAATTCACTTGCGCGGGCGACAATCCAGCGAGAGCGAGGCACCATGTGCAGAACAAAATGGTACAAACCTCTCTTGAGAAGCGCGGACGTGAACTGGAACTCACTTCGATTGGTCCTGCGATGCCATGTTTAAGAATTCGAAATATGATTGCCGAATAGCCATTCTGCCGCCCCGGTTACATGAGGGGTGACGTGTTTTTGTCATCTTCGAGCGGCGTGCCGCCTGGACGTTCCATCTCGTCGTGGATCTCCTTCATTACTTCATCGCGGTACGCACCGTTGTGCATGCGATCTCTCATTTCTTGTAGCGCCACATTGAGTACATGAAAGTGATGCAGCTCACGGTAACCGGGATCGGCAGTGACTTCCTTCCACAAGCCGTGCAGCAGGTCCACATCTTCCTGACGCATGCGCGGCGTGTGCGGCCCCAGCAGGTATTCGTGTTTGGTGCCATTGGGCTCGACAACCACGAGCTTCAACCGCGGCCGAGGCTCGGGTAACCGCTCCCAGGCATCGCCAGTGAGTTTGCCCTGCTCGTCGGCAGTCAGCTTGTTGGACAGGCCGCAGACAACAACCGACGAGTACAGCCGCTGCGCCGTGGCCACGATGCTTTCGAAGATATCGTTAGTGGGAACGACCAGCAGCGAAACGTGCTTTCCCTCTTTCTCGGCTACAGAGACCACGGCGGTGAATAGCTCTTGCTCGTATTTTTCAAAGACCTCCGAGGTGTCCATCTCCAGGTTGCCGCTGAAGGAGTATTCACGATGATAGATGCGCGAGGTCATCACCACCACGTCGGTTCTTGTGGTGTCGGTTTTGACCAGCACCTGACGCAGGTAGTACAGGTTACGGGGATCGCGGACCGCTACCAGAATGTTGTCTGGCCGAACTTCCATAGTTTCGGCGCTGAGTTCCGCGTCCTGCGTGATGTTGAATTGATCGAACCCAGCTTCTTCATGGGCGTGGCGCCGGGCCGTCATGCGTTCGGAGATGGTAAAGATGGCGAAGAAAGCCACACTGAAGGCCACACCAGAGACGGTCGCCAACGGCTTGGTGAACAGATTCACGGTGGCAGTTGCGAACAGTAGCAGCGCGATAAGAATGAGCCCAACCGGAATCTCCACACCCTGGATGTGGAAATTACCCGGCACCTTCCATTGGCGGTTCTCCGGCTCGGTGTAACGCAGCACCACCACGGCGAGCGCCTTGAAAGCGAAACTCCAGATGACACCGAAGGCATACAACGACGCCAACAGGTACACATTGCCGCGACTGGCGAGTATGGTGAAGACCTGCAATCCGACGATGAGGTTGATGATGCGGTAGCTGGTGCCGAACCGGGTGTGCGGCTTGCGGAACCAGGGCGTCAGCACGCCGTCTTCGCTCATGCGGTTGAGCACGCCGTTGGCGCCCACGATGGCCGTATTCACGGCTCCCGACAGAATAAGCACGCCCACGATCACGACGAAGCCCTGAAACACCAGCCGCAGCGTGTATGGCCCAACTACGTTCATCGCCAGGCCGCTGATGAGGTTAGCGAAATATTCGTGCCGTACGCCGTCGGGGATGATCATGACCGCGAAAAACGACACCAGGGAAGTGAACAGCAGGCTGTAAAGGAAGATGACCAGTCCGGTCTTCTCCAGGTTCTTCAGCTTGGGATGTTCGATTTCGCGGTTGATCTGCGCCAGGGACTCTTCGCCGCTCATGGCCAGCACAGAGTGCCCAAAGCCGACCAGCAACATGATCAAGGGAATGCGCGCCGCCCATGTATTAAGGAGCCACCCGAGCGATTCCTTGTCGTGATGCATGCTTGCCGCCGACGGCAATGGTGGTAGCGGGGCGGGATGCTTGAATAGGGTCCACAGACACCAGGCGATGAGCACCACCACCATGACAGTAGTGATTTGCATAATCTGCAGTGCCCGCTCGCTGGATTCGTGAATACCCTGCGTGTTCTTCCACCAGAAGTAGAGAGTCACGACGATGGCGAAGGCCGCCGCGAAGCTGTTGTCCGGAACCGTGATGTTGTAGCCGAAGTGATGGAAGGTGTCGGTGAGGAAGCCCGCCGCGTACAAACCGGCGGAAACAGCGCTGATAGGCCCAGTCAGAACATAGTCAAAGAGCAGGGCCGAGACTGAGAGCTTGGCCAGTTTGCTGCCCATGGCTTCCTTGACCACTCGATACACGCCGCCGCGCACGAACATCGAGCTGGACTCGATGTAAATGGACCGCACCGCGTAGCTGAATAGCATGACCGCCAGCACAAACCAGGGAGCGCTTTTCCCGATGACCTGCTCGGCATCGCCCCCAACGTAGTACGCCGACGAGGCGAGGTCAGAGAGCACGATTGCCGCAGCCCGCCAGTAGGAGATGAACGTCAGCATCACCGTGGTGGCGACGAAGACTTTAATGGCCGGCCGCTGCAGGTTCTCAGCTGTCGTGGACATAAATTTTTTCGAAGTCCCGCGGCTGCGCGTGGGCGGCGAGCAGCACTCGACGCGGGAATATCAGTGTACTGCGTTTACCTCGGGATTGTCGCAGTTAGGTCTGCTGGCTGAAAGCTTGTACGAAGGCTACTCTCGTTTCGTCAAGTACGTTCCGCTGAGGCGGTCATGCCAGCACAGAGCATCCACATCCACAAAGGCCCAGAGCAGTCCCATGATCAGAGAAGCAGTTGACAGATAGAGGCCAGTAACGCGATGGCGCCTATGGCGCAGCGACGGCCGTGTCCCCTTGAAAGTACTCAGATGAATTCCTGCAACTTGCATTCCGGCCGTTCTTCCGGCGTAGACCAAGAGCAAGTATTGATAAATTACCCAGAAGAGCAGGGACGCCCCCACCGCGGTCAGCAGGACCGGCTTGCTGAGGACCAGGTTCGGCAGCATTTTGTGGGAAATCAAGGCGAACACAGCCGCCGCTGCGGCGACCACGAACCAATCCACCATGGCCGAGTAAAGGCGCTGTAAGCGACTGACGACGCGAAATGGCAACTCTATATGCTCGGTGGGAACCCCAGGATTTCGTTGCTCAGCCTCAAACTGCAAGCCATCGAGAAACGGCGTACTTGGGAATGCCTCCAGCTCTTCCGGAACATCGAGTATGCGGGGCTGTTCTGGCAGTACTGGATCGGCGAGCCGGTAAAGTGCATCGGAGGCTCCCGGTTGCCGCGGGAAGGCAATCACCTTTCGCTTTGGCCTGGGCCGTTGCGGGATGATTGGTGGCAGCTCAGGCTCGGCTTGAGGCACCGGAGCAAGAGCGGCCTCAACCGACGGCGTGGCCTCGATCTCGCTCTCGACGGCGATGGGTATTGGCGCAGCTTCAACAGGAGCCTCACCCAAAGCACATTCTGGAGCAGAACCTTCAGACGTAGCGAACTCCGGCTCAGGTGATTCCTGGCAGGAAACAAGGCTCGCAGTCGTGTCGGCCGCGTTCGTGACTTCGGCGACGGCGCTGTCGTGCCTCGGTGACATCATCTCAGTAACAACCTCGGGTTCGAATACGGCGGGCTCGGTCGAAGGAAATGGGAAGCGCATGGAATAGGCTCCCTCGATACGGCGGCCACGGCGGGTGCGATAACGTGAGACCCGCGAGTGGATTTCCGTCCTCCAAAAATCGGCGTTGTTCTGGACCGGATCGCCAGCGTCTTCGGAGCGAACATGTTGCGGTTCAGTCATATGAGAGTGGCGTCAGTAGTGCTTTCTGCAAAACCCGCACAACCGTGCGGCATATCGTCATGCGAAAATGAACGCTCCTGGAAAAAGAGCCGTGCGCGTAACATGGGCGTGTCGATTTTGTGGCACTCGATCGGGTGGTTGGCGCAACCAGTAGGCATGAGACGGGTTTCAGGAGAAGCACCCAGAGCTGCGCAAAATCAAGGAAGGTTTGCCGGCATTTTGCCTGTCGCCATGCAACGTGCTAAGTTGCAAAGTTACACTCCATCAACCTGGTTTGGCGGAGGGATGCACCCCCTGCGATGATTTCCCGCACTCGATTGATTATCACGGCGCTGGTGGCGTGTCATCTGTTTCTGCAACCGAGCCTGTTAACCAGCCAGTTGCGTCCGTCCGCGGGCGAAGACATTTTGGGCCAGACTGCGCCTCTGGGGGGCCGATCCCAATCCTCTTCTAATCCGGCCACTCCCGGTGAAAACAAACCGCTTACGCAGCCTTCAGAGATCGCCCAGAAGACCACACCACCGGCTTCGGAAATCACCGTAATCACCGACAGCGGTGAGCAGGACAAAACGACGGAACAAATTATTCAGCAGGAATTGGAGGCTAGCAGCAACCAGGACCTGGGCCCGCCACGACCCGCCATAAACGTGCCACTGGGGCGAAATGAGGTACTGATCAGGGCTGACGAGCAGGAGAAACTTCACGACATTTACCACGTTCGAGGCCACGTCGAAATCCGTTTTCGCAACTATATCCTGCATTGCGATGAAGCCACCTACGATTCGACCACCGGACAGGTCACCGCCCAGGGGCATGTAGTTTTCGATGGCGGCCCACATAACGAGCATTTGGTGGGTACTCATGCCACCTATGACGTTAGCCGCGACACCGGGACCTTCTATGACGTTACCGGCTCGTCCGGCGTGAAGATGAAGAACAAGATGATGTTTCTTACGTCTTCCACTCCGTTTTTTTTCACCGGCAAAGTAGTGGACAAACTCGGTCCCGACACTTACCTCGTCCATCATGGCTATATCACGTCCTGCCAGTTGACCAAACCCAAGTGGGAGTTTGATGCTCAGACTGCCCGGATCGAAATGGGCGATGAAGCGAAGATGCATCATGCGACCTTGCGCATTCGCGGAATTCCCATCTTCTATTTTCCTTTCGTAGAGCATCCGGTGGACAACCTGGGACGAAAGAGTGGTTTCCTGATCCCGACGTTTGGGACTTCGAATACTAAAGGCACGATACTGGGAGATGGTTTCTACTGGGCCATCAGTCGCAATTCGGATGCTGTCATCGGGGCCACGCTTTACTCCAAGCGCGGCTGGGCGCAACACGCTGTATACCGGGCCGTAGGATATAAGTACTATTTTCACGCCGACTACTTCGGAGTAGTTGACGAACAGGGATATCCTCCAACAGGACAAAACCAGGGCGGCGAAGAAGTGAAAGCGAATGGCTTCGTAGAGTTGCCGGATGGGTTTCGCGGTGCGATGTCAGTCGACTTCCTCAGTTCCTACATCTTTCGTCTTGCTTTTGGCGAAAGTTTCGCGATAGCCATCAATTCGGAGGTCCGCTCAAATGGGTTCGTCTTTCGCGACCGGGACGGCTACTCCCTGGGATATCTGGTCGCACGTTATCAGGACTACCAGAGCGAAAATCCTGGCGATGTGATCGACATCGCGCACCTGTCAACATTCGAGTTCTCCTCACTGCAGCGTCCGTTCAATCGGTCGCGCCTGATGTATTCCTATGATTTCGCGGCGGAAGTTCTTTCGCGCCACGAGCCTGGTTTCCAGACTGCCAATGGGGTAGGCCGCCTGGATGCCTATCCGAAAATTTCGCTGCCAACTTTTCTTCACGGCTGGACGCTCAGCCCGGAAGCTGGAGTTCGCGAGACCTATTACACCCAGCGGCTCGTGACCGAACCCGGCACGGCCGCACCCGTGGCTGTTAGTGACCCTGTTAACCGCAACGTTTTCGCCGCATCGATGGACATTCGTCCGCCCTCCGTCGGGAAGATCTTCGATCACAAACTGCTGGGCTACGTTCTGAAGCACACCATCCAGCCCCAGATCACCTATCGCTATCAGACCGGCATTAACGACTTCAGCAATATCATTCGTTTCGACGAGCGCGATATTCTGGTGAACACCAACGAAGTCGAATACGGAGTCGTTAATCGGCTTTATGCGAAGAAGACAAAATCCACCGGCGAGTGCTTTCATAATCCCCGGTACGACTGGCTCACCGAGGAGACCCAGGAACATCTGGAACATGCCCTTGTTAAGGACAGCGCGCCCAGCAAGGACACTTGTGACGATCAACAGGGCGTGGCTCGCGATGTGGTGACCTGGTATATCGGCCAGAAATACTACATGAATCGGACCTTTGGCGGTGCACTCGTGCCCGGCCAGACCAATGTCTTCGACAGCACAGTGGATTTCACCGGCATCGCGTTCCTCACTGAGCCGCGAAGCTTTTCGCCTATTATCTCTCGCTTAAGGGTGCAAGACGCCTCAGCCGACTTCGAATGGGCCCTAGACTATGACCCGGTCTTGCACCAGGTAAATGCGAGCACGGTTTTCGCGGGATATCGTTGGCACAACTGGTATGTGAATGCGGGGCAGTTTTACCTTAACGTACCGCCCCCCAATGCTTCCATTTTTGATCAGTACCGCCTCATGCTTCTTTACGGCAATATCACCAAGCAGGGCATTAGCGCGGCAGGTAGCATAGGATTTGATACCCGATTGCATTACCTGCAGACAGGCACCGCCCAGTTGAATTACAACTGGGATTGCTGCGGTCTGACCTTTGAATACCAGCGTTTTGCTCTGGGGGCGGTGCGCAACGAGAATGCCTATCGCTTCGCCTTTAGCTTGACGAATATAGGGACCTTCGGTACCATCCGGCGGAACCAGCGGCTGTTTTAGTGGACAACCTTCGCTTGTGCAGACTTGTCTTACAATGAACGAATGTCTGCTTCGAGCGCTAGCCCGCTAACCCTGACAGATAGTCTCGCCTGCAAGTCACGGGCTCTGACCGGCCGATTGCATTCGCTGGGCCGCCTGCTGGTGGCGTATTCCGGCGGAGTTGACTCCGCATTCCTTGCCTGGTCTGCCCACCAGAAACTGGGACAAGACATGCTCGCGGTGCTGGCGGATTCCCCCAGCCTCGCGCGCTCGCAGATGCGGGATGCGGTGGCTTTCGCTGAGGAACAGGGGATTCCGCTGACGGTCATCAACACCAGTGAAATGGAACGGCCGGAATACCTCGTTAACGATGCGACCCGCTGCTATCACTGCAAAGATGAGCTTTTCACCGCAATGGAAGCATATCGCCAGCGCCGCGGTTTCGACGCCATCGCTTATGGTGTCAACGTCGATGATCTGGGAGACTTTCGGCCAGGGCAGGAGGCCGCCCGCATGCACCAGGTGGCGGCGCCATTGCTCGATGCCGGTCTCACGAAAGAGGACATCCGGCAACTGGCAGCGCAAGTGGGTTTGCGCATATGGGACAAACCTGCCTCGGCCTGCCTGTCCTCTCGCATTGAGTATGGGCGGCCAGTGACGCGCGAGGCGCTCTCCGCAATCGAGCAGGGCGAGGACGCGCTTCGGCAACTCGGATTCCGTCAGGTGCGGGTGAGGCATCACGGTGAGATTGCCCGCATCGAGATCGCCCACGAAGAGCTATCGCGAGCGATGACTCTGGAGATGGCGGCGGAATTCACGCGCATCTTTAAGGCTCTGGGGTTTTCCTACGTTACGCTCGATCTGGAAGGCTTTCGCTCGGGCTCGATGAACGCCTTGCTGCCGATTCGATCTCTGGTCGAGATGACAAAATAGGGGGAAGGCCCAAATTATTGCGTCGGGACTACTGCCCCTTCACCACGATCTTGCCGGTACCTACGTTCTCGAAGCGGTCATACACACGAACGACAATCGTGTGCTCCTCCTTGGCTGCGAGCGTGGCGTGCTTGCCGCTTGAGCTTTTCACTCTGTCATCGGCCTCGGTGCCGCTGGTCACTGGAAGCGGTATCTTGACATCGTAGTCCTCGATCTTGTAATCCGAAATCTGCCCCACCGGCTCAATAATCTGCCAATCATCGGCGTCAAAGGAGTATTCGGCGCGTTTAATGGGCGAAAAACTGTCCACGGCCCGAAACGTCATGTGCACCCTATCGCCTTCGACCTGGGCATTCAGCAGCTCAATGTGCGGCGGCGTGTTGTCCACCTCGAAGCGCGGGCTGATGGCTTCGCCGGTCAGGGCTTCCTCTGGAGGTTGTGACGGCCCATCCGAGGCAACCACGCGAATGGTGTAACCGCCGTCGGGGAACAAATCGGACTCCAGGTTCACGAAGCGATCGTCGACATCCTCACGCAGCAGCTTCCAGTTCGTTTCGCCGTCGCCGCGATAGTAGATGTCGTAATCCAAGGTGTCGTCGTTGGCGTCGTGCGCCTTCCACTTCACCGCGATGAAGTGGCGGTCGCGGATGGTCGGAACTGGCGCTTCATAGCCGGCTGAACTCCCTGGCTCAGTATGAGTTCCCGGAGCAACACGCGCCCCAACCGTAACAGTCACATCCTCGACCTCCGGGGCGACGTTCTTGGGCAGATAGTTAAGGACGACGCTGTCGATAACCGGCGCGCGGTTGGAATGGAGGACTGCCTTCCACTGGATAAAGCGGGCGGAAGGCGCATCGATGGGAAGGTCCTGCTGGAGATCGACTTTCTTCCAGGCGCTCCAGTTGCGGTCGGGATTGTCAACGTTGCCGCTGCGAGCAAAGAGATCGAAGCTGCTGCTGCCCCGCACCTCGACGCGCCCCCACTTGGAGAAATTCTTCGCATCGAAGACGTCGCTCTCATAGGTGCCCTCGGCCACCGGGTCCGGGCCGAGCAGAAAAACCTTCCCTAGATTGCTGGTAGCCGCGTAAAGCCCGCCCTTGGGCGCGCGCGCAAAGGCCGTCACCTGGTTGGCGCTGGCCTTCGCAAGATCGGTGTACTGCTTGCCATGAATCACGTAGATCCTTCCGCGATTTCCCGTACCTGCCAGCAGGTGGCCGTTCTGATCGAACGCGAGAGCATAGACCAGGTCCTCGTGAGATGACCAGATCGTCTTGGGTGAGCCATCGGCGGAAATGCAGTACACCTCCGAGCCACCAACGTTGGTCAAGTTGGGATAAGGGATCGCGGTGAAGGTCGGGGCGGAGGGCGCCGTACCCGGGGCAGCACCTTGCGTACCAGGTACGAGCATCGGTGCGCTCATGACCGGCGCTGGAGAGGGTGCGAGTAAACTCAACGGCGGTGTGCTGGGGGTGCGCTTCTCGCCCGCTCCAGCAGCGTAAATATTTCCCTTGGCATCGACGGCGAGGGCGGTGATCTCTTTCTTCGGCGCGCTGTACAGAACGAAGCCTTCGCCCTTCGGCGAGATTCGATAGACCAGGCCGCTGCCGTCTGTTCCGGCAATCAGGTTGCCCGCGTTGTCGAAGCCGAGGGCGCGGATTTGCGCCTCGTCGCTCTTGAAAAAGAGGCCGCCGCTGCCGGTGCGGTCCACGCGGAAGATTTCGCCGCGATCGCCGGTACCGACGTAGAGATTCCCCTCGCGATCGAGCGCAAGCGCCCAAATGTATTTTGTCTTGGGATCGAAGAATACGCTGGAGCTGTAACTGGAATCGACTGCCACCGGGATGCGTGGAGCCTCTCCAGCAGCGTTCGGCTTCGCGCCCGCCAGGACCGCAGCAACTTCAGCGGCGCCGTGCAAAGCCTCCAATGTCTTTCCTGCTGGCGTTCCGTTGTGAACGATCTTGTACACCTTGCCATCGGGCGACGTGGCTGCATAAATCGCGCCGTCGGCGTCCACTACCAGCGCCTGCACCTGCAACTCCTGGGGAGCGAATATGATGCTGGCCTTGCCATCAGGCGCCAGCTTGTACACGCGCGCAGGAGATCCCGCCGCTGCATAGGCATTGCCTTGCGCGTCGGAGGCTAGACCCCATAGATACGTGGAAGGCGAGGTGTAGAGCGCGTCGAAGGTGGGAGCGAGCGTGAGATTGCCGTCACTGCTGATAGCGACGCCGTGCGCCGTGCCCTTTTCGAAATCGTCGTACTTGGTCTGTTCCCACGTGCGCGTTCCCTGGGCCCAACCGATTGCGGAGAGTAACAGGCACGCGAGCGCCATTCGAAGAGCGTCCAGCTTCATTATGGGTCCCGATTTGGCCAATTAGCAGAGGTGAGAAGAGCGTAACACAGGGAATCAGTCGATCGGTCTAACAAGAACGAGGAGCAGCTTCATCGCGTAGCTGCTCCCGAGCCCATCGCGATGCAACGTCTATTGCCCCTGGAGACAGCCCTTCCAGCGGCCAATCCCGTTCTGACGGTAATAGGCCAGATTTGACCACTCGCTCTGGATAATCCACTGGATGCCATTGGAGAACGTGACGGGGCCGCCAAAGACTCCCAGGCATTTGTCGCCATTCTCATTGCCGCCCAGATCGAACCAGCCGCGGCGTCCGTTCACAGTATTGGGATCGGTGCGGGCCTCCGAGATTTCATGTCCGCTGTAATCGGAGAGTGCCGCCAGTTGCAAGGAGTGTCCCAGTTCCTGGTCTTTGTGCAGAATGGTGCAGGCGTCTCCTTTGCCCGCTCCGCCAGGCCCATCCAGGCTCCAGAAAAAGGCAAACTGCAGTATGGTCCTGTTCCCAGGGCAGTAGCCCCAACTGTGATAGGCGCAATAGATACTGCCGTTGGGCCGGGAGACGTCGGTATACACCGGGTAGTACCCCAGACCGCTGGGGTCGGGATTGTTGCCGATCTGATTGCAGACTTCAGCCAGGATCTTTGCCGGCGAATAGCCCGGTGAGGCCTTAGTGGGATCGACAATGTGCCCGTTGTAGTTCACATTGCTGGTGACCTGGCCATTGTTACCACGATATTCATTGCTGGTAGCAGCGTAGTTGGAGTTGCCGAAGCCGGCATACCAATCATCCAGGCCTTGAATCTTGTCGCCGACGTAGTTGTTGTTATTCCATCGCGTTCCCCAGAAGATGGCGGTCACCTTGGTTTGCGGCATGACCTGGCCGGCGTGCCAATACATGTACTGGTTGGGGAGTCCGGCCTGGAGCTGGAGCTGCTGTTCGTACTCCGGCGATCCTGGCGGCCAGGCAGGACCGAGCATGGGAGGGCCGACGGGATCGTCTTGCTGGCCGGCTTGGAGTTGAAATTCGTTTGTTTCGGAGCTGGTGAGTGTCTCCTGAGCGCTGACGGCGATCGCCAGAGCCAGAAGGAATGTGAACAAGGCGATGTTTTTCATAGGAGTGTCCTCTCGTTAAGTTGAATTTCTGATACCCAAATATCCGTTACAAAGCTCGCCGTCTTACGCAATGTTCAAGAGCAAAGCGTGTGCCACAGCGTGGGAGGGGCAGGAAGAGAGTCGTGAAGATCTGCAATCTACTGGCTCGTCAATGGGTTCGGAAGGATTTGGAAATGGCAGGCAGAGCAGGAGGCTTAGAAACAGACCGCCACTAGCTCACCCAATCGGATACAAACTATCCGATTCGTTAGGCACCAAGGGGCCAAGAACCGGCGGGCACTTGTTGGGATTTGGAGAAACTATTCGGAATCTGAGCGGTACGGGCAACCGCAGATCCCGCCACTCGGACGGCTTCGCCGTCCGGAGATGAAGCTCAGGACTACCGAGTCCTCGGTCGGGATGACAAACAGGCGCAGAGACAAAAAAAAATGAGAGTCTGAACAACAGGCGAGGGCAACGCCTGTTGCGATAAGTGACAATTCGACTACTGGCTACTGACAACTGCTTCACTTGATCGTCAGCGTAATGATTTGCGAGCCGGAAACTACGTAGTCCACCGAGGTGGAGGCTTCATTCACTGCCGATTCCCCCACCACGACCATGTCCTGCGATCCGCGCAATCCGTCCATCACGTTCATCACGGACAACGGCAGCGTGGGCATGACTTTGTCGTCCACCATGGCTTGCGGGTTGGCCTCCATCAGTGAGACGTAAACCTGCGAGTTGGTGTGCTCTTTGTTGAGTATCGCGATGGTGGAGGCGAGATCCAGACGGCGCCCCATATTGGCGGGCACGCGCCGCATCTTGTCCAGGGTGTCGCCGTCGCTTACCAGAATCCGCAACGTGCCCTTGGGAGTGGAGGTCGGGATCTTCACCGGAATCTGGCGAAGGATGCTCTCGCCGCGATACGGCCGCAGCAGGGCCTCAATGGTGATCTCGTCACCAGGGCGAGCTTCCGTCACGTCCGTCCGGGCCGTCTCCAGGCGGGCCGAGCGGCGATCGGGAACCAGTTCGAAGTTCAGTTCCACCCCTTCGATCTTTGGCCGCTCATAAGGATTCTCGTAAATTCGGCTGAAGTGCTCACCGATGGAGAGCGCGATACCGTACGCCGTCGGAGACGTGCCGTCGGCAGGCGCGTACATGTTCTTGACGTTGAGTTTGGGGTAGCCGAGCACCGAAATGTCGCCCTTCAACCGATACGTGGTGTCCTCGCCGTACTCGTTCATGCCCTGGATGGCGTTAAACACCGTGGCCATCATCGCGGCGGGCGTGATCTTGGCGTTGTTCAGCACTTCGTAATGGAACTGCTTGGGGTGCGAGACGCCGTTGAACGTCAACGTCACCGGAATCATGTGCGGTTCGCGATCGAAGCGTCCCATGATCCCCGCACGGCGGTCTTGGACGAACGCCCCCACCGGTTCGGTTGCGTTGACGATCTTGAAGGAGTTCGCCGACGAAGGCAGGGTGGCCAGGACCGTCGCCTTGGTCATCGGCATGTCAACAGTGCCCGATTGCAGCAGCGGATGTCCGCAGGCCAGCAGGTGGGAATCATCAAGGTAGGTGACGGTGCAGGTCCCGGCGATGTTCATGTCGCCGCGCACCAGAATGGCGCTGACCGCGGAGCCCGGCACCAGCGGTTCAGGCTGTTTCTCGTTGCTGACCGAACCTGCGCCCATGACCGGCATGATGCCGGCAGAAGCGAAGTCTTTGGAAAACAGTCGCAGCGTGTCTTCACTAAATCCGCTGAAAACCAGTGGCGTCTCAATCGGCTTCAGCAGATTAGCGTAGCCGGCAGCCTGCCCGCTGAGATCAGCGCCTTCACTCGGACCGGAGGTGCGGCTCGCTTCCCGTTTACCGACTCCTACACTCTGGACCACGTCGGGCGCAGGCAACTTGTCCATGTCATCGATTTCCAACATTGTGCCGGCAGGAGTGATTCCGGCAATGGGCTCCTTGGAGAATTCGCCAATGCGGTACGCGATGGCTCCGACGAGTTTGCCGTCAATGTAAACCGGGCTGCCGCTCATGCCCGCGACCACACCTGTATACTCGACCTTCTTGCCGTGCAGGTGGGCCAGAATGACATCGGACTTGGGGCCGGCCATGTTGTGCAGCACGCCGAGAATCTCGACCTCCATCGGCTCCGGCGTAGTCCCCTCGAATACGGTATAAGCCACGCCATGCATGCCGGCTTTGACTTCGCTCACCGGCAGGATTTGGACTTTGGGTTTTTCGACAGCGGACGCTGCGAATGCAGTAAGGCACAACAGAATTGACGAAATCGCGCTGCGGAGCATGCTCCTCATCCCTTAAGCCACTTAAGGCGCGAGTGGCCTGACCGTAAATCTCCGCGCTCTGACCCTCCGGGGCGGGTAGTCGGAGCCCGAATAACGATTGCCGCCGCACGTGCGTGTAACAGCAAGCTAATTTTGCACCGGCGGCAGCGAATCAAACCAGCAGGAATTGCATTTATACTAGCAGAAAGAACGGCGCATGAGGCATCAAGATGTGTTGTGAGAAACGCCCGAAGAAGTTGAACTTTCCCCCTGTGTTATTTGCCAGCTTTGCCGTGTTGGTCATCGCTCTAGTGGTAAGCGCCCTTATTATTCCTGTTCCGGGCCTGGCTCAATCCTCCGGCAGCAGCCAGTCCGGGTCGCAGGCGCAGCAGGGACAGAACAGCCAGGCTCCCGATGAGGCTGGTGGACCGACCGGGGAGTCAGGTCCCATCGCCGTCCCGAAAAAGAAGGACACGGACGAGCCGCCTCCGCCGCCCAAGCCGAAGGCCGCCGGCAACCCAGAATTCTCGCTGCACGTGGATGTCCCGCTTGTGACAGTCAACGCTCGTATCATCCAGAAGGACGGACTCCCCATCGCCTTGCCGGTAGATGTCGCCAAAGAACACTTTAAGATTTGGGAGGACGGCGTTCCGCAGCAAATCCAGAGCGTAACGGTGAGCAAGGCCCCCATCACCGCAGTGCTGCTGGTGGAGTTCGCCTCCACCAGTTATCAGTTCATGTACGACGCTTTGCGTGCGTCTTACGTGTTTGCCTCAAGTCTGCAGCCACAGGATTGGGTCGCCGTGGTTCAGTTCGACTTGAGAGACCACATCCTGGTGGACTTCACCCAGGACAAGCAAGCCATTCTCGGCTCGCTCAACACGCTGCGCGTTCCAACCTTCAGTGAGACCAACATCTTTGACGCGATGTATGACACCCTCGACCGGTTGGACCGCCTTCCTGGGCGTAAGGAGCTGGTGATAGTAGCCAGCGGACGCGACACCTTGAGCAAGCTCACGCTGGACCAGATCCTGAAGAAGGTTAAGATCACGCCCAACGTTACTATCTACACCATCAGCACAGGCTGGGCATTGCGAGAGTCGATCAGTTCGCTCTACGGTGACAATCCAGAGGTGAGGATGGCGATGATGGATTACACCCAGGCCGATAACCAGATGCATTACTTCGCCAAGATGACGGGCGGGCAAAGTTACGTCCCCAGATTTCCGGGCGAGTTTCCGGAAATCTTCCGTCAGATTGGCAGCGCGATTCGCGACCAGTACACCATCACCTATAAGCCCACCAACACCAAGCAGGACGGCAGCTATCGCAAGCTGAAGGTGGAGTTGGTCGGCCCCAATGACAAGCCGCTGGAAATCAAGGACCAGAAGAACAAGGACATCAAGTACCAGATCATCGCGCGCGATGGCTACACCGCCAAGCACCAGGTGGAGTAGGGCGCCAGCCCGTCCGTGTTCCCGCCGCCCGGTTGCGTCGCGCGCGCGCTTCCCGCTACCATCGATCATTCATGAAACAGGCCGTCTTCCGTGAACGCAACAAGCAGTATTACCGCGTTCTGCATGCTCCTATCTGGATTTGGGTCTTCTGGGTGTTACCCGGATACCCTCTTACTTACGACTTGTACGCGCATGGGCCCGACCGGCGGCATTGGATTTGGCTGGCCATTGTGGTGGCCGGCGTTGCCTGGCGCGGGTTCAACGCCCGCATTCCGGGGTGCGAGCAGCGGCCCTACATCACACACTACGGAGTCCATCGGCCGAACCTGGGATATCGCGTGGTGTGCTACACCGCCGCATGGATCGACCTCATCGTGCCGTACACGCTGAACCTGATCGGACTGATTGTGGCGTCGATCAACGGTCAGTGGCTGCTAAAGGAGCTATACCAGTACGGCTATTATCCGCTAGCGTTGGCGGTGGTGCTGGCGACCGCTCTTGATTGGACGCCGCGAGCGCGTCGCGACACCTTCGGAGAAGGCGTTGAGCGGGCATGGTTTTACATCGCAATCTGGACAGTCGTCCCGACCCAGGTGATCAACTGGGCCGCCTGGAGGCTGGGCAAGTTCATGGATTTGCCGCCTTTGCCGCTGGCCCACGTTCGCTTGGCAGTGTGCCTCATCTCGACAGCAGTGTTCTTCGCATTAGGCTATAGCGCCAAGCTGCCGCGCACCCAGCGACATTACGAAGGTGTCGCAGCCGCAGGGGTTTGAGGAAGCGCAGTCATTTGACAGTTTTCCGAAAATAAGAAAGGCGGCCGATTGGCCGCCTTCCCTAACCCTGAGGCTCTCGATCCTACAGAACTTGTACGTTCTCCGCCTGCCAGCCCTTGGGTCCCTTGACCACGTTGAACGAGACCGCCTGGCCTTCCTGTAAGCTGCGGAAGCCATTAGTCTGGATCGCAGAATAGTGAACGAAAACGTCCTCCCCATTCTGGCGGCTGATGAAGCCGTAGCCCTTCGCGTCATTGAACCACTTAACCGTTCCTTGTTCCATGGTGATGCATAATCCTTCGAAGTGATATAGCTGCAATTCGATCGAGATGTGATGCAGGCAGGGATTGCTGTAAAGCAGGAGACTGCTGCGTACAAATGACGATCAATCGAGCAGTTTCATCATATCAGTCCATACCGAAAAACCCAAGCAGTTTTGCCGTATGTAGCGCTCGAGAGCGCCGCGAAGCACCCGTATTGTCAATGTGTTACCTTCTTCGCAGCAGAGCAGCTCCGTTACCCATGATCGTCGGAACCGGTATTGACATTGCGGAAGTGGATCGCGTCGCGGCGTCCATCGAGCGCTTCGGCATAAGGTTCCTGGAACGCGTCTTCACCGCGGCGGAAATCCGCTACTGCGAGTCCAAAGCGAACAAAGCAGAGCGCTACGCCGGACGCTTCGCCGCCAAAGAAGCTGCCATGAAGGCGATCGGCACCGGCTGGAGCCGCGGTGTCCGCTGGCAGGATGTCGAGGTCACACGGGTCCCGGGCGGACGTCCCACAATCACGTTTCACGGCAAAGCGAAAGACTTCTTCCACAAGTTGGGCGCGGTGCACGCGCACCTCTCCATCACGCACACCCGGCAGTCGGCGTTGGCGCAGGTAATTCTCGAGACCGGCGAGCGGCGCTGAAAACGATTTGCGCGAACCACGCGCCGCCGCAATACCTGCTCGCGATGCTTGTGTTTACTGCTTGTTTTGCGTCTGAAGAAAAGCGCTCACGCGGAAATCCACACACCACTTGCCATCGAGATAACATGAGTTGCTATAATCACACGCTTGGGTGATTTTCGTCACACCCTCTCGTGATTAAGCAATCCGTACAAATTGGGTGCCGAGTGGGGTAGTCGGGCCCGCAGCCGCAAAACCAAGAACGCTTCATACATGGCCCAAGTCTTTCATCGTAGTGCGAATACAATTGCGCGGGCGTCGATCATCGGCGTGGTGTTGGTCGTGTCGGTGCTGCTCTGGGCGGCGCTGGAGATGCAGCGCTCGCCTTATGCCACCTACCAGGACGTCGCCCAGGCGCAGCCCGTGCCGTTTAGCCATCAGCACCACAATGCCGGTCTCGGCATCGACTGCCGTTATTGCCACACCTCGGTCGAGACATCCAGTTATGCCGGCATACCACCCACCAAGACCTGCATGAATTGCCACTCCCAGATATGGACGAACGCGCCCCTTCTGGAACCGGTGCGTGAGAGTTATCGCACCGGCAAGTCGCTGATGTGGACCAAGGTGACCTACGTTCCCGACTTCGTTTACTTCGACCACAGCATTCATATCAACAAGGGTGTGGGCTGCGCGAGCTGTCATGGCCCGGTCGACCAGATGCCGCTGATGCGGCAGGCAAGCTCGATGCGCATGGAGTGGTGCCTGAGCTGCCATCGCGCGACGGAGCAGTATCTCCGTCCTCGCGATCAGGTGTTTAACATGCGCTACGAACAGCCCAGCACCGGCCATCCGGTCACGCTGGATGACGGCAGCGTTTTCACCGACCAGATCGCGCTGGGTACAGAGTTGAGGCACCGCTACAACGTTCGCAGCGTGGAGGGTATTACCAGTTGCAATACCTGTCACCGCTAGAGCGGTGGAAGAGCCGGGCTTTAGCCCGGCGGAATTGGGAAGGAAAGCTGGGGGCTTTGAGCCCCGGTCTTAGGCGCTGGGGCTGAAACCCCAGATTTGGAACCTTAATAGAATTCACCGGGTAAAGCCCGGTGCTTCCACCGAAGCTACGAGAAGAATGAAAAAAGAGAGTCCCAACACGTCTGAGGCAGTTTGTCCCAGCAAACTGGAACTTGCCGAAGTCAAAGAGAAGCTGGCTAGCGCCAAGAGCGGCCCGCAGTATTGGCGGAGCCTGGAAGAGCTGGCGCAGACCGACGGCTTCTACGAGATGATGCATCGCGAGTTCCCCCGCCAGGCTTCGGTCTGGCCTGAGGGTGCCTCGCGCCGCGACTTCATGAAGCTGATGAGCGCCTCCATGGCGCTGGCCGGACTCTCGGCCTGCGTAAAGCAGCCGCTCGAACCCATCGTGCCCTACGTCCGCCAGCCCGATGAAATGGTGCTGGGCAAGCCGCTGTTCTTCGCCAGCGCCATGCCGTTCGGGGCGTACGCCACGCCGGTTTTAGTGGAGAGTCACGAAGGGCGACCGACCAAGATTGAAGGCAATCCCGATCATCCCGCGGGTCTGGGCGGAAGCGATGTCTTCGCCCAAGCGTCCATCCTGGACATGTACGATCCCGACCGCTCGCAGACCGTCACCTACCGCGGTGCGCTGAGCACCTGGAGCGAATTTGCGGCTGCGCTCAAAGGGCAGTTGAATTCGCAAAAGGCAGTGAACGGGAGCGGGTTAAGGATTCTTAGCCGCCCGGTCAGCTCGCCGACCATGGCTTCGCTGATGGATGTCGTGCAGGCGACCTATCCCGAATCGAAGTGGGTACAATACGAGCCGGTGAATCGCGACAACGTTCGTGCCGGTTCGCAAGTGGCCTTCGGGCAGTTCGTCGAGACCCGCTACAACCTGGAGAAAGCCGACATTATTCTTTCGCTGGATGGTGACTTCCTGTCCAGCGGCTACCCTGGGTTCCTGGTGTATGCGCGGGCCTTTGCCGCACGACGCAATCCCGATCTCAAAGAGAAAATGTCGCGCTTCTACTCCATCGAGAGCACGCCGACCAATACCGGCGGCAAGGCTGACCATCACCTGCCGGTGCGGGCTTCGGAAGTCGAACAGCTCGCGCGCGTGATTGCTTCGCGCCTGGGGGTGGGCGACGAAGAACCCATGAAGCTGCAACAGCAGAACTTCGTCGCCGCGCTGGTAAAAGACCTTCAGGCGCACAAAGGCGCAGCCGTGGTCATTCCGGGCGACAACCAGCCGCCGCCAGTGCACGCGCTTGCTCACGCCATGAACCAGGCGCTGGGCGCAGTCGGCAACACCGTCATCTATACCGACACCGTGGACGCCAAGCCCCAGATTCAGACCGCCGCACTGAAGGAACTCGTCGGCGACATGAACGCGGGCAAGGTGGACCTGCTGATCATCCTCGACGGCAACCCGGTGTATGAAGCCCCGGCCGATTTTGAATTTGCCCAGGCGATGGACAAGGTCCTGCTTCGCGTCCAGTACGGCTTATACAAGGACGAGACCTACGATCACGTTCACTGGCACATTAACGGCACGCACTATCTGGAGCAATGGGGCGATTCCCGCGCATTCTGTGGCACCGCTACCCTGACTCAGCCTCTGGTCGCGCCACTCTACAGCGCCAAGAGCCCGTACGAGTTCATCTTCTCGCTGATCGGCTCTTCTGAGATGGCAGGCTACGACATCGTGCGCAATTACTGGCAAGGCAAGATGACCGGTGACTTCGACACAGCCTGGCGCAAGGCGGTGCACGACGGCTTTGTCACGAATACGGCGTTCCCGGCCAAGGGCGTGTCGGCGAAGGGCGGGATGCCGGCACCCACGCTGTCGCCAACGACGGGCGACAAGGGTGGGGCACCTGACATGGAAGTCATCTTCCGTCGCGATCCGCTTATCTATGATGGCAGCCGCGCCAACAATGCCTGGCTGCAGGAGACGCCGAAGCCGGTCAGCAACCTCTGCTGGGACAATGCAGTGCTCATCAGTCCGGCGACAGCCAAGCAGCGCGGGCTGGTCACCGGCGACGTGATCGAAATCGAGGTCAATGGCCGCAAGGTCAATGGCCCCGTCTGGCCGCAACCCGGACATCCCAACGACTCCATTACCGTTTTCCTCGGCTACGGACGCACCAGGGGCGGACGTGTCGCGGACGGCGTCGGCTTTGATGCCTACCAGATCCGATCGAGCGATGCTCAATGGACAGGCAGTGCCAAAATCACGAAAGTCGGCAGCGGATACGGCTTTGCCGCCCCGCAGGGGTTCCAGTACATTGACTACTCCGACCTTCCGAAGGGCACCGAGCCACTCAAGAACCGGCACATCATTCGCAAGGCGACGCTTGAGGATTTCATCAAGAACCCCAATTTCGCCCATGAAGAGGAAGAACCGGTCCCTCCCGAGTTGACGCTTTACACCAGCGTATCCGGAGGACCTCTTTATCAGTACACCGAGCTGAAGTGGGGGATGACGATCGATATGAACTCCTGCATCGGCTGCAAAACGTGCATTGTGGCTTGCCAGGCGGAGAACAACATTCCCGTCGTCGGCAAAGAGCAGACCATGCGCGGGCGCCAGATGCAGTGGTTGCGGGTCGACGTTTATTACGAGGGTGGGACAGAAAATCCGGCGATGTATTACCAGCCGGTTCCGTGCCAGCAATGCGAGAATGCGCCTTGCGAAGTGGTTTGTCCCGTCGGCGCCACCGTGCACAGCACCGAGGGCCTGAACGACATGGTGTACAACCGCTGCGTAGGCACACGGTATTGCTCCAATAATTGTCCGTATAAGGTGCGCCGCTTCAACTTCCTGCTGTGGCAGGACTGGACCACGCCGCAATATAAGATGATGCGGAATCCCGAGGTAACCATACGCAGCCGCGGTGTGATGGAAAAATGCACGTACTGCATCCAGCGCATCACCCACGGACGCTTGACGGCGGAAAAAGAAAACCGCAGCGTGCGCGACAGCGAAGTACTTACGGCATGCCAGCAGGCTTGTCCGGCGGGCGCTATCGTATTCGGCAATCTGAATGATAAAGACAGCCGCGTGGCGAAGATCAAGGCCCAGCAGCGCAACTACAGCCTGCTGGAAGACTTGAACACGCGTCCCCGCACCACCTATATGGCGGTGGTGCAGAACCCGAACCCCGAACTTGAGTCGGAGCCCAGTTAGCGATGAGCCAGGGTCCAGAGGAAAAAACCGCTCTACTTGAAACGCCGTGGCCGGAAGAGCCACCGGTACTTGGGCCGGGGCAAAGCTTCGGCAGCATGACCGACCAGATCGCCGATGCCGTGCTGACCCGGCCCATCGGCTTCGGCTGGCTGGGTGGCTTGGCGATCGGCATGGGCCTTCTGGCGCTTCTGGGAGCCGCCGTCACCTATCTCTTCCTTGTGGGTGTCGGCATCTGGGGCATCGAGGTTCCGGTTGCCTGGGGCTTTGCCATCATCAACTTTGTCTGGTGGATTGGTATCGGTCACGCGGGCACGCTGATCTCGGCCATCCTGCTGCTGCTGAAGCAGAGCTGGCGCAACTCCATCAACCGCTTTGCCGAAGCCATGACGCTGTTTGCGGTGGCCTGCGCCGGCATGTTCCCGGTGCTACACATGGGCCGTCCCTGGCTGGCCTACTGGATGTTCCCTTACCCCAGCAGCATGGGGGTATGGCCGCAGTTCCGCAGTCCGCTGATATGGGACGTCTTTGCAGTGTCAACTTATGCCACCATCTCCGCTGTCTTCTGGTATGTCGGCCTGGTTCCCGATCTTGCGACCATGCGCGAGAAGGCGAGCAATCGTTACACCAGAACGGTGTATGGACTTCTCGCGATGGGCTGGCGCGGCTCAGCTCGCCATTGGAAGCGTTATGAAGCGCTGTACATTCTGTTGGCGGGCATCGCGACTCCACTGGTGCTATCGGTGCACACCGTCGTCAGCTTTGATTTTGCGATTTCCATCGTGCCCGGATGGCACACCACTATCTTCCCGCCCTACTTTGTCGCGGGCGCCATTTACTCAGGCTTTGCCATGGTGCTGGTGCTGGCCATCCCGATTCGTTATTACTACGGCCTGCAGAACATGATCACCATGCGCCATCTGCAGAATTCCGCGAAGGTCATGCTGGCGACCGGGCTCATCGTTGGTTACGGATATTTCTTTGAGGCGTTTATTGCCTTCTACAGCGGCTCCACCTATGAACGCTTCATGATGCAGAACCGCTGGTTTGGGCCCTATGCAATTTTTTATTGGTCGCTGATTCTCTTCAACCTGGTGATCCCGCAGGTGCTCTGGGTGCCGAAGATTCGCGCCAACACCATGTGGCTGTTCCTCATCTCACTGGTGATTCTGGTCGGCATGTGGCTGGAGCGCTTCATTATTATCATCACCAGCCTGAGCCGCGACTTCCTGCCCTCGTCGTGGGGCCATTATGTGCCCACGCGCTGGGACTTTGCGGTGCTTGCCGGCACGCTCGGCTTTTTCTCCGCGGCGATGCTTATCTTCATTCGCATCATGCCGGCAATTTCGATCTTCGAAATGCGGACGCTCCTGCCTGAGTCGGAGGTGAAAGCGAAATGAGTCATCAGGCGCTCTCACCGGCAATCTACGGCTTGATAGCCGAGTTCGATACCTCGACCGAGCTGGTCGAGGCATCTCGGGCGGCCTATGCGGCGGGATACCGCAAGATGGATGCCTACAGTCCGTTTCCCATCGAAGAGGCAAGTGAGGCGATTGGCTTCCACAAGAGTGCTGTGCCACTAGTTGTGCTACTGGGAGGGTTGCTGGGTGGTCTTTCGGGCTTTGCGTTGCAGTACTGGATCAATGTCATCGCCTATCCGCTGAATATAGGTGGAAAACCTTATGATTCCTGGCCGGCATTTATCGTTCCAACGTTCGAAATGACGATTCTCTTCGCCGGACTGTCTGGCGTCTTCGGAATGTTTGCTTTGAATGGCTTGCCCATGCCGTATCACCCATTGTTCCACGTGGAACAATTTTCCCGGGTGACGCGCGACAAGTTCTTTCTGTGCGTGGAGGCTGCCGATCCGAAGTTCGATATCGTTGATACGCAACGGTTTATGGAAGGTCTTAAGCCGGTCTCGATTGCGGAGGTGCCGCATTAATCGGCGAACAGAATCCGAAATAGCACCAAGAATACTAACCCCCAATATGTTTTTTGGGGGTAAGGCGGTGGCCTTCCTGCTGGCGGTATCGGCGCTGCTGCTGCTGGCGGGTTGCCGTGAGGACATGCAAAACCAGCCTTACTATAGGCCGTTGCGAGAGAGCGATTTCTACGCCGACAAGCGTTCCGAGCGTCCGCTCATCGCGGGGACTGTGGCGCGTGATCACCTGAACGCGGACGCCTACTTCTACACTGGCAAGATCGGCAGCAACGACGGCGACTACATGCCCTTTCCAGTGACGGCCGACGTGCTGGCCCGAGGCCAGCAGCGCTTCAACATCTACTGTTCGCCATGCCACGGCGAAGCCGGCGATGGCAATGGCATGATCGTGCAGCGCGGCTTCAAGCATCCGCCGTCGTACCACATCGATCGTTTGCGCAAGGTCCCGATCGGCTATTTTTTTGATGTCATGACCAACGGCTTCGGCGCCATGCTCGGCTATGCGGAACAGGTCCCTCCGAAAGACCGCTGGGCGATTGCCGCCTACATCCGCGCTCTGCAATTGAGCCAGAATGCCACCCCTGGCGATGTTCCGCCGGGACAGCGGATCGCTGACACACCGCCGGCGGGTGTCACCATCATGCCTCCGTATGACACGCAGGGAGCGACCACGGCTGTGTCAACTCCGCCCAAGCCAAATGTGGCCACGGCAGAAGGGGGCGTAAGCAAGCCATGAGCAACGAGACCATGTACCGGCAACAGGCCGGCTCTACCGACTATCCCGTGCCCGCCGGCGCAGCGCAGTGGCAAAAGCGCGCGTTGATTGTAGGCGTGGTCGGTGTGCTGGTTTGCGTGGCGGGAGCGGTATCCTCGCTGGAGCAGTTCATGCGCGGCTATCTCATCGCCTACATGTTCTGGACGGGGCTCAGCCTCGGCTGCCTGGCGCTGCTGATGGTGCAGTATCTCTCCGGAGGTCTGTGGGGACTGGTCATCCGCCGCGTGCTGGAGAGTGCCAGCAAGTGCCTGCCGCTGATGTTCGTCCTGTTCCTGCCGATTCTCGTCTTCCGCACTAGTCTTTATGCCTGGATGACGAATCCGGCGCTGACGGAGAGGAACCACTGGTATCTCAACACACCCGGCTGGATCATTCGCTGGCTGGTCTATTTCGCCATCTGGATCGGGCTCGAGACCGTTCTGAACAAGCGCGGTGACACACAGGACTATCCTCTGACCGGCGTGCGGCCGCGCTTCCAGGGGCTGAGCGGCATTGGACTGGTGGTGTATTCGCTGACTGTCTCCTTCGCAGCGGTGGATTGGGTGATGTCTCTCGACCCGACCTGGGGCTCGACCATCTACGGCTTGATCTTCGTGGCGGGGCAAGGTCTGTCGGCGCTGGCATTCTGCGTCATTCTCTTGACGGCTTTCACCCAGTTCAGCCCTTACCGCGAGATCATCAAGCCCATGCAGTTCCACGACCTCGGCAAGCTGATGCTGGCGTTCGTGATGTTGTTCGCCTATTTCTCGTTCTCGCAGTGGCTCATCATCTGGGCGGGCAACCTGCCGGAGGAGATTGGCTGGTTTCTGCACCGCATTCGTGGAGGCTGGGGCGTGGTGGCACTCATCATCATCCTCTTCCACTTTGCCCTGCCATTTGCGCTGCTGTTGTCGCGTGATCGCAAGCGCGATGGGCGGCGTCTGATCGGGCTGGCGTTGCTGCTTATGTTCATGCGCCTGGTGGACATCTACTGGTACGTTGTGCCGAATTTCGCCCACGAGCGGGGACATTTCTACTTAAGCCCGTGGTACTTAGTTGCGCCGGTCGGCGTCGGCGGGTTGTGGCTGGCATTCTTCTTCTACAACCTGCGGCAACGGCCGCTGTTGCCGGCGTACGAGCCGCAAGTACCGATTTTGTTGCACCAGAGGGACCATGGCCACTGAGAAGTCCAATTACGATCCGTTGCGGAACCCGCAGGTTGACTACGACCGCACCGACCTTAGCCCGCGTGGCATCCTGCTGTTCCTAGTCGGGCTGCTGGTATGCGGCGTGTTCGTGGAACTGGTCATCTGGGGAATGTTCCGGTTCATGGCGAAGAGCGATGTTCTGTTCCCGCAACCGCCGGCCAATCCAATGGCAGCGACCCAGCCTGTAGCGCCGCAACCCAGTTCGCGCTCAATCCTGCAGAATGCTCCTGCGGTCAATCTGGATGTTTTCCCGCAGCCGCGTCTGCAAACCAACGACGTGCGAGATATGACCGAACTTCTGCAATCGGAGCGGGAGTTGCTGAATCCGGCGCAGCCGTTCAAGGATTCGACCGGGGCGATACATATTCCGATTTCGCAAGCCATGAAGCTGGTTGCGGAAAGGGGCTTGCCGATGCGCCCGAATGCGCCGCCGGAGGCGACAACGCAAGCCGGAGGAGTGCGAGAGTAAAACGAATGGGAGTCAAATCGGTGGAAGCGCCGGGCTTCAGCCCGGCGAATCGAGGGACGGAAATACGGGGGCTTTAGCCCTGGCCATTGCCGGGGCTGAAAGCCCTGGAATTGGAAGCAACGTATTCACCGGGCTAAAGCCCGGTGCTTCCACCGACGGAAAAACAGCGGGTCTCCCTCGGCTTCGCTCGGGGCAGGCTCTCGACTTGTGGCCCAACGGCGGGGCCGCTCGCTCGGGATGACAACTCTAGTTTTGAGTGGCAACTAAAGCTAGGTTCGGCAGGGGAGTAGGAGTACAGAAAAACCAGCGCCGTAGGCGCGGAACAGCTTAGCCCAGCACGGAGCCGAAGGCGGAGTGCTGGGTCAGGCTTCCACCGGAGTAGCAACAAATGATTTCGCAGATACAAATCGCGAAGGGATTGGCAGCGGCGCTACTTATGGCCGCGAGTACATTCGCGGCTGCGCAGCCTCCCTCTGCGTTCCAGGAAAAGAACGCACAGGCCGCTTCGCAGGTGAGTCCGGTTGACCTGTCGAACATCGGCATTGATCAGCGGCTCGACCAGCAGGTGCCGCTCGATCTCGAGTTCAAGGACGAGGCCGGCAAGACGGTAAGGCTGGGCGACTACTTTCATTCCAGACGACCGGTCATCCTGAACCTGGTGTATTACACCTGTCCCATGCTGTGCGGAGAGGAGTTGGCAGGTGAGGCCAGCGCGCTGGGCGTGCTGCGCTTCACTCCCGGCAACGAGTACGAAGTTGTCTCGGTGAGCTTCAATCCGGACGAGACGCCGAAGGACGCAGCAGAAAAGAAGGAAGTCTATATCGCCCGCATGAACGAGCATCTGGAGCACAACACCAATGGCGATGGCTGGCACTTCCTGACCGGACAGCAGGCGGAGATCAAGCAGCTTGCCGATGCGGTGGGATTTCATTACCGGCGCGATGCGCGCACCGGGCAGTTCATTCATGCTGCGGCCATTATGATCGTGACTCCTACCGGCAAGCTGGCTCAGTACTACTACGGGGTTGAATTCTCACCCAAGGACATTCGCCTGGGCTTGATCGAGGCATCGCAGGACAAGATTGGAACGCTGGTGGACCAAGTGCTGCTGTACTGCTATCACTACGATCCGAGCACGGGACGTTACGGCGCTGTGGTCTCCAACATCATGCGTTTGGCGGGAGCTGCCACGATGTTGATTCTCGGCGGCTTTCTCATCGTGATGTACCGCCGTGAATCTCATAAAGGGAACAAGGGAGCAGGACAGGCTTGAACGATATGTGGAAAAATCTCCCACTCTTTCCTGAACGTGCCTCGGCGATGGCATGGCAGGTGGATGGACTTTATTTTCTGCTGACGGCAGTGTCGGCTTTCTTCACGCTGCTGATCTTCATCTTGATCCTGGTATTTGCGATCAAGTACCGGCGATCGGTCCATCCCCACGCGGAGCAGATTGAAGGGTCGCTACCGCTGGAGCTGGCCTGGACGCTCATACCGCTCGGCATCTGCATGATCTTCTTTGCCTGGGGATCGCTGATCTTTTTCCAGGAAGCGCGCGCGCCCAAAGGGGCCATGGAAGTGTACGTGGTCGCCAAGCAGTGGATGTGGAAGTTCGAATACGAAGGCGGACAACGCGACATCAATCAACTTCACGTGCCAATCAACCGCGATGTGAAGATGATTATGAGCTCGCAGGACGTGATCCACAGCTTCTTCGTGCCGGCCTTCCGCATTAAGGCCGATGTGCTGCCCGGCCGCTACACAGAGACCTGGTTCCACCCGACCAAAGCCGGGACCTATCACCTGTTCTGCGCCGAGTACTGCGGCACCGACCACTCCGGCATGATCGGCCAGGTGATTGTAATGGAACCGGCTGCCTATCAGGCGTGGATGAGCGGCACAGGCAATTCGGGCACTCTGGCGCAGAATGGCGCGCAGCTCTTCCAGCAACTGGGGTGTGCCACCTGCCATCGCTTCGATACGCAAGGACGCGGCCCGAACCTGATCGGCATCTTCGGCAGGCGGGTGTCGCTGGACGACGGGCGGACCGTCATCGCCGATGAAAACTACATTCGGGAATCGATCCTGAACCCAGGCGCGAAGATCGTCGCCGGATTTAAGCCCATCATGCCTACCTTCCAGGGACAGGTATCGGAAGAGAACTTGATGGCGCTTGTGGCATATATCAAGTCGCTGTCGCAGCCGGAAAACAAGACGTCGGCGAGCAACGCAACGCCAGCTCCGGAAGCGCCGGGCGCGCAGTAAGGTTTTAGAACCAGAGGGTGTGACATGGCTACCGCTGTACAGACCGTCGAGCGCGAAAACTACCTGAACGCCAACTACGGCATCAAGTCGTGGCTGCTGACTACAGACCATAAGCGCATCGCGATCCTTTACCTCATCTCGATCACGGTGATGTTCTGGATCGGCGGCTTCTTCGCCATGCTGATCCGCTTGGAGCTGCTGACTCCGGCTGGCGACCTGGTTTCGTCCGACACCTACAACAAGCTGTTCACCATGCACGGCATCATCATGGTGTTCTTCTTCCTGATCCCGTCGGTGCCTGCGGTGCTCGGCAACTTCCTCATCCCGCTGATGGTCGGCGCCAAGGACCTGGCATTTCCCAGGGTCAACCTGCTGAGCTGGTATCTGTACATCATTGGCGGCGCCACCGCTTTGTTCGCGATGATCACCGGCGGCGTGGATACCGGCTGGACCTTCTACACTCCGTTCAGCACGACCTACTCGAACACCCACGTGATCGGGGCCGCGGTCGGGATCTTCATCACCGGCTTCTCCTCAATCCTTACCGGTCTGAACTTCATCATCACCATTCACCGCATGCGCGCTCCCGGGCTGACCTGGCGACGCTTGCCGCTGTTCTGCTGGTCGAACTATGCGGCTGCCATCATCATGATCCTGGGAACTCCCGTGGTCGCGGTCACGCTGCTGCTGGTGGCGCTGGAGCGGGCGTTCCACATCGGCGTGTTCAATCCGCAGTTAGGCGGCGATCCGCTTCTGTTCCAGCACCTGTTCTGGTTCTACTCCCATCCCGCGGTGTACATCATGATTCTGCCGGGAATGGGCGTCATCAGCGAGATCATCGCCTGCTTCTCGCGCAAGCGTGTGTTTGGATACGAGTTCGTCGCGCTGGCTTCCATCGCCATCGCGGTGCTGGGATTCCTGGTGTGGGCGCATCACATGTTCGTCGCCGGGATTTCGGTTTATGCGGCGCTGGTGTTCTCGCTGCTGAGTTACCTGGTCGCGATTCCATCGGCGGTGAAGATCTTCAACTGGACAGCCACGCTGTATAAGGGATCGATCCAGTACAACACTCCGATGCTCTATGCATTCGGCTTCATGGGCCTGTTCACCGTTGGCGGCTTGACCGGCGTGTTCCTGGCTTCGCTCGGCGTCGATGTGCACGTCACCGACACCTACTTTGTGGTGGCGCATTTCCACTACGTGATGGTCGGCGGAATGGTGATGGCCTACATGGCCGGACTGCACTTCTGGTGGCCGAAGATGACCGGGCGGATGTATCCCGAAGCGTGGGCCAAGCTTTCGGCGCTGCTGGTGTTCGTGGGATTCAACACCACGTTCTTTCCGCAGTTCATCCTGGGCTATATGGGATCCCCGCGCCGCTATCATGCGTATCCGCCGGAATTCCAGGTGCTCAATGTGCTCTCCACGGCGGGCGCGTCGATTCTCGCTGTCGGTTATGTGCTGCCGATGATCTACTTCCTGTGGTCATTGCGCTACGGGGAGCAGGCCGGTCCGAATCCTTGGAACGCGGTCGGTCTGGAGTGGATGACTCCTTCGCCGCCTCCGACGTTTAACTTCGACGAGACTCCGGTGGTCACCTGGGAAGCTTACGACTACGAGCATCAGCCGCAAGAGGAGGTCACCGTTGGCCACGAGTGAGATCCAGGTCGCTGAGCACGCGCTGCAACACCACTTCGCCGACATGGAGCAGCAAAAGGAAACCTCCACCTTCGGCATGTGGATGTTCCTGCTGACCGAGATCATGTTCTTCGGCGGGCTGTTCTGCGCCTATCTTGTGTATCGCGCTTCCTACTATCACGCCTTCGTCGAGGGCAGCCAGAAGATGAACATCTGGCTGGGGGCGACCAATACTGCGGTGCTCATCTGCAGCTCATTGTCCATGGCGCTTGGGGTCCGCGCCGCGCAGATGGCCAAGCCGAAGCTCATGATCGCGCTGATGCTGGTGACCATTCTCTTTGGCTTCGGCTTCCTCGGCATCAAAGCGGTCGAGTATCACGAGCACTGGGTGAACCACGAATTTCCCGGGCCGAACTTTCACTTCGAGACTGGAGATCCAGAGCATCCGGCAACCGATCCGCAGCACACGCAGATTTACTTCTCGCTCTACTGGGCGATGACCGGCCTGCACGCGCTGCACATGGTGATCGGTATTGGCCTGGTTACGTGGATCGTCATCGCGGGCTACAGGGGACTGTTTAGTCCGGAGTATTACAGCCCGGTCGAGAATGTGGGATTGTACTGGCACTTTGTCGATTTGGTCTGGATTTATCTGTTCCCGCTGCTCTACCTGATCAGTCACAAGCACGGCGGGTAACAAGGAACCTATGGCAGATCTCAGCGAACACACCGACTATGTAGGCCACGTCATACCGGCCAGGATGTACTACGTGATTTGGGCCATCCTGATGGTGATGACGGCCACAACCGTCTTCGCCGCAACACTTGAGCTGGGTGTCTTTAACATCGTGCTGGCTCTGGTAATCGCCACCTTCAAAGGGACACTCGTAGTGCTCTTCTTTATGCACCTGCGCTACAGCACCAAGCTCACCATGGTGACTGTGGTTGCCTCCATCTTCTGGTTGTTCATTTTGTTCTCTCTCACCATGACCGACTACATCACGCGGGCTTGGTCCACTTACACCGGCCATTGACGCGGTAAGTTTCCCGATGAGCGCTCCGCTGCGGCGGAGCGTTTTTCTTGCTTAGGCGGCCTCCCCGCCAAGAACCATCGAGGTGGGCGATGAAACGCGATATTTTAACTTGCTTTTTAACCCCAAATGGGTACACAATCGCGCCATTCCGGTCGCAACTCGGACCGTGGAGCAGTCCCTGCCTTGCGATTCGGATGTGAACCCTACAGCATTCTTCTGTCGGAATTCGACAAAAGGGTCTCATCACTCTTGAATCAAGGAGAACAACATGCGCGCCCTTACGTCAACACTTTCACCCACCATCAGAAATGCAGCCACACTCGTCATCGGCCTTGTGCTGTTTCTGGCCACAGCGCAGGGGCAGACTCTCAACGTACTTTACAACTTTACCGGCGGGCCGGACGGGGCATACCCCGGCGATGGCGTGACCATCGATAAAGCAGGAAACCTCTACGGCACCAACTACGGCGGCGGTTCCGGTTACGGCACAGTTTACAGCCTGAAGCATGCCGGGACGGGCTGGGTCGTTTTTCCGCTCTACAGCTTCTCCGGAGGGAGTGACGGGGCGAACCCCTGGACCAGGGTAAACCTCGGGCCGGACGGCACCCTGTACGGCTCCACCTTTGCCGGAGGCATCCCGGGATGCGCTTTCCAGGGACGCGACGGCTGCGGCGTGATCTTCAATCTGAAACCAGGCGTCCACGCGGTGTGCGCGAATTCACTGTGCCCATGGAACGAGACCGTGCTTTATAGCTTTACCGGAGGCACAGATGGATGGCTGCCCGAAGGCGACCTTCTTTTCCAAAGCGGTAACATCATCGGCACCACGCAAGACGGCGGTGCATACAACAACTGCAACGGCTATCCCGGTTGCGGCGTAGTGTGGCAGTTGACGCCGTCAGGAGGTGGTTGGACGGAATCCGTCCTGTGGAGCTTTGGCAATGGCACCGATGGAATAATCCCCCTTGGCGGTGTCGTCCCTGACAAAGCCGGCAACCTCTATGGCGCAGCCCTGCTCGGCGGTTCCGCCAACGCGGGCGGGGTTTACCAGTTAACACCTTCACTGACAGAGAGCGTGATCTATAGTTTTAGTGGAGCAAGCGACGGATACGTTGGCGGCGGTGGTGTGATCCTGGATCAAGCCGGCAATATCTATGGCACGACTCTGGGCGGCGGCGCGGGCGGCGGCGGCGTCGCGTACGAGTTAACCAACGGAACCTGGGCGTATAACCTGGTTTACAGCTTCTCCGGCAGCACCAACGGAGCGTATGACAAATTCACCATGGACCAGGCGGGTAATCTCTACGGTGCTACTTCCAACGACGGTTTGTATGGATATGGTGCGGTCTTCGAGCTGACGCCCTCGGGTGGCGGTTCTTGGAACTACACGTCGCTGCACGACTTTACCAACGGCAGCGACGGGGCGAATCCGAATGGTAGCCTGGTTTTCGACGCCGACGGCAATATCTATGGCACGGCGAGCGGTGGCGCAAACGGCGATGGCGTCGTCTTTGAGATCACGCCGTCAGACAAGAAATAGGGCTCCGGGATTGGGGGATAGTGCGGTTGCAGGGTGCCCCACCCTTTTCGCCTGCTTTTGGCGAAAGGGTGGGTGGGCAGCGCAAACCCGTGGCACCTTCGTAACCACACGTTCCCCACCTTCGTAAGTTAGCTTGACACTTTCTTCTTGACCTTCGCTTGCTGCCTTCCTAGCCTTGAGCTAGCACGCTGCGGCTGCGCCTTACTCGTGCTAAAGGATGCGAGTTGACGGGTCGCTTCGTTTGACCCGGCCGCCGCGTCGCCCATCAAGCGAACCAACGGTTCGCTGTTCGATAGCCGCCCGTTCTGCGCGGCCCGCGCGGAGTTGTGTCTGCGGCAATCCCAAAAGCCTTTCACCACAGAGACACAGAGAAATTTCTTATTTTTCCCCCATGCTTTCTGTGGCGGAGCCTGCCCAGAGCAGAGCCGAGGTGTGGTGGAAAAAACAAAAGCCTTCACCGCGGAGAACACCGGGCACACGGAGATTTTTCTCTTTTCTTTCTTCTCTGTGTCTCTGTGCCCCTGTGGTGAAAAACCCTTACATCGGAGTGGAAATCATGAGCGATTACGACGAACTGGCACGGACGCGAGGCATCGAGCCAAGCTACGAAGAGATGAAAGAACAAGTCAAGCTACAGGAACGCATACGGAAGCACGAAGAGAAGGAGCAACAGGAGTGGGAACGGAAGCAGGAAAAGCAGTGGTGGCCGGGAGGGCCGGAGGAGTTTGCCAGGACGGAAGAGCCTGCGCCGGCCGCGCCGCCGCCGCCCAAGACCTGCCGTCACCTGCGGGAAAGCGGCCGCTATTGCGGCTCCCTAGCGCTGAAGGGTCGCGATTACTGCATTTACCATCTGCGGGACCGCGGACGCCGCCTGAAGATGGCTCGGGCCCGCGCCCGTCGCGAACACTTGCCCCTGCAACTGCCGCCGCTGGAAGACCTGTACGCGGTGCAGGTAAGCATCATGCTGGTGACGGACTGGCTGCTCAACGGCAAGCTGGACCGCCGCGACGCCAGCCTCGCCCTCTATGGCCTGCAACAGGCGGCCACCAACCTCGGCCGCCCCAGAGAGGTATGGGAGCAGCCCAGCCCCTTCGAACTGACCGACGACGAAGGCCCCAGCGAGTATGAGGGCTTCGAGGAGGATTTCGGTCTGCCCAAAGGTCTCGATCCGGATACCCCGCCGGAGGTGGTGTTTCCCGAAACCGAAGCTGCGGTTGTCAGCGACGAGCAGGCGAACTTAATGGAGGTCACGCCGCTGGATGTCCAGCTGGCGGAGATCCAGCATCGCGAAGGCCCCGAGGCGGTGTGGCGCAAGCTGAAGCAGGTGGACGAGGCTGGGCAGCGCCGCTACAAGCGGGCGCAGGCCCAGTTGGCGCACGCCCGCAATGTGGTGCGCGCCGCCGCCCAGAACGCCGCCAACCAGGCCCGCAAGGCGCCGCAAGCGGCGGCTGCGGGGCCCGACGCGGTGACAATGGGCAAAGACCAGCCGGCGTAGCCGGGAACACGGGATGGTGCTTGGAGCATTTTCGCTTTTGATGCCTGTATAGCGAGCCTGGCCGCCCGCAAGGGACCGCCGGAAGCGAGGGAGTCGTGTCGCCGAAATCGGATAAAAATGCACTACAGAGGCACATCGGCAAACAGAAAACTCCGTTGGAACGGGATTCGCGCGCTTTTCGCGGTGAAAGATTTTCGCGGAAGGGATGAAATTCAACAGAGGCACGGAGACCACGGAGAAGATTCTGTAGAAATAAGAAATTCCGTGTTCTCCGTGTCTCAATGGTGAATGGAATCAATACTTTACCTATAAGTCCATGCAAATCAATATTTTGCGATGGAAATGATGTCTAACCGATTGATTCTGCGTAAACCGCAGGGGAGGGAGGTTTGTGGAAAGCAGCGTGACATAGCGGCAAACTGGATTGTCAAGTTATACCGACGAACGGCAGTTTCCTTTGCTGGCTACTTACTCCGTCGCGTAATAACCTCGCCTTGCGTGGACCTGCGCTTTCTGTGGTGAGCGGACTTCGACCCGCAGCCTGTGGAATCCGAGCGTCGGCTGTTGAGGTGGGAAGGAGACGTAGTACTGGGTGCGCATCTGCTGCTCGATTTGGGCGAACGCACCGCGCAGCTCTTTCGCCGACTGCGCCACAAAAAGCCCGCCGCCGGTTTCGTCGGCCAGGAGCTGCAGGATTACGTCTCCCTGCGGCCGCAAACCTTTCTTGTGCACGGTGAGCGCGTAGATTTGGATCGCGCTCTTCTGCGCGGCCGCGATAACCTCAGGCAGTGTGCGCAGGCTGTGCGTGTCGTCACCGTCCGTGAGAACCACGATGGCTCGATGCACCAGAACGCCGTCGTCGGCGCTACGCAGCCGCTCCACGCACGCCGAGTAGAGAGCGTCGTAGAGAACGGTTCCCCATCCCGGCCCCTGAATGCGGTTGACGGCCTCGCTCAAGCTGGCGCGATCGCTGGTCGCGTCTTGCCAAAGCTGGACATTTCCGCCGAAGCCCATCACGAAGGCGCGATCCATCTGGGGACGCAAGACCCCATCGAGGAAACCGAGCGCAGCCGCTTTTTCCTCGGGAAGCACACGCTTGACGGAATCACTGACGTCCAGCAGAATGCCGAGCCGCAAGGGCAGATTGTCGTCGCGCGCGAAGTCCTGGAACTTCGCAACCGGCGACTGATCGTCGAGGATGCGAACGTCGTCGGGCGAGAGATTTTGCACCAGGCGCCCATGCTCATCGGCGACGGTGAACTGCAGGCGAACTTCGTGCACGTTGCGGCGGATGGTGTATTCCGGCGTGCTGGAGAGAACGACGTTGCTCAGCACCGGAGCGATGACGGACGGCATGGGCGGAAGCACGGCGCTGCGATTACTGGCATAGCCGCCGGGCGATGGAAAGGAGCCAGACGAATCCGGCGCTGCCGTGGAGCTGTCCGATCCAGCGGAAGAGTTGTCGGATCCTTCGGAAGCCCATTCGCCAATTCCCGCCATCGTGGCGGCGCTCAAGGCCAGCATCAAGCCGTAGATGAGCGCCGACTTCTGCACAATTGGGTAATCGGCTGTGCGGCGGAGGAGCTTGAGAAGAGACAGCAATCCACGGGCGAGAATGGAAACAGTGACCCCTGCCCATCCACGTAATCGACAAGTCCGGTTCGCCGTTGCGGCGAGACAAACTGCGCCCCGCCCGGCGATTCGCACCGGCTGCGTAGCGCGCAACAACGGAATACCCCACGCACTCGAGGACGAGTGCTACAAAATTGCCGGTTTGGATGCTGGTTCATAGCAGGAAGATGCCGAAAATGTTTCATCATCCTGTAACAGAGATGTGCGTAACTTATAGGTGTGATTCCGACACACGAGAGCCAATCGCCCACCGTCGGCTACAATACAGCCGTGAAGCAAACCATCTTCGCCGTGGAAGACGATACGGATATTTCACGGCTGGTTCGTCATCACCTGGAAGGCGCTGGTTATGCGGTCCGCACCTTCGCGGCCACCGCCGGCGTGATCGCCGAAGCCGAGAAGCAAACGCCGACGCTGTTCCTGCTGGACATCATGGTTCCGGGAGGCGATGGCCTCGAACTGTGCCGGCGGATCCGCCAGACTCCGACGCTCAACATGATTCCGGTCATCTTTCTGACCGCCAAGGTGAGCGAGTCGGACAGGGTCATCGGGCTGGAACTGGGCGCAGACGACTACATTCCCAAGCCGTTCAGCCCGCGCGAGTTGGTGGCACGGGTGCGCGCGGTCCTGCGGCGCTTCGAGCGCCCGCTGGCACCGGCGATCGTTAAGGCAGGCGATATCGAGATTGACAGTGGCGGCATGACGCTGACGGTACGTGGCCAGCTCACGCAAACCACGGCCACCGAGTTCCGTTTGCTGGAATATCTGGCCAGGCATCCGGGACGCGTGTTTACCCGCGATCAGTTGCTGGACGCGGTCTGGCGCGACACTCATTATGTGACCCCGCGCTCGGTGGATGTTTACGTACGGCGCATTCGTGAGAAGATCGAAGCGAACCCTGACGAGCCTCGCTATCTGAAGACGGTCCGCGGAGCAGGCTACCGCTTCGAGGTGCCTAAAACGTAAGAGCCAACGTTGAGAAGTCGCATCTTCCTGAAGTTGTTTTTGGCGGCGCTGCTCATCATTGCGGCCTGCACCCTGACCCTGAACGTGCTCATTGGGCGCTCTTGGGAAGGCATGCTGCGGGAGCAGATCGAGATCTCGCTCCGCCAGAAGACGCTGATGTTCGCTTCCCGGGTGGAGACCTCCTCCCCCGCGTCTCTCCCCGAAATTACCACGCAGGCCGCAAAAGCGGCGGAGACGCGGGTTACCGTGATCGACTCCACTGGCAAAGTGTTGGCCGACTCGGAAGCTGATCCGGCGAAAATGGATAACCATGCCGACCGGCCGGAGATCATCTCCGCCTTGCACGGCCAGGTAGGCAGATCGACCCGCATGAGCCGGTCGATGGGCATTCAAATGCTCTACGTAGCTGTGCCCATCCCCGGCGGTGCGGTGCGCATGGCTTATCCGCTGTCTTCCATCCGCGAAACTAATCACCGCATTCGTCGAGACTTGATCGAAGGCTCGGCCCTGGCGGCGTTGCTGGCGATGCTGCTGGCGTTCATCGCAACCCAATCGATTGGCCACAGGCTGATGCGGATCACGGACTTCGCCGAGCGGGTCGCAGCCGGTGATTTGTCGGCGCGAATCGAAGAAGAGTCGAGTGACGAGATTGCCCACGTCGCCTCCGCTCTCGACAAGACGGCGCGCAAACTCGAGGAAGGGTTCCGCACGGTCGAAAACAGCCGTCAGACTCTGGAAACCCTGCTGAACTCCATGCAGGAAGCGGTGCTGGCGGTGGCCCAGGACGGGCGCGTATTGTGGGCCAACCAGCGGATGGAACGGCTGCTGCCGAGTGGAGTCCGTCTGGGAGAGCCGCTGGTGCAATCGCTGCGCGATCCGGAAATTTTGAGCTCGGTACAGAGTGCGCTCGATGAGCGTGACATCACGGTGGCGCGCGCTGCAAAGATTTTTTCGGGCCGTATCTTCGATGTCACCGCGGCCCCGATGCCGGGCGGTGGCGCCGTCGCGGTGCTGCACGATCAAACCGAGATTGAGCGTGTAGAGAAAACCCGGCGCGACTTCATTGCCAACGTTTCGCACGAGCTGCGCACGCCGTTGACCTCCATTCAGGGCTACTCCGAAACCCTGCTGGACCACAACAATATTCCGGAGCACACGCGGGAATTCATCGAGATCATCCGAAAAAACGCGACCCGCATGGCGCGGCTCACGGAAGACCTGCTGGTGCTGGCGCGGGTTGAATCGGGAGAGCAGAACTTCAAATATCAGATCACCATGCCCCGCGAGTTACTCGACGATGCGGTGCAGACCTTCGCGGACCTCGCCGCCGGCCGCGGCATTGAGCTCTCACTGATGAACACGGCGTCGTCGCCGGTCTCGGTTGACCGCGATGCCATCCACCAGGTGTTTTCCAACCTGATTGACAATGCTTTGAAGTACGGCGATACCGGCAGGAAAATTCTGGTGGGCGCGTGCGAGACCGAAGAAGGAGTGCAGTTCTACGTGCGTGATTTTGGCGGTGGAATTCCCAGCGACCACTTGCCGCGATTGTTTGAGCGCTTCTACCGCGTGGACAAGGCGCGCTCGCGCGAGTCAGGTGGAACCGGCCTCGGACTAGCCATTGCGAAGCATGTTGTCCGTGCGCATGGCGGCAGCATTAAGGCCGAGAGCGAACTGAACCACGGCTCGACCTTCTATTTCACCCTGCCGCGGCAGCCGGTAGCAGTGCAGGCGTAGAGGTGCTGAGGAAGCTTCCTCTACCATAATTTCAAATAGCGTTCACGCACGTTTCATTGGAAATTCATAAACCTCAGTTATCGTTGCCTGTATCTATCCGTCCATTCATTTAATTGTGCTGGCTCGGTGACGATGGGCCAGTAGCACAGTTCCCGCTGTCTTTGGCAGCCCTTGAGACAATCATGGCTTCAGCCGATCAGGCGCATCCGAGTCCCGAAGAAATCTGTGCCCAGATCCATGAGCAGACGCTGCAGGCTTGCCGCGTGGCTCGCGCTGCTGCCGGAATCGTCGCCGAGGGTATTGCGACCGGCGTCCCTTCGCTTCTAAATGGAGTTCGCGAGCGCGAAAAAGAACTTGACACGTTGGATCGCGTCATTGACCAGGGAGTGACTTCGATCATCACCAGGGTGAGCGAAGAGCAAGCCCGCGAACTGCTGGCCTGCATGAAGTTCATCATCGATCTGGAGCGCGTGGGCGACCTGCTGCTCAACTGCAGCAACCGCGCCGCCACGGTTGGCAGCCGTATTGACCTGCAAGACATTCGCGATCTCACCTTAATGTCGTCGCGCCTGGAGAAGATGCTGGGCGATGTGCACGACGCCTTTTCCCAGCGCGACCTCAATCGCGCTCTCGCCGTGCTGCGCTCCGACGCGGAGCTCGACCGCCTGCGCAATCTCATCTTCCTGCGACATCTGGAAAGTCACGATAGCGTTCAGCGCCAGGAAAGCTTTCACGTGCTGTTCATGACGCAATCGCTGGAACGCGCCGGAGACCACGCCAAGAACCTCGCGGAAGAGGTGTGCCATCTGGTCAGCGGACACAGCGTGCGGCACGTGCTGCGCACCTACGACAAGCCGGTCGAGCAAATGTTCATCGATGACCTGAGACGGCGCCAGAAGAGCGGGTGAGCCATGGCCACCTCTTGTAGGTGACATCGCGCAACGGCTCGCGTTAGTCTCGATGCATGGCGAAACCAGTTCCCATCGGTACGCGCGCGGTAGTCGAAAAGCGTGTCGAGTTCAAAAACACCCTGACGGCATGGCGGGAAGAACTTCCTCCAGTGTTGTCAACCCCCAACATGATCGGCTGGATGGAGGCCGCGGGCTTCGAAGTGTTGCTGCCGTTTTGCGAGGGCGATGAGGTCAGCGTTGGCACCGCGATTAACATTATTCATCGCGCGGCCACCGGCGTAGGCGCGACCGTGAAATGCGAAGCCGTGCTGGAGGAATTTGACGGGCGCTTCTACACGTTTCGCGTGACCGCAAGTGACGGGGCGGAGGTGCTCGGCCACGGCACGATCAGGCGCGCCATCGTCAGCAAGGGTAAGTTCGAAGAGAAGCAACGGGCCAAGCAGACGCAATCACGCAAGTAAGTAGGATAAAGTCTTGGCGACGGGTTTATTTTCGCGGAGGAAAGCGTGCTTATCCGGCCGTTGCCGCTGCTCAATTTTTTCGTCGTAGTGGTGATGTTCTCCATCGGGCTGCGGGTCAGCGGCGGGGAACTGCTCGAGGTGGTGCGCAACCGCAAGCTACTTATGCGCGCGCTGCTGGCGAATTGCCTTCTGATACCGGCCATCGGCTTCCTGCTGGTACGTATCTTCCCGCTGACGCCGGACGCGAGTGTCGGCATCCTGCTGCTGGCGGCGATTCCGGGTACGCCCATCGCAATGCAATTCACCCGCAAGGCCAAGACGCGGCTGGCGTTCGCAGCCGCAATGACATTTGTGCTGTCGCTGGTGAGCCTGGCCATGGCCCCGCTGGCCATCGAAGTGATGCCTCGGGAGGCGCAGCCCAGCCAGCAGCCAATACTCAAGCTGGTTGTTAGCATTGCGCTCTACATTGGGCTGCCGTTATGCGCCGGATTGTGGGTGGCACGGCGGTTGCCGAAGATTGCGCCCAAGCTGGTGCTGCCGTTGGGCATTCTGGCGAGCGTTGTGTTTGTTTTTCTGATGTGGGAGACGCGCCTGGTAAGGCGTGAGGCCTTCTACGCGATTCGCGGCCGGGGAACGATTCTGGCGATGGCCCTGTTGCTGCTGCTGTCGATGGTGATCGGCTGGTTCAGCGGCGGCCCCGATTCAGAGTCGCGCCGGGTGCTGGCGACGTCAAGCGGCATGCGCAGCGTGATCGTTGTGCTGTATATCGCCCGGTATTGTTTTCCCGGGACAAGCGTCTACATGGTGCCGATCGTGTACCTCTCGCTGATGGTACCCACCAATCTGCTGTTTCATCTGGCTTACACGGGATGGCGCAAGTGGCGGCCGGCGGCGGGATAGGTAAGGTTGAAAATCATTCACCACGGAGGCACGGAGGACACGGAGGCTTTGGTTTCTACAAGATTTTCTCTGTGCTCTCTTTGCCTCTGTGATGAAACAACACCCGCTACAATCGTCTGCGATGTCCTTTCGCTTTCAGATAGAGGCGCGCGATAGCGCGGCGCGCGCGGGACGCTTCTTCACACCCCACGGAGAGGTGCAGACGCCGGTCTTCATGCCTGTCGGCACGCTGGCGACAGTGAAGGGCGTGCCGCAAGACACGCTGGAAGAGCTGGGCGTCCAGATTCTCCTGAACAATACCTACCATCTTTATCTACGGCCGGGCGTCGAGATGGTTCGCCAGCTTGGCGGGGTGCAGAAGTTCATGGCCTGGGACCGTCCCATCCTCACTGATTCGGGCGGCTTTCAGGTTTTCAGCCTCAGCGATCTGCGCAAGGTGACGGAAGAGGGCGTGGCGTTTCGCTCGCACCTCGATGGCTCGTCGCATTTCTTCAGCCCGGAGAGCGCCATCGCCGCCGAGATCGGATTGGGTGCCGACATTATTATGGCGTTCGACGAGTGCACCGAGCACCCGGCGGAATACAAGCGAACCCAGGACTCGATGGAGATGACGCTGCGCTGGGCGCGCCGCAGCAAAGAGTATTTCGAGGTCCACAAGTCGGAGGCGCCGTGGTTTGCCGAGCGGCACGGGCAAACCCAGACGCTGTTCGGCATCGTGCAGGGCGGAATGTTTCCCGACCTGCGTCGCGAATCAGCGCAGCGGACGGTCGAGCTCGATTTCCCCGGCTACGCTATCGGTGGCCTCAGTGTAGGCGAGCCGCGTCCCATGACCTACGAGATGGTGGACGCAGCAATCCGTTTTCTGCCCGAGGCCAAGCCCCGGTACCTGATGGGGGTGGGCACGCCGGAGGAAATTGTCCATTATGTGGCCGCGGGCGTGGACATGATGGACTGTGTGTTACCGACCCGGGCAGCCCGTCACGGATTACTGTTCACCTCCGAGGGACGCGTGACCATCAAGAACGCGCGTTTTGCCGCGGACGAGGGGCCGATCGATCCCGCCTGCCGCTGCAAGGTTTGCGCCCGCTACTCGCGCGCCTATCTGAGGCATCTTTATGCTTCTAATGAGTTACTGGCGCAAACGCTGAACACCATTCACAATCTGGCGTACTACCTTGACACCATGCGCAGGGTTCGGCAAGCTATAGTACTTGGGGATTTCGCTAAGGTTCTTTCTGGCGTCCGCCCCCCGCATCTGAGCGTTCCTTAGCAGCCATTCGTTAATCGGGTCTGTCGCCGACGAAATTGAATGCAAAGCGCGTCGGGGACGCCCGAATTCTGGCAAAACGCGATACTATAGAGGATAGGGCTGCGTTTCTGAACCGCCGTGGCGGGCCAGCGTGCTGGCTGGCAAGTACCTGTGTTCAGTTGGAACTCCCTGAAACATCCCAAAGTGTCCCGGTTCATGGTGGACGCTGTTTTGTAGTAGGTCGTCCCATGTTTGAACGGCAGGGCTTCGCAGGCTGCTGAAACAGCAGATCCCTCGCAGGCCGTTCCAAGGAAAGTCGGAGCAATGGTTAGACTGACAGGTTTGTTCGCGCAGGGCCTCGGGGGCGGGTCGGCCCCGATCCTGATGATGGTTGCGATCTTCGCAATCTTCTATTTCCTTTTGATCATGCCGCAGCAGCGTCGCCAGAAAAAGTGGCAGGCGATGCTGAAAGAAATCAAGCCGGGCGACAGAGTGGTTACCAGCGGGGGCCTGACGGGCGTTATCATGTCCGTCAAAGATGACGCCGTAGTCCTGCGGGTTCCGCCGGACAACATCAAGCTTGAAATCGCCCGCTCCTCCATCGTCACTTTAACGACCGCGGAGGGCTCCTCCAAGACTTAGCAGGGTTTGCCGTTTTCTCATGAACAAAAATCTTCTCGCCAAGACAATTTTGATTATCGCGGTGCTGATCGTCTTTCTGTTCGGCATCTTCGGCCTGCCGGGCAGCTTGAGCGGCAAGGGTCTGCTGGCCGCGCTGCAAAGCCGCATCCACCTCGGACTCGATCTGAAGGGTGGGACGCACCTTATTCTGCAAGTGCAGGTCAACGACGCCATCAACGCCGACACCGATCGCGTGGTCGAACGGCTGAAGGATGCGCTTAAGGGTGCGAATATCGCCTTCGGGGAAATCTCCAAGCCCGATCCGCAGAACCATCCGGAGCTGATCCAGATCAAGGGTGTTCCGCCGGAGCAGGCTTCGGACTTGCGGCGCATCGTCAGCGACAAAGCGCCGGAGTACGACCTGGCCTCGGGAGCGGAGAACTCGTGGATGCTCACCATGAAGCCGTCGGTCGCCAACGACACCAAGAAGAAGGCGGTGCAGCAGGCGATCGAGACCATCCGCAACCGGATTGACCAACTCGGCGTTTCCGAGCCGGTGATTCAGGAGCATGGCTTGGGCGATTACCAGATTCTGGTGCAACTGCCTGGCGTGGATGATCCCGCACGAGTCAAAGAGATTATGCAGTCCACCGCCATGCTGGAAATCCGGCAGGCGGTTGGCGGCCCTTATCCCAGCGAACAGGCGGCGATGCAGGCCAACGGCGGCATCCTTCCGCCGGATACGGTGCTGATGAAGGGCACTGCTCTCCACCCGCAGAGTGGCGAGGAGAACGCGGAGGTTTACTGGGTTATCAGCCGCGTGTCAGCGGTGAGTGGAGGCGATCTGCGCACGGCCGATGCCAGCCACGATGAGAATGGCCGCGCGGACGTCAATTTTACTTTGACGGGCGATGGCGGTCGGCGCTTCGCCGCCTTCACCGGTGCGCACGTCAATGACAAGCTGGCGGTGGTGCTCGACAATCGGGTGAAGTCGGTAGCCACCATCCAGGAGCAGATCCACGATCAGGGTCGCATCACCGGGTCCTTCACGCCGCAGGAAACCCAGGACTTGGCACTGACGCTGCGTTCTGGCGCGTTGCCGGCCGGCATCAAGTATCTGCAAGAAGTCACAGTGGGGCCGTCGCTGGGCGCCGATTCGATTCGCCAGGGCGTGCGCGCGGCAATCATCGGCATGGTCGCGGTCATGGTGTTCATGCTGTTCTATTACCGCGCGGCGGGGATCAACGCGGACTTGGGGCTGTTCCTTAACCTGGTCATCCTGCTGGGCTTCCTCGGGTTCACGAGCGCGACGCTCACCCTGCCGGGAATTGCCGGCGTCATCCTGACCATCGGTATGGGCGTGGATTCCAACGTCCTCATCTTTGAACGAATTCGCGAAGAGTTACGGCACGGCAAGACACCGCCGTCGGCGGTGGACCAGGGCTTTGCGCACGCCTGGACGACGATTATCGACACGCACGTGACGACGATCGTTTCCGCTATCATCCTGTTCCTGTTTGGGACCGGACCAGTGCGCGGGTTTGCTGTGACTCTTAGCTTTGGTCTGTTGGCCAACCTGTTTACTTCGGTCTTCGTTTCGCGCGTCATTTTCGAGTCCATTCTCAACCGCCATCAGCGTGGCGAGGCATTGAGCATTTAAGGGGCTAGCGGTGGAGTTATTTCGGAATACAAGCATCGACTTTCTGGGCAAGAAGTGGTACTTCCTTGCCTTCTCACTGATTTTCAGCGTGGCCGGATTGCTGTCCATTTTCTTGTGGCATGGCATTCCATTGGGCGTAGAGTTTCGCGGCGGCACGCTGGTTTACGTCAAGTTTGCACAGACTCCCGATCTCGACCAGGTCCGTCACGCCATGGACAAGGCGGGGCTGAAAAACCCGCGGATCCAGCGCTTCGGTCCGGTCTCCGACAATGAAGTCCTGGTTGATCTTGGCTTGCAGGAAACCAGTGAGTCGGCGCTTGATAAAGGGAAGAATGCCATTATCCAGGCGCTACAGACCGAGAATCCAGCGAATGAGGGCAAGCAGGACCTGAACAACAGTGGTGTGGCAACGCTGGAGCAGTACCTGCTGCAAAAGGGCCCGCTACATCTGGGCACCGATGCCGCTGAGCAGTACCACGCCATGGCGCAGAAGATGGAGGATTTCCGGAACAAGGAGCGCAGCGGAATTCTGACTTCGGTGGATGAGTTGCGTGGAATAGTCCCGCCGGACGTGGTCAGCGCGCTGCAGCAGGACTTCTTCACCTCTAATTTCGTAGTGCGCAACGTCGAGATCGTGGGGCCGCAGGTCGGCGGCCAACTTCGCCATCAGGCGATTATGGCTACTCTGTACTCGCTGGCTGGAATGCTGGTTTACCTGTGGTTCCGTTTCGAGATGATTTATGGCGTCGGCGCGGTTGTAGCCTGCCTCCACGACACCATCATCACCGTCGGCTTCTTCTCTCTGCTGAATAAAGAAATCAGCCTGACGGTCATCGCGGCCATTCTGACGCTGATCGGCTACTCGATGAACGATACCATCGTCGTCTTTGACCGCATCAGGGAGAACATTAAACTCTTGCGGCGCGAACCGCTGGCTGACGTCGTCAACAAGAGCATTAACCAGACATTGAGCCGGACCATCCTGACTTCGGGATTGACCTTTTTGACGGTGCTATCGTTGTATATGTTCGGCGGGGAAGTGCTACGCGGGTTCTCGCTGGCGCTGGTGATTGGCATCCTGATCGGAACCTACTCCTCGATCGCGGTTGCAGCTCCGATGCTGGTGGCTTACCAGGATTGGCGGTCGCGGCGCGCCGGAGAGGCAGTTGCACGTAGCATGAGTACTACGCGGAACAAGACTCAGAACAAAGTGAAGGTGAAGGCCTAGGCAGGTTGGAGGCTGAAACCTTGCCGGGATGGCTCCAGGGCAGGCGAGTGTGCAATTTTCGTGCAGGGGTGTATACTTCGGGTCGCTATTGCAGGGCAGTTTTTCGGAGCTGCGAGTTGTTTCCGTGAGCTACGGATTTCGGTAGACCCTAATGGTTTCAAGGAGCAAAAATCGTAAATCCGGTGTCTAAGTAATCAGAGCTTTTGCGCTTAAAGCTCGTGACGGAGAACAGGCCATGTTTGAAGACAGCCTCGTGGAATCGGGAGGCAAGCTCAAAGGCAAACGGGGCGCGATGACTGCCCTCTCGTTTGTGCTGCAAGTGTTGCTGATAGGCATCCTGGTGTTGTTGCCGTTGATCTTCACCGAGGCCCTGCCGAAGCAGCAGTTGATGACATTTCTAGTTGCACCTCCGCCTCCACCTCCGCCTCCGCCTCCTCCGGCTGCCGTTCCTGTTCACATTGTGAAGCCGCAGACCGAGTTGGACAACGGGCAGTTGCGTACGCCAACGGCGATTCCGAAAAAGATTGAGATGATTAAAGAAGATGAGCCTCCGCCGAGCACCGGAGTGGCCGGCGTCGTAGGCGGTGTCCCGGGCGGCGTTCCCGGAGGCATGGGCACAGTGTTGGGCAGCGTTATCGGCAATGTTCCGGCCACTGTGCCCAAAGCAGCGACCACACAGCGTGTGCGTGTGTCCCAGGGCGTATCGCAGGGCCTGCTGATTCACAAGATCCAACCGCAGTATCCGGTGCTGGCTCGCCAGGCGCGCGTTCAAGGCACGGTCGTCCTGCAAGCGTTAATCGGCAAGGACGGCACCATTCAGAACCTGCACGTGGTCAGCGGGCACCCGATGCTGACTTCCTCTGCGCTTGAGGCCGTGAAGCAGTGGCGCTATAAGCCCTACTACCTGAACGGAGAGCCGGTGGAAGTCGAAACCACGATCAACGTGAATTTCACGTTGGCGGGCGGCTAAGAGTTTGGTGGCTGGCAGTTCTGTGTGCCTTCGGTTGGGGCTGGCCGTGGTCTTCGTGATCGCGACCGTTTTTTGATTTGCTGGATTCTTCGCGTACCGCTTGCCATCGCAGGCGGCTGGTCCGCAGGAATCGAAATTTGACCGAGAAGTTCGAATCACCGGTAGTACCGATTTTGGTCTGCTGTAACCCAAGTTCCGAGGAGGAAAAGTCGACTCATGTTTCTAGCTAACATTGCAACCTACGCTCTCAG
>Ga0074046_10000128_pt1 | contig 63718 bp, 58 predicted proteins | sample BogForMeECP23OM3_FD_94441 | JGI IMG/M metagenome (GOLD analysis project Ga0074046, IMG submission 94441) | Bog forest soil microbial communities from Calvert Island, British Columbia, Canada - Bog Forest MetaG ECP23OM3 | ecosystem: Environmental > Terrestrial > Soil > Wetlands ... | reverse complement strand
TGGCGGAGAGGGAGGGATTCATATCTGGCTGCAATCCGTTGCTAATGAAATAGATAGAGAATCACATCTGCAAAATACACCCAAAAGTACCCCCTTCGAAAACTGACATCGGTTTAGTGCAACTTCCGGGAATAGAGCCAATGACTGGGGTAGGCCAGCGCTCTAATCAAACTGAGCTACGTTCCCCTGCAACTGACCAACCGGATCAATCAGTCGCGCTCGTGCGGAAGAGCAGTTTCGCGCACAAGCTTTTCATTGAGCAGCGCATAGACGAGCATGCGAATGGCGTTTAAGTGTCGAATCGCGGATCGCAGGTTCTTACTGCTTCGCTTTTGCGTAGTCGATCATGCCCTGGAAGTCAAGAAACACTGCCGGCTCGTTTCCGACAACCCAGCCGTCGTGTCCTGGCGGAATGCTTACGAAGTCACCGGCTCTCGTGGTCATTTGAGTGCCATCATCCATCTGCACCATCATGGTCCCCGAGAGTTGATAACCGAAGTGCGCGGCCCGACAGCTCTCTGTCCTGGCGATGGGCTTGATGCAAGTGGACCATTTCCAGCCAGGCTCAAATGTAGCGCGGCCGACTACGGCTCCGGAAACTCGGAAGAGTTTAAGCTTTCCCCTATCAAACTCTCTCACCTCGTCGGGTGAACCCAGGCTCACCAGTTCGTGCGTCTCAAGCGCCATTGGCGTTCCTCCTTTCCATGCCCGAAATGTTTACCACACGGCGACCGAGTCTGTCGCCAACAAAAGACGGCAAGCAAATAATTCGATACAGGTGGCCAGAAGGCGGCCGCCCACCTCGTTGAGCTCTTGCTCTATGGAGTACGGATTCATCCCGTCGCTGGCTAAGAAGGCTGGATGATCTGCGCCACCATTTTGGCGCAGGTGTCGATACCCAGAGTACTGTTCATGGTGAGGTGGTAGAGCCTGGGATCAGCCGAGTCGCAGTCGTAATAGTACCGTGCATAGTGGAGACGCTCGGAGTCGATGCGACGCAGCAGAGCAGACACGTCGCGCGCGAGCGGATGACGCACCTTTATGCGTTCAAGCTTCTCTCTGAGCGGCGCATAGACGAGCACGCGAAATACGTTCGCATGACGCCGTAAAACGCATTGCGCGCTGCGTCCGATGATGACACAGTTGCCGACCTTCGCGGCCTCTTGAATGATGCTGGCAGTGAATTCCTGCACCGTATCGCGATCCACTCCGACCTTCGGCCCCTCTCCTACATACGAATCGGGACCTCCCTGCCGGAAGCTCTTCATCACACGCTCCCACCATGCGCTGGCATGTTCGTCGGCCCGAGCGGCCCAGGCGGAGTCCATCTCTCCCATGGCTGCGGCCCGCTCGATGATCTGCTTATCCAGGCACTCCCAACCCAGAAGTTCGGCAACCTTGCGCCCGATCTCGGAGCCCCCACTTCCGAACTCTCTCGCAATGGTCAAAACATTGAACATTATCTTCCTCCCTTACCGCGATCCGGATCCATTTCAATTACGGCAATTCGTTCTTCGCCTCAACATCGTATGACCCGCGCATTGTAATCGGCTACTGCGCTTGACAATAGAAGGAGCGAAGGCCCGGATGGCGTTTGCCGTACCCGTCAGGTTGACATCAATGGTGATGTCAGATTGAGAACAAAGTGTAGATAGTCTTCCGACGGAACCCTTCGGTTCAATAAGTGCCAGTTGCGGCTGCTTCGTCCGCAGCACTGAGTTTCCAGGGCATGAGGACGTATGGAGTGAGACATGCAACCACCCATGCCATCACCCAGAAAATGCTCACGGCTGCCCCGAAGCGCATACAGCTGATTCGTGCTGTTCCCAGACAAATTAGGCTGCGGCGCTCGCCGCCAAGCCTTCCGCCTGCATTTGGCATTGGCTGCGGCCTTCTTCAGAGTGGCGTAGGATGCAATCATTTCGCGCGGGAACAGGCCTTGCCCGATGCTAAAGTGCTCAAGCGAACGTTGGATTTGTGCGCCCCACAACTTATCTGCTGGCACGTCAACTTCGCCGAGGGTTTTCGCTTCCTTTCGAACATCCATTTTTAAATCTCTGAGCGCACTCATTTCATCAGGGTCTTCCTTTCACTTCGCGCTAGCGGCGAAGATTGACCTTTGCGAGATCGATGATTTCGCTTTCGCGGCCATCGAGGACGGCTTTGATCATGAAGAGGCTGAAACCCTTGATCTGATCGACGGTGATGGTTGGCGGCATGGAGAGTTCCTGGCGGCTGACGATGGCTTCGACCAGAGCTGGCCCGTCATGCAGGAGGGCCTGTTCGATTGCCGGCCTCACCTGATCGGGTGATTCAGCCCTGAGCCCAAGGATGCCCGCAGCTTCGGCCATTTGGGCGAAGTTCGGGTTGCGCAGGTCGGTTGCAAAATCGAGGATGCCGGCTGCTTTCATCTCCAGCTCGACAAAAGCCAGCGAGCTGTTATTGAAGACAATGGTCTTGACCGGCAAGTGCAACTGCGGAAGCGAGAGCAGATCGCCCATCAGCATGGCAAGGCCGCCGTCCCCGGACAGGGAGATCACCTGGCGGTCGGGATGACTGGCCTGGGCTCCGATGGCCTGCGGGAGCGCATTAGCCATGGAGCCATGGTTAAAGGAGCCGAGCAACCGGCGCTTCCCATTCATGTGCAAATAGCGCGCGGCCCAGATGGTAGGCGTACCCACGTCGCAGGTGAAGATTGCATCCTCCTCCGCCAGTTCGTCCAGAACTTTGGCGACATATTGCGGATGAATCAGACTCTGGCCTGGTTCGGGGATGGCCAGATCGTCGAGGCCCTTGCGGACATCGCTGTAGTGGCTGAGCGCAGCATTCAGGTGCGTGCCGTCCTGCTTGTCACAGAGGTGCGGGCTGAGCGCACCCAATGTGCATCTGACGTCGCCGATGAGACCCAGATCGACCTTGGTGCGGCGGCCGATCTGCTCACCCCGGATGTCGATCTGGATGATGGTCGCTTCTTCGGGGTAAAACTGCCGGTAGGGGAAGTCCGTCCCGAGCATCAGCAGCGTATCGCAATTCATCATGGCGTGATAGCCAGAAGAAGAACCGAGCAGTCCTGTCATGCCTACACTGAAAGGGTTGTCATACTCCACGAATTCTTTGCCACGCAAGGCATGAACGACGGGAGCCTTCAGCTTGTCTGCGATTTCGATCAGCTCCTTGTGCGCTCCGGCGCAGCCGGCTCCGGCAAGAATGGTCGTACGCCTTGAGTTGTTAAGAATTGCCGCCAACTCTTGAACTTCCGCTTCGGAAGGGCACACCGCCGGATTCATCTCATGAAAATGCAGGCGCGGTTTTTGATTGACTGCGTCGTGCAACGCCACGTCACCCGGCAGAACAATCACGGCCACGCCGCGCCGCGACAGCGCGGTTTGCATGGCAATCTCGAGCAACCGGGGCATTTGATCGGGATGCGACACAGGCTCGCAGTAGTGGCTGCACTGCGCGAAGAGATGTTCGGGGTGGGTCTCCTGGAAGTACCCACTGCCTAATTCGTCGCTTGCGATCTGCGCCGCGATGGCCAAAACGGGAACCCGGCTGCGATGACAATCGTAGAGGCCGTTGATGAGGTGAAGATTTCCGGGACCGCAGCTTCCGGCGCAAACCGCCAGCCCGCCGGTGAGATGGGCTTCAGCGCCGGCAGCAAAGGCTGCCGCCTCTTCATGACGCATGTGGACCCACTCGAGTTGTTGAGTCGTTCGGATCGCATCGGTGATGCCGTTGAGCGAATCGCCGGCGACGCCGTAAATGCGCCGCACTCCCGCGCCGGCCAGAACATCCACCAAAAGATCTGCTACCTTTCTCGCCATAACAACCTCCTCGCGGGAAAAGATCGGAGAGATTCAGTCTAACCGGATTTTCCGTTTTGCCTTTCGGCCGCGAACGAATAGACCCGCATTTGCCTCCGCTCGCGATTTGTTTGCATTGGTTCCAGAGCCGGATACCGGGCCAGTTCGATTAGTCGCACAGTCAGCGCGTCGTACGCAACCGGCAACACGAGCGTCGTGCGCTGTCGGATGATTGCCATCCGTCGGTTTGACTCAACGCGTGAAGCAGTCGTTCCTCCGGATACGACCATCACGAAGTGTCACCTTGCATCCGGGGTGAACTGAGTATCGGCGCCTTCCTTGAAGACCACATAGGCGCGTTTCCAGGGCTCATCATTGATCAGACGCCATTTGTGCCCTGACCCGGTGTGATCCTCCGCGACCAGAACGTCTCCCGGGCGGAGCGTAAATGTCTCGCCACCCACGATAGTAAATTCGAGCACGCCCGCCAGGGTAATCACGTATTGGGGAATAGGATCGTTGTGCCAGTCATAAGTAGAGTGTGACGGCGTTTCTTTGAAGAGGATTGACTGCGCTTCAACGAGTTTGGACACGTTTACCGTCCCGCGAACTACATGCGAATTACCATCAGGCCCTGTGTACAGCCGATAAGCTCGAATCATTTTTTATCTCCTTGATCCAACTTTCATCGTCTCCTTGCAGGGTCTTTCACCTGGTCGCGAAGGCGACAAACGCGCCGGTCGTTAAGATTGAGGCGCGTGCGCTTAGCAAGAGCGTCGAGGACATCTCCTGCACGGCGACTCCGTATTCGATCGCCAGAGTGGCAATGATCGGAGCGGCCATGATCGAGGCGGTGACGGCAAGTTTCCCGGCGGTTGCGCCCTGACCCGCCAGAAAGGAGATGCCCAGTACCGCAAGCGGTGTAAGAACGTTCTTCCCGATAACGTTGGCGACGACCTCCGGACTGAGGGAGACGCTCTGCGATTGCAGCACGATCCCCGTTGTGAAAAGGCCCACTCCGCCACCCGCCTGTCCCAGCAGTGCCAGCGAATCGTCGAAGGTCCGTCCTACGTTGACGCCAAGCAGTACGATAGTCAGGGCGAGAAGCGGTGCCCACACGATGGGCTGGCTGATTCCATTGACGAGAGCATTGCGGAGACTCGCCCCGATTGACGTTGGGGTGCCGGCGGACGCCGCTTTCTGGTCGCTTGCCATCGATAGACATATGGTTGTGAACGGCACGATCACAATGTTGCCCACCAGAGCAACGGACGCGATCAGGATCGCGCTTTCCTTCCTGATAAGCGGGGTGAGCAGCGAGGGACCGATGAAGGGCACGGCGGGGAAAGAAATAGCCATCGCCTGGAGCGCGCTGGTCGCAAGGTCCCGCCGAACGACGTAACGAATCAACGCGAACGCCATAAAGTTGACGGCCGCCAACCCTCCAGTTAACACCAACAGCAAGGCGACGTTTTCCAGCAGCGTGTCTCGCGAAAGCCGCAGGACGCCGACGGAAACGCTCATCGGGATCGCGTAGAGCAAGACCAACTTGTTGAGTATCGGGACCTGCTCGGCACGGAACCGGCCGTGCCGAGCTGCCCCATACCCGAGCCCCATCGTTACGAAGATCGGGAGCAAGACTTCAAGCGCCTTGAGCATCTAACCCTCCACTCGGCGGTCAACGTGTTGCAGTTTCCGGCACGCCCAGGACTTCGTGCGTGCCAGCGAACTCATCTTCAAGCGCGGCCCATTCCGGTAACCCGAGCATCTCTTCGTACTCTTTGAACGTGACTGACGCCTCTGGAGCCATCGGGCGACCTGCTTTGAGGTTCTCGACCGCCCTCTGGATTGCGCGGGTCACGCTGAAGATGACCGTCGTGGGATAGAGCAGCATCGTGTAGCCGAGCGCGTGAAGGTCCTTCGGGTCCATCCAGGGCGTTCGACCACCGCCTTCGAGAATGCTCGTTGCCACCGCGGCTCCTCGCAGCCTTTGCCCAACCTTCTGCAATTGTTCATCCGTCTCGACCGCCTCGATGTAGACCCCATCGGCTCCCGCCTTCAAGTAGAGTTCCGCTCGGCGCAGTGCCTCGTCGAGGCCGAGCGGCGCCAGCGCGTCCGTCCGCGCCATGATGAAGGTCTCGGGATTGTGGCGCGCCGCTGCTGCGGCGCGAATTTTTCCGACGTGGACCTCCGCCGGCACCACCTTCTTCCCCAGCATGTGGCCGCAGCGCTTCGGTGCCTGCTGGTCCTCGAGGAAGATCGCCGATGCGCCCATCGCCTCATAGCCCTGCACGACGCGGGTCACGTTCTTGACGTCACCGTAGGCGTCGTCCGCATCGACGAGAACGGGCAGCGAGGACGCGGCGATCGTGTCGCGCATCACCGCGCTGTTCTCCCCGAATTGCGCAAGGTCGATATCCGGATAGGCAAAGCGCGATCCGACGAGTGCAAAGCCGCCGATCTGATAGGCGGGGTACCCGGCCAGTTCGATCAGACGAGCAGTCAACGCATCGTGAGCAACGGGCAGCAGCAGCGGCGCGCTCTCCTGGAGCGCTTGTCTCCAGGTCTTGCGAGGGCGATTCTGCTTCTGCGTGTCAATAGACGTATCGGCGTGAGCGATGCTGCTTTGGTTGTTCTGAGCCATTTTTTCTCCCTAGGTGAAGTCCGGTTAATGCGGAGCCTTTCAGCGAAAAATGAAGCGAGTGATCCTCCACAGCGTTTCTCCGCTTGCATGAAAATTGCCAATACGGTTCTTGTTTCACCCTCGAGTCCGACATGCAAACTGGCTGGCGCGCTTTTAGTTCTCCGGAAACTCTACCTTCCAGTCTCAGAGAGTCGCGCTTGCGGTGGACTCTCTTCCGAGGCCGGCAGCGGCCGGCGCCCTCTGGCGGAGCGCGAAGTGAAATGCGGAGCGGGGCCTGGATGGCGATTCCCGCCGAAAAGGGTCTGCATCCATTTGATCGTCGACCGAATTGGCTTCACCCATGGACTTGGCGTGCCGCAACTCTCGCAGCCGAAGAGCGGGCGTACGTCTGCCAGGATGGCGTAGGCCAAGTTGAGTAGCATCTGGAACGGCCGGAAGCCGACTATGCTGATGGCGAAACACCAGGCAAACCATTTGGTGTTGGGCAAATTCCGCAGGACCTCAGCAACGGCTTCCCCTCCGAGTTTCATCGAGCCATCCGGCATGAGGACATGAACCGTCTCATAGGCATCCCAGATGTCGAGGTCCGGATTGAGCGATCGAAGCGCGTCAGGATCGTCGCCAATCGGTTGTACCACGATGCCGGCATCGCCGAATTTGTCCGGCGCCGACTTCAGCACCCAGTGCGCGATGTGGCGGCAGACACCGCATTCGTCGTTGTACAACAGGATTGGCTTGGTCTGCTTCCCATTCACTGGAATCGGCCTCGTTTCATGACTCGAATGGCGCAGTCACCGCAGCAAAGATGCTCGATACTTCCGGGGGTGGCCCCTCGACGCGTCCAACTTCAGTTCCATTCAGAAACATGACGAATGTCGGTGTGCCCTGGATCTGGTAGCTGTCTGCAAGTTCCTGCTCGAGGGCGATATTGACCCTGAATATCTTCTCTTTCGGCTCGACCATCTGTGCCACCTCCTGGAGAACCGGCTCCATGACGCGGCAATGCGCGCAGCCATAAGACATGAACTCAACTACGATTGGACCTTCCCCCTCTAAAACCAGCGGCCTGAAGGTACTGCTGGTGACGGTTTGTATGCTGTCGCCTGACGCCACATCTCGTGGAGATTGCCGATGAGCCTTTGGGAGTTCATTGGCCGTCGAGCCCCCACGAGGTTCGATCGAGAAGTGTTTAGTTCCGCTGCCTGGCATGTTTCCTCTTTATGAAGCCGGATCCCTGTAAATCACAATGCGCATTATCCTGACCTCCCTCGTGCGCCCCATGGAATTGCTCGCCAGTTTTCGCAGTTCTTCCATCGTCGCGAATGCGGTCACCCCATGAGATGTGCAATTCACTTGCCATCTGGTTCAACCGGCTCATGACGCGTGCAACTTGCGAATCGCGAAGAAAATAAACCACGGAACACCGACGTGGATAGACAGAGAAGAGTCGATTATCTGACGATTTCACGACAATTTCGCGATGAATTCACGACCGTTCGCTGAGACGCATTTGAGCAGTTCAAACTTCCGCGGAATAAATGCCCGCGATTCATCTTGGTCGCTCGGTGCACCTTCACTCCCGGCTTTGGCATGGCGATTGCAACCACTTTGGCGACAGGAGGGATGACCATGCCCGAACAATTTGTGAATCCTGAAGAGACGAAATTGGAAGACGAGACCGTCTCGGATACCACGGCGCAGCGGAGGATTGAGCGCTTGGCCGAAAAGGCGGCAGAGAAATCTTCGAAGGACGAGCAAAGATACGAAGAAGGTCAAGACATTATTTCCAAATAAGAGCTCCCGGGAGGCCCGCGCGGGGATGATGAGCAATTCGAGACCATAACTGGGTCAGTCCACTTTCTTCGAGGCCGGCAACGATCCATCCCACGACCGAACCGCCACCCAAAACAGTGGGCCTATGCCGGGCACCCAAAGGAATGCAGCGCCTAATAATAAGCCCCACATTCCGCCCCAGAACGCACTCAGCTTTCCCGAATGCATCATGCCGTCTTCCGCGCTGGAGAAACTTATGACATGGTCCTCCGCGAGGTAGTCTTTCCCGACAATCGACAGCTGCTTCATTTCGAAAGCCGGCACTTGGAGTTCCGTTACTGCGCTTTCTGGCTCCAAGCGGTCGTCATCTATCGCAATCATCGCGATTGCGATTGTCATGAATCTTTCTATTCCGCGTTCATGAGATCGGCAGTGTTTAGTGCATGTCGTAGCCATGCGTTTGTTCCTCCAACGCCCTCAAAAATGTAAGTTCCTTTCTTTCCCTAGTTCCCGTGCTCCACCCGTTCGCGCTCGCGAGTCACAGCGGCTTTGGCCGCAGCCTCTTTTCGGTTGCGTTGCGGATGAACGCCAAGTTTCTGCCATGACGTCTCCGAAAGATCGACGCCGTAGTAATTCGCAGCCTTTTCGATGTTTGCGAATGCCAAAGCGCGATCGGCGTCGGAGACGTCGATGACTTGATCGAACTGCGCGACCGAGTTACGCACATGCTTCGCATCGGTCAGAGGTACTTTACGTTGCTTCGGAAACGCAAAGACAGTGTCGGGCAAGTCACTTTGCATCGTTAACCGCCCATGTTTTTCGTGAGGTTCCCATGTTGCTTGCATAGAGGACTCCTTATCTTTCAGAGGATTGCGCTGCACCATCGCGCGCAACTCTTGTTGACCCTGATCTGCCGAGCTGGGTGAAGTGAAGCTTCACTCTCCACCCAGCTCGTTGCCATGAATGATGATGTATTTATGTTCACCGGCAATAGAGCAGCATCTCAAAGCCAACGGCTTTCAGAAAACGATCTACGTGGAACTCACTGCGCGCCGTACCTTCAGCCCAAATGCGAGAAAGCAGAAGAATCCGCCGGCCAACCCAATCAGCGGCAGTGAGCTTCCTGTTTTAGGTAACTGCGACGGAGCGGGAGCTGGATCCGATGGAGCAGGAGCATCCGCTGGAGCAACGACGGCCGTTTCCGATGTCGTGTCGGCTGTTTCCGTGCGAGGGGTATACGACGTGATGACGATCAGGAGCGCGACATTAGGATCGAAGGCTGGCAATTCTCCCGTCGTCGCAACCTGCTGTGTTACGACCTCTTCGGGATCTTCCGTGACGGCCGTAGCCGAGACTTTCATTCCCGGCTTTAAAGAAAACGCGTCTGTCGGTTGTCCGTCGACCGTGAATTTGGTGCCGTTCGGAATCTTGAACTCCTGATTCTTGCCGTCGTCCAGGGTAAGGATCACAGAAAGCGGGGGAGTCACTTCCCAGACGGTGCCGGTCACGGTCTTGATGGTTGTGATCACTTTCGGCGTCGTCGTTGTGATCCTTGTCCGCTCGATGGTCATCCCCGGTTCGAGATCATGGACCGAGAGCTGCTGGCCATCCACCGTCAGGCGCGCGCTTTCCGGTACATTGGGGAAGTCCCGGATTCTCCCATCCTCTCCCTTGATGACTACGTCGTTCCCTGAAATGTAAACTACCCGGCCGCGCTCTACTTCGACCTGCGTTGTTGGCGTCCCACTTTGTATCTCGGTTTGAGTTTGCACCTGGGCAATTGCGGTGAGGGCGAGCCCCGTGGCGATAAAGGCTGCGCCCAGCAGATTGTTGAGTGTTCGCGCGAAACTTGCGGAAATCATGATTCATTCTCCTTGTGGTTTGGTTTACTTGCCTGGTGAAATCGAGTTCTTACATTCGCTCTCTCCCAATTGGCTGGACTCCCGGAGTGACGCCCTCACGACGTAGCGTTGCGGAGCGCTTCCAACGAAGTAAAAGGGAAAGCAGGTGATCAGGGTCAGAGAAGGCACTGTCGTGGGTTCGAGCACAGAAACATCTTCCGGGCGAACAATCTTAATCTCGTCGATGACATAGAAATCGGTATGGCCTGGACGCGAGAGTTCGATCAGATCGCCCTTTGTCAGGTCTTTGAGTCCACGAAAGAAACGGTCACGGTGCCCCGCAATGGCGAGATTGCCGCCTTCACCCACTTGCGCGGTGCCCGCAATACGCCCAACGCCACGGTTCAGCGTGGCGCCGTCTGTGCCGTTGAACACGGGGACTTCGAGGTGAATCCTGGGAATGCTCAATACTGCGAGAGGAGCATCGATCTTCTGCAGAAGACTGTGCCTGTATGACTGAATTTGCCTGATCGGCCAGGACGCAATGCCGGCTTCAGAGCCTGATTCCATGTTGCGGCGAGCAGGGCTCCTGTTGCCCGCCACCATTGCCTGGTTGACATCGAACCGCGCGAGCGCCGCTCGCGAGTAAATAATACTGCCAAGCATTTCCGCTCCCCATGCGACCAGGAGCGCAGATCCGATCGCGAAGAATGTCCGCTCAAGCCCCGACATCACTGTCGCCGCAATCGATTTCTCGTGATGTTCCAAGGGCGGTTCCGGCATATTCTTCCCCATCCTTTCTTTGGACCGTTGCCTAAGGGAGGGGAACGCGGAGCCGAACGCTGAAATGGAGCCGTTTAGCTAATAACAGCCAAGCAGACAGTTCCGGTCTGCCAATCGCCGCGTACCCTCCCCGCCTCAGGAAAGACTTGAGGTCGGGATCGTACTCCGATCAGGCCGCGATATCGAGTTGATCGTCGACATCCCAGACGCCGGGGGCAGACCATGCTGCTCTTTCAGCCTCGTCGCGCTCTGACCAGGAGCTGACGGTGCCTTTCAGGGTCACTTTGTTCCCGCTGACTTCGACAGTGATGTCCTCGCCGTCCAGTTCGGCGGCGCGGCTCAGTGCGCTCTCGATCTTAACTTTGAGGTCCGACGGTGCGACCACAGTCTTCAGCGTGATCAAATTGCTGACCCCTGTTACTCCCGTCAGATTTTGAACAGCGTCTTCGGCGAGCGACTGCTGAAACTTGTAATCGACCGCCCCTTCGAGGGTGATCCAACCTTTGTCGACTTTCACCTTGATGGCGTTCTGCGGAATCAAAACGTGCCACTTGAGGGCATTCACCGCGGCCTCAGCGATGTCCTCATCGTCACGCTGATGGAAAAAAGGCAAGTCCACCTTCATCTCGTCGGTCACAGCCTTGACTCCGATGACCCGCTCGGCAGCCTCTGTAGCCGCGTATTTTTCGGCATAGCTGCTCACCTTTCCGGTAAGAGTGACGATGCCCTTTTTAGCAATCACGCCGATGTTTGCGGCATAGACGCTGGGTTCGAATTCAAGTTCATCCATAACATCCCGTTGCAGTTCAGCATTGGTCTTTATTGAGGTTTCTCCTTCAGGAATTGGGCTTGTGAAATATGTGCATCGCCGGCGAAGGATTGCCGAGCCATACTTGGAAAGGCAATTCGGTGACCAAACACTTGTGTTGGGAATACGGTCGACTAAGACGAGATATCTTAGTTAGTTAGTGCCAGGAGGATGAAGTTCTTAGGATTCAGCGCGAGGCCCGATGGGCCGCGATTTCGCGACAATGACGTGATTTCGCGACCATAAGCGGAGACCAGTTGGTTCGCTCAATAGGAGTGAAAGCAGGCACATACCGTTAAGGACTGGAACGCGCTGCCTCGTCCGCACCAGGGCGGGTGAAGTTGAGGAGGGTTTGACTGTCGCATCTTCAAAAGAAACTCAATAGCCTGCATTCGGCGAGTTCGATTGAGCCGCCGGCCATTTCCAGTTCCGGATCTCCGGAAGGTCTTGCCCATATTTGTTGATGTACTGCCTGTGCTCGATGAGCTTGTCTTTAAACTGCTGTTTTAGGTAGATGCCCTTGTCGCCGGTCTGCGGGAGGCAGTCGATGGCGTCCATTACAAGGTGAAAGCGATCCAGCTCATTTAGCACCGTCATATCAAAGGGCGTCGTGATGGTGCCTTCTTCTTTGTAGCCGCGGACGTGAATATTGTCGTGATTGGTGCGGCGGTAGGTGAGCCGGTGGATCAACCACGGGTAGGCGTGGAAGGCGAAGATGACCGGTTTGTTCCTGGTGAAGAGCTCATCGAAATCCGTATCGCTCAACCCGTGCGGATGCTCTCTTTGCGGCTGTAGCTTCATGAGGTCGACGACGTTGACCACCCGGATTGTCAGCTCGGGCAGATGCTCGCGCATCAAGGAGACTGCGGCAAGGGTCTCGAGCGTGGGCACGTCACCACAGCAGGCCATCACCACATCTGGTGCGACCGCCTGGTCATTGCTGGCCCACTGCCAGATGCCGATGCCCTCAGTGCAGTGCTTGACGGCGGCGTCCATCGTCAGCCACTGCGGCGCTGGATGCTTACCCGCGACTACGACGTTGACGTAATGACGGCTGCGCAGGCAGTGGTCCATCACTGACAGCAGGCAGTTGGCATCCGGCGGAAGGTAAACGCGCACAACCTCGGCTTTCTTGTTGACGACGTGGTCGATGAAACCGGGATCCTGGTGGGTGAAGCCGTTGTGATCCTGCCGCCAGACATGCGAAGCCAACAAATAATTGAGCGAGGAAATCTTCCGTCGCCACGGCAGGCCGGCCGTAACCTTCAGCCACTTGGCGTGCTGGTTGAACATCGAATCGACGATGTGGATGAACGCTTCGTAGCAATTGAACAGCCCATGCCGCCCTGTGAGCAGGTAGCCCTCCAGCCAGCCCTCGCATTGGTGCTCGCTGAGCATTTCCATTACGCGGCCTTCAGGGGAGAGGAATTCGTCGTTCGGCACCGTGGCGGCATCCCACTGGCGTTTGGTCACTTGAAAGAGTGCTTCCAGGCCGTTAGAGAGTGTTTCGTCCGGGCCAAAGATCCTGAATCTTCGTTGCGCGCTGTTCAGCTTCGTCACATCGCGCAGGAATGGCCCGAGCACATGCGTGTCGCCGATACCGGGCGCTCCCGGCGAGGGCACGTCGGCCGCGTAATCGCGGAAATCCGGCATCTGCAGATCGCGGAGCAGAATGCCGCCGTTGGCGTGTGGATTCGAGCCCATGCGCCGTTCGCCCGTGGGCGCGAGTTCGGCCAGCTCCGGTTTCAGGCGGCCCTGCTCATCGAAAAGTTCCTCCGGCCGATAGCTCCTCAGCCAGTCTTCCAACTGCTTGAGGTGTTCGGGATGCGTGGCCGGGTCGGAGAGCGGCACCTGGTGCGACCGGAAGGTGCCTTCGACGGGCAAACCGTCGACCATTTTCGGCCCGGTCCAGCCCTTGGGGGAGTTGAGGACGATCATCGGCCAGCGCGGACGTGGGACGTTGCCATTGACTCGGGCGTCATGCTGGAATTTCCTGATCTGCTCCACTACCGTGTCGAGCGTAGCGGCCATCGCTTTATGCATCAGCGCGGGGTCGTGCCCCTCGACGAAGTAGGGCGTCCACCCGTAGCCGCGGAGCAGCTGTTCCAATTCCTCATGGGTGATCCGCGCCAAAATGGTGGGATTGGAAATCTTGTAGCCGTTAAGATGCAGAATCGGCAGCACCGCTCCATCGGTGGCGGGATCGAGAAACTTGTTGGAATGCCATGCCGTGGCCAACGGTCCAGTCTCCGACTCCCCGTCGCCGACAACGCAGGCGACGATCAGATCTGGGTTGTCGAACACTGCCCCGAACGAATGGCTGAGCGAATAGCCCAGCTCGCCGCCCTCGTGGATCGAACCCGGGCACTTCGGCGACACATGGCTGGGAATGCCTCCGGGAAACAAGAATTGAATAAAGAGCTTCCGCAGCCCGGCCTCGTCCTGGCTGATGTTGGGATAGATCTCGCTGTAAGTGCCATCGAGATAAGTGTTGCCCACAATGGCAGGGCCGCCGTGACCGGGGCCGGAGACGTAGATCATGTCGAGGTCGTACTTTTTGATGACCCGGTTCAAGTGCACATAAATGAAGTTCTGCCCAGGGGTCGTGCCCCAGTGCCCGAGCAGCATGTGCTTCACATCCGCGAGCGTCAGCGGCCGCTTGAGAAGCGGATTGTCGTAGAGATAAATCTGGCCTACCGACAGATAGTTGGCGGCGCGCCAGTAGGCGTCCATGTTGTGAAGCAGATCTGGTGAGAGAGTTTGTGTCTGTATGATTCAATTCTCCTTTCTTCTGCCAAACCCGCTAACTCTCCGACCGCTAGCCTTTGTGCCCACCGGCGACCAGCGAACCCACCAGTAGACCTGCCGCACCAGCCGCCGCAGCAATCGAAAATGTCTGCAATGCGGTTACGGCAACATTCTTGTGACCGATCAGGCCTCGACCGACACCTAGCGCCAACAGCAACACTGCAGTAACGACGAGTGAGAGTGTTCGGGCTTGTGCGAGCGACAGGAACGCGAAAGGCAGCACAGGCACGAACGCGGCAAACAGGTTTGTGGCGAACATCCAAATCGACTGCACCAAAGGTTTCTGGTCAGCCGCGGCGCCAATGTGCAATTCGAACGTAATTTCGTCTCTGAGCATCGCGCCTGGCGTACGCTCAATGATCGCCAGGATCGTCTCTGCGTCCGACTGAGCAAAACCCGCCTTCAGCAGGCTGTCGCGCACCTCCTGCGCCGCTTGCGCAGGCTTCTGCTCCAACTCCCGCTTCTCCTTGGCGATCTCCGCCTGCGCCCGGTCGCGCTCGGTCGAGACATCCAGATAGGTGCCCGCCATCATGGACACCGCCGCCGAAATCGCGCCCGTCGCTCCAGCCAGCAGCACCGTCTGACTATTAGTAGCGTTGGCGGCCACGCCGAAGACAAGGCCAAAGATCGAAACCGTGCCGTCTTCCATTCCAAAAACGATCGAGCCAAGCGCGGACAGAAATGACTGGCCAACCGCTTGTAACCAGGGTTTCGACTCTGCATGCCCCGCTATTTGCTTTGTCACGGCATCACGCTGCGGCCTTCATGTATTCCATTCGGACTTCCCTTCGGCAAAGCTTTGCATTCCTACGTTTCCGCGTGCCTGGCACGATCGTTTTGAATCACATCCAATGTCTGTGTGTCACCGGCTCGCTGTTAAGGACAGTCCATAGGACGGGGACAATTGGGCGTCACGCAGGACAGCAGTCCGCGTGTCATTGAGTACATCGAGCATCAGTCGTCGGGGCAGTTCGTCAGCTAATGGCTTGATCAGCCAGCGCAGCTCCATGGGAATGCCGCGGCTCAAAACAATCGTCTCCAATTCTAGGTACACGCCACCATCGCGCTCTTCGAGTCGCTGAACAGTGGCCTCGAGCAAGACGAAAACAGGTCTTCGGTTCTCCGGGAAAGGATGCTCGGTGGACCGACCATAATCTGCGATTTCTTTGACCCGGATGGCGTTGCTCGTGATGTATGCCCTCTTGGGACTCAGCCTCACAACTTGAACCTGCTGTTCGGTCTCCACCGCCGCCGTCACTGAAAAGATCTTCTGTGTCGCAACAACATTCAACTCGACTCGATCCCCGTCTCGTGAAAGGACGGTGCACCTACTGAACAAAGGCTTATAGAACTCCGAACAGCGATCGTAACTTTCGACTATCTTCAACACCTGATCAAGTGTCACTTTGGGCACGAACACGGCGCCAATCCAGTCATGGATCATCCCCTGAGGTATATCTTGGGGATCTTGATTTGTTACCAGCACCTCACTTTTCTGCACTCGCCGAGCCATATCCTGAGACTCATCGACCCATAAGAAATGGCCGCCCACCGCGGCATTCTTTGCGACGCGTAGGTTAACGATCCGAATGTATTCATCCCAAGCTTGAAGGGTCTCTTGCTGGGGTCCTGCCGCTTCCAAGAGTTTCCCAAACAACAGGAGAAAAAGGACGGCTAGCGCCGGTACCTGCTTCATCGCTATGGGCAGCATGATTTTCCGTATGTATTCTGCTTTCATCTTTCAGGACTTCTCCTTTCCTCGGATCTAAGCGCGCCCATCGTCCTTTCCTGGAAGACGCCCACTTCAGCCACCCATGCTTTACCCTCATAACTCGCTGGCCCAAGCCATGTGAAAAGACGACTTCGAGCGCTCTGCCTGTCGCTGGATCGCTCTCTTCGATCTCGCCGTGCGGTCTCTACGATGCAATTCAGTCGCCGAAGGGAAAGCTTCTGAAAACACTGGGTCGGCGGCGATGCGAAGTCGCGATTTCTTCGGGTATTCGCGGCTTTCGCATGCAGGTAGGCTTTATTCAACCCGGCAGGAGCGGCGCTCTGCGAAAGCTTCAGCTTTCGCAGAGCAGCAGGGTCCGAGAAACAGGTTTGAAAATGGCAGGTCTTGCTATGGTTCTTGCGCCGAGTCTGGATTCGGGCTTCGAAAGGAATACAAGGAAGGATCTCGAATGATGACAACTGGTAAATCCCGACCTAACCGTGGAGCGACTTCCCGAGTTGCGCCTGGATGGCAGGTTTTCAGGTCCTTATCAAGCGCAAGGCCCGAGGTTTCTGGGCGCGCTCTGGAGAGCGCGTTTGGTCGGATCATGGCCGCGCCGAATTGAACGCGAGGCTGCAATAGCCCCGCGGGTCGATTGCCAATCAACCCTGGATTTGTCGCTTGGCTCGTCGTTCAGAATTGAAGCTTTAGCGCCAACTGCACCGAACGCGGGCCGCCGATCTGGTAGGGGGTTGAGGCCGCCGCCTTGACCGCCGCTGCCGAGCCATGCTGCCAGCGTCTGCGTCGACTGCCCGAAGAGCGGAGAGCTCAGGTGGCTTGTCGAGCTAGAAATTGATCCGCAGACTGAATTGAATCTCGCGGGGCTGATCGACCTGTGACAAAATCTGCCCGAAATTCGAGGAGCCCTGTTGGCCCACCGGAGGGGCAAACTGCACGCGGTTAAAGATATTGAAGAACTCGGCGCGGAACTGCAGATTGACGCTCTCGCCTGAGAGGCTCGTCGACTTCATGGCGGCGAAGTCGTAGTTGTCGATTCCCTCGGAGGTGATGTTGGCGTCGACGCGCGGCTCGTTACCGAAGGCATAGTTACCTGGGAATGTAAAACAGGATGTGTTGAACCATCCATTCAAACGACTCACTGCGGAGCCGGAAATCTTCTTATCGCAGCCAGCGACCACATTCGGACGGAGCGTTCCACCGCCGAAGAACTGGGTCAGAGGATTGGAGCTCGCTTCGGTGAGGAACACTGGGAATCCGGACTGGAGGGTGGTGATTCCGTCCACAGTCCAGCCGGAGACCAGCTTGTCGAAAGGTCGAGCGAGGTTTTTGGCGAATTTCTGGCCCTTGCCGAATGGCAGGTTCAGCACATAGCTGATCACCGTGCGTTGATTCGCGTTGTAGCTGAGGAGTGAGTATTCACCATTCAGGTTGTTGTAGTCCTGGATCGTACCTGAACCACTGGAGGAGGTCTGCGCAGATGGTTTGGCCTCCAGGAAGCCGTTGAGAGTGTCCGTATTTCCAAGGTTCTTCGACCATGTGTAATTGGCCAACAGAGTGCCTCCAGAGCTGAAGCGCCTGACCAACGTTGCCTGGAGCGAGTCGTAGTTGCTATGGGCGTAGAATTCGGCAGTGTCGCTGAGGTTACTGTAAAACGGGTAAGGCCTGAGGCTTTGGCCGACGGTCATTGAGATGCCATCCAGGCTTGCGGAGTTCAACAGCGCCGATCCCATGGGGTAATACTTGCTGGAGAGCTCATTCAGGGCATGGCCGCTTCCCGGCAGGTTCGTTCCCTTCAAGCCGGCATAGCCGATCTCCGCCATCCAGTTGCCTTTAAATTCGTGGCTCGCGGTGAAGTTCCACTGTTGCACCCAGGGAAAATTCTGCTCTGGAACCGGGCCGCTGATGTCTTTTAAGCTGGCTGTGCAGCAGTACAGAGTCATGAAGCTGGGGTTGGTACGCCCGATGGGTTGGTTAAGGGTTTCGGGATAGAGATTTTGCAGGGACGTTGGTAATGCTCCAGTGACGTTAACTTGAGTGCTGGCTGCGTTGACCAAGGAACTGCTTGCCAGCACCCCCGTCAAATCAGGCGGCAGCCACGAAATGCCGTAACCGCCGCGGATTGCCGTATTGTTGTTTAGGCGCCAGGCAAAACCCAGGCGCGGCGCAAACAAATTATGTTTTGGAATGACAGTGCTTCTGTGGGAATAGAGAGGCGAATCCACGAGCGTGAGAGTTCCAGTGGCGCCCGTGTATGGATCGATAGCATTGGGCAGCAGCACGGTAGCCTTATTATTTCTTTCAGAAACCGCTCCTGGTAGCTCATAGCGGAACCCAAGGTCCAGGGTCAGATTCCGCGTCGTTTGCCAGCTGTCAGTCACATAATAAGCCTGGTAATAGTTGAAACTGGCTGTCTTGTTAAACGTCCCGAACTGGACCTGAGTGGGATAGCCCATCAAGAATGAAGCCCATTCGTCGCCGGTATACGTCGTGCTGTAGGTGTAGTGTCCCGAGCCCGAACCATCGAAGCCCGTGCCGCTCTGATCCATCAGCCGGAGCTCGGTCCCAATCTTCAGACTGTGTGCGCCGATGATCTTGATCAGGTTGGCGTTCGAGCCATAGGTGTTCCACCAGTTCACGGAGTATCCGGTTATGTTGCCAAAATCATAAAAGTTATGGATTCCGTTCAGCGAGAAGACCGGAAGAACATGGATGCTCATTTGAGGCGCCAGAGCCGCATAGGCGGGTCCGAATTGCATTTCATTGACCGAGACGCTATCAGGAAAGTTTGGGGAGTATTCCCTCACATAAGTGATGCGAACATCCAGCAAAGTTGTCGGACTAAATGTGTAGGTGTCTCCTGATACTGCCTGCTGCGAGTGGTTGATCACGTAGCCATTGGCGGTAGGCCAGCCGCCGGCGTCGTTGAATTCTGAGAATCCGGTATCGTGCAGGGTCCAATAAGTATAGCGGCCAAAGAGGCGATGCCTGGAGCTGATACTGTAATCAAAACGCCCGTTGTACTGGTTCTGGTGGTTTGTGATTGGCGTAGTCAGGAACCAGTTGGATGCTCCCGAAGTGTTCGGCAGCGGGTAATAGTTCATGAGGATATGGGCGAACGGGTCGCCGCAGGTCCCTTGCCAAAGGTTGGTAATGGTCCAGGTTCCCGCACCTGAGTTTTGCACGATGTGGCAGTTTCCCAGGGGATCGGTAATCGGATCGGTGAAGACACCATTTCGCATGACTTGGGTTGGCACATTGGTTGGCGAGCTCTCGCCGATGCTCTTTGCGAATCCCTCCCAGGCAAAGAAAAAGAATGCTTTATCCTTCTTGATTGGCCCACTGGATACAATGCCATACTGATTCTGATTATCCTGAGGGCGGGCTGCGCCGAGCCGGTTGTTGAAGAAATTGTTGGCGTTGAGGTCGGTGTTTGCGAAATACTCATACACCGAAGCGTGCCATGCGTCCGTGCCGCTCCTGGAGGTCATGTTCACCACGCCGCCGGCAGACCGCCCGAAATCGGCGCTGGCATCACTGGTGATGACGCTGAGCTCCTGAACCGCATCCTGCGTCATGACAAGAGCAACGGTATTTCCCCCCAGGACATTGATCGGGGAGCCGTCGACATACTCGGCGCCCTGACCCTGGATGGCGCCGCCGATCTGGTAGTTCCCCCAACCCTGGTTACCGGACCTTGTACCCTGGTTGAGGCCGGTGCCGCCTGCGCTTGAGCCCCCTGGTACCACGCCTGGGGCCAGGGCGATGAGGTTCAACACGTTGCGCCCGTTGAGCGGCAGTTCCCGCACCTGCAATCCTTCGATGTCCTGGCTCATGGCGCTCGTGTCGGTTTGAAAAAGTAGCGCTTCGGCTGTCACTTTCACGGTTTCAGATACGGCACCTACAGCCAGTACCACGTCGACTCGGACGACCGCTCCTACTCCGATCGTTACCCGGTTGCTCAGAAACCGCTTGAAGTCGGCTTTAGTCACTTCAACGTTGTAGGTGGCTGGCACCAGGTTCACCGTGCTGTAGTTACCTTCTGCATTCGATGCAACGCGATGCACTTCGTTCGTTCCGATGTTGGTCACCGTCACGGTTGCGTCCGCGACGACGGCGCCAGAGCTATCCGTCACGGTTCCCACAATCGATCCATAGAAGCTCTGCGGCTTCAGCGGCGAAGAAACGGCAAGAATCGTCGCGAGACAGATCGCCTTGACAAGAGCCGAGATTGCGCCACGGCGAGGTCCGACCCTGCTCAGCAGGCAAGACAAAATGAATGACGCGGTGGCATTGCGAGAAGAAGAATTTGGCGCCACCGGAGCCAAAAGAGAATTCGCGCCGGCAAACCTGGGGGCGTGCTCGCGGAAAAACTGCTGTTCGTTCATGTTCCAGCTTTCGCCTCGCATTCGTTCTTCGATCCGGCTCGATGCCCACCGACCAAGGGAAGTATGACTGCGACACGAGTGATTGAAAACAATTGGGCGTCACCACGAAAAACCCATTCGGGCCCACCCAGCCCGTGCCGACCGTCAGCGGCACGTCTGCACTACGCACGAAAGCTTGAAGACGTGAGGAGAGCGATCATCCGGAGCGAGCACCCTGGGCGGGACACTGACAGAACCAAGAAGAAGATCAGTTATGTCGGGAAGTGAAACCCTGGGATGCTAGCTGGGCAAATAGTATACTTCGCGTATGAAAAGACCGCAAGAGACGGCGTGCATCTGGCTTCTGATGCTGTTGGTGTTCACCACCTGCGCTTTTGCGTTAGATCCCTCACTTGACATCAGCCAATTGGCACACACCGCATGGAGAGTGCGCGACGGTTTTGGCAAGGGGCCTATTCATTCCATCGCTCAGGCCCCAGACGGTTATCTTTGGCTGGGAACGGAATTTGGCTTGCTTCGCTTTGATGGCGTTCGGGCTGTGCCGTGGCAGCCGCCTGCAGGTGAGCATCTCCCAAGCGACGTTGTGACGAGGCTGCTGGTGTCGCGCGACGGAACTCTGTGGATCGGCACTGGGAAGGGCCTCGCAAGTTGGAAGGACGGCAAGCTAACCCATTACCCGGAGATGGCGGGATGGATTCTTAATGCGCTCGTCGAGGATCATGGAGGCGCGGTGTGGGCTGGAGGGTTCGGGGTTCCGGGGCACGGGAAGCTCTGCGCGATCAAGGATGGCCGAGCTCAGTGTTCCGACCCAGGTGAAGGCGTGCAGTACATATACGAGGACAGTAAAAACACTCTTTGGGTGAGCACGTTCAAAGGGCTATGGCGATGGAAGCCGGGCCCAGAATTCTTCCCAACGGGCACGACGATGACGTCGTCTCTGGTCGAAGAACATGACAGTGGATTGTTGTTTGGCAGGGCTGACGGAATTCGCCGTTTCGTCAACGGAAAAGCCGAACCGTATCCCGTGGAGATGCTGGCGCGGCTGTTCGGCGTTAATTCATTGCTCTGGGACCACAACGGCAATTTGTGGGTAGGAACATTTGGAGGTCTGGCGCATGCCCACCGTGGAAGGACAGACGTTTTCAAGCAGGTTGACGGGCTTTCTGCGAACGTGGTGAATAGTGTGTTTGAGGATCGTGAGGGCAATATCTGGGTCGCTACGGAAGGTGGTCTCGACCGTTTTCGCGATCTCGCAGTCCCAACCTTTTCCTCGAAGGAGGGATTTCCGGCGGGTTTATACGGGTCGATCCTGGCGGCTAAGGACGGAAGCCTTTGGTTCAGCACTTCAGACGCTTTGACCAGGTGGAAGAATTCGGAAAGTACAGTTTACGAGCGCCGTGGTCCCGCGAACCATTTGGGAGCTCTGACAGCTGTGCGCGAGATACACAATAGTGGATTGCTCGGCCAAGTCAGGGGTCTATTTCAAGATAGTCGCGGGCGGCTTTGGGTCACGATGCCCGGCGGGTTTGGCTACATGAACAATGAAAAGTTCGTGCTGACGAAAGCCGTACCGGGCGAGACAAGGGGATCGATTGCCGAGGGCGCGGCAGGGGATTTGTGGTTCTCCTTCGATAAGGCCCTTTTCCATCTGGTGGATGACAGCACAGTGGAACAGATTCCTTGGGATAGGCTGGGTATCAAGGACCCAGGTGGACTAATAGCAGTTGATCCCTTGCAGAGTGGATTGTGGATTGGATTCCCGCAAGGCGGCATCGCGTATTTGAGGCGTGGCCAGATCGTGCGCTTGTACACAACTGCTGATGAACTGGGGGAGGGCCGGATAACTCACCTCCGAGTCGACCGAGAGGGCGCGCTGTGGGCTGCAACTGAGGGCGGCTTGAGCCGCATTAAGGATGGCCATGTAGCGACCTTATCCGCTAAGAACGGCTTGCCTTGTGATGCAGTTCATTGGTCGGAAGAGGGCGCCGACCGGTCGGTCTGGCTGTACCTGGAGTGCGGATTGGTGCGCATAGCCGCCTCTGAGATGAACGCATGGGTCACGGACCCCCATCGAAATGTTCAAGTGACATTGTTGGACAGTTCCGACGGAGTAGCGGACAAGAGAGTTCTCTTCGGCGGCTACGGCGCATTAGCTACGGAGTCGTTGGACCGGAAACTCTGGTTCACCGTCGAAGACGGAGTCAGCGTCGTTGATCCGGGTCACCTTCCCTTCAACAAGGTTCCGCCTCCAGTGCACATCGAGCAAATCACCGCCGACCGGAAGATCTACTGGCAAAACGGGTGGAGCGATGCATCCTCCTTTCACCCGAGGCTGCCCCCGCTGGTGCGCGACCTCGAGATCGACTACGCCGCGCTCAGCCTCGTCGCGCCGGAGAAGGTCCTGTTCCGCTACAAGCTGGAGGGCGTCGACCGCGATTGGCAGGATGTGGGCAATCGCCGCCAGGCGTTCTATACCAATCTTGCTCCGGGCAAATACCGCTTCCGCGTGATCGCGTGCAATAACAGCGGGGTGTGGAACGAGGAAGACGCGTTTCTGGACTTCACCATTGCACCCGCTTACTTCCAGACGAATTGGTTCCGCGCGCTCTGCGCGGTAATTGTTCTCGCACTCCTTTGGGCGCTCTACCAATTTCGGACGCGGCAACTGCAGCGGCGGGAATGGAATTTCCGGGAGGCCGTCGAGACAATTCCTGCCATGGCCTTCATGGCTCAGCCGGACGGTTCGCGCACGTTCGTCAATCGACGCTGGGTGGAGTTCACGGGGTTGAGTGTCGATCAAGCATCAGGTTCGGGCTGGGGAGCTGCGGTTCATCCGGATGACCTCAATCGAGTTCTCGAAAAATGGCGGAAGTCAGTGGTCAGTGGCGAACCGCTGGAGTATGAAGCGCGTTTCCATGGCGCTGACAGGGGGTATCGCTGGTTCCAGGTGCGCGCCCTGCCGCTACGAGACAAGCGCGGGAAGATTCTGAGATGGTACGGAGTCGTGACTGATATCGAAGACCGCAAGCAAGCCGAGGAGAAGTTCCGCAGGCTGCTGGAGTCGGCGCCCGATGCGGTTGCGGTCGTAAATCGTGAGGGCGAAATTATTTTGGTCAACGCGCAATTAGAGAAGGTGTTTGGCTATCAGCGACAAGAGGTATTGGGGAAGAAAATCGAGGTGCTGATGCCGGAACGGTTCCGGGGAGAACACCCGGAAAAACGCGCCGCGTTTGCGGCCGCCCCTCGCGCGCGGCCAATGGGGACTGGGCTGGAACTGTATGGCCTGCGTAAGGATGGCAGAGAGTTTCCGGTGGAGGTCAGCCTCAGCCCGCTCGAAACCGGGGAGGGCATCCTGATTTCCAGCACCATTCGCGACGTCACGGATCGAAAGCAGGCCGAGGAAAAGATTCGGCGAAGCGAAGGGGAGCTTCGAGAGCTCGTCGATGTGATTCCTCAGCAGGTGTTCGTTTTTGACGCGGACTGGAGCCCTCTTTTTGCCAACCTGCGAGAACTGGAATATACCGGCCTTACCGCGCAAGAGATGCGGTCAAAAGACGCTGTTGCCCGAGTCTTTCATCCGGACGACTTGAAAAAGCTGGAAGTCGCGCGCAAACGGGCGCGTCCCGACGGTGCACCTGTCGAGATCGAGGCACGAATACGGGGGAAAGACGGGCAATATCGCTGGTTTCTAGTCCGGGACAACCCGCTGCGGGATGAGCACGGGCGCATCCTGAGGTGGTACGGCACGCGCACCGACATCGAGGATCGAAAACGGGCCGAGGCGGCTCTGATGCAGAGTGAAGCCTATTTGGCGGAAGCGCAGAGGCTCAGCCGCACAGGCAGTTGGGCATGGGCTCCCGCGGGAGAAGAGATCAGGTACTGGTCCGAGGAATGCTACCGCATTCTGGGTTTCGATCCTCACGCTGGACTACCGCGATTTGAAACGTTCTTTCAACGCATCCACCTCGATGATCAGCAAAAGACCCGCGAAATGCTCGATATAGCAGGGCGTGAAAAGGCGGAGTTTGACTTGAATTACCGAATCGTTCATCCCAGCGGCGAGATCAGAGATGTCCACGTGGTAGGCCATCCCGTTCTCGACCCATCCGGGGACCTGGTTGAATTTGTGGGCACCGTGATCGACGTGACCGAACGCAAACGGGCGGAGGAAGAGCGCGAGCGATTGTCTCAGCTAGAGGTTGAGCTCGCGCACATCAACCGAGTCAGCATGATGGGCGAATTAGCGGCATCGATAGGCCACGAGATCAAGCAACCAATCGCTGCGGCCGTGACCAACGCCAGGACCTGCCTGCGATGGCTCAAGCGCGACCAGCCCGATTTGGAAGAGGCACGCGAGGCGGCCTCACGAATGGTCGAAGATGCCATGCGGTCAGCCGAGATCATCAACCGGACGAGCTTGCTCTACAAGAAAGGCGCTCCACAACGTGAGTTGGTCGACGTGAACAAGAAAATCAACGAGATGGTTGTCTTGTTGCGCAGTGAAGCGGCTCGATATGGTATCTCCATCCGCAGTGACCTCGCCGCGGATCTTCCGCAAGTCGTGGGAGACCGCGTCCAGCTGCAGCAGGTCCTGATGAACCTGATGATTAACGGCATCGACTCGCTCAAGGAGATTGACGGCCCACGTGAAATCACTCTCATCTCGCAGTGCGACGCCAACGGCGAGTTGCTGGTCTCGGTCAGCGATACTGGCGTAGGATTGCCGCCAGAGAAGGATCAGATCTTCGATGCCTTCTTCACAACCAAGCCTCAAGGAACGGGGATGGGTTTGGCAATCAGCCGCACTATTATTGAGTCCCACGGGGGCCGTCTCTCGGCGACCCCAAACCCCGGCTGCGGCGCCACGTTTTCCTTTACACTTCCCGCAGCCACTGGTATAGAAGCGTGACGGCAAAAGACGCAGCGACGGTTTTCGTGATCGACGACGATTTCTCCGTTCGGCGATCCATCCAGGGACTGCTGAAGTCCGTAGGACTAAACTCGGAGTCGTTTGGCAGCGCTCAAGAATTCCTGACAAGACGCCTTGGGGATGGCCCGAGCTGCTTGGTTCTGGATGTGCGGCTTCCCGGTCTCAACGGCCTTGATTTTCAAAGGCAGTTGGCGGACGCGGGGCTGCAAATCCCAATTATATTTATTACCGCCCACGGAAACATCCCGATGTCCGTCAGGGCCATGAAGGCCGGTGCGATAGAGTTTCTGACTAAGCCTTTCCACGATCAGGATCTGCTGGATGCGATTCAGCAGGCGCTTGAACGGGATCGTACGCGATGTCAACAGCAGAGCGAAGTGGCTGAGTTGCGAAAGCGCTATGACACACTAACCCCGCGCGAGCGCGAGGTTATGCAGTTGGTGGTCACCGGCATGCTCAACAAGCAAATAGCTTCTGAACTCGGGACCAAAGAAATCACTGTGAAGGTTCAGCGCGGGCACGTGATGCGCAAGATGCAGGCTGAATCCGTTGCGGATTTGGTAAAAATGGCGGCCAAGGTTGAGCTTTGGGCCGGTAGGTCGTAACTGAAAGTCGCCGCCCGCCTGTTGGCCATTTGCGGCCTATATACCAATGTATAATTGCCCTCCGTTCCGAGACAGTTCATCGTTATACCATGACCCTCCAGGGAAAGAGTCGGTTGGTCGCAATTGTTGATGATGACGATTCGATTCGCGACGCGCTCGCTGGCCTTCTGAAATCGGTTGGATTGCAGGCGCGCGCGTATGCGTCGGCGGAGCTTTTTCTGCAGTCCGGCGATCAGCATCAGACAGCATGCCTGATCGCGGATATCCGCATGCCGGGAATCTCGGGACTGGAACTGCAGGCCAAGCTGAACGCTGAGGATTTTGATATTCCGACCATCTTCATTACAGCGCACGGCGATGAAGCCTTGCGGATGCAGGCACTTCGAGCAGGTGCCGTGGAATTTCTGACAAAACCCTTCGACGACGAAATTTTGCTGGAGAGTGTTAGGGCGGCATTGGACAGGTGATCCAGCGAACTAGCAACATGTGAAAACGGGAGGTCGCTGTGAATGCGTTCGAGAGGTTCAACAATAGCGAGTGCGGCCCCCATCCGCGAAAATTCGAGCAACTTATTGGCAACAGCCCTTCCCTGGAAGTGGCGCTCAAAGAGGTCGAGCAAGTGGCGCCAACCGATAGCACCGTCTTGATCCAAGGAGAAACGGGTACGGGAAAGGAGCTCATCGCGCGCGCGATTCACAATATCAGTGCGCGGTGCGGGCTCTCATTCGTGAAGCTGAATTGCGCTGCGATTCCACTGGATCTTCTGGAAAGTGAGCTTTTTGGCCACGAGAGGGGCGCGTTCACAGGGGCCATCGCGCAAAGGGTTGGCCGATTCGAGTTGGCGGACAAAGGCACGCTCTTCCTGGACGAGGTGGGCGATATTCCGTTGTGTCTGCAGCCCAAACTTTTGCGCGTGTTACAGGAACAGGAGTTCGAGCGATTGGGCGGCACTCGGACTCATCACGTGGATGTTCGACTGGTGGCTGCAACCAACCGTAACCTGGTGGAGATGGTGAAGAAGGGCGGTTTTCGCAGCGATCTTTACTACCGCCTCAGTGTCTTTCCGGTCTTCATTCCTTCATTGCGTGAACGCCGGGAAGACATTCCGCTGCTGGTGCGGCACTTTGTCAAGCAATTTGCTCTGAGAATAAATAAGACTATCGAAGGGGTCTCTGCGGAAGCGATGGAGGCTCTCACGCAGTATTCATGGCCCGGAAACATCCGTGAGCTGCAAAACGTGATTGAGCGATCAGTTGTGATGCATGAAAAGGGGAAGCTCACCGTGAAGAAGAGCTGGCTTTGTCACGAGTATTCCCCTGACGGGCCGACTCCGACTTCCTTCGGCAGCTCTTCGATGGGGGATCGGGAAATCATTGGCGCGGCGCTGGCTGAGACGCGAGGCAGAGTGTCCGGGCCGTTGGGAGCGGCAGCCCGGCTCGGCATTCCGCCGTCCACGCTGGAATCGAGAATCCGCTCGATGAACATCAACAAGTATCAGTTCAAAACGGCATAACCCAACTTCCCTCACAATCGAAAAACCAGCGCTCACGAACTTCGCGAATTCGCGAGGAAACCGGGATTCTGTGCCCCGCACAATCCAGTCTTTTCAGGCACTTAGGTGTGGCCCGCACCTTGCTATATGAGGGGATGTGATGATCCGCCACACGCACGCATCAGGGATTTGGATCTGGAAGCGCGAATTCCGCGGACCAGCGTCCTGATTCATTCCGCAAGCGGCCGGCACGTCATTCGTCCACCGTGCTCGACAGAAAGGGTTGGAATCCGATGTCTGAAAAACTCGCGAACGATCACGCGAAATTCTACTTGGTCGGAGGAGGAATCGCTTCTCTTGCGGCTGCAGCCTTCCTGATCCGGGACGGTGACATCCGAGGTCAGAACATTACCATCCTCGAAGAGTCGGCCAAGATCGGTGGAAGCCTTGACGCCGCGGGAAATCCAAAAGATGGATACGTGATGCGCGGCGGCAGAATGTTCGAGAGCAAGTACCTCTGCACATTCGATCTATTTTCCTCGATTCCGACGCTGGATGAGAGCAAGACGGTGACTCAGGAGATCTTCCAGTGGAACGACATCATGAAGACTTCGTCTAAGTCCCGTATATTCCGAGGCGGACACAGAGTCGACGCTCCAAAATTCGGCCTCTCAGAGCGGCACATCCTGACTCTGGAACGCATGTCGCTGGAGCCGGAAGAGACACTGGGGTCGAGCAGCATCTCCGATCAGTTCGAGCCATCATTCTTTGAGACGGACTTCTGGATCATGTGGTGCACGACATTTGCGTTTCAGCCTTGGCACAGCGCAGTTGAGTTCAAACGCTACCTGAACCGCTTCACGCACATGGTGTCAGGCTTCAACACGCTTAAAGGGATCTGGCGGACTGTTTACAACCAGTATGACTCCTTGGTACGTCCCCTGCAGAAGTGGCTTATGGAGCGGGGAGTGAAGTTCGAGCTTGATACCCGCGTCACCGATCTCGAGTTCGTGGACGGTATGGATGGATTCGCGGTGGAAACCATACTTTGCCGGCGCGTCAACAGTCTGCGGGATATCAACGTGGGCAAGAACGACAAGGTCATTGTGACGCTTGGTTCGATGGTGGAAGGTTCGAGCCTGGGCGCGATGGATTCCGCTCCCGTGCTGAAAGGACAGTCTGAAAGCGGCGCCTGGAGACTGTGGAAGAACATCGCAGTTGGCAATCAGCAATTCGGGTACCCGGACATTTTTGCTAACCACATTCAGCAATCGAAATGGGTATCGTTTACTACGACACTCCACGATCCCACCTTCTTCCACCTCGTCCGGGATCTCACAGGGAATGTTCCGGGAGAAGGCGGGCTCATCACCTTTCCTAAGTCAAGCTGGCTGGCTTCGATCGTAATGGCTCATCAGCCGCATTTCATCGGGCAACCGCCGGACGTTAACGTCTTCTGGGGCTACGGCCTGTTTGTCGATGTACCGGGGAACTTCGTAAAGAAGCCAATGGCTGCGTGCACGGGCCGGGAGATCATGACAGAGATCATGGGACACCTGGGAATTGAGGCCCACGCCGAAAAAGTTCTGGAATCTTCCATCTGCATCCCCTGCATGATGCCCTTCATCACCAGCCAGTTCCTGTGCCGGTCGAAAGGTGATCGCCCGCTGGTGGTACCGCCCGGCTCGAAGAACCTCGCTTTCGTTGGACAGTTCTGCGAACTCCCAGAAGACGTGGTGTTCACCGTGGAGTATTCGATTCGATCGGCGCAAACGGCGGCATATGCTTTGTTGGGGCTGGAGAAAACGCCTCCTCCCGTATACAGAGGGCAAGATCATCTGCGCGTCATGTTGGAGGCCGTCGAAATGCTGCACGGCAAGGAGCATCCAACAGACCCGAGTTCCGTATTTGTGTTGTGAGCCTTGCAGAAGAGGGTCTCGCGGCAAGAAGAGGAATGGACGTTGAAAGGGACCTTTAAACTCGCCTTTAAGCTGCTTGTGAACGATACGGCCAAGTTCACGGCATTACTGATGGGCATTACATTCGCCGTTTTTCTGATGATGTTTGTTACTTCGATGTTTGTCGGAGTGCTGAATCACGCATCGCTGCGAATCCTGGAACAGGAGATCGACCAGCAGAATGCCGCCACTGAAGCGGCCGCCAGGGCTCTTTAGGAAGCGACTACCCGTTACAGAGCTGGACTCGATCCCTACTTGAACGTCATCGCAGCTCAGACTGTTCTTTTGAACGATCAGCAGACGATTGTGACGTATCGCATGGAGCGTGAAGTCGCGGCGGTCCAGCTCATCAAGGCGCTGGGAGGCGGTTGGGACGCCTCCCAGATTCCGACCGCCAGGGATGTGGGAAAAGGCCAGTCATGAAATTCGAGGTGTTGGCCCTTGACTACGATGGAACCATCGCGCGCGACGGCAAGCTGGACCCGGACGTCAGGACCGCAATCATGGAGGCGCGAACGCGTGGGATTGTCGCTGTCCTTGTGACAGGCCGCAATCTTTGCGACATAACGCAGGCGGCGGGAGGTCTCGAGTTTGTTGATGCGGTAGTAGCAGAGAATGGCGCAGTCATCGCATTCCCAAATGGTCACGCCAGGCTGATCGGCCAACCACCGCCACAGGCTTTTCTCAATCAACTCCGGCAGCGCGGAATTGAATTCGTGACGGGCCAATGCATCGTGGATACGGAGGCCGACTCGGCGCCTAAGATCCTGGAGCTGATCAGGCAACTCGAATTGCCGCTCGTCCTGCTGTTCAATCACAGCCGGCTCATAGTGCTTCCGCAAGGAATCAGCAAAGGCACCGGTTTACGGGAGGCATTGAACGCACTTCGCCTCTCGCCGCACAATGCAATTGGGATTGGGGATGCGGAAAACGACCATGACCTCCTCGAAGCCTGCGAGGTTGGCGTCGCTGTAAGTTGGGGCAGTCCGGCTCTGCAGAAGAAGGCCGATGATGTTCTGGTTGGTGATGGTCCACACGCCGTGGCGGAGTATATCCGGCGGGCGGCGCAAGAGATGAGGCTACCCCGGGATCGCAACGGCCGGCATCGGATTACGCTGGGCACGGCCGACGACGAGAGCCCACTCACAGCAGCCGTTCAGGGTCGCAACATTCTGGTTGTCGGCGAGCCCCAATCCGGAAAGTCATGGGTCACCGGGCTGGCGTGCAAACAGATGATCCTGCAAGGCTATAGCGTTTGCGTCATCGATCCCGAGGGTGACTACAGCTCGCTGGAAGCGCTGCCTGGCGTGGTGGTTCTGGGACGCGCCGAGCCGCTGCCGGACATACCCGACGTGGCTCGCGCGCTTCGGCACTTCGATCTGAGCGTTGTGGTCGACTTATCCCGCGTACAGAATCAGGAGAAGGTGAGTTATCTCCAAAAGCTGATGCCTATGCTGATTTCGCTCCGGCAGACCACAGGTTTACCACACAGGATTGTTGTGGATGAGGCCCATTACTTCCTTCATCAACCTCGAAGCCATCTCATAAATGCCGAAGGAGCATGAGCAGGCATGCAAGTTGGACGAATCCGAGGAAATTCTGGATGTGGTATTCCCATCGAGTGACGAGGCGGCGGTAGTTCTGCATCCAGGCGAAGAGGCGCTCAACTTTCCAACGGCGGCGGTAGCGTCGCAGTGGCCGTCGATCCTGGGTTATCTGCTTGCGATTGGCTCGATGAGGAGAGATCATCTCGATGCCGTTTTCCTGCATCTGCTGGTCCAGTACATCCGAATCGTAGGCCTTGTCGCCAATCAGTCTCTCCGGGAACTCGTCGAGGAAGCACTCGGCCAGAACAGCTTGCACAAGCTTGCATTCGGCAGGTGAAGCGCTTTCGACAGATACGGCGAGAGGAAGACCGTCACCAGAGGCGATAGCGACGATCTTGGTGCCCTTTCCGCGCCTGGTCGGGCCGACGGCAAAGCCCCCTTTTTAGCGCTCGCGAAAGTTGCATCCACGAACGCTTCGTCCAGGCGGAGTTTGCCTCGCTCATGCAGATGGTGAGCCAGCAGGCGCAACAACTCAACGAGCTTGTCTTCGCGAACCCACTGCTGGAAGCGACGGTGGCAGGTCTGATATGGCGGATACTTCGAAGGCATCTCGGCCCACTGCGCTCCACTGCCAAGAATCCATAGAACGCCATTCAGGACCGCACGTGTCTCATGCCAAGGGCGGCCACGATTGTCCGAACGCCGCACCGGGCGCAGAATTGGTTCCACCAACTCCCACTGTTCGTCTGTCAGTTCCCAACGACCTGCCATCGCATTCCGCGGAGACACCTTGAGCAACTCTAGTTTCCCGGAAATTCGATCGCAAAATGTTTATGAGACAGGTTCTAATATCAGGGACTTGTTGGACCTCGACCTGGGGGCCTATGGGGTTGTCACCTTCCGCCCTTCCGACCTGAATCCCGAGCTACTCAAGGACATTGAAGTGGTGGTTGCCAAACGCTTGACGCGGCAGGAAGACATACGGGCGCTCATGGCCATGGTAGGGAACAAAGACGCCGAACCTCAATGGACAGCCACTCTCAAGGCGCTCACCAACAGTGAAGCTGTTTTGTTGCCGGGGAGGGCAGAGGCTGAGGGAAAATTGCGACGGTTCAAGCTCTATCCGCGATTGACGCAGCATGTCCGGCATAAGACAAAGTACTTCGATCTCCAGCTCGAACCGGGAGCGGAATTCGTATTTACGGATCACGGAAGGGCACTGGGACCTCCCGCCCGATCATTGAAGCAGTTTGTATTCCTGCTCGGGAGCATGCCGGCCACATGTCTGGGCGACCACGCACGCCGCGGGGATTTCTCTCGATGGATTGGGGATGTGTTCCACGACCATCGCCTGGCATCCGACGTTCGAAAGATCGAACAGCAGCATTGCCTCGGCTATCTGGACGACATACGGGAATCGATTGCATCGCTCATTCAGGAGCGCTACAGTTTCTTGCCCGACGTGGCCCTTTAGCGCTACGGGCGCCAGGGAGGCCGATCATTCAATGCCGCATGTCTATTTCGCGCTTCTTCCGTGCCTGCTTGGGCCGGTACCACAAGAAATAGATCAGGGCGCCAAAACCACCCGCAATCGCGATCACAATGAGGAGAACCATGAACATCCGGTAGTGCCGCGAGAAGAAGCCGATCATTTGATGGCCGTAGATTCGCCCCAGGTAAGCCACGGCAAAGAAACGCAAGCCGCGCCCTGCGATGAGCGCAGACAGAAATTTCCTGCGCGGATACTGCATCACGCCGGCGGTCATCAGGACGGTTGTGAAGGGAAACGGCGGTGGCAGAAGAGCGCCGGCCAGCACCGTGATGCTTCCGAACTTCTCGAATCCCCTGTAGACCATTTCCGCGCGCTGCTTCGAAACTTTCTTCTCCAGGGCCTGCTTGCCGCCTTTTCTCGATAGCCGGTAGGTCACGTAGCCGCCAAGCACTTCGCCAACCGTAGCCATGAAGGCGTAATAAGCCCACCACTCTGGGCGGTGCGCCGCTAGCAGGATGACGCACACATCGACGCTTCCCGGCGGCGGGGAGACAAACGGGGTGTTGTCGGAAAGACCGAGCAGGATCAACCCGGGTCCACCAAGGCCGTGGATCCAATCCCGCACCGAGTTGGGTACCACAAATTGTGCGAGGATGATCACGGTGAAATGATACTCATATTCTGGCTCAACAAATCGCGGCTGGGCACACGCTTTTCACGGGGGGAGCTTGGTGTGCCCGGCCAGCGATCAACGCCGGCTTTGGTACAAATCTGCCGGCCATTGTTGCAACGTCCGTTCGCTTGTCGCGCGAGAGGCAAAGACGCGTTTCACCACGGGTCAATGGTCGCTTCAAAAGTGGATCTGCCGCAACTAATCAACAAGGCTGGCGGCGTAGTCGAACTGAATGAGGTTTCTCACTTCGGAGACGCCAGGTGCAGCCCAGGCCGCGCGCTCTGCTTCTTCACGCTCCGACCAGGAATGCACGTTGCCGATCAGAGTTACGATTCCATTGTTGACCTGCACGTTGATGAGGTTTGCGTCCAGAATGGCGCTTCGCCGGAAAGCAGCCTCGATCCTGGTCTTGATTTCAGTGGGCGAGATGGGCGGTTTTATGGCAATGTCATTCAAGATTCCCTTGAGTCCAATCAGGCCACGCACTGCGTCCTCGGCGCTCGATCTCTGATAGTCCGAGTCGACCTCACCCTGCAGAGTCAGCCACCCGTGTTCAACCATGACTCGAATGCGATCAGCGGGCACTGAAACAGTCCAATCCAATGCGTTCTCTGCTGCCTCGGCTATTTCGGCATCCGTCCGCTCGATGGAATCCGGCAACTCAACCTCGAGTTCCTCGGCCAGGGCCTTCACGCCATAGACGCGCTTGGCTGCCCGCTCCGCGGCCCATTTCTCAAAGTAGCTATTCACGGAGCCACTGAGTGTCACGATGCCGTCTTTGACGCCTACACCAATCTTCGTCGCATGGGTAAGGCCTGGCTCCCATGCAAGTTCCTCCTCAACACTCTTTTGCACATCTGAATCGCTCATCTTTCCATTCCCCTTTCCTGGTAATTCAATGAGTTCCGCTCTCACTTAATCCATTGAATGAAGGCCCGCAAGAGAATGCTCGGCGCGGGCCTTCAACTCAACGGCAACGGAGATTCGCCGCGATGACAGCATCCCTTACGGCGCCGTTGCCAGCGAGTCACGGCGGCTAAGCCGCCTTCGGCCCTGCTCCGTCATGTTGTTCCGTCTCGGCCTTCTGCAAGTCCAGCTCTAGCACCCCATCCTTCACCGTGGTTTTTGCATTCTTTGTGTCCACTGCGGCCGGCAGATCGACGACGCGCAGAATCTGATCCGCGCACGTCTCGCAGTAAACGATTTTCTTGTTGCAGGATTCTTTCTTTGTCTCCCGTTTCCCAGTGATTGTGACGCGGCGCGGTTCCACCTTGATCTGGAGATTGTCCTCCTTGAAGCCCGGCACATCGGCGCGAACGGTGACGGCCTCAGGGGACTCAGCCACCGCGATGTGAAGGGGATGCAGGAACTCCGCTTCGGCCTGGAGCCAATCGGCCACGTCGAGGCCGAAGAGCCGCTCATTCCCTTCGTAGATCTCAAAGGCCCGCCTGGCGATCATGTCGTAGATTGGGTCTACTTCCTCAATGAGAGGACTGGTTGTTTCACTTTGAGTGGATGTCTCCGGCTTCGTTAGAAGCATGAGTGCTGAATCTGACATTTCTTCCTCCTTGCCCTGCGAAGGGCGTGAACGTTGATGATGGAGCCGCCTACCGGCTCGGATTCCGATGCGTCCCTGATGCTAATTGTCGAAGCAACTCGTGGAATACAGAATGGGAGCCAGCTGGCATTGTTGATTTTAGTTCCCACCTCTCCTTGCCCACAATGCCCGCGGGAAACCACCAACAGCTATCCTCAAAGTCCAGACGGGAAAACAGGGACGCTGTCGAATCGCTCAACTGCGACATCAGGTGGTGCTCTTTGCCGTCAAACACGTCAAGGTCAAAGATGACTGAATCGAAGTGCTGCTCTGCGAGCAATGCTTCTGCTTCCGTCAGGCAGGTAGCGATTTGGCAGTCGCAACTGAATTGCGACAACCCGTCCGCTTCTGCGTTGAGCAAATCGAGGCCACTCCTCCTGGGAGAACCAGACCGCATGGCGCCGTCAACTGTCGGGTGATTCGTCTTCTTTGATGGCGAAGGGGAACGATATTGAATGCGGTCAAGGTCTCCGCCATCAAGAACGACCACCAGCATTCTGTCCATGTCGTTTACTCTCTTCCGGGCACGCCCTGTCATCCTCATAGCAATGCGCTTGCCACGTCTAAGTCATTGGAAACATGCACGGTCCGCAATCGAATGATCGCGATTCCCTCGCAAATTCGCGACCATCAGGAAGAGCGGACGGCGCGGCGTAGACCGCCTGTCAAAGAAGGCTTCTTCGGGCAGACTTCTCCGACAAACATAAGTTCGGCGTTATTAAAGCGTCTCTAATCGCGAACCTCGCGAAATCGCGAGAAGATTACGAATCCGCGACGCGCACCCCTCAATGTTTTGAGGCGCTTAGCCATTGGCGACTGAAATGCATTGAGGAGGCTGCAAGACAAAATCGAAAAGGAGCGTTGCAGCCATGGACAGAATGTTAGTAGTTGTTTTCGACACCGAAGCGAAAGCGTACGAAGGGGAAACGGCCCTTAATGAATTGGATTTTGAGGGGAGCATCGCAGTATATGCCGATGCGGTCATCGCCAAGAATGCGAACGGTACCACGACGGTGAAGCAGAGCAACGACCAGGGACCGTTCGGGACTCTTGTCGGAACTTCACTCGGAAGCCTCATCGGCCTTCTCGGCGGTCCAGTTGGTCTCGCAATTGGGGCCTCTGTGGGGCTGCTCAGCGGAGGATTGTTAGACCTGAACAATGCCAGGATCGATTCGGACTTCATTGACGACGTGACCAAGCAGCTGGTGCCAGGCAAGTTCGCCGTTGCCGCAGAGATTCAGGAAGAATGGACGACTCCAGTGGATCTCCGCATGGAGGCCATCGGCGGAAAGGTTTTCCGTCGGGCGCTGAAGGACGTCAAGCACACACTGAACACCGCCGAGAATGAGGCGATGAAAGCCGACCTCGCGCAATTAAAGGCGGAGCATGCGAAGGCGCACGCCGATCGGAAGGCCAAGCTGCAGGAAAAGATCAACCAGCTCGACGCCAAGATTCAAGCGCGGCTGCAAAAGGCCACAGAGCGTCGCCAGGCAGCGGAACGCGAGGAAAAAGCCAAGGCCGAATTGCTCAAGACCAAGGCCCAGGCCATGAAGACGGCGGCTGCCGAAGTGCACGTATAGGATCCGTGTCGCATTGCGTCACTGAATGCTTGTCGCCGTTGGAGTTGGGAGAGTAGGAGCGGCTATGGACAGCGCCATGGATGAGGAACGCCTTCGCAAGTGCCCGCACGGGCCGTGCGAATGCACAATTGGCCCGGAACAGAGGTACTGCAGTATTCATTGTTCGGCCGCGGAAAATGCGGATGAAATCGAGTGCGACTGCGGTCATCTCACTTGCGCGTTGACGGGAGTTTCGCGAGGACGGAAGTCGCCTTTCGTCCTCGATTCCCAGATTGTCGGTACTTGCAGCCGCTGACACTACCCATTCTGGAACTCCGGAGCGGGCAGTCAAAGATGCGAGCCGGAAAAGATCAACCAAAACTGCTCCCCGGGAGCCTCTGATGTCTTTCCGTCTGGCACACGCTCCGACAACCCGCGCGCGGCGCCCGATTGCCGCGGCAAAGCTTGCGCTCTGCTATCTTTCTATCTTTTTTTTGTCGGCCTGGGCCGTGTTGGCGCTTTTCTTCGATTTTCATCCCCCGGGCTTGAGACTACTCGCGGCCATCCTGTATCTGGCCATATTGGCCGGCTTGCTGACCCGCTTCAATCGCCCGCTGCAGCGGTTGCTTGCTGCCACCCTATGTTTCGGGGTCGTCCTTCTGTGGTGGCTGAGTCTAGCTCCCTCGAACAACGGACCGTGGCAGGACGACGATTCGCGCACCGCTTACGCAGAAATCAACGGATCTCGCGTTACCTTCTATAACTTTCGCAGTTGCGACTATCAAGCTGAATTCGACTATAGCTGCCAGTGGCTCACGCGTCAGGTCGATCTCGACGATGTCGTAGGAGTAGATATCTTCTTCGACTATTGGGGCTCGCCCTGGATCGCGCATACCATCGTGAGCTTCGATCTCCGCCCCGATCCATCAGAGCCGAATGCGAACCGCCTTGACCATATCGCCTTTTCCATCGAAGCCCGCAAGCATGTGGGGCAAAAATACTCCAGCATTCGCAGCTTCTTTCGCCAGTTCACTCTGATCTCGGTCGTCAGCGATGAGCGTGACGTGGTTCGACTACGGACGGACTATCGCCATAAGGAGGATCTTTGCCTCTATCACACCACGGCGTCATCGGCCTTTGCCCGTTCGCTGTTACTCGACTATGTCGCGCTCACCAATCAACTCCACATTCACCCGCAGTGGTACAACGCCATAACGCATAACTGCACCACGGAGATTCTGACGTTCAAGGTGATGAATGGGCACACATACGACTGGCGCATTTTACTCAACGGCAAGGCCGACGCCATGCTCTACGAGCAGGGCGCGCTGGCGACTGAGTTGCCCGGCCAGCCCCCATCCGCGCCACGTATGTCTTTCGCGGAGCTCAAGCGTCGTGCCTATATCAACCCCGCAGCCAAAGCTGCCAATCAGGACCCCGCTTTCTCGGAACGGATTCGCGATTACCGTCCGGGTTTTGAAAATGCAGAGTTGGTGCAGTAATGCACTTTATGGAGTTTGTGTAGAGACGAAGCCATGCCATTTAACGCCAATCCGAAACATGACGACACAAGGCGATGAGACGATTCCATTGCAGCCTCGCTCGCGTGATTCTCCTGCTCGTGGCAGTGCCGATTTTCCGTTCTACCGCCGCCGGCCAAACTGATTCCCAGACCCAACCTCAGACAGCGCCATCCGATCCTCTTGGCCAGGAGCAATACAAAGTCGATCTCGTGCCACCGCAGAGCGGAAGTGGTGAAGCAACCGATCGCATTGAGCCCTCTGAGGCCAGTTTCGGCAGTGCACCCGCCCTCACCGCGAACCTACCAGCCGTCACGCCTGCCGGACGGCCGGTGATTGGGGTCGTTCTTGAAGGAGGAGGGGCCCTTGGCCTGGCGCACATAGGCGTTCTGCAGTGGTTTGAGGAGAATCACATTCCGATCGACCGTTTGTCTGGAACCAGCATGGGTGCGCTTATCGGCGGACTCTATGCTTCAGGACATAGCGTTGAGGAGCTCCACACCCTCGCAACTGGCAGCATTTTTGAAACCATCTTCCCAATCGAAGTGCCGTACACCGACGTGAGCTACCGCCGCCGCGAAGATCGGCACGACCTGCCCCAGGCAATCCAGCTTGGGCTCAAGGGCCGCGTCAGCCTTCGCAACTCTCTGCTGACGGATCGCGCACTCGACGATTTTCTGCGAGTGGAGTTCGGCTCCTACAACAGCCACACCATCGATTTCGACCAGCTGCCCATCCCGTTTCGCTGCGTCGCCACCGATCTCACCGATCTCAACGCCCTCATTTTCCGCGGCGGCCCACTTCCCACAGCGGTTCGCGCGTCCCTCTCCATTCCCGGCGTGTTCTCGCCTGTCGACTACCACCACCACTACCTCGTCGACGGCGCCATTTTGGATAACTTACCCGTGAGCGTCGCCAGACAAGATCTCCATGCCTCAGTGGTCATTGCCGTTCATCTCACCGACCCACCGTTTACGGAAGGGGATGTTAGTTCCATCGTCAGCATTCTTTCGCGCACGCTGAGTGCCGGGACGTCCCGTAACGTCGAGGAGAACCAGAAGCAGGCCGACCTCCTTGTTCTGCCTGAAACCGGCACGCTCACCACCACGGACTACGACAAGGCGCAACAACTCATTGACGCCGGCTACAAAGCCGCCGAACGGCAACGCGCGCAACTCATTCGTTATGCGCTCACTGATGCTGATTGGGAGACTTACCTGGCCACGCGCAAGGCGCGCATCCATCCCCAACCCGGACTACTGCTGGCGCTGCGCGTGGAGACAACTGGAGTTGCCCAAGGCGCCGCCGGCGCCGAGCGCCAGGTTGCATTCAATTTAGCGCCGCTGAAACAAGAGCTGATCGAGCCGCGACAAATCGCTGACCGCCTCAGCCTGGTCGAAGCGAGCGGCAGCTATGTGGCCGCATTTGAGACCTTTTTGAATGCCGCACCGGAGCCGGGAGCGACGCCTCAACCCGTGCCGAGTCCAACCGCTGCTCCAGATGACGGCGTTCTTGTCCGCCTTACCCCGTCCCGCAGCAGCAAAACTTCCCTCATGGTAGGCTTCGATTTATCTGCCGAAACCTCCAATGTCACGCGCACTGAATTCGATTTTCGCGCTGTCGACCAGATCGTGGGCGGTTTTGGCTCCGAACTCCGCGGCGATCTTCGCCTGGGTTTTCTTACTCAGGCCTCGGGCGAGTATTACCGCCTGCTTAATCCCGATGGCTGGTTTGTCCAGCCGCACCTCGACCTTCTTCGCGAGCCGGTTTATGAGTGGGTTAATCAGCAGCGTGTCTCTGAGTGGTTTGAGCAGCAGGCTGGCGGCGGGTTGGACGTAGGCCGCACATTCAGCCGTAATCTCCAGGCCTCCATCAAGTTCCGTGAACAGGAGATACGATGGCGTTTAACCGCCGGCAACGTTCCCGTCCAGGATATTTCCGGGACATCGCAGACTGCCGTCGCCCATCTTGTCTATGACAATACTGAGTCGGGGACCATTTCTCCAGCTGGCCGTCGCGTCGAACTGACTGCCGGAGCTATTTTCAATACCGTAGCGAGTGAGGATGCACCGCTCCTCGAGCTCCGCACCATCAACTACTTCACTTGGCGGCCAAAGATTCTTCTCGCCCTGAGTGTCGATGCGAACAGCTACGTCCGCCGCAACATTGCCGATCCGCTGCGATTCACGCTTGGCGGACCGTTCCGTCTTTCAGCCTCCTCAGCGGATGAATACCGCGCGACGGATGACTACCTTGTTCGCTTTGGTTACCTGCGCAGGTTGGCCACTTTGCCAACGGGGTTGGGACAGGGACTTTACTATACGACTGCCTATGAAGGCGGAGAAGTGTGGACGCCAGAACAGCCAGCCTACCTGCGCCAGGATATCGTTTCCGGTCTGGTTGCTGCCACACCTGCGGGAATGATTACATTCGCCGGAAGCGTAGGCGATGCGGGTCGAAGAAAGTTCTTCGTTTCCTTGGGAAAACTCTTCTGAGTCTGTGCGGATTGGCCTCGCGCCGCAAGTCCCCGCCTGCTGTGCCGGACTGCTTCTACCCTCTCAAAGAGTTCCCGGCGAATTCGCGAATCCGCGAAGAGGTCGCGATTTTGCGACGCGGAGGGCCCAGTGTTTTCAGATGCTTGCTGATCGGCGATTCAATTGCATCGAAGAATCCGCTGGACAAACTTGAAGAGAGCGATCCAGCCATGGACAGGGTGTCGTGAGCCGTCTTCGATGTTGCTTGATTTTGTGTGGCCCAGCATCAATGTGGCTCCGATTCTGGGAGGGACGATGAAAGACTTGCCGTTTTCAAAGAGACTAGCATTGCATGCGCTCTGGCTCAAGACCAACGGAGCGGAGGGTGTGCGCATGGATCTTTCGGGAACATCCATTCGAGGCGTACATACGCATAACGCCGTCCTGACTGGGGCAAAGTTGAATGATGCTGATCTCCGGCATGACGAGATGAACGGCACTGACTTCATTGGGTCGGACCTTAGGGGAGCCGATTTGCGAGGCGCGGAACTGGAGGGCGCCGATTTTTCCGCCGCGAATGTGAATGGGATCAGATTCCGTGGTGCAAAGCTCGACAAGGCAAATCTGGAGCGCGCGAAGCTCGCATATGCCGATCTGCGTGACGCGAGCCTTTGCGAAACCAACCTCATCGAGGCGGACCTGATGGGCGCCAAATTGTGCGGTGTGAACCTGAGCAAAGCGAAACTTCGTGGCGCAAGCTTAGGTGGCGCCGACTTGAGCAGGGCCATTCTGACCGGAACAGATTTCAGCTATGCAGATCTTCAGGGAACTCGTTTCGAGGGAGCGCAGTTCGATCAGGATACTAACTTTTCCAATGCAACAGTCAACCCAGAAGATTTCAGCGACCTGGATCTGAGCATGTTGGACCGCGAGAATCTGCCCGCCGCGTTATGGGCAAATTGAGTTTGTTGTCTATGCGCGCAGCGCCGGGTTCGGCGGAAAACAGGACAGTGCAGAAAACTGCGCGTCGCCCTGTCGCACCGATAGTCTCCCCAAACAGTCCCAGCAGTTTCGCGAATTCACGAGGGAACCGCGACCTCGCGATCCGTTTCCTCGAATATTATCAGCGGTTTAGATATGGCCCACGCCGTGCATTAAGAAGGATGTAGTTCAGGAAGCATTGAACCATCAATCCAAATCTGAAACGAGGGAGATAAGAAATGAGCATTGAAGTTAGTACGGTAAATCACGCAATCCACGAAAAGCTTGAGCCCCAGATCAGAACCGCTGAGGCAAAGCTTGACACATTGAAAGCACGGGCAGAGGTCGCGAAGGCCAACCTTGAGCTCAAGGCGATTGCCGCCCTTGCGACGCAGAAACTGGATCTTCATGAGAGGCTCCGGGAGCTGAAGACGTCGAGCGATGCCAACGCGCAGTACGTGAAGAAGGATCTCGAAGCGCGGATAGCAGCTTTCGAAAAGTCGGTCAAGGAAATCGAAGCGAAAGTCAAGACGCACTGAATAGCACGCATGCCAGCGGCGCTCGCTACCAGGCCGCTTCAGTGAAACTCGCGTAGGGATGTGCCGTTTCGCGTCCCTCGCATTATGCAAAGTACTGAAAAGGAGACAACATCATGAGAACTGCAAGGAACGTAATCAAGGAAGTTACAGGGGCATCCATCGGATGGGGAGTCATCATGATCGTGCTGGGAATGCTGGCAGTGATTCTTCCCTTTGCAACAGGGATTGCCGTGTCCGTCGTTGTTTCGTGGCTCATCGTGGTTGCCGGTCTGGCATACGTGGCGTCCGCTTTTGCCGGCCGGAACGCAGGAGCATTCATTTGGCGCCTGTTGATCGGGCTCGTCTACGTCCTCGGCGGCGGCTATCTGGGGCTCCATCCGAACCTCGCTCTGGAGTCTTTCACCGTCGTGATGGCAGTGATCTTCGTGATGAAAGGCGTGCTGGAACTTATCACGTTTTTCCAGTTCCGCGCCTACTCGGGCTCAGGCTGGGTTCTTTTCGACTCGATTGTCACGATGTTGCTGGCATTCCTGATTATGTACCCCTGGCCGTCCAGTTCGAATTGGGCCATCGGAGTGATCCTCGGAGTGAACCTGATCTTTAGCGGCGTCACCGTGTTGATGTACTCAGTGGAGGCCCGCAGAGTTCTGGGGGAGATATGACGACGATTGTGCATTTGTTCATGTCCCTAATTGCGTTGCAACTCAGCGTTGTTCTCGCTGCAGCGCTCACCGGCGTGAAGGTTCGGCGGATGGAGAAGGTTGCTGAGCGCATTGCAACGATTCCAACCGCCGGACTCCGGGGCGAGAACTCCGCCCGGCGATCCTGACGAACGAGCGATTGTACGAGGCAAGCTCGCCCGTTCGGAAGTCGAGCGTGCCGGCCCGGCGAGTGCGAGTTGTTCTTCAGTCGTAGCAGCCCTCCCCAAGATTCAGCCATGATGAGAGCAATGTTCATGGCTAAGGGTAATTAACCGAAATTCGCGAAAGGAGAAAAAGGAAAAATGGACTCAATGACTGTAATTCAGGCCAGCCCGGAGATGATTCATAACTGGGGATGGCTCCTCGCATTTGGAATCGTGTTGGTGGTGATTGGTTTTGCCGCTGTGATCCGCTCTTTTGCGGCCACGGTGGCCTCGATGGTGTTCTTCGGATGGATGATGTTGTTCGCCGGAGTCGTCGAGTTCGTCAACGCCTTCATGGTGGGGCACTGGAGCGGGTTTTTCCTGCACTTGCTCGCATCGATCCTGTTTGTCGTTACTGGCTTCCTCCTGGTGATCAGGCCGACGATCAGCGCGGAGGTTGCAACCCTCGTGATGTCGATGTTCTTTTTGATCGGCGGATTGTTCGAGTTCGTCGCCGCCTGTTGGACGCATCAGTCGGGCTGGGGCTGGCAAGCCTTTGACGGAGTGATCTCTTCGCTCATGGGATTGCTACTGCTGGTTCAGTGGCCGCTCTCCGGGCTTTGGGCGATCGGTTTGTTCATCGGGATCGATCTGATCTTCGCTGGCTGGGCATGGGCCGCGCTGGCGGTGAACCTTCACAAAATGTGATTTCAAGCGTGCGAAGGGCAACGTTGGAAGGCCTGTACCTGGAATCGTTTCAGAATAATCTGTGCGGTCTTAGACCAATGCCTAAGTTGCGGCGACCACTCAATGCCAGAGAACCGAAAGGAGCGGCAGTATGAGCACGAGCGCGATGAAACAGCTTGAATACGGCGGCATTGCCGCTCCGTACGCTACCGGCAACGAGTGGGCTCTCGTGCAGCAGGCCATCACGGGAGATGCAAGCGCGTTCGATCTTCTTGTCTCTCCCGTCTTGGGCAGACTTGAACGAATTGCATTAGCCATGCTACGCAACAGGGAGGATGCGGAGGACGTCTTGCAGGACGGTTTGTGTAAGGCATACCTCCGGCTGCGCTCCTTCCAGGGCCGCTCGTCATTTTCGACATGGCTTACTCGAATTGTCATCAACTCGGCGCTCATGACGCTTCGCCGGCAAAAGCGGCGGAAAAATCACATGGAATGCTCTTTAGACGAGATGAGGAACGATGAACAAGGGTGGTTCGCGCATTCCGCAGTTGACGAGCGGCCCAACCCTGAAAAGATCTGTGCTGTTGTTGAACTGGGAGCATTGATCAAACAACAAATCATGAAGCTTCCGGTCTCGGAGCGAAATACATTTTTGCTTTATGTGATTCACGGTCGTTCCGTGAAGGAGTCGAGCTTGACTCTTGGCATTCCTGCGGCCACATTGAAATCGAGAATTTCCCGCACGCGACGCAAGCTGGCGCGCGGGTTGCAACACTCGCTGGGCAGGGCGTACGCTTCGTCCAACGAGGAGAACACTGCCCATGCCGCCTAACGAAAATGACGTCCCTGCCGCGTCTGCCGGCCTGACTGCACAGGAGGCCGAGGTACGGCTCGCCCAATTCGGGCCAAATGAACCTGCAGCCACAATGCATTACAACCCCGTCGCCGATCTCCTGCACCTGTTTTTGAATCCTTTGACGCTGATCCTGCTTTTTTCAGCAGGCGCCTCGGCATTTCTGGGCGATGCGATCGATGCGGGCATCATTGGCGCCATTGTTCTACTGAGCGCGACGATGGATTTCAGCCAGACCTATCGCTCGCATCGGGCCGTCGAACGGCTGCGCGATCAGGTGGCGCCCACTGCAACCGTCGAGCGCGACGGCACTTGGCAGGAGATGCGGCGGCGCGATGTGGTGCCCGGGGATCTGGTCCGGCTCGCCGCCGGAGATATGGTCCCGGGGGACGCGCGCCTTCTGCAAGCGCGCGATCTTTATGTGCAGCAGGCGGCGTTGACGGGCGAATCGCTTCCCACTGCGAAGGCGGCAACAGCAGATCCGGCGTCAACAAAGGCCGACGCGCCGAACATGGTCTTTCTGGGAACGTCCGTGGTGAGTGGAACGGCAACCGCGGAAGTCGTCGCCACCGGTCCGCGAACAGCTTTTGGCGACATTGCCGCACGGTTATCCACGAGGCCGGAAGAGACAGCATTCGACCGCGGCTTGCGGGGTGTGGGTCGTCTCATTGCAGCAACGGTCTTTTTCCTTGTGCTCTTTTTGATCGTAGTCGGTATACTCCGCCATCGCGATCCGCTTCAATCTCTCATGTTTGCCGTCGCACTGGCCGTCGGCCTGACCCCGGAATTCCTGCCCATGATCACCACCGTAACCCTATCCAAGGGCGCCGTCGCGATGGCGCGCAAGAAGGTGATCGTCAAGCATCTCTCATCCATCCAGAACCTGGGCAGCCTGGATGTGCTGTGCAGCGACAAAACGGGAACGCTCACCACCGGGACCATGTCGTTCGATCGCTCAATCGACGCGTTTGGGAAACCCTCCAGCCGCGCACTGGAACTTGCATTTCTCAACAGCAAGTTTCAAACCGGCATTCGCAGTCCACTCGATGACGTCATCGCACATCAAAGTCCGCAGAACACTGAGGGTTACACCAAGTGCGACGAGATTCCGTTCGACTTTGAGCGCAAGCGGCTCTCGGTCGTCGTGGCGCGGCAATCACAGCGGACGCTCATTACCAAGGGCGCTCCGGAAGGGATTATTCCGCTGCTCTCCGCGTACGAGACCGATGGCAAGATTGAAGCCATTAGCGAAGATGCGGCCAAGATCATCCGCCAGGCGAGCAGCGATCTGAATAGCCAGGGATACCGCTCGCTGGCCGTAGCTTACGTCGATGTCCCAGCGCGCGCGGACTACTCGGCGCAGGATGAACGCAACCTGATTCTGGCCGGCTTTCTGACTTTTTCCGATCCGCCGTTGCCGGACGCCGCAGAGGTTTTGGATTCGCTCAAACGCGACGGTGTCGAGGTCAAGGTCATCTCCGGCGACAACGACCTTGTGACCGCTCGCGTGTGCACGCAGGTAGGGCTGAACTGCGGGCATATCCTGACGGGCGACGAAATCGTCAATATGACAGATCCGGCGCTGACCCACGACGCCGAGCAGACGCAGGCCTTCGCTCGCATCTCTCCGGCGCAGAAGAACCGGATTCTGCTGGCGCTCAAGCACGACGGGCATGCGGTCGGCTTTATGGGTGATGGCATTAACGATGCGCCCTCGCTGCACGCGGCCGACGTGGGCATCTCCGTTTCGAGCGCCGCCGACGTGGCGCGCGATGCCGCCGACGTAATTCTCATCGAGCCCGGCCTTCGCGTGCTCCATGACGGCATCATCGAGGGGCGCAAAGCCTTCGGCAACGTGATGAAGTATTTGCTGATGGGCATCAGCTCGAACTTCGGAAACGTCATCAGTATGGCAGGGGCTGCGCTCTTTTTGCCATTCCTGCCCATGTTGTCCACGCAGATTTTATTGAACAATTTCCTTTACGACATGGCCCAGATTACGATTCCAACGGACAACGTCGACGATACCTACCTGATCAAGCCCCAGCGGTGGGATATCAGCGTCATCCGTAATTTCATGGTTTTGCTCGGACCCATCAGTTCCATCTTCGACTTCCTGACATTCTATGTCCTGCTGCATTTCTTTCACACCGGCCAGGCGCAGTTTCACACCGGCTGGTTTGTCGAGTCGCTGGCCACCCAGACGCTGGTCGTCTTCGTCATCCGCACCTCGAAGAATCCACTGCGCAGCCGCCCCAGCGTTCCTTTGCTTGCGACGTGCCTTGCAGTAGTCGCTATCGGAATGTACCTGCCGTTCAGCCCGGTGGCAAAGATGCTCGGCTTCACTCCCCTGCCATTCAGTTTTTTCGTCTTTGTTGCCATCGCGACCTTGGTCTATTTGCTTCTGGTCGAAGCCGTAAAGCGTGTTCTGCTGCATAGAGCAACCCACAAAACGCGCCCGAACGCTGGGGGCGGCTGGTGGCTGCGCCCCAGGTTTGGCGAAGCTGCCTAAACAGGAGATTGAAATGCCTGACCGCTTGCTCTCAGTTCGAAATCTCCAGGTTACTTTCGGCAACCGTGTGGTGCTTCGCGACTTGAGTTTCGAAGTAAATTCCGGAGACTGCCTCGCCATCATCGGACCGAACGGCGCCGGAAAGAGCGTGTTACTTAAGACCTTGCAACACCTGATCCCATTTAAAGGAGAGATTGATTGGAGCAAAGAGGCGCACCTTGGATATGTTCCCCAGAGAGTTCCAGCGGACCGGCAGCTTCCTTTGAGAGTCGGGGAATTGTTGGAAGCAAAGGTCCGGTTTCTGCATCTTGATGAGCGGGAGACGGCACAAGTTTCTTCTGAATTGGGATTTTCGGCGGAGTTTGCAGACGCAGCACTCGGCACTCTTTCAGGCGGGCAATTCCAGAAGGCTTTGATTGCCTTTGCGCTGCTCGGGAATCCCAACGTGCTCCTCTTTGACGAACCCACGGCGAGTCTCGACGAACTGAGTGAAGAACGCATCTATGAACTGATCTTTCAATTGCAGCAGCGGAGAAAGATCACCGTCATTTTGGTATCCCACGATCTAAGCGTGGTGTATCGCTATGCGAGCCAGGTCTTATGTTTGAGCCAGGGCAACCTCTGCATGGGACCACCCAAAGAAATTCTGACACCGCAGATGCTTGAGGAAGTCTATGGGGCTCCGCTGAAGTTCTATCGCCACATTGAGGAGCACTGACGAAAGCGAGAGCCATCTGTTCGCGAAAAAAGAAAGGACTCATTCAGCATGGATGCGAGCCACAGTTACGCGGTAATGCTTGCTGCGCTTTTTGCCATTGCGGCCGGCCTTGTGGGATCTGTCGCGCTGATGAAGCGCATGGTGCTCGCGAGTGACGTCATTTCTCACCTGGCGCTTCCGGGACTCGGAATCGCGTATCTTCTCAAGTTCAACCCGATCATTGGCGGAGGAGCGACGTTATTTCTGGGAACAATCCTCGTCTGGCAATTGCAAAAAAGGACGGGGCTGGCGACAGACTCTTCTATCGGCGTGGTATTCGCCGCTTGTCTCGGAATCGGGGCCCTTGTAACTCCGAACGAAGATATGCTTGAGGCACTTTTCGGTACCTTCGAGAAGCTCTCGCTTATCGGCTTTCTGCTCGGAGCCGCCGCCGTCGTGTTCATTGTCCTCTACATTTACCAGATGAGAGATCGATTGATCCTGGAGCTGTTTTCTCGAGAACTGGCTGAGGCAACCGGAGTCAAGGTCGCGAGGATGGATCTCGGATTTCTACTCGTGTTCAGCCTGACGGTTCTGGTCGGTTTGCGCTTCATGGGAGCATTGCTTTCCAGTGCCTTGATTATCATTCCGGCGGCAACGGCACGCCATCTTACCGACCGAATGGCCCAATTTATTCTTCTCGCCTGCGGGGCGAGCCTGGTCTCGGTAGGTGCGGGGTTTGTAGTCAGTACGATGATTCTGAAGACGGCGACGGTCGGGCCAACGATCGTAATCATTTCCGTACTGTTATTTGGGCTGAGCCTCATCAAAGAGCAGTGAAGAGCGGAGGGGGACAATGAAAGAACCGACATTACCACCGGGTAAAGACGGCCGTGACGATGAAAAGAAGCGCCAAGAGCAAAACCGGCGCCGGATTCATTTCGCTATCACCTACCTGATTGCCAGCACGCTGGTCTTGTGGCTATTTCCGCTGTTGTTTTTGAATCAGGCGGCCAGGACCAGTGAAATTCCTTATAGCGAATTCAAACAGAAACTGGCAGCCGGACTGGTTGCCGATGCAACCATCGGAGAAAGAAGCATTGTTGGTGATTTGAAGAACCCCCAGCAGGGTAAATCTCCCGCGACTGTCCCGTTCAACACCGTGCCCGCCCCCGGCGGCGACCCCCAACTGATTGAGCAGTTACAAAGCGCAAACGTAACTTACCACTTCGAGCGCCCGTCGAATCCCGTGGGTGGAATCCTGATTGCGAACGTATTGCCGCTCCTGCTGCTCGGCGCGTTCTGGTACATGGCCTACCGTGGAGCCGGGGCAGCTGCCGGCGGAATGGGCGGCGTCTTTGGGGTCGGTAAGAGCAAAGCGATCGCGGTTAAGCCTGAGGATGTAACGGTCACCTACAAAGACGTGGGCGGGGCGGATGAGGCCATTGCCGAGCTCCAGGAAATCATTCAATTCTTGAAGGCGCCGGAGAAATTCGCTCAACTCGGCGGACATATCCCTAAAGGTGTGCTCCTTGTCGGGCCCCCAGGCACCGGCAAGACGCTTCTGGCCAAAGCGACGGCCGGCGAGGCCAAGGTCGCGTTCTTCGAGACCAGCGGCTCCGAGTTTGTGGAGATGTTCGTTGGCGTGGGCGCCGCGCGTGTGCGTGACCTGTTCGAGCAGGCGCGCAAGGCGGCTCCAGCGATCGTCTTCATTGACGAGATTGATGCTATCGGTCAGAGCCGCGGAGGAGTCATGCAGATGGGTAGCAATGACGAGCGCGAGCAAACGCTCAACCAGCTTCTGGCTGAGATTGATGGCTTCAAGACCGACACCAACGCGCCGGTGATAATAATGGCCGCCACCAATCGCCCCGAGGTACTCGACCCGGCATTGATGCGCGCGGGCCGTTTCGATCGCCAGATTGCAATCGGCAATCCGGATCTTATTGGCCGCGTGCAAATCCTGAAGATTCACAGCAAGAACGTAAAGCTGGCGGCAGACTTCGACATGGGCCGGGCTGCGCGGATGACAGCCGGTTTCAGCGGCGCTGACCTGGAGAACGCTATGAATGAAGCAGCATTGCTCGCTGCCCGGCATAACGCCGCATCCGTTACATTGGATGATTTCGAAGCTGCTATCGAACGCGTAATTGCTGGTTCTGAAAAGAAAAGCCGAGTGATGAATGAGCAGGAACGAACTACGGTTGCATACCATGAAGCCGGCCACGCGCTGGTGGCCGAATTGGTGCCGCATGGTGAGCCGGTCAGCAAGATCAGCATTGTTCCGCACAGCCGCGGCGCCCTGGGCTACACCATGCAGATGCCAACCGAAGACCGCTATCTGCTCTCGATCGACGAATTGAAAGACAGGATTGCCGTGATGTTAGGCGGTCGAGCCGGCGAGTTGGTGGAATTCGGGACCATCAGCACCGGGGCCAGCGACGACATTATGCGGGCAACCGTGCTGGCACGCCGCATGGTCACGGAATTCGGCATGAGCGAAAAGCTCGGTTCGGTGCGCTACGCAGGCCAACAGCTCCAATATCTGGGTGGATCGGTCGAAGACAATAGCCAGATCAGTCCTGAGACCCGCCAGGTGATCGATGCGGAGGTGCAGCGCATCGTGACCGAACAGTACGTGCGTGCTCAGGCGCTGCTGAGAGACCACCATGCGGCCCACGATACCTTGGCCCAGCAACTACTGAAGCAGGAGACCGTGAGTGGGAGTGACGTGAAAAGGGCGCTGGACAATAATCCGGGGACGGGATCTCCTGCCGATGCCGTGCAAGCGCTAAGGAGGTCGGCTTGATGCGAAACCTATGGCCTGCGCTTTTGCTGCTGATGACGATTGCTGTATCTGGTCCGCGCAGCTCCGCGCAGCCGAGTGCCCGCCTGAAGACATTCCTCGAGCAGAATATTGGCCTCACCCAGGATGAGATCGAACAAATCAGGAATGGAAACCCGGTTGTGAAGAGCCTGCCCCCGCGCGCCCCGACCGAGGTCTTTCTATTTGGCGCGGTCTACATCCACGCTGCACCCGAAAGCTATCTGAAACTCATTCTGAACTTCGACCGCATGCGCAAGCTTCCCAGTTACCTGGCTCTCGGAGTGTTCCAGCAACCGGCGCGACTCGCTGACCTGAACGGCTTTTCGTTGGACAGCGACGACCTCCGCGACTTGCAGAAATGCCGTTCCGGTGGCTGTTTGATTCAATTACCGGGCAGTTCGATCGAAGAACTTCAGCGGTCCGTCGATTGGTCGGCGACTGATGCGATCCAACGAGTCGACATGTTCCTTCAGAACAAGGCGCAGCATCTTCTCCAGGCCTACCAGCACAACGGCAATAATGCGCTGGGTGTTTATAACGACAAGCCCAGTCCAACCTATGTGGCCCAGCAGTTTGCATACATGCTCAGTTATTCCAAAGCGTTGCCGGCGCAACTGCCGGGTTTCTACAGTTACCTCCTCGCCTATCCCAACGTGAAGCCCGCAAATGTGGAAGACCGCTTTTATTGGACCAAAGTGAAGTTTGGACTTAAATCAACTCTGCGTATCATCCATTTGGCGGTGATGAAAGGGGACTCGACAGACGATGTGGCCTATGCCGTCGCCGAGAAGCAGCTCTATTCGAGCCACTACTTTGACACCGCGCTGCACCTTTCCTTCTGCGTTCGAGGCCGCGACAACTCAGGCCGTCCGGGATTCTATCTGATCATGGCCATGGGTAGCGAACAGTCGTCCCTGGTTGGCCTCAAAGGGGAGATTATTCGAAAGGTCGCGGTAGATCGATCGACTTCCAATCTTCAAGCCGCGCTCACAAACATAAGGAATGAGTTGGAAGCGGGCCGCGTGCCCTGAATCAGGTGTGGACACAGAGTGTCTGCAGCATTCGAACCGGAAGATTGAACTGGCCGCGGTGGTGACGGGGTGGAATTTTATACTTATCCCTCGCAGCGGCCGCAAGATGATGTCGGTTTCCAACATTCACGTGCTTGCAGCAGCCTTCCTGATGGGATTGGCGGCGGCCGCGCCGATTGGTCCTGTCAACATGATGGCCATCCGCCGGGGAGTAGCCGGAGGTTGGCGCCATACCGTTGCCTGCGCAATCGGCTCCATCTTCGGTGACTTGGCTCTCTTCTCTCTGGCCCTCTTCGGAGGTCACTATTTCCTGCCCAGCCTGTCTAACCGGAAGCTGCAGACCGTACTCATGGCCGTTGGCGTCGCTGTGCTAATTCCTGTGGGAATGTACTTTCTAAGGCTTGCCGTCAAGCATCCTCGCCGGGCGTTCAGCAGCGCTCGCAGACGCTGGGGACAAGGGCCGATCCCCGCGCGTCTCATCGGGGAAGCTGCCAAAGCTGCCGCCTTGACCCTCTTCAACCCCTTGACCATGCTCTACTGGGTTGCAGTCACGTCCAGTTGGCTCCCCTTCGCCTATTCCGTGTTGGGCAACAGAGCCCCTGGATGGGGAGCTCTTATGGTGGGCCTGGGCCTGACAGTCTGGTTCACGGCGCTGATCGTCTTCGTCAGCTTCATTCCTCATCGAACCGGCGCGATCTTCTTCCGCCTCGCCAACGCAGTTCTGGGCTTCGTGCTTCTGGGCTTCGGCACGTATTGCGCAGTAGTCCTGTCCCGCCATCTGCTGCGCTGAAATACTGGCCTCAATCTTTATGGAACGCAGGATTGATTGGCTGCCGCCTGATTCGCGCGGACATCTCGCCTTGGATCATCCAAAGAATTAAAATCTCGAGGAGGCTCGTTCTAAATTATGGTGCCATGTCCGCTCGCGATGCGATGCGACGCGGGTTTTCGAACAGGCGCGCAGTAATAGCCCCGAAGACGAAACCCCCGATGTGCGCCATGTACGCCACGCCCCCGGTCTGCACATCTACCACTGTGCCGGCATCGAAGAGCTGGCTAAGAAACCAGAAACCGATCAGGAGCGCTGCAGGGATAAACGTGATCTTCACGAAAATGAAGATGATTAAAATCGAGCGAATCCGATCGCGGGGATAAGTGACGATAAACGCTCCCATTACCGCGGCAATTGCCCCGCTAGCGCCCAAGTTGGGCAGTGTGGAATGGGGATCGACTGCAACCTGCGAAATCATCGCCACGATCCCGCCGGCAAAGTAAAAAACGAGATACCGCCATCGGCCCATGGCATCTTCGATCTCCGGGCCAAATGCCCATAAGAAGATCATGTTGCCGATGATGTGCGACCAACTGCCGTGCAGGAACATCGAGGTGATCAACGTAATCCAGTGGTGGCCGGACCAAACCTGGGAGGGAATCGCGGACCACGCATTCACAAACGCGTCGCCGCCCGACAATTCCATCAGGAAGACGAGGCCGTTCACGACGATGATCAACGCCGTGACGACGGGCAGGCGCATAGGACGCCGTGATGCATCGCCTAAAGGGATCAAGCCTCCCATTGAGTTCTCCTCCGTTCGTTGGGGATGAAAACCAGTTTCCCTGTGCGGGACTTTCGTTAGTGTACCCCGATCTTTTGCAGATTTTGCATTCCGCGTATCTTTTGCCTCGGCTGCTTGCTATAGCGGCGAATTCTGTCCAAACCGCCAATAAAAGATCCGCACCGTAGCGAGGTTCAACTTGGCACAAAGGATTGGCGAACAAGTTTCTGAGCGCTAATGCCAGACGACAATCTGGCGGAAGTCCCTGGATGGCCACGCGGTATCTGGCCAGCTTGTTTTTCTCCCTGCCACCACGGTTCGATTTATTGTGTTTCATGCGGGTTTCCCCTACTCCATGCAGTGAACCCACTACTTCCTCCGGCACCGCCGTCACGGCACCTCCTTTGATTTCAGCCAGTTACCGCATTGCGCGTTTCTATAGTTCTGATGTATACTACATCATGAGAAGGAAGCGACATGACCCCTCAGACGAAGACCACAACCAGAGCGAAGCGCAGAGTCGTTTCTCCCGCAGAGAAGCGGACTCAGGTCCGGCTTACGGTGGATTCCAAGTTCACCAAGACACATTTCAGCCAACTCTTTGCAGTGCTGAAAATCCGGAAACAGAACGCGCTCGCTGAGCACATCATCATGAATTTCAAGAGCAAGGCCGCGCAGACGCAACTCCTTGGGTTCTACAACAATCAGTGGCTGAACATTCCATTTCAAAGTATCGACACCTCTTTTGTGTTTGCGTTGACCTACGAGATTGCAGATGAACTGGAGAGAGTCGGCGGGGAGATTCTTGGCGGCGTGAATAAGTCCAAGACTTTTCGCGTGATGGTGGCGTACTTTGCCGCCGTTTATAAACTCAAGATGCCAGTCCAATCCACATTCGCATAGCCTCGTTGTCAGGACATTGTTCACACGACGACCGCATTCAAGCGATGATCGTGGACGGCTTCCCGCCAATGGGCCATGGCGCATTATCCACGCACTTCGCAGTCGATGGCGCATGTTCTCAGCTATGAGCTATCTGCCACCACGTTCGATGCTGAGCATTCTGAAGTTGTTGCGCGATGCCAGATATGCAGTCTGCCGGAGTCGAGCAACCCGGTCGGTGATCTCTTGCCGCTTCCCTTCGTGAATCGATACCTTGAAAGACTGCTCGCCCGTGGGAGACCTGAGAAGGGTGATAGTCAGGTCGCTGCCCACATTCGCCTTCGGCTCTGGTTGTTGCGATGCTTTCAGAATTTCGAGAATTTGTCGGGACTGGGCGGCAGGCTGGAGACTTGAGAGGAGCAGGCGCGCATCCGTTTCGTCGGTGAAGATCAAATTCTGGGCTTCCTCAGTTCTGAGCCTGGTTTCGATGGAATGCAGTCGCGCAGCTCGGAGTTGGAGAGGATTCGCCAGGAGTTGTTCCTGCTGGTAGGCGCCTTGCATCTCCAGATCCGTGAACTGGGCGAAGATGCCGTGCTTGATCGCACACATGGTGACCATCCGCTTCCAGTTTTCGCTTCCAGTACATGCGATCCGCGATCCGTATTTCTGGACGGCCATCTCCAACCCAAAGACAATTGCCGCCTCGTCCTGGTTGAGTACGGTCACTAGGCGTCCACGGTCGATGACGGAAACCCTGCCCTTCAGCATGTATGACACGTCGCCGGTTTTCCGGTTGATCGTCCAAATACGTGTCGCAGCGATCTGATTTGCAAGAGCCTGTTGCTTCTGTTGAGCCAACAGCCCTTGCTGGACAAAGCCTGCCCAGTCAGACTTCTGATTGTCCTCCGGCGGTGGACCAATATGCAGTGCGTTCGATTCCAAGTTCGCATCGAGCCGCCGCTGAATGCGTTGATCCGCATAGCGCCATCCTCGAAGTTGTGCGGCCGCCCGCGCGTCTCCTTCGCTGGCCCTAGCCGCGACCCATGAGCGGTGGTCTTTAGGAAATTGCTCTCGGCGCCTCTTCTGAATAGCCAGCTTCAGGGCGCGCACTTCGAGCACGGATTGGGCCGTTGCTTGGGAGAGCAGAATTTTCTTGGCCGGCCACCGAAGAGCGGATGCACGAATCTCCTTCTTCTGTTGCCGCAAGACCTCACGAAGATATTGCCTACCTTCTCTTCCGTCTGTCGTGAAGGCTTTGCATACTTCCCGCTGGCGATTGCGATACTGGTTATATTCATCCATCAGAGCGGATCGGCCTGCCTGTCGTTCCGCTTTGCGTTTCTCTCTCTGTGAGGCATTACGTCCGCTATGTGGTGCCGGATGTGGTGCGGTCTGTTGAAAGGATGTTGAGTCTGGCGTCCACGGCCCAAGAACGGCTTCTGTCGCCTCACGGTTGATCATTCCTGCAAAGTTGTGCCGGAATACGTCGGAGGCTTTCACCCGGATATTATGGTCGATGGCGACAACTGTGTATCCTCCCGATTCTCCCTTCTCAAGCCGGAGATGAGCCTTCGAAAGAAGGATGTGCAGATCGTCCCATGTCACATTACGCCGGATGAGGAGCTGCCGGACACGTGGAGCCACTTCCTGCCGGACATAGGTTTGGATAGATTCCTCATCGTGATAATGTTCGAACTTCGCCGCCGCCCCTGTCGGCTGCTGCCGAGCAGTTCGAAGCGAGTCACGTTCGGAACGTGATATAGGCACTGCCTGTTTCGATTCCTCATCCCATCGTGTCGGACCAGGCGTGTGTGCCCAGCCATACTTCGCTTCGAGGAAGCGTACTGCGGCATCCAGAGTCAACCAATTCCGAAAGGGTGTGAGCGCTTTGAGTGTCCCAGGATGAACTTTGTTCACCATGATGTGGATGTGGAAGTGCTTCTTGTCGTCGTGCGCAACGATCAAGAATTGGTGGCCTTGATATCCGAGTGCCTTCAATGTGTGTAACGCTGAGCCTGCCCATTGTGGCCGGGTCGGGCGTTCTCCTGGTGGCCATGACAGTTCGTAATGACAAACCGCGTCTTTGCAGCGTGGGTTGAGAGAAGCAACCCCTTCCATCTCGTCTGCAGCGGTCCTTAGATCGACAAAATGGCTCGACATCAAGATGTCACCTCGCGGGATCAGTCCGCCCGTCTCTGGGTCGCGTTCTGTTGTGAGGTACTTCTGTAGCCGCTTAAAGCTGCTGGAATGTTGTCGCGCGGGTTGCATCTTGGCGATCATTCCGGTTCGGCTTTCTTCTTGAGAAGTGTGTCTAATGTCGAGCGAATTGCGGCCAACGTCGAGTTGAGTTCACGGCGAAGTTCGTCCTCGTGTGGAAGTCCGACAATCTTCATCAATAGATACTTCTGTAGTCCTGTCATTCGGCTTAATTCACCGAGTGCCTTCTTGTGGATACGGGATCGTATCTGGATGTTGAGCGCCGCGCGTCGAAAGTATTCACTCACAGTCAACCCTGCAGTTGACGCCTTCTGCTGGATTTGTTGAAGCTCATGTTGAAAGAGACGAATGGTGTATCGTTTGCGACGTTCAGGGGATTGTGGTCTTGCCATGTCAGCATTCCTTTGGGGTCTCGGGGCGAAGCCCTGAGCAAGGTGCGCAGGCCCAAACCCGAGTAGCGAAGCGGATTGGGTTGGGCCGGTGGCAGGACAGAAACGACCGCAGGGAGTTTGTGTCATGACAGCGCCTACCTTGCCTTCACGATTACCGGCTTTTCTATTACTTAGATCATATATCAAATAATATATCAGTTAGAGCAGAAAGAGCAATAGTATATAATTACTGTGTATGGAACATGAAGATCGTCGCAGGGTAAAAGTGCTCTCGTCACACAATGTCGAAGAGCTTCGTGCATTCCTCCAGGAAAAGGCGAATGAACCCCCACCGCCGCCCGCTTCGTACATGATTGGCGGGGTTGTACGGGCGGTATTTCCTGAATTGTGTGCGCTGCGGAAACGGGGATACACGCTCCATATGCTGGTCCGTATCTTTCAAGAGAACGGCCTGAGAGTCACCGCAACAGCATTATGTGGCTACATGATGAGACTGAATGAAGATGCTGATGGGTCACGGGCAAGAGGAGAACGTAAAGGGACAACACAACTTTCGACATCTGGCTCGGAAGCGCGCAGACATTTGGTAATGAAGCCGGACGCACCGCTTTGAGAAGGGACGAAGTACGGCGAGAATGAGCCTTGTGACGCCCAGCAGAGGTGGCGTTGGGAGCTTGCAACATGGGGAACGCACCGAATCGGATGGCCGGTCTCGTCGTGCTCAACATTGGTTATTAGGGCTGCATGATGCCCCTGCAGAACGGACATCTGCACAAAGTCTTTCTTTGAAGATCGCGTTGAGGTTGCGAAAGGGAAAAGAACCTAACCGTGCAGAGTGTTCTGGAGAAATGTCAGACATCGGCCGCAATTGAAGTAAAGATGGCGGCGACGAGTTCGTCAGCAAATTCGACGGATGTTGTGATCAGTGCATTGAGGTAAAGCCGGACGTAATTCAAATGCAACTCAACCAATGAGGTAAAGGGATGCCGAGAAAGATTTTGAGACTGCCGATTGTATTGGATCGCACCGGCCTATCACGTAGCACCGTGTATCAGCGCGTCACCGAAGGAAGGTTCCCAAGGCCAGTGTCGCTGGGGGCCAGGGCTGTCGGCTGGATCGAAACAGAGGTGGAGGAGTGGATTGCCCGCCAGATCGATGCCAGCCGGGAAATTGGAAGGCAACGCACAGCTTCTCTGCGTTGTCACTCTGCCATGCCGGGCTCCGAGTCCGAGGATCGAAGACGGTGCATTACCCAACGAAAATCAGCACCTTAGGCGAACACATCCGGACCCGCCGCTTCGACCTCAAACTCCTCCAAGGGTAGGTTGCCAGCCAAATTTGCGTTCACGAAATGACGATTACCGGTCGGGAGAGCAACGCAACCGTCCCCGAGGTCCGTTACATGCCGGCTATCATCTGGTTCTTGGTACGGATCGTCGGGCTGGGAGCCGGAGGAGGCTCCCGGAGCCTTGGGCTTGGGCGTTTAGGGGTACCTATCCTGACTTCAGCTAGCAACTCTCGCTGGATGAACGCTTTAGCCTCGTATCACCAGTTGAAAACTGTTCGCGTCCCGTCTCTTCCGCGAAGCCGCTACAAATCAACGTGACCTCTGCTTCAACGCGGTAAAGGTCTGGTGTCGATGTATCCGTCGCCGATGGCCGGAGAGCATCGAGCGTGTTGAACTCGGAGCCGCGCAGGCAGCTATCAAGCTGGAAAGGCGACGTTCACCGCAAACCATTTCTGAGGGCGCGCTTCCGGAACTGATCTGAATCAGGTTTCGTTGGGAAGGTGTCGCACACCTATGCAATCGGGCTGGGATTCGCACAAACCGGAAGAACCAATTGGAAGACCGTACCCTTCTGCATCTCGCTGGCGACCGTAAGATCTGCGTGATGCATCTCGGCGATCCACTTCGCGATCGCCAAACCCAAACCGGCTCCGTCAATATTGCTGCGCGAGGGATCGGCGCGGTAGAAGCGCTCAAAGATGTGAGGCAGATCAGCTGCGGAGATGCCGGCGCCGCTATCGCGCACTTCCACGGTGGCCTGATGGCTATTTACGCTTAGAGCCACATCGATTCGTCCCGGCGTTCGCGTGTATTTCAGTGCATTGTCGAGCAGAATCCAGAGCAGACGGCGCAAGGTAGTGAAATCGCCCCGTACATTGACTGGGTGCGATGCGCCCATGGAGACGGAAAGATCGAGGTGACGGTCCTCGGCGATGGGGCGCGCCATCTCGCACGCTTCCTCAACAACGGCGGCCAGGTTAAGCGACTCCAGCGCCTTTTCGCCGCGCTCGGCATCGGCGCGAGCCAGGGTAAGCATGTCTTCGAGCAGAACTGTGGCCTTCGCGGTTTCCTCCACAATGTCCTCAAAGGCCTGGCGGCTACCGGCATCAGCCATGGGGTTACGCATGGCCACTTCGGCCACTGTGCGCATAAACGAAATGGGTCCGCGCAGCTCGTGCGAAGCGTCGGCAGTGAATCGTTTGATCTGGTTGACCGCGACATCGAGACGGGCCAGCATCGCGTTGCAGGTTTCGGCAAGCCGTTCGAGTTCGTCGCCGGTTCTGCTCACAGGCAGACGCTCGGACAGATTGGAGATGCTGATCGAGCGCGCAGCCGCGGCAATTCGATCCACCGGCCGGAGAGCTTTGCGGCTGAGCCAGTAGCCGCCCGCGGAGGAGATGAGCAGGAGAATGGGCGCGGAAGCAAGCAGCCCTTCCCAGAAACGGCCGAGGACGAGAAGATTGCCGCCCTCGGGCGCGGCCGCGGTGAGATAGACTGTTTCGCCTTCGAGCGACGACCGGCGCGCCAGCACCCAATACGGCTGGTCCGGCGCATCGACGTGGTAGAACTTCTCATTGACGCTCGATTCGAGAGTGGGCCAGGGAAAGGCCTGCGCGGCTGGAGTCGGCGAAGGAAGCGCACGCGAGCCGTTGGCGCGGAAGATCTCGGCTAGACCGCCACCGGTGGCGCGAGCAAACTCCTTGAAGCCCTCGTTTCGCGCGTCGGCGCCTTGATTCTTGTCCAGCAAAGAGCGCAAGCGGTCGATGCGGCGGCTCAGGGTTTGATAGCGCTCGTCGGCAAGCGTGTGCTTTAGGTTCAGCCACATTGCCATGCCGAACAGGATCCACCCAGCGAGGAAAATGGCGCCAAACCAGATAGTAAGCCAGAGAGAGATGGAGATACGGCCCTTCAGCATGATTCGCTCCGCAGCGAGTAGCCGACTCCGCGGATGGTATGCAACAGTTCATCTTCGCCGGGATGGGTGATCTTCGAGCGCAGGGCGCGGATGAGGACGTACAGACTGTCGAAGCTCACGTCGGCTTCGCCGCTCCAACCTTCCTCGATGAGCACAGCGTGGGGAACAACGGAGCGGGCACGGCGCATGAGCACCGAGAGAAGAGCACATTCGATGCGCGTCAAAGTGGCCAGCCGCGAACCGCGTTGCAGTTCATATTGGTGCGGCCGCAGCACCAGATCCAGATACTGCAACATCTGCGGTGGCCGCGTGGGCACTCGGCGCACGGCGGCGCGCACTTTCGCCAGCAATACATCGAGCGCGAAGGGTTTGGTCAGATAGTCGTCCGCGCCGGCATCCAGCCCGTGCACAATGTCGTTCATCGTATCCCGCGCGGAAACAATGATAGCCTGCGTTGGCAGGCGATCTTCTCGCAGTTTTCTGATGACGGTGAGGCCATCAATGCGCGGCAACATCAGGTCAAGAAGCATCACGTCGTAGGCGCCCGTCTTGCCCAGGCGCAGAGCCTCTTCGCCGTCGTAAGCCAGCGTCACCGAGTAGCCTTCGCCCTCGAGTGCACGACCAAGATGTCCGGCGAGGCTGCGTTTGTCCTCGACAACCAACACTTGCATGGAGGTGAACCTGACCGCATCTTATCGGCCCTCTGTGAATTCTCTGTGAAACGCGCTCCAAATCCAGCTTTCCTCAGATTCAGCTTAGATGGCCTTGCCATACTGCCTCCAATATTAACCCGCTGTCGGGCGCGGGATCGAGTCAGGAGAAGACCATAATGACTTTCATTTCAAGACCTTTGATCGTTCGCACTCTTGCCCTGCTGCTTGGTGTGATTTTCTTATCTTCGTGGGCCCATGCGCAATCTACCGCAGGCGTTATCACTGGCACTGTCGAAGACAGCTCTGGCTCCGTTCTCAAAGGAGCTCAACTCAAGCTGCTCCCGCTGGGAGCCATTGTGGCAACCGACGACCAGGGGCAATTCACATTCCTGAACGTCCCTGGAGGAACCTACACGATCTCCACTTCGTTTGCAGGATTCAAAACGGCCGAGAAGCGGGTCGCATTGACCGCAGGCCAAACGCAAAGCGTTGATATAAAGCTTGATGTGGCCAGTACCGGCGAGAGCATTCTGGTCACTGCGGAGCGCGCTCATGGCGAGGCGGAATCGATTAATGAAACGCGAACTGCGGACAATATTCTGCAAGTGCTTCCCGCAGAGGTCATCGTCAGCCTGCCCAACGCAAACGCCGCCGACGCGATTGGTCGTCTACCTTCAGTTTCGCTCTACCGGATTGAGGGCGAAGGCGTCTATATTCAGGTGCGGGGCACCGAGCCCCGGCTGACCAACGTTACGGTGGATGGCATCACCATTCCCGCTCCCGAACCCACCGTTCGCGAGGTTCGCCTGGACGTGCTGCCCTCGTCGATGATCGAAGCAGTCGAACTCAACAAAACCCTCTCCGCCAACATCGATGCCGACGGTATCGCCGGATCGGTGAATATCCGCACCAAGGTGGCCGGCGAGCGCCCGACCTTCGACGCATTTATGGACGGCGGCTACACCAACATAATGAATGGCCGCGCTTCTACCGCGGAGGGAGCTACCTTGGGAAGGCGCTTCGGCGCAACCAAGCGCTTCGGCGTCCTCCTGAATGGCGCATATGACTACAACGGCCGCGGAATCGATAACTTCCAGCCCGCACTCGATCCTTACTCGACCTTAGCGGCGCCTTTCTATGACAGCAACACGATCCGCGATTATCGCTACTATCGGTATCGCTACGGAATGTCTGGCGCAGCGGATTACAAGCTGAACGACAGCACCAGTTTCTATGCCAACGGCATTTACTCCGACTTAAAAGATTGGGGCGACAAGTGGTACTACAAACCCGTTTCGCAGGTACTCTCGGCCCCCGGTGTTTACAGCAGCAAAGCCGCGAAGGCTCCCGCCTTTTACACCTCAAGCAAGCGCCCCAACGCTTCAGTGGGAACACTTATTCTGGGCGGGCGTCACGTTGGCACAAAGTCCTGGTTTACAGCGAATGCTTCCGCCGCATACTCCTATGAAGTCGATTCTGCGGGCAATCCCAAGTCGGACTTCGCATGGAATGGCCCTTCCTTGGGCAACACCTGCGATTACAGCCTGACGGGCGCGGCGGATGCGTACCATCCCCACTTCGGGACTTGCGACACCTCGGCCACCTCACCGCTACTGACGGCGCCCAACTGGGTCTTCCAGGATCTGACCACCTCGACCGGTAAGGACTCCCAACTTAATCTGACCGCGGCCTCTTCGTATGCCCGCAATTACACTCTGGGTTCTCACTTTTCAACGTTCGAGATGGGTTTCAAATTCTCGAACGGCCACAAGGCGCAAGACGCCACCGAAACGGTTTATGACGGATGGGCGCTGACCGGCGCTGGCACCTCGTCCTACACCATGGCCGCATTGCAGAGCGGATTCCACAGCAACAATTACTTTGACGGAAACTTCTTCGGCGGCAACTTCGGCCCCGTGTCGGACTTCAACAAAGTCGTTGCCTTCACGATGGCCAACCTGTCGGGCAATGTGGATGCGATCAAGACCGCGGGCGATACCGCTCCCAATCTCTTTGACTTCGTCGAACAGGTTACCGCCGGATACATGATGAACACCGTTGACCTTGGCAGGCTCCACGTGCAGACCGGGCTGCGCTTTGAAAACACGCAGATGAACACTCTCGGCCACACGCTCTGTTACTACTCGAATCTCGCGGGCGCACAGGCGTGCGGTTTGACAACTTATACCGGCAGCGGCGAACAGTGGGTAGTCAAGGCGGTCCAGAACAACCCTTCCTATCTTGACGTTCTGCCCGACGTGCAGTTGCGCTACTCTCTCACTCGGGACTCTGCTCTACGCGCTGTTTACGCTCGCGGCGTTGCCCGGCCGACGCCATATCTGCTGGTTCCGTATGTGACTGAAGACTCCACAGCCAGCCCGATTTCGGTCTCTATCGGCAACCCGGCTCTCCGCCCGGAACACGCCAACAACTACGACCTGCTCTACGAGACCTCGCTGCATCCGCTGGGGCTTATTCAGGTGGGCTTCTTCTTCAAGCAATTGGCCGCACCGCAAGTTCCGACTTCCATCCCGGGAAACCTTAACCTTGCGAGCCTTCCTGCGGGTTCCATTCCGCCCGCGGAGTTGGCGGTTATCTCGAGCTACCCCGGGGATGCAATTTCCATGACTGTGAATGGCCAAAATGCTTACATCTACGGTTTCGAGGCCAGCTACGAGCAGCATATGAGCTTCCTGCCGGGAGTAATGGGCGGATTCGGCATCAACGCCAACTACGGCTATAGCAACTCGCAAGAGAAGGGCCTTCCGCTGCGTCTCGATCAGCCGCGCACCATCGACCAGCCGACCAGCACCTGGAGGATTAGTCCCTCCTATGACAAAAATCGTCTCTCCGCCCGCATCGGCCTTGCCTACGACGGCCCGAGCGTCTTCCAGTACAGCTACATCTCGCCGGCTCTGGTTGCGGGTTCCGATGTCAGTGGCCTTGGCCCGACTGGTCCTTCGGGCGATATATGGACACTCCCTCACTATCAAGTCGATGTACAGGCCAGTTATCGCCTTTGGCGCGGCCTGAGTGCCAAGGTAGACGGCCTCAACCTTAACAACGAAGTCTTCGGCTACTACCAGGGCAGTACCCAGTTCGTAAACCAGCGCGAGTATTACAAGCCTACTTACACTGGCGGCCTGCGGTACACTTTCGCGGGTGGCGAGAAGTAATCCCGCACGGACTGTAAGTCGGAGTTCGGGGTATTCGTCATTGCCAAGGGCGCATACCCCGAAATTTGTTATAGAGGTTTTGATTCCGGACCGGTACGGTATCCTGCAGCGTCAAGTCTCAGGCCTTACAGAGTCCGGCAGCGTTCACAACGAGGAATTGTATGTCACGGCGTCTTCTCTACGTTGCCGGCTTTCTGGCTATCCTCTCCGCTTCGCTACCAGCACAAACGGCACACACTGCTTT